>MDTC01190573.1_pt1 | contig 69897 bp, 74 predicted proteins | sample 811181 | NCBI WGS metagenome assembly MDTC01 (sample SAMN05326644, study PRJNA326480) | marine metagenome | isolation source: seawater | place: Pacific Ocean: North | collected 2011
CAGCCTCTGCTTCAGCCTCTGCTTCAGCCTCTGCTTCAGCCTCTGCTTCAGCCTCTGCTTCAGCCTCTGCTTCAGCCTCTGTTTCAGTCGGAACTAGTGGGTCCGTTGCAGCAGCAGCAGGAGTAGGAGCAGCAGCAGGAGTAGTAGTAGTAGGAGTAGGAGGAGCAGCATCATCAGCAGTGTCTGCTTCAGTCCGAGGTTGTCCCGCTTCCGTTGTCCGAACTAGTGCCGGTGGTGCTGCTGCATTAGCAGCCAATTCTTTATCAGCTTCTTGTCTAGTTTTTAGTTCTTCTTCTATATCTGTTATACTTTTTCTCAAAAACTCTTTTTGCTTATCCGCCGCAGGTGAATCATCAAGAGCTTTTTGTAACTCTTTTTGTCGTCTATTTAAATCGTTATCCGGCATGTTTCTCAGCTGGATATTTTTTTTTTTTACAGACGAAGGCATTATTATTAATATATATATATTATATTAATATTAACATTTACTAAATTATTTATTTTCTCTTAAAATTTTATTTCTAACATGCATCAAATCTTTTGCTATAATAGGAGAACTAGATTTTACGAAATGCATCAATTTTGCCGATTTGGTTTCTATTAAAAGTGTATTTAATTCTTTATTTTGCGTAAATTTTGCATATATTGCTTGTTGCATAATAGATGATTTATTTTGTTTAATAGAATCTAGTGAGGTAATATCAACCTTTAACGGACGAATTCTGTTAAAGTTTCCATCTTTATCTTTATATTTACCTGTTTTACTAACCGCAGATTTTACTAAATGAACACTTTGAGATAACTCAGAATTACTATCTAACGAAAATTCATCGTAAAAAGATGGATACTTGTCTTTAAATTTTTGTGCATTATAGTAATGTTCTACGGAAAGCCATCTTTTTTCATCGAGTGAAAATTCACTTTCATAAAAATGTGATAATTTTCTCCTCCAATCAGGAATAGCATGTAAAGTTTTAAAATCATATTTTCGAATATAAGATTCATTCATATCTTTAACGATAGCAGGTATTTTTTCACCAGAACCTTTTCCGGGTAATTTGGTGCCATCGGATTTAATATAAAACTGAAAAACAACACTATCGTCATACAAATCGGTGGGCATTTCAACACTTTCACTTTCATTCACAGTACCTTTTTTTCCGTGATGATGCAATTCTTTAAATTTTTGAAAATCTGGAATAAGACTATATGTACCTGCGTTTTTTTCAAGACATTTATCTATAATTTTAGTTTTTAAATCATAAGGTATTTCTTTAAATGTAAGAACGGCTTTACCGCGATAAGTAATTAATTTATAGTGTTCTCCATTATAATCTAATATAATGTAAAAATCAGGTTCAAAAACACCTTTTTCTTGAAGTTCAGAGTCATTTAGTTGTCCACACTGAAGTACATTATGAAAATCTTTCGCAATAAAACTTTCATGGGATAAAAGGATAAATTTAACGTTAATCGTTTTTTCCATAGTAGATAATGCCCATGTTTCTCCCCAAAACTCACATGTAGATAATTTACGTTTAAACGTCTCTAAATCATTAACACCTTTCATAAAGCGGTATTCGTGTAAAAGTTGCTTAGATACTTTACGCTCTTCTTTTAATCTTTGAAACAAGTCTCTATTCTCTTTTCTTTGTTCTATGATTTGAGTTTTAACATCTTGAGTCACCATATCGGTAGAAGTTGGATTGATGGTTAAACGTTCCTTAAGTTTTTTATCATCCATCATAAGTTGTTTCATCTCTTTTTCATCTTTTAAAACAGCCTGGTGATACATTTCAAATTGATGTTTATAGTTTTCAAATATTTCAGGATTGTTAGAAACTTCCTTCACTAGAATATTTCTAAGTCTGGCGACGGAAGTAGTTTTTCCTATAAAGGCAAAAGCATCACGTACCGCAGCAAACATACAATCTCCGCCTCCTTCATTATCGATAATATCATAATGTAAGCTTTTCATATACTTTTGAATCCAAAGAGATTTAACAGGAATTTTTGCTCTATCCTTTTCCGCATCTTCTTTAGTTTGTTCGGGTAATAATTCATTAGGAAGATCGTCTATTTTTTCAAAAATATCTAATGAATCTTCACTTCGATTTTCTTTATCATCCTCTTCGTCATCATCATCATCATCATCATCATCATCGTCATCATCGTCTTCGGGAGACGGCTTTGAATCATCCACGTCTTCATTATCATCGTTAGATTCTTCAGGTAATTGAGATAATGACTCTAAATATTCATCATTTACAAAAGAATAAAAAAGAGGTTCGTTTAATTTTTCTAAATCTACATCTCCGTCATCATCAAGACTGTGTGGCAATAAGTCGCTTTTTATCTCAAAAACACCAATTTGATCCTGTACAGATTCTTTTATAATTAAATAAATAGGAAAGTATATAATACCTTGATCTATATATTTATATTTTTCCTTACCTATCCCAATAATTATATCTATATTATTAAAAGCCAATTCATATATACTGGCCTCGTGTTTTGTATCTTCAGGTTCAACGTTTTTATTTTCTATATAATTTATATTATTGTTTAACAGGGAACGTACCATTATATAAATAATAGCATATTTATTATTTATATAAATTAAATGAAATAGATTTTATTTTTTAAGATGCCTCAGCCATTTCAACATCCTTGGAAGAATGGTCGTCTTCCAATAGATTACTTAGCTTAAGAGCACGAATCATCCTACTCATACCAATACCGCCTCCACATCGTTGGAAAAATTTGTAATTAAGAAACTCGTTGAGCTCATTTTCAACGCGCTCTTTTGTAAAATTACTGAAAAGAATATTAGCATAATTTCCCTCGCTAATAGTATAGAATTGCTTTCGCATTTCATCTGGATCACATGAACGTTCAGCCGAACCAATTGTTTCCATACCATGAATAATAACATCTACCTTTCGCGCAGTTTTCTTGTCCTGAGCTTGACTCATATTCCAGAAAGGAGAAGTATGATTAGGGAAATCGGTCAAAAAGAACACACTACCATAATCATCTTCCAACTTAGCCTCATCTGCATGTGAAAGTTCTACGGTATTATACTCTTTAGCAACCGTTTCATATTGCTTTTCAGGAAAGCGAGTCTTTTCACCGAATCCTAGATATTCAAGAAGCTCTCGTTCAAGTGCAACAAGTTCCTCCATACTACCCCGACATTCAAATTCAAACATAGGGAAAATCTTATCGTGACGTCCTTCAACCGGATTAGGTTCATTTCTATAACTGGTACTCAGACAAAAGAATCCTGGTACATCGGGATTCCTCAACAATTCATGCTCAAGCCACATTTGACCCGTTTGCGGAAGAGGCCATACCTGACCAGCATAATTATAAGTAGAAATAGTATTAGGATCTTCGCACGCAGCCAAAATACTCAATCTACTTTGAGTATGTACTTCTTGCCAACCTTTCATTTGAAAAAAGGTTCGCAATTTCTTTACGGCGAGATGAAATTCGCGAGGAGGGATGCATCCAGCAAGCGGAGCAAGAGAAGGCGACGAAGAGGCGGTGGAGGCACAATCAAGACTAGCCATATGAATTATATATGCTCATATTATTTATATTGTTTAGATATCACATATAATAAACTTTTTAAAAAAAGAATCTTCTTTTAAAGTTAAAAAATATTCCCACAATGTTCTTCTAGTTTCAACTATTTCTATATTGTCTTCATTTATTTCAAATAATATCAGTTCTCTAATAATATCTTGTTTTTTAAGTTTTTTTCTAGAAATTTTATAATAATCACAAAATTTAATTAATTCTTTTAAATTACATTCGGTAAATTCCAACTCAAGTAAAAGTTCCTTGCTTAAAATTTCATCTTTATTAGATAAAGGATCGTATTGTAATTCTTTCATCCAAGAAAGATCAGGGTCGGAATTAGAATTTTTTATAACATTACGTTCTTTTAATGAATAATATAAATTATTTTTGGTCATTAAAATAATTTATTTGTTTGTTTTTATGTAGTGTTTATAATATCTAATAAATCCATAATTTTAAAAATTGTTTTATTCGTGATTCCTTTATCATTATTTTTCATGTCAGACAATTCTTCTAGTTTAGAATATATATTGCTCAACTGTTCGCTTTCTCCAAATGCTTCAAACCCATCTTTTAAAATAACAAACAATAATTCGCTGAGTTCCTCATTTATTTCCGCAGATTTTTTTTCTTCAAGATTATCATATATATGATTTAAAACAGTTTCGATAATTTCTATAACGGATAATTGTTCTATACAATCATTTTTCATAAGATAAACAAAAAACAACGCATTTGAACGTCTAAGTTCATTTTCCTTATTTATTTTACATAATAGTTCATAATCATTTTCAGTGTTCGCAAAAGAAGTTAAAAAATTTTCTATGGATTTTTTAAACATATCATATTTACTATTTACGATAGGAATAATAAAATCATAGGTTCTAATAATTTCGATTACTAGATCGGAATATAATTTTGAAAAGAATCGGTTAGAGCTAGAGATTTCTATAATCATCACGCCTATTTTATGTACTTCTTCATCATTACAATTTAGAACAACTTCTCTTAATTTTTCGGTAATAATTTCTTTTTGACATTCATAGTTTTTGTCGGCAATTTTATTAATTTCTCCTTTAATATCATCCATAATTTTTTCAAATCCGTGTTTTTCGTTTTTAGTAGTTGTTTGAAAATTCCGAATAGTCTCCCAATCTTCAGTATTGATCTCATTATTATTTCTATTGCGTCTCTTTTTTTTCCTTTCGGTTTCATTATTCAACAAAAATTGTGGAGTTTTCACATAATTTGGAGAACCTACCATATTGGATACATAAGCTATAATATCATTAGCCTCTTTAGGTAATATATAAGGCTGATTTAATTCTTTAATTCTAATATAATCAGCTAACTTATATATTTTTGTACCTTCAGCATGCATAATACTATAATAATAGAATATTATTTTATATCAATTTAATAAATAATACATTTAAGAACATACTTAAATATAAAATACGGATAATATTTAGTATGGCACAGTTAGAATCAAATGATGATGATGCGTATGAAGTAAATGAATTTGAGAGATGGGATGATTTGAAGGATATTAATAAGAATTTATTGAGAGGAATTTATGCATATGGGTTTGAAAAGCCAAGTGCTATTCAAAAGAAATCCATTATTACATTTATGGACAAGAAAGATTTAATAGCCCAAGCACAATCTGGAACAGGAAAGACCGGGGCATTTGCGGTAGGTACGCTAACTAATATAGATACAAACAATAATACAACGCAGGCGATGATATTATCTCCAACAAGAGAGTTGTCTAGACAAAGTCATGACGTGATTTCAAATTTGGGTAAATTTATGAAAGGTTTAAGAACCCAATTATTGATAGGTGGTACTGAAATAGACGGTGATATAGAATTATTAAAAAAAAATGTGCCTCATGTAATAATAGGTTGTCCAGGTAGGACACATGATATGTTAAGAAGGCGTGCAATAAATAATAATACAATAAATATGATAATATTAGACGAAGCAGATGAAATGTTATCTCAAGGATTCAAAGAGCAAGTATATAATATATTTCAATATTTAAATAAAGATGTTCAAGTATGCTTATATAGCGCAACATTACCAAATGATATATTAACGTTAAGCAGTAAATTTATGAGGGAGCCTATAAAAATTTTAGTAAAAACAGAGCAGTTAACGCTTGAAGGCATCTCGCAATATTATATTGCATTAGAAAATGATCAGGATAAGTATGCGACATTAAAAGATATTTATCCTACTATTGCTATAAGTCAGTGTATAATATATTGTAATAGTGTAAAGAGGGTGAAGGATTTAAACGATGCTATGAAAACGGATGGTTTCCCCGTAGTGTGTATTCACAGCGGAATGGATAAATCGGAAAGAGCAGATGCTTATGCAAGTTTTAAACAGGGGCATAATCGCGTATTAATTTCTTCGAATGTCACCGCAAGAGGAATAGATATTCAACAGGTTCGCACCGTAATAAATTTTGATATTCCGAAATGTGTAAACACTTATTTACACAGGATAGGTAGAAGTGGTAGGTGGGGAAGGAAAGGAATAGGTATTAATTTTGTAACGCGGAGAGATGTTAAATATATGCGAGGTATCGAGCAACATTATTCTACACAAATACAAGAATTACCGCAAGATTTTATCCTTGATATTTAATATAATAATATAATATAAAAATATGAATTTCTATGGAGTAAGAACAATAGAAACCTTCATAGGACATATAGAGTCCTTATTTAAAATAAAGATACTTGAAAGTAAAGTAGAAAAGTTTTTAAGAAAAAAAAAAATATCATGTTTTAAACTATTAACATATGATTTAATATTTTGGGTAGTTTCTTTAATAATAACTATATATTTTTTAAAAGATTATATAGAAGAATATTTAGATAATATAATTACGTTTAAATAATTATAATAAGTTTAAAATTCGATATAATTGTAAGTAAATAAAGTAATACAAATGAAATATTTGGATATTGATTATATATTATCTTTATTTGAAGAACAAGCCAAACCTAAAATATTAGATATAACTGAATGTCAGGATAGTTTTAAATTACCGATGACTTATCTTTTAGAAAAGAACGAGTTATCTAGTAATATATACTCCGATTTGGAATTATTGGAATCAAATGATTCTAGTGGTTGTTTATATGGATATGTATTTGAAAATGATAACGTATTAGGTAAACAATTATTAAAAGAGTGGAGTAAATATTATACGACAAACAAATATTTTTTAAAGGATTCACAAAAACTATACATGTCTCTAGAAATGGATGAAATAAATAGTAATGAGGAGTCAAAAGAAGCATTTAGTAATTATATAAAATATTTAAACGATAATCAGTTTAAATCTAATTTTGATTATATTGAATGGAAATATTTTGAATTTTTAAATCACAATACATTTGTCTTGCAAACTTTATGTATTTACAATATGTCGTCTCCAGTAATATCTTTAATTACACCAATTCTAATGTTGATAGTTCCTTTTTTATTGTTAAAGCTTCAAGGCGTACCAATAAACGCAAAGGAATATTCTACTATACTTGAGAAAATGATAAACGATGCTTTAATAGGAAAAATGATGAGGTTACATACTATGCCACTGCAACAAGCATTTTATACAATATGTTCTTTTGGTTTTTACCTTTTTCAATTATATCAAAACGTCAACCACTGTCGTAGATTTAATAGTAATTTGTATGTAGTGAATGACACTTTAATAAATATTAGAGAATACAATAATAAAACCATACAAAATATGGAATACATTTTAACCTTAACAGAAAATTTAAAAACTTATTCAAATTTTAATGATGTATTATTAGAAAAACTATTACTATTAAAAGAATTTAATACCGAGTTAAAGGATATTCAGCCATATGAATTTAATCCTTATAAGTTAATAGACATAGGTTATGTATTGCAGATGTTTTACAGATTATTTAGAGATGATAGTACTGTTAAATTAATGATATATAGTTTTGGATTTAATGGTTATGTATCAAATATTTTAGATATCAAACGAAATATAGATAAAGGATATATAAATAAGTGTAAGTTTAATGAAAAGAAAACGTGTTTTACAAATGCATATTATGCTCCTTTAAAATATAATGATTGTATTAAAAATACTTATAAGATAAATAAAAATATGTTGATAACTGGTCCAAATGCTGCTGGTAAGACTACCTTATTAAAAACAACTCTTTTTAATTTAATATTATCACAGCAAATAGGATATGGATTTTATGATAAATCAAATATTTGTATATATGATTATTTCCACTGTTATTTAAACATACCTGATACTTCGGGTAGGGATAGTTTATTTCAAGCAGAAGCTAGAAGATGTAAAGAAATATTAGACATTATTAAAAATAAGAAAAACGAAAAACACTTTTGTATATTTGACGAATTATATTCAGGAACAAATCCGTATGAAGCGGTCGCAAGTGCATATTCTTATATTTTATATGTTATTCAAAATAATAAAAATTTTAGATTTATGATAACAACTCATTATTTAGATCTGTGCAAAAAATTGGATAGAAAGGTAGATAACAATCATATGGAAGTTAAAAAAGAAAAGGATGATTTTTATTATACATATTTAGTAAAAAATGGTATGTCTTCTGTAAAGGGAGGATTAAAAGTATTAAAAGATTTAGATTATCCTGATAGCATAGTAAAAAATGCAGAAATTATATTAAACAAGTTATAATACGTTTATAAAAAAAAAAATATATATTTGATTTGTTTAAATGTTTAGTATGGATAGTACATTTATTGTTAATATAGGATTTACCCTTTTAATTGCGGGAATCATTACATATTATGTTAGACAACAAAATGAAGCTACAAACCACAAAATTTCATCTATGTTTTCTATTGTTTCAAGTTTAACACAGGAAGTAAATATTTTAAAAAGTAGGTCCGTAAGCGGGGGTTCTGTGCCAAATGTAAATGTAGATACTCCAAAAGACGGACGAATAGAAGTACCGGATGAATTAAAAAGAATTAAAATATCGCAAGATAGTTCGGAAGAAGATGATTCTAGTGAGGATGAAACGGATGATGAAGAAGAAGAAGAAGAAGAAGAAGAAGATAATGATGATGATTCCCCGCCTACAGAAGAACACGACACCCAAGAGGAACAAGAAGAAGAAGAGGAAACCCAAGAGGAACAAGAAGAAGAAACCCAAGAGGAACAAGAAGAAGAAACCCAAGAAGTAATAGAACTTAACGTGGAAGAAGCAACTAAATCCATATCTTTAGATGAAAATTCAACGAATTACGCCAATTTACACGTTGGTGAATTAAGAAAGATAGTATCTTCTAAAAAATTAGTACCAAATTCAAAAACCTTAAAAAAACAGGAACTTTTAGACATTCTTGGTAACCAATAATTTAATATTATTAAATATATATTATGAGCTCCTTAGAAAAAAGAAACGACGAAATAGTTAAAATGAACAATATAAATACAAACTGGGACTACCGCAACTATCTAACGCAGAATGCAAATAATATTATGAGTCATAATAAATATAATTCGTGCTTAAATACTGGAATTAGCACAGACCTTATATACGAAAAAAAGGATGGAAATCCATTTTTATTTCATTCGACGTTAGATAATTCTAGACCATTTGGCTATCAAACAAGTGATTTAAAAGAAGCATTTGTTTATAAAAGACACGGTGAAATACTTAAGGTCGCTCCAAAAATTTCAAAATTATAAATATTATTATATTTAAAAATATAAATATAATAACTGTAAATGGATGTATTAAGTATTGATGTAGGTATAAAGAATCTAGCATGTTGTTCATTACATGTTGAAAACAAAAACTATAAAATAGATTCGTGGGATATTATTGATTTATGCGAAACAACAAATGAAAAATGCTTATGCTTAAACAAGAATAACCATATTTGTAATAACAAAGCAATATATCATAAAAACAACATCTATTATTGTCGAAAACATGCTGAATCCAGCGAATATATTATTCCATCAAAAGATTTAACACCAAGTAAACTAAAGAAAAAAAAAATAGATGACTTGAAAGAATTATGTGAAAAATTAAACGTAACTATAATCTCTCCAGCTTTAAAAAAAAATCTACTTTTATCTATTCAAAACTACATCGATGAAAAGTGTTTAGAAAAGATTGAAAACATAAACGCAAACAATATTGATTTAATTACAATAGGAAGAAAAATAAATGAATTACTTAGTAAAAAATATAAAAAAGTATTTGATATAGTTTTAATTGAGAATCAGATAAGTCCAATAGCAAATAGGATGAAAACGATTCAGGGTATGATATCGCAATACTTTATCATGTGTGATGCAAAAGAGATAGAATTTGTATCTTCAATAAATAAATTAAAGGATTTTGATATAGGTAAATCTAGTAGTTATAGTGAAAGAAAGAAGAAAGGTATAAGTATAACAAAAGGGTTATTAAAAGAGGATATTTCTAAAAAAATATTTGATGAAAGTAAAAAAAAAGATGATTTAGCAGATTGTTTTTTACAAGGATTATGGTATTTAAAGAATAAAAAATTAATTATTTAAAGTGCGAAAAACTTAAAAATATAAGTTCTTAATAATTCATAATGGCAGATATAGAAACTATTGAATTAGGTTCATTAAATGATGGACCTGAAAATATATCAAAATTACCTTCTGTAAATTTTGGACCAGGTGCAGATTTATTAATGAATGATAAAAAGCTGAACTCATCTAGTGATAATATGGAATCGGATATTAATTTAGGAGATTTGGAAAATCTAGAAAAGGAATTAAACAGTGACACCTTTGCAATAAATAAAGAAGATAATGGATCTTCCTTTCATGAAATAAAATCATCCTTATTTGGAGGAGGAACAGATGATAACGAGTCAAAAATTAAAATAAATATTGTAAACACCGGTGACGATGATCAAAGTGGAGAAGGAGGTGGATTATTCAGCATTAAAAATCAAGAAACTGAGCCTGCCGCACCAGTTCAAAAAACATGGGATGGCTTTGCGACATTTAATGATATACCTATTGGTGAAAATAAGACGGAGCCAAAACCACAAATGAGCAAAGAAGATTTGTTAAGAGAAAAATTTGCTATTTTAAAAAAATTAGAGGATTTAGAAAAAAAAGGAGTAGAGCTAACAAAAAAATACAATATGGAATCGTCCTTAGCTGAAATGCAGGGTGAATATGAAACGATCATAGCCGAAAAAGAAAAATCAAATAGTGTAAAATTTCAAGGACGTATGTTGATGGCCGCAATAACCGGTTTAGAATTTTTAAATAATAAATTTGATCCCTTTGATTTAAAATTGGATGGCTGGGCTGAACAAATAAACGAAAGCATAGATGATTATGATGATATATTTTCAGAATTGCATGATAAATATAAGACAAAGGCTAAAATGGCACCAGAATTAAAGTTAATGTTTCAATTAGGAGGAGGAGCAATCATGCTTCACATGACAAATACGATGTTTAAAACATCCATGCCCGGTATGGATGATATTATGCGAGAAAATCCAGATTTAATGGAACAATTTACAAAAGCCGCCGTAGATAAAATGGGAGATGAAAATCCAGGACTATCTGGATTTATGAATAATATAATGCAACCAGATATTCCTACGCCTCGTGGACCACCTCCACCCGCGGCCGTAAGAACCCAAGGAATATATTCCGAACCAGTAGAAGATCCACAAGCAGATGTACGTATTTCAAACAGACCAGATTTAAGCTATGGTAGAGGAAATACCGATGGAATCAGTATTAGTGAATCATTTGAAAATACAAATGTACAAGAAAAATCTAAAAGAATCGAGGTTCGTGAAGAAATGTCGGGACCTAGTGATATAAACGACCTATTAAGCGGTATAAAAAGTAAGAAAGATGAAGAACCTATAACTTTAAATATAGGCGATAAACCAAAAAGTAAAAGAAGAAATCGTTCTGATAAAAATACTATAAGTCTTGACATATAATAAAATATTTATAATTTATATATAATGTTAATAGATAGATTATGTAGTCCAGCATTAATATATTTAGCATTTTCTATAATACAACTTATTTTAGATATGTCCCACGGTAAATATAGATTAGCTATAGCTAAATTATTTATATCGTTGTTATTTACCTATTTATTAAATATCTTATGCGAACAAAGATTAACACAGATTTCTTGGATTATTATATCTTTACCGTTCTTATTTATGGGATACATGTCTTTACTATTAGTTTACGCATTAGGTTTTTCTGATGCAAACGGTAATGATATATCCGAAGAAATAGACGGATCCGAAGAACCTCAGGAAACCGAGGAAACCGAGGAAACCGAAGAAACAGATGAAACCGAAAATACCGAAACTAAAAATATTGAAAATTCTATAAATAATATTTTTGCATTTGAATCCTTTGTCATGAAATCCAAATTACCTACTATAAAATCTAGAACAAAATCTGTAGAACCGGCTCATAAGAAAGCAAGTAATTTAAATTTAGATGCCCTTAAATTGGAAAATGGAAAAATATAATACTATAAAAATAAATTGAATCTAAAATAAAATAATAAATTAAAAGTAAAAATGACAAAGACATTTATATTTATAGACGGAAGCTATTTTATATTTTATAGATACTATGCGCTTTTAAACTGGTGGAAACATTCTAAACAAGAAACACCGCCTTGTTTAGAAAATAAAGAGTTTTTAGATAAATTTGAAAAATTATTTTTAGAAAAAATAAAAGAACTTAAAAAAAAATTAAAAATAAAGGATGCTTCTTTACTAGTAGCAAAAGACTGCCCTAGAAGTGAGATATGGAGGAATACGGTTTATTCCAATTATAAATCAACTCGTGATAGCGATGGTCTTGAAACAGTAGGAGCATGCTTTAAATATGTTTATGCAAATAATCTCTTTCAAAAAGGCGGGTGTGATAAATTGTTATCACATCCTGGTTTAGAAGCGGATGATTGTATCGCATTATTTACAAAACATATAACTAATACAGTACCAGACGGTGTTGTATATATTATAGCAAGTGATGCAGATTATGCACAATTAAAATGTCCTGAAATCAATATAATAAATCTTAAATACAAATCAATTATAAATAACAAAACCATTTTTGAAGACGGAAAAAAGTCTTTATTTTGTAAGATTGTATCCGGAGATAAATCAGATAATATACCGCCAATAATTCCAAAGTGTGGTATTAAAACGGCTATTAAGTATTATGAAAATCCAGAACTATTTCATGAACTACTAGAAAATACACCTACAGCAAAGCAGCAGTTTCTATTAAATAAAAAAATAATAGATTTTAACGAAATCCCTGAAGGTTTAAAAAGCGAATTTTATGAAAAACAAATAAATTGCAGTACAGTTTTTTAAGTAAATAATATTATTAATTATAATAAATTATAAATATATATTATAATGAACGTAGATGGGTTCAATTCGTTTTTTTCACCTTTAGGAAAAGAATACTGCAATTATTTTTATTTCCTATCTGTTTTTTTCTTTTTACTTGGTGTTGTTCAAGTAGGATTATTTATAATGAAGGCGATGCAAAAGGGAAGCATGAAGGAATTGCCTCAACTATTGATTCACCTTCTTTATCCCTTACTAGCTTACTTCCAAAATAGACTTCTTTTCTCTATGTGTGTTAATTAAATTATTATAATATAAATCATATTATTAATATTATAATGTCTGCGTCAGTTAAATTTAAAGGCAACGCGGGAAACCATATGTTTCAATATATAACTGCATTAGTGTACTGTGTTAAATACAACATACAATTAGATACACAACCAACAGAAAAAATGTTAAAAATATTAAAATTTAGTGAAAGTATATTTTCCATAAAAAAAGAAAATCCGGAAGGTAAAAAAGGAAAATGTAAATTAACATTTAGAAATTTTAATGAAAATGATGAATTGACATTTAAAGGTGATAATTATCATTATATATTTACAGACTTCTTTCAAAATTCAGGATATTTAAACAATAATTATGATATCATAAAACAACATGTATTTCCAATAAAGTATGATTGCACACCATACCTATCAAATTATAAAAATATCCAAGAAAATGATATACTATTTATCATAAGATTAGGAGATTTTAAACATCAAGGAAAAAATAGCGAAATTATACATCCCAATTATTTTTTAACTATATTGAAAAATAACAAATTTTCCAATATTTACATTTTAATACACCCTTCTAACGATAAATCTCGGGATAAATATTTGGGATTTTTTAATGATTATAAAGAACAAATCATATTATTAGAAAAAAGAAATGAATTAATAGATTTTAATATTATTAAGTATTTTAAAAACATAGCTATAACAAATTCAACATTTAATTGGTGGTCTGTATTTTTTGAAGAAGATATAAAAAGCAAAAAAATATTTACACCTAAGTTGATAGGATACTGTGGAATAGGAGAAAGATTTAAATGTCACGGTGCGCATGTTAAAAATTTATATAATATTCGTAATACTTCTATTCCAATAGATAATGAATTTATTAATCTAGGGTAATAAAATAGGACGTTTTTTTTGCTGATCAACCCAGTGCATTTTACCACCTCTAGAAGCTTTCCAGAACCGATGTAAAAAACTTAAATTACCAGCAAAATCTTTACCAAATATTCTATATTTTCGTCCTTCGACATCATACGTTCCATCTTTGTTTCCATAAAAGGTACAATTAGAAACGATATCTTTTCCATTTGATACTATGTTAACGGCGCGTGTGAAGACAGTAGGACCGGTCATTTTATGGATGTCATGAGGATGTCTATTATTTTTAATATTATCTATTACAAGCTCTATGGTTTTTTTCATAATAGGATGGTCCTTTGCAAAAAATAATGCCCATTGTGCATAAAACTTGTCTCCAGATTCCCTTGTAATAAATGCTTCGTCATCTTCTCTAATGAATTCTTTAATGGGTTTATTTATACTAGAATCAATATCTAAATAAATACCTCCTTGCTTATATAATATTAAATATCTCCAAAAATCAACTTTTGCTACAATAATATTTATTTTATCATAACATTCAACAATCTCTCCATCAAAATTATCATGAACATATTTATCTATTTCTTCATCCGTATAAATTTCATGGGTATAATCCGGATTATTTTTTTTTAAAACCGCTATGATATGCTCCTCTACCTTTGGATGTAATTTCTTGCTATGCCAAGATTGATATATATTTTTAGGAATCTTCATTATAATATTAAGTATTAAAATATTATAATATATTTAACCTATCAACAATTGCAATTATTGTTTGGCGTATAACTACGATTATAACCATGAATCTGAAAGTATTTTTCATCGTCGTTCATAACCTGTTCTGCTAAATCACAACACTCTATGTTTTCAACACCATTTGTTTTTAATTCTTTTGTAAAAACACGTTGCTTTTTTCTTTCTAAATATGAACTACTGTGATGATAATAACGCATACTATTGTCACAAGAAAGACAATCCGTTTTAGTTAAACTATTGTTTCCGTACTTTATATTCTCATTTATTCCTTTGGTATAATGCCGTGTCAATTGTAATGCTTTATTTTGTTCATTATTGCAACAACCTCTATCTTTAGATAAACGATAGTCTAGCTGCAAAGGACTCTTTTCAGGGCACCTATTTACACTAGAAACCGTGGTTCCACCTGGCTTATTTATTTCACTAATTAACTTAGATCTCATAGCACTTCCAGAAGAATATTGTCTTCTCCAGTGCTTCATAGGATTCGCCTTTCTAACATTTGGTGTATCGTAATTATTATAAACCACATTTGATACACTTCCATTCAATTGAACTTCATCATAGCCTTTCCATTTTTCACTTGCACGTGTAGTATAATACATAGACCTCATATTTAACGGCATATACATAATATTTAGAAAATAAATTAATTATTTATTTATATAAGCCTATATTAATGATCATAGAACTATTAATATTTTTTTTTTTAACTTTAATTATCGGACACACTACAAAAATATTATTTCCACTTATTGAAGGTAAAAGAAAGAGAAAAAAGAAAAAAAGGAGAGGGATCTTTGGAGGCGGTGGTCGTAGACGCGGCGGTGGTGGCGGCGGTGGTGGTGGTGGTGGCGGTGGCGGCGGCGGCGGTGAAGCAAGACGAAGAAGAATGGAAAAAGAAAGACGACAAAAAGAAGAAAGAAGACGACGAAAAGAAGAAGAAAGACGAAGAAAACAAATAAAAAAGAATAAGGATAGATACAAGAAAGCTAATAAAAGAATAAAGAAGAAAAAATCAGATATTAAAAAACTAGAAAGTAAAATTAGAAAAAAGGCCGAGACTGCTTATCAAGGGGCTTTATGTAATTCAAATTCCATAGATCAAATGTTGAAAAACCTAGAAAACATTAAATCAAATAGTAATTTATTGTAAAAAAAATTATATGTGTGTTTATATTAATGATAATAGAGATACTTATTATATTTTTTGCATTTTTGATTATATTGCGGATAATAACTATGGTGTTTCCGGTAATTGAAGGAAAACGAAAAAGAAGAAGAGGAGGAGGAGGAGGTGATAGACAATTAGACGGTTCAGGATATGATGTACTTTCCAACGATATAAGAATTCAGGATGAGAAAATAGAAGAATTAAGAAAAGATACAGAGTCAAAACTTAAGGAATCAAATGAAAGGGAAGAACAAAATTTAGTTTTAATAAATGATATGGAAGAAGATATTGATTTACTTATGAGATATCAAACATTAGACAGTAATTTCTAAAGACTTTTATCATTTATATTAAATATAATTTTAGAAATAAATAAATTATTAATATATTATATATAATGTTTAACTATGATAATAATATAATAGAGACAAATAAAAACCGAAAAAAAAAGAAAAAAAAGAGAAAAGAGAGAAAGAGAGAACAGCGTCAAGAGAAAATAAAACAATTAGAAAACTATTATGATATATCTGCAAAATATATAGACAGTAAAGAATTAGCTCCAGAATCGGTTATATTAGGACCTGAATATTCATATAGCGATTATATAAAGGGTCCAAAAGAGATAGGTATGAGTTCTAGAGGTGAAATGCGTGTCTTAGAAAAAGATGTAAATGGATTATTTGCCTATGTTGATTTATTAATAAAGGGTAAAAGTAAGGCGATTAAAGGACCTGGAGTATTAGGTCCACAAAATTTTGTACCTACTGGTGCAACATGTCAATTGGATGTTAGTCCAACCCAACAACGCACCGTTCAAAGATACATATACAACTCTTTTAAACCTACTGGAAATATACCGATAGATGGAGATGATGGAGAAATTAAAGATGCGCGAGGATTGATTCCAGGATTATTAGAAAATACTGCAAAATTAAATCCGATGGATATGTTTCAATCTTTTTTAGATACAAATCCTACATGTATGATGCTTAAAATGCCCGTAACTAAAACTAGAGGCTCTGTATCTGCAGAAGAACATCCTGTATCTATCTTAGACATAGGACAAATGGACCCATGTACTTTTGTCTATTATAATAAAAAAAACCCGGTCACCGGGGCAACATGTGGTGGTGGCGGTGGTCGCCGTCGAAAAAAAAAAAAGAAAAAAAAGAAACGTCGGTCCGGATTTGAAAACTTATATGACAAAACAGAAAATATATATAATAAAACATATGTAGAGATAGATGATATGTTTGACACCGGAGAATTGTATATTGCTACGATGGGAGTTATTTTTATTTACATTATTTTAAGAGGTTGTAATATAGATCTTGACAAATAAATATAGTTTTAATTTTAATTATATTTATTTAGTTTTTATAGTGTCGTTTTGTTCGCGGACGACCCTTTTTTTTTTGGGATTTTTTTTCTTGAATTGGTTCTTCAGTAGATTCTTCTTCATCAGTATCTTCTTCATAATCTAAAAGTGAACCCATCATAGTAAAAGGATAAAAGAAGAAGTTTGTAAACTGTGAAAGATAGTCAGTATCATCCATATCTATTTCTTCTTCAGAGTCCTCGAGAGATTTTTTGCTTACATTTGAATGGCTTTTTTTGGTTTTTCCACGAGGCATTTATAAGTTTTTTCAATATTTTATATTTGTTTTTTAACGTTATTTATTTCTTGTTTTTCTAAATCCTCCAGATTTCCTTTTATTTTTAATTTTTTTCCTACTTTTTTTCCCTCCACTCTGTGTGTTCCAATAAGCAGCATTTCTTCTATTTCTCACAATAGTTGCTAAATTTTTTGGCTTCCATAAAGGAGCAAAAATATCAAAATCGGAGAAATCTAAAAATTTTCTCGCTAATTTTGTTATTCTTATTATATCTCCTATTGGGTCTAATGCTATGTTATCAGGAATCATTTGTTTATAGTATATTCATATTAGTTTTTTTGTTTTCTTGTTCTTTTTTTTTGAACGAGTTCGTGTTTTTTTTGTTGATTTTCCTCCACCTCCACCCCTTCTCATTAACGGATTCATAGGTAAGCCAGGAACCATAGGAGCCATAGGTGAACCAGTAGCCATAGGTGAACCAGTAGCCATAGGAGCCATAGGTGAACCAGGATTAGCAATAGCAGGTATCTGACCAGCAACGGGAATTTGATTCATATTAATAGATAGTAGTTTTTCTTTACCAGCTCCTAAAGCTGCGTTTAATTCATTTTTTGTTTCACCTGCTATATCTGCAATTTGTTTTCTTGCATCCTTATCATTAATCTGTTTCGCAAAATTCATAGTATTTTTAAAGTTAGATTCAAATAAATCCATCATTCGTTTCATCATAAGCTTCCAACTTTCAATAACATCTACCTTCACAACAGGCAGATCACTAATACCTTCGCCTTGAGATTGTTGCATTCCACCCCTATATGTAGTTTTCTTATTCTTTTTTTTATAAGTTTTTTTACGTAGTTTTCGTGATTTCATATAATAATATAATATTATATAAAAAAATATATAAACACCTTAAACCTTTATACGTTTATTTATCTCCACCGCAACCATAGCACCTGCAATTTGTGATAAAATATAAGGTACTAAATCATTTTTATTTAATTTGCCTATATACGCCATAGCTACAGAAACAGCAGGATTAAAATGCCCCCCAGATATATACCCTCCTAAAATAATAACAATCGCCAACGCAGAACCAATAGCTAGTGGATTACCTACAGATGCAATTATAAAAACAAAAAATAAAGTTCCTAAAAATTCAACGATGTATTTGTTCATTATAATAAATAATTATATTTTATTATTAAAATGAGCAAACCTATTGAAATAAAAGGTAAACGAAATATAGATAAGTTATTTAATAATGATACTCCAGCACTAAGGAGTAGTAGTATAGCAAATAAAGTAGACGAAGAATGGTTGCAACACTACGTGCAAGTAAACATAATAAATAGATTATACTTAAATATAGATTTTAAAGATTCAGAATTGATTGTAAGTGATTTAAAAAAAAAAATATCTGGATACAAGTCTCAAGATCAAAAAAAAAACCTCTACAATAAAACTTTATTTGTAGATTACGACTATTTAATTCAAAATCTAGTTGAATCTAAAATGAAATGTTTTTATTGTTGTTGCGAGGTTTATTTAATTTATGAAACAGTTAGACAAATGAATCAGTGGACATTAGATAGGATTGATAATAGCTTTGGACATAATAAAAATAACCTAGTAATTTCTTGTTTAGAATGTAATTTAAAACGCCGAAATATAGATAAAGATAAATTTTTATTTACTAAAAGATTAAATATAAAAAAAGAAGAATAATATATATAAATGAATAATCTACATAAATGGACCGACGGAACTTTTCAAGAAAAATCATATAAACAAGAAAGAGTAGTGTGCGAACGTACTTTTATAGTTCAAGAAAGTAAAAGAGAAGATATAGAAAAAAAATTAGAAAACAGACATTTATTAACAGACACAAATGTAAATCCTTTTATGATAAATAATTCATATTTAAAAGATTTAGAAGTACAACAAAAATTTTTAATACCACAGAATTCCAATTTTAAATAATTATATATACTATATGATTAAAAACGATTATTTATTTCCCGTTGCATTTTTAGTATTACCAACATTATTTGCATTAGGTTTATTTATAGAACAAAAAGTACTAAGCCATGGATCATATATATACGAAATACAAGACTCTGATGAATGGTACAACAAAGATTTAGATTTAAAAAATAGCTCCTGGAGCGAAGTAAAAGTAGAAATAAAATTATTTAAAGATATTGTTGATAAAGTTTCCAATAATTTTGCAAAGGATAGTTATGATAAAAATTCATTGCACGTTTTAACCATGCAATTTCATAAAAAACTAATTATTTTAAAAAATTATTTACTTACTCTGGAAAAGGAAACAATAAGTGATTACGCAGAATATGAAACCATATTAGATAATATTGAAAAAACATTAGAACAATTGATATCTTACAACCAAAATATGATAAAGCCTGATTATACTTCAGAATTTGCGAATATAGTAAATATTATATATCTACCATTAGCGGTTATAACCGGTTATTTTGGTATGAATTTTGCCAGTATGGGAGTACATGACAAAAAAGATGCCGGGGTTTTAAATGAAAATAAAGGTCAACTTTTTGTTTTTGCAATATCAGCGATCGTCTTAACCGTTTATATATACATTATGTTTGAAACAAACAAACCATATGGTGCATTCGATTATTTTTATAAGGGTTCCAATAAATTTAGTATCGCAGACTATATTTTTGGTTCTAAAGAGAAAAAAAAAGAAAAAGAAAAAAGAGATCGTGTAGGAGATAAACTTGTAAAAAAATATAATAAGACCGTAGAAGAAGAAGAAAAAATATATACAGATACAAATCCTCCTCCTTCGTTAAACATATATGATAAAGAAAGAGACTCCTTTGCTCCACCTATTATAAGAAATACAAATTTAGGACCATATGACGATTCATTATTTAATTATAATCTATAATTATTTTATCTGTAAAAAAAAATATAATTAACTATTACATAATGAGCAAGAAAACAAACTTTGTAATACCGAAGAAACCTGAAATCCCTAGCAAAAATCTCTCAAAAGAAGAACTAGAAAAAAAAGTAAAAGACCTAGAAAATAAATTAAACTTACTTGAAACAAAACAGTGGTCGAGTTATATCGACGACTATATTGACACTTGGTACGAAGAAAATAAAGAAGATGTTGACATAGGAGTTATAAAATTATTCGGCATGTTCTCTATAGATGTTATGCCTGATGAACTTGAAAAACATATCTATAAAAAAGTATTTAAAATAATGTTTTCTCTTTTGAAACACAAGCTATAAATATATAATTAAACTATAAATATATATTTACAATATTACAAAAGTTCTAGATCTCTTACCCTCCAATACTCTGAACCACCGCTAGGTAAAGGCCTACGTATAATAAAAGGAATTTTTTTTTCTTGTAATTCCATTTTGGCAATTACATAACTATCCATAATGTTTTCATCTATCTCAATAAATGGTGGCGAACCAGAATTAAGTTGACTAGCTCTGTGTCCTAAAATTTTAGAATATTCGTATTTGGTTATAATTGGAACCGTTTTGTGTAAATCATCCACTATTTCATTATTCTTGTTTCTAGAAACCTTTGATAAATTATATACTTCGTCATAATTATGATGCAGTTTTTCAGGATGAAAACTTTCTAAGTAATATTCTTTCACATCAAATTCCATTTTATCCATAGCTAAATCGTCGTCGTCATCTTCCGATAATTCTGCATCAACGTCATCTATATCTTCGTCGTCTGGACTTGATTCAAATTTAAAATTATCACCAGAATCCAACAAATCTTCCTTTGAACCCGTTTCAGTTTCTTTAAATTTTTTTAATTCTGATGCCTTTTTCTCAACAACTCCATCCTCCTCCTCCTCCTCCTCATCATCCTCCTCCTCATCCTCATCCAGAACTATCTTTTCTTCATCATCTGCTAAACTTTCCATTTCTGCTTCATCAATAGATCCTACAGATTCTTCTTCGCTTCCAGACATTATATAATAATCTTTTATATTCTTTTATATATTTCAATTTTATATTTTATTATGAAGTTTTCCATATTTTATCACAATGGACACATAAATAAATGAATTTTAAATGCGTATCATCATATCTAATATAAATAACTTCCTTTTCATCGACCTTCTCTTTATTACTTGGACAATCTTCATTTGGACAAGGAATATTATCTAATCTAGGCAAAGTAGGATCTAATTTTGTGAATTCATTTACCGAATTCATAAATTTTTGATCCGTCCTTTTGACTTGTGTTTTTGAAACACATATCGCTTCTATTACATTTGTTTCACTGTTTCCACAATTCCTACAGTAATGAACTAACGCATCACCCGGCTCTTTCTCACCATCTTCACTTATTCTTATGTAATACATATTATCACATTTATCACAAAACTTCATTATTTTATATATATGTAAAATATCATAATTTTATTTCAATTTTTTTTATATTTTTTATAAGATTTGAATAATTAATCTCTATATTATTCATTTCATAAACCGAAACCGTAATTTTCTTACGTCTTTTACAGTGTTTTTCTAAATTTTCTATAATACTTTCTTTATTTTCAACAAAATGCTTATTTATAAAAGATGAAAATCGGTAATATAAATATGGTTTTGTTTTTAAAATATGGTGTATAGCAATTTCATTATTTTTATATTGAATAATTTCATTATATAATTTAATCTCTTTATGTGTTTCATGAATACCCGGCTCATGAGTCAAAGGATTATTTGTAAACAATACACATAAAGATAAAAGAATACTACTAATAGTTAAACAAGATGACCATTCATCCCCTTTCCATGTATTTAATATAGATAAACAACACTTTCCGTTTCTATATAAATTAGGGTGAAATCTAGTAATACCGTCATTCGTCAAATAATGAACCTTAGGTGGCGTATGTGGATAATCCCTTGGAAATTCAAACTTAAAAAAATAATAGCCATTTTCATATGGCGTATCCTTTGTTCCTATAATTAAAGCATAACCAATTAATATATTATCCTCATCATGGTCATAATATATATTTTGTTCATGTAAAGGATTCATCATAAGCTCCTTTACATCACTTATAATTCTATGAATAGTTTCTTTTTTAACAAAAACTTTTTCCTCCATATTGATATTAAAATAAATATCTCTATCTTTATTTTAAATATATATTTTTGAAATATCATAAAAAAATTGAGATAAAAATTTCTCCAGAATATATAATCATCTATTATGCCAAGCGCCAATATGAATGAATTACAAAAATTTTTAAGAAATCATAAAGCAAAGGCTAACGAAGCTATCACACATACACGAATAGGCGATAAAAAAACTATATATGGAGGTAGTTATTATATTGATGAAAATGAATTACCTAAGTTTATGACTATTTATAACCGTGCCGTATTTGAAGAAAACAATCTAGAATATCTAACTGAAAAACAAATTGAAAATGGGCCTATTTTAGTAGATTTTGATTTTAGATACAATATTTCAATAAAAAAACGGCAACACGACGAGGAAACCGTTATAAGTATTATAGATTTATACACGGAAAAATTAAAAAAAATTTTAAATTTTACGGATGACAAAGAATTTCCAATATACATATTTGAAAAACCATCTATAAATATTTTAGAAAAAGAAGAAATTGTTAAAGATGGAATACATATGATAATTGGAATTAGTTTGCCTCACAAAATCCAACTACTTTTAAGAGAAGAGGTATTAAAAGAAATTGCAGAATTATGTGAAAATTTGCCAATAGAAAATTCATGGGATTCTGTCTTGGATCGTGGAATCACGGAAGGATATACAAACTGGCAAATGTTAGGTTCTAGAAAACCTAATAACGAAGCATACCGACTAACTAAATATTACATGGCACAAATCGATTTAAATGATATGGAATTTATAATTAATGAAATGGAAATAAATACAATGGACTTACAATACGACCTATTTAAATTATCCGCGCAATATAATAAACACCCTAGTTTTGAATTACAAGAAGGTGTTAAAGAAAAATTAAATCCAACTAAAAAAAAGAAACCAAAACTTAAATTAAAGACTATTACTACAAATTACGATATAGATGATATAAAAACACAAGAAGACCTAGATTCTGCAATAGAACAACTTATTAATAGTACGGAATCTTGTAATTTTTCAAAAGGATCTTACAATATAAAAGAAGTTCATGGATACGTTATGCTTTTACCTGAAACTTATTATGGTAAAAGTTCATATGATAAATGGATTAGAGTAGGAATGGCTTTGTTTAATACTGATCGTAGATTATTTATTTCGTGGATGAAATTCAGTAGCCAATATCAACACTTTGATTTTGCGGATATTTCTGGATTTTATGAATTGTGGAAGAAATTTGGGCAAAATAAAAAAGAAGACCTTACACATCGTTCTATTATGTTTTGGGCTAGAAACGATGCGGAACGAAGTAAATATCAAGAGTTTAGACGTGAAACATTAGACTATTATATTGATATTACCGTAGCTGGTGATTTTATGCCATCACATGAAAATAAAAAAGGAAAAGAATTGGCACTAGCTCAACAATGTGGAAGAGATTATGATTTAGCCGTAGTTCTATACCAAATGTTTAAAGACCAATTTATATGCTATAGTGTAAATGGAAAAGGTAAATGGATGAAATTTGATGGTCATAGATGGGTTGACAACGAAGAAGCATGGAGCTTACGCAAAGCATTATCCGAAGAGATGTACGCTTTATATCAAGAAAAAGTAGTCTCCAATATGAGCTTTGTACAAACCTTTGAGGAAGATGACCCTAGATGGAACGTTATTAGAAATCGTACGCATAACTTGGCTCAATGTTGCCAACTACTTAAAAAAACTACTCCAAAAGATAACATCATTAAAGAAGCAAAATCCCTGTTTTATGACAGAGATTTTCTAGAAAAACAAGATCAATATCCGTATCTACTATGTTTTAACAACGGTGTCTTTGACTTTCAAGAAAATATATTTCGAAACGGAAGACCAGAAGACTACATTACCAAATCTACCTGTATCGACTATATAGATATTTCAAAAGTAGAAGATCCCATACTAAATGAAGTAGTTGAATTTATGGAACAGCTTTTTCCTGTAGAAGAATTACGAAATTATATGTGGCAACATCTAGCATCCACTTTGATAGGAACAAATGAAAATCAAACATTTAATATATATACAGGATGCGGTAGAAATGGTAAATCCATGTTAGTTATGTTAATGTCAAAAATATTAGGAGAATATAAAGGCACAGTACCAATCACACTTATTACCCAAAAAAGAAATAGCATAGGAGGCACCTCTTCTGAAGTAGTGCAATTAAAAGGTCTTAGATATGCGGTCATGCAAGAGCCAACAAAAGGAGACCAAATCAACGAGGGTATTATGAAAGAAATTACCGGCGGAGACCCCATCCAAGGAAGGGCGCTATATAAAGAAATGGTGACTTTTATACCCCAGTTTAAATTAGCCGTTTGTACAAACACATTATTTGATATTAAAAGCAACGATGATGGCACATGGCGAAGGATCCGTGTCTGCCCATTTATGTCGAAATTTACGGAAAACCCAGTAAATGACGATGAAGATTCACCCTACCAATTTAAAGTAAATAAAAAATTAGATGAAAAATTTGATGACTGGGCATCTACTTTCATGGCTAAATTAGTTGATATCGCAAGAACTCTTAAAGGAAACGTAGAAGATTGCAAAATCGTTATGGCAAGAAGCGAAGAATACCGTGAAGGACAAGATTATCTAGCTGAATTTAATAAAGAAATGATTGAAAAATCTGCGGATTCTGTAATTAAAAAAGATGAACTTTATGAAGAATTTTGTAAATGGTATAGGGAACACTACGGAAGAATTGTTCCAAAAGGCAAGGAAATTTACGATTATATGAATAAAAAATATGGTAAATGTAAAAAAAAAATGTGGACCGGCGTTCGTATCATTTATCAATACGACAACGAACAAGAAGAAACCGTAGAAGAATAATAAAATATAAAAAATATATATTATATTATTTATTAATCTTACTTATTATTTTTTTATCAATTATAATACTACCTACATATAATCCTATGTACATAGCTATATAAACTAAAAACATTTCCATTCTAGATATTATATATGGCCACCAAGGTAATCCAAATATGATTATTGGTACTAATACCAATAAATAATGACTTTCCAAAGGAATACGCAGAGGATCTACCGGACGATATACAATTACAGCTATTAATAAAACATGAGCTAAAAAACACAAAACATTTGTTATATCCGTAGGTAAGCCAAAAACTACTAATTGTTCGGCAGGTTGTCTATTTTTTAATTGTCTTACGTATATATCAATACCACCTATTGAACCCACAATAATATTATGAAGCATTATTATTGGTGCTATGTTTTCAAACTGTAAATACAAAATAACTCCTATAGGAATAGCTAAAGTAGATATAAATTTAAATACATTTGTATTTTTCATATCTTATATACTATGATGATAATTTTTGTTTTGTCCAGATTCCATTATTTTTAACCCAATAAAAACCATTATTTTCATAAGAAGATGGTTTATTTTCATAATAATCTTCGCGGGCAGTTATATAAGCCTCACAGCCAGAAACATCTTTATCGGCCGCATTTTCAGTGATACATATGTAGTCTGCATTATTTTTGTTATTATATTCTGACGCAAGATCATTCTCATCTACAAAGTCTTCCACCTCATCCTTAAGCCCAGTTAAAGTACTTAACTTATCATCATTCTCTAAAATATTAATAAATTCCTGATAATACTTTTTCATTTGTGTTTTGTCTTTATAATTAATTGATGTTCCATCTATAGTTTTAACCTTTGGCTTATTCATATTATTAATTCCTTTACCCAATCCATCCGCGACATCTGCAACCGCTTCCTCTCCATTCACGTTTGGAATGTATATATTTATATTTTTTATCTCTTTGTAAATATATCGCATACCTTTAATTAAAAAAAATGATAAATCATTTATAAAAAACGGAAATGCTCCCATTACTATAATTGTTAAAATACTAGTTATTATATTATACTGTCCCTTATAAAAGAATAACAAACCATATATGCTAAACAATATCCAATACAATATAAATATTACAAAATAACTTTCGTCAAATATTTTCATTTTTTCTTCTTTGTATGAAATTTCTCTTAAATCTGTATGGTGCGCATTATTTTGTAATTTATTTTTTAAATATAAATACTGACTGCCTATATAAGCGTGATCTTTTTCTAAATTTTCTTTTAAATCATCAATACTATAATCCGTATTTATTTCTTTTGAAATTGTTTTATAATAATGAATATTTTCCATATTATAATGTAATCATATAATATATTTACAGTAATAAATATATTATTTTTATCAATTATGGAGGAGTAAAATCCCAATCAAATATACCAGGTAATGTAGTAGATAAATTTCCTCCTACTACCATTACACTAGCTGCATATATGATTGATATTGTTAATGCTATTACTATTGCGATAATAGCTATAGTTACATTTATCACATCTACCGCTAAAAGTAAGACAAACACTAAAGATACTAATATAGCTATGAATATAGCTTTCATTCCTTCATTAAAATTAGCTAATCGTATGGCTCCAGCGGAGAAAAAATTTCCCTTTTGAATATTTCTAAGTTCTTTCTCACGTACAACTTCATCATATGCATTTATGTTTCCTTGTACACCCGATATATCTTCGTGCAAATTTTCGTATTCCGCATACATTTCTAATCTGCTGCCTAAATTGGATTGTATATCAGCACTACTTATATCTGTATAAGCTGCTGATAAAGCTGTATCAAAAGTAGTGTTTTTTGTATTAACACTATTTAATTTACTAGATATAGAATATTCTGTCATATATTATATAAAAATATAATATATAGAGAGCTATTCTTATTATAAATTTATTGATTGGTATTTGTATTGACTATGGCTGAAACTGTAACCGCTCCAGCAATTACACTACCTAACAATAAAGATACGTAGATTAATCTAGCAGAATCGTATTTTAATGATTCTGTTTCTAAATATCCTGAACTTTGTTCATCTAAGGAACCTGGGTTATTTGTAATATCATCACTATTACTAGCAGCTACTGCAGAAGATGTTTTATATTTCAACATAAAATTATATCTTGCTTGGTATTCCTTTAAAGTTTTATCTAAATCATCTATATTTAAAGTATCGTCTGTTCCACCACTGACTTTGGATTTCATTTCACTTACTATTTCATTTAATTGTGTTATTAATATAATGGCGTCTTTAAAATTTTCGTCGGAATCATCACTGTATGGATTACATACAGCATCTAAAGGTCCTTGAAACTCATCATCAGTAGTACCGCTAGGGTCAGTTCCTCCAGGAAGGTCGGTTGTTTCAGTCATCTGTCCACAAGTTAATCCTATTGAATCTGGAAACAAAGTATCATCGGTTAAACTATCACTTCCCGCAGCACTAGTGAGAGTGCTGTCAGTTGAACTCCCCTGATATATATCTTTATAGGTATAGGTGCTACCATCATCATCAGTAGCATAAAAATATTTATTACTACCACCATCAGAATACACACCATAATCAGTATATAAAGTAGAGCTCCCGCTCAAACTCGAAAGTGCGGTATCTAACAACGCAACTTTATCCTTATAAATAACATACAATTCATTTAAACTTAAATCAGAATAAGTTTCATCGCTGCTGTCGCCAACTTGGACACCATCCCCATCCGTATTTAAACTTTCCGATAAAAATGTTTCTACAGATTTATAACTCCTTTTATTATCATTTCCTTCTAAAGTATTAAAGGTCCCTAAAGTATTTTTTTTTTTACTTACATATATACTTCCTTGCGTAATGGATTCATTTGTATTTATAATATCAGTTAAGCTAGACATCTTATAATATTTTATGATATAAAAATAATACTAATTTGTATATAATTCGTATATTAAAACCGATAATAAAATCACCCCCACCGATAAATGAACGGGTCTCATTAATGCGGTGTCGTATATTTTATCTGTATTGTTTTTAACTTCTTCTGCAGCTTCAACTTTAGCTAAACTTTTATAATATTCATTAAAAAAATCTATCGATGGTTCTTTAATAGATGCATTTCTGTTATCACCATCTGTAAGAGTTTCTTCATTTTGTATAAGTTCATTAAAAGATCCATCTAAAACTTTCCATTTCTCTGTAAGATCATCTATAGCTTTTTCGGAACTGTCTAAAGTTTTTGTTGTAAATTTAAATTCAGACATAGTATATATTATATGTTAATATATATTATCTAGATGTTTACACAATAACGATAATAAAGTCCTGTAATAGCTGTTATACTTGGTCTAATAATTTTACATATTTCCCCTGGACGAAGCCCTATAGCTATCGCAACCGGATCAAATCTAGATATTTCGGGTATCTGTGAATTATCTATAATATTGTAACGCTTTTTTACCTCTTCTATTTCTTTTTCATCTAACTTTATATGTTTAGGCACCATCTCATGTTCCAATATGTTAAACTGCAAAGACATAATATCAATTATATTTATATAAATTTCATTTTCTGCCCACAATTGTTTTACTTCCGCTAACAACGTATCACGACTCGATTTGTCTTTTGTGATTATAATTAATGAATCTTGTTTATTTAAAATACTTTCTAAATTAAATAAATCGTCGATAATATCATGTATATTTTGCGGACGCAGAGAACGACCTAAGTAATATTTTATATATGCTTTATTTCCTAGTTCATTTGAAACTAACATATCTATTTGTTTATTATTGTGCATAATATGCAATTCATTAATACTAAATTCATTATAATTTTCTATATTGTATCCTTGACTTTCTAGTTGATCAAGGATAATCTTTCTGGAATTATAAAGTTTGGTTATTTGACTACTTTGTTGATATAACGATGACATCTATTATATTTAATATATTTACAATAATTTAAATTCAATTTTATATTATATTTATAATTCTACTAATACTGTTCCATTCGTTGTTTTTATTTTTTTATTTTCAACATTTTCTCTGTGAATTTTCTCGTGGCACACTTCACATATAGATAGTAAATTCCCTAAACTGTTTTTTGAAATATGATTAATATAATTATTATTATCAGCGTTTTTTTGATATTGTAAATGATGAATATCAACCGCATTTCTTTCTTTACATAACTCACATAAACCACCTGTTAATTTCTTGGAATTATATCTGGATGATTTTAAATTTAAAATATTATCTTCCTTTTTATCTCTCTTGTGTAAATATTTATTCCTTATTTCATGTGCATCGTTTAATACATCTTGAGATAATTTATATCCTTCTGCCACCGTTAATCCATAAAATGTATCTCCCTGACCATCTTTTAACAACCTATCATATTCTAACGTATTTGTCTTTTTATTTAAACGTACTGATAAATGTTTTATACCCATCCTATCGAGTTTTTTTACTTCTTCATAATCACATATTTCATGATAATGCGTAGCAAAAATAAAATTACTTTTACATTCATGTAATTTTCTCAAGGATGCTACAATAATACTGGTAGCAGATTCAACTTCTGTTCCAGAACACAGCTCATCCCCAATAATTAAACTATTTCGATCCGCTCCATTTAAAATCGTTTTTAATTCTAATATCTCTACTGCAAAAGTAGAAAGACCTTTAAACAAATTGTCATTACCGAGAATACGTGTAAAAATATTTTTATAAGGATTATACCGGAAATTAGAAGCAGAAACAAAAAATCCGGCTTGTGCCATAATCACACTAATCCCTATTGCTTTTATTAAACTACTTTTACCTACGGCATTTGTTCCAAACAAAAGTATTCCTTGTTGATTATTATTTAATTCTACATCATTCGCTACATAGGTTTCATTATTATTTAAATTTTCAATTAAAGGATGCCGCAGTTGTTTTGCCTCTACAAAGGATTCTGGATTTGTATTATCTATCGTTGGCATAACATGGTTGTACTTTACAGCTAAGAAGGCTTTGGTATAGTTCAAATCAAATTCTGCTATAAATTTTGTGATGAGCTGGAGAGATTTATATTGTTCTTTTAAACTTTCAATAAATTTTTCATACAAATTACGCAAAGAATCCGATATCTTCTCCTTTAATACATGTAGTCTTTCACACATAGCTATTATTTCTGCTGTTTTAATATATACACTTCCTTTTTTAGCTTTACTAAAATCCAATATTTGATGAAAAGTAAATATATACTCCGTGCCATCATATATATTTGTAAATAATAATTCAACCTCTGAATTTGATAATTCATCTATTTTATCTTTCAACTTTTTAAATCTTGCACTAGTTACAATTATATTGGTTTCATCTTTTTTCGTTTCAAGTTCAATCATCACTTTTCCATTGGAACGAGTCGCTACTTCCTCCAATTTCACATTTAAATACTCTATAATGGAATCAAGCTTTGCCGATATTTCATAATACTCTAACAATAATTCATCGTGTTTATCGTTTACACCTTTTTTAATAAAATTTTCATCGTAAGATAAATTATTAATTAATCTTGCCTTTTCTTTATCCAAAAACTTGTCTATACAAAACATATATTTTCTACTCTCCTTTTTTACTCCTAGATTTTTCAATTCTAAAACAACTTCCTTGCCATAAGGTGTATTTGATAAAAAACTTATATGTGATTTATATACCGATAAAATAATATCGATACTTTTTTCTAAATTATAAATATCGCTAGGAGTAGCATGTAAGCTTATAATATTTCTATTTGTTTTTTCAAGATCAATAATACCAGATAATTCCTTTCTAATGGTTTCAATAGAATCTTCTCCGCTATTTCCACGAATAATTATATCTACCATGTTATATTTTTTGCGTAAAATATCTGGGTTATTTATAGGATTGAGAATATCATGTTGAAGCAATCTTTTACCCATCGGCGTTTGACATCTATTAATAAATTTTGCTATTGAACTTATATTTTTAGAAGATTCTATTAATTCGCTATTGCTAGTTATATTTAATTGTTTTAATGAGTGATTTGCTAGTATTACACGGTCGCTTACATTTTTAAAAACGGGTTCAATAATTTTATCTACAAGACATGGATTATGTTCATGTGTATATTCCAACAAAAAACAATAACTTTCTGTAGCATATGCATATCTATCATATGCATCAGAATAAGGTGTTAAAGAATTATCAAAAAACTTATCCAATATTTCCTCTTGATATACAGGTTTTCTTGAATTTTCTATTTGTTTTAACCGAATAGGATTGCAACTAGGTGAATTAATATTAAAAATTTGCATGGTAGTTCCAGCTAATGAAAGATATTTAATAATAGTATCCATTTCATTATCATCAATATTATGTGTAAAAATAATTTGACTTGGTTTGTGTGAAATAATAAATCTCTCCAGCTCATCGTACGGAGTAATGGATTTTTCATATTCTGAGCTGTATTCAAATAGGTATGAGGTACCACTGTATATATCTATGGTTGACAGTCCAAAATATAAACGATTACATTTATTTTTAGAGCTGTACATTTTATTGATGTAAATACATGAACAGTAGTTTGAAATTTTATCAGAACTAGAATTAAAATATGTTCCTGGAGAGATTATTTCTGTTAAGCCGCGTCTCCAGCTTTTTCCATCGCGTAACAATTCTACTTGTCCATACACAGCCATAATCCACCCCGAATTATGAAGGCGTTCGCACCAAAAATCCTTTTTATCTACTGGAAATCCAGCCATAAGTAAAGATTTGCCTTGATATACACCTTTTTTATCACTTATTCTCATACCCAGTTCATTTTTAAAAGCTTCTATATTACTTCCTGTAAATTCACCTGTATCAGGTTCCTTTGTACCATAAACCTCGTAAAAATCACCTACATGCATCAAAACAATTGTTTTTTCTTTTCCATATTTTAAATATAATTCTTGAGTATATTTAAAATAATCTTCGTACACTCCCATTATATAATAGTCCATATTTTACTTTAAATCATTCATTCATATAGTTATGTAGCAACGTCCCTTTTGTTTTATTATTGATTTCACCCGATAAAATGGAATCTTCATACATTTTTCTTAGCACATCGTTGGGAGCATTACTACCAACTTTAATTAAACAGTGTTTTCTTAAATAATCCTTCACTTCTTTTATAGTGACATTTTTTAACTTGTCTATTTCTTCTTGTACTACACGACGATCGCTATTACTTTTAATAAGAACCCCTACATTACTTGATTCTTTGGTTTTACCTAATGTATACACACGTTTTGTATATTTCTTTTTTTTCAATTTCCTTTTACTAGAACTAGGTTTATCTACAGTCATATCAGCTATATCCATATTTTTTACTTCATTTATAGGAACACTATCTTTAAAGTTTAAATTTTTTCTTGTATTTTTTTTCCACACTCGGTAAGTAGGGATGGATGAACCTTTTAAACAACTATATGGTGGGGCACTAGGTAATACAAAATCACTTTTTTTTGGTTCAACCGATATTTCTTGTGTTTCCACTGGAGGAGCAGGTAAAACCGGTGGATCAGGTAAAACCGGTGGAGCAGGTAAAACCGGTGCTATAACAGGAGGAACCGGTACATTAGGTGTAAAAGGTTTATTTACAATATTTTCTACATTTGTATTTAATGTCGGGGTATTTATTTCTATACTAGGAGGCTCTACTTTTTTATTTTTTTCCTTTTTTCTTTTTTTTTTTAAGAGTTTTTCATTTTTTTTTTCTTGCTTTAATTTTGTTAAATAATCTAAATGTTTATCAAATTCACTATGCGTGATATTTTCATCGGGTTTGGGTAATTCCATCGTTTCCTGTGTTTTACTTTGATGCTGTTTAATCCTTTTTAACAACTCCTTTTGCATGACATTTGGTTTAATTAACGGCTTTGGTCTATTTTTTTTTGTTTTTTTTTTAGCCCCCCTCTTTTTTTTACCCATAGAAAATAAATCGGGATTAATTGAAATGGTCTTTTTTTCCATATTATAGTTAAGATAAAAAATATTATTGCATACTACTTATTTACTGTACATTATTAAAATTATTTAAAGATAAATTGAAATGATAAATATTATGAAAATAAAAGATAACATAATGGATCGACGTGAAGAATATTATAACAAACAAGGATTTACGGAAGAACCTTGGGAAGTAATTAACAGTTATTTTAGACACGAATATTTACAAAGATTAGTACGTAATCAATTGGAATCTTTTAATGATTTTACAAAAAACCAGCTTCCAAAAACAATAGAAATGTTTAATCCGGTGGTCATTCGCTCAGAAAATGATTTCAGTTCTACTTTTAATAAATATGCTCTTGAGATAAAAATAGAATTTGATAATTTCAGTATTTTTAGACCGCAAATACATGAAAATAATGGCGCCACTAAAATAATGATTCCTCAAGAAGCTCGTCTTAGGAACTTTACATATGCATCGACTATGACGGTGGATTTAAACATTACATATTTAATAAGAAGCGGAGAAGAATTAAAAAATGAACAACGAATTATTAAGAAAATGCCAAGAATTCATATTGGAAAACTACCTATCATGTTAAAATCTGATATTTGTGTGTTAAAACAGTATCAACACATAAATAATAATATTACAGGAGAATGTCGTTTTGATCCAGGAGGATACTTTATTATCAACGGATCTGAGAAAACCGTATTAGGACAGGAAAGAGCAGCTGAAAATAGAATCTATTGTTTTGATGGTTCAAAAAATACAGGAAAATGGAAATTTCTTGCAGAAATTAAATCTGTTCCCGACTACAAACAAATATCCCCTAAACAAATAAATCTTATGGTTTCCAGTAAAAATAATGGGTTTGGTCATGGAATTTATATTCAAATACCAAGAATTAAAAATCCAATACCACTTTTTGTAATTTTTAGAGCATTAGGTATAATATCTGATAAAGAAATATGCTCGTATATATTGCTAGATGAAGACAACGCAATAAACAAAAAATTATTATATCTTTTAAAGGCTTCTATTATTGACGCAAACAACCTTCTTACACAACAGCAGTCTATCGACTATGTCACCAATAATGTAATGTATACACCAATTAATATGACACCAGAAGCAGGAAAACTTAAAAAACAAGAATTTACCCATGATGTTTTACATCAAGATTTATTTCCTCATTGTCATAATTTGCAACAAAAAATATATTTTCTAGGACATATGGCAAATAAATTACTAAGAGTATCTTTAAAGTTGACGCCTATGGATGACCGAGATTCTTATATAAATAAAAGAATAGATTCTTGTGGTGTTTTATTGAACAACCTCTTTAGAAATTATTTGAATAAAGTAGTAAAAGATTTACAAAAACAAGTGGTGAGAGAGATTAATAATGGTTCCTGGCGCTGCACAAACGATTACGAAAATATTATTAATTTAACAAACATTTATAAAATTGTAAAATCTTCTACCATAGAAAATGGAATTAAAAGAGCTTTGGCTACTGGAGATTTCGGAATTAAACATATTAGTACAAGCAAGGTAGGAGTAGCACAAGTATTAAGTCGTCTAACATATGTATCAGGATTAAGCCACTTAAGAAGAGTAAGTACTCCTCTAGATAAAAGTGGCAAATTAACACAACCTAGGCAATTACACAATACTACATTTGGTTATTTATGTCCAGCTGAAACACCAGAGGGACAATCGGTTGGTGTTGTTAAAAATTTAAGCTATATGACTCATTTAACAATCACTTCAAATAGTAGTGGATTATATGATTATGTAAACCAAGATATTATACATATAGAAGATATAAAACCTATAGAACTTTTTGGTAAAGTAAAGGTTATAATAAATGGTACTATTGTAGGATATGCAAAAGATCCAAAAGATTTGTATATAAAATTAAAGAAAAAAAAACATAATGGAATTATAAACATATATACATCAATAGTATTTGACTATGTAAACAAAGAAATAGTTATTTGCAACGATGCAGGGAGATTGACACGACCTTTGTTAAAAGTAAAAAATAAACGCTTACTATTGAATGGTGATATTGTTGATAAACTTAAAAGCCACGAATTTTCTTGGGATGATCTATTAACTAGTATTAAGTTAGATGAATCTGTCATCGAATACATAGATCCAGCAGAGCAAAATTCATCCTTAATTGCTATGAGGCCCACCGAATTAGTAGATAAAAAAAATAAATTAAAGCCCTATACTCACTGTGAAATACATCCTAGTACAATTTTTGGAATTTTGGCTTCATGTATTCCTTTTCCAGAAACAAACCAGTCGCCAAGAAATACATATCAGTGTGCCATGGGTAAGCAAGCTATGGGTATTTATGTATCAAATTTCAAAGAAAGAATGGATAAAACAGCTTATGTTTTAACATATCCTATGCGACCCCTAGTAGATACTAGAGTAATGAGCATGATACAATTAAATAATATACCATCTGGTAGTCCTGTAATAGTTGCAATTGCAACTACAACCGGCTACAATCAAGAAGATAGTGTATTAGTAAATAAAGGTTCTTTGGATAGAGGACTGTTTCAAGCAACCATATATCATACCGAAAAAGATGAGGATAAAAAAATTCACGGAGATCAAGAAATTAGATGCAAACCCGATCCATCTAAAACAAAAGGAATGAAATTTGCAAATTATGATAAAATAAATTCACATGGAGTAGTTAATGAAAATACTTTACTCAAAGACAAAGACATTATTATAGCAAAAATGTTTCCCATTAAAGAAAATCGTAATGACCACACAAAAGTAATTAAATATGAAGATCAAAGCAAGCTTATTAGAACTCACGAAGAAACATATGTTGACAAGAATTATTTAGAGAGAAACGGCGAAGGATATAATCTTTGCAAATCAAAAAACCGAGCTTTAAGAAAACCGGTTATTGGAGATAAAATGTCATCTAGACACGGACAAAAAGGAACGATTGGTAATATCATACCGGAGTGTGACATGCCTTTTACTCAAAATGGTGTTAAGCCAGATATTATTATAAATCCACATGCCATACCTAGTCGTATGACTATAGCTCAATTAAAAGAAACCGTCCTAGGAAAAATACTAGTAGAATTAGGATTATATGGAGATGGAACTAGTTTTGGAGATTTAGACGTTGCTTTTATTTGCAAAAAGTTGCAAGATACAGGATATGAATCTAGAGGAAACGAATTAATGTATGATGGTTTAACTGGAAAACAAATAGAATGTAGTATATTTATTGGTCCTGTATTTTACCAAAGACTTAAGCATATGGTTTCAGATAAACAACACAGTAGATCTATTGGTCCTATGGTAAATCTCACGAGACAACCGGCAGAAGGTAGATCAAGAGACGGTGGTCTTAGATTTGGAGAAATGGAACGTGATTGTTGTATAAGTCATGGGATTTCTGAATTCACTAAAGAAAGAATATACAACGCATCCGATAAATACAGTGTTCATATATGTAATTCATGCGGTTTTATTGCTTCTTACAACAATAAAATGAATATACATTATTGCAGAATGTGTGAAAATCGTGTGAATTTCTCATATGTTAAAATACCCTATTCATGTAAATTGCTGTTTCAAGAATTAATAACTATGAATATAGCTCCTAGATTAATTACAAATTAATAAAAATATTTATTAATATTATATGGTAAATTGTGGCCCATCAACCGGAATTATTTATCCTGAAAATTCTACCACCGAAAGGTCAACAGAACGTAAAATATTAAGAAATACTTTAAATTACAGTAAATGTACTTCATCTTTTGTATGTGGTAGAATGAATTTCACCGTTGCTATGAACAAGGAAGGTAATACAAAACACGTATCTGATAGCTCTGACTACACAAGATATAAGAAATTAATTAATAATAAAATTATTAAAAAATAAATATTAGTAAAAATTTTTTTATTAATATTTAATGAATATATTCTTCCGCTGACTTTAGCAATTCTTTTATACTTGTGCAAGTTTCAAGATCATCATAACTCGAAACATCTATACTTTGATCACTTATCAAAATAAAAATATTTTGTAATAATTTTTTTGCACTTTGATTGTATTTATAATGTTTTAAAGAACAAACTAAATGTTGCATTACGGTTAAAACAATAGATTCTGCATCGGTGGATATGTAAGAATCATCCGTATCCCATAATAAATTAAAATTTTTTACCGCCAATTGAAAGCTTTTAAAAGATTTGCCTTTTGTAATATATTCTCCCGAATCGAGATTATTATAATAAACCGTACTTACGCTATAATCAGATTTAGACATTTTTATATAATAATTATATTTTATTTATTACATAAATATTAATCACTTTTAGTAATTTTATTAAAAATATTCGTTAATGTCGGCAACGCATCTATCATTATTTCTCCTTCTCCGGCTTTCTCAACGGATTTATCGGCGGTATCTTCATCTGTTTTTTCTTTTTCAGTTTCGCTTCCCTCTTTTTTAATAATCGTATTTTGTTGTTCTAAATCTTGTTGATTTTCTTGATACTGGGTTTGAAAGTCTGGAGATGGTGAATCCGGTGTAGCCGCGTTTGGATTAAAAGGAGGAGAAGGAGGAGTGTAACTACCTACAAGATAAGGAGGAGAAGGAGAAGGAGATGGCGCCGCATTCAAATTGTCAGTTATTCTTTTCTGTGCCGTTTGAATTGTTTGTTGCGCATTATTTATGGTTTCTTGTGCGGTGTTAATCGTTTCATTTAAAACAGAAGGAAGCAAATTAGTTATACCGGTTTCTTGTGGTTGCTCTGTTTGCGGTTGTTGTTGTGCTACGTATCCTTTCTTTCTTATTTCTTCCGCTTCTAAAGCAATAATCAATCGATCACCCGATAAATGAACTTTCATATCATCACTTAATTCAGATATGTCATCAGAATTGATTAATATCACATCATCATCTACTTCTAACTCTTCTATAATCCATTCTCTTAACTTTTTAGAATCATCTATATAATAAACTACATCACCAACGTTATAATCTTTTGCCTCTAAAGCAGCTATATTCTCTGGTTTTAATTCACTAGCCTCCTGTTCTCTAACTTGCTCTTCGGGAGATGAAGGTGTTTTAGGAATATTTTCCCCCTCCGGAGTATTTCGTAAAATATCCGGCTTTTCATTTAACTTTCCTAGTTTCAACTTTCTATCCTGCTTAACCTTTTTAATATCCAAATCCTTTATATTCAATAACTTATTTATATTATTAGAGTACGACATAGATTCTAGTTGTTGTATGTTATCATCGGTTATAATGCGCATTTGTATATTCATCGTTTGTAATTCTTGTAATAATAATTTAAATGAATAAGGTATGCGAACAATACTGAAATCTCTCCCGTGTTTTGTAATATGTTTCAAGGTTAATGCTTCAATATTTGTATCAAACGCATCGCTATATTTAAGCGGTCCATCTACATAAGGACTAATAAATATATTTTTTCTTTCGTTGTATATTGCGATCAATCCGGTGTTATTACATACCGCCATATAATAATCATCACCTCGTACTAACATGGATTCTATAATAAAATGTGCAGCTCCATGCGCTTGGATTGCTTGAGTTTCCATCTCTCCTATTCTTAATCCACCATCGTTGGCTCTTCCTTGTACTGTTTGTCGCGTTAATGTTGTTCTAGGACCTCTAGCCCTAAAATTTATTTTATCTTTAACCATTTGTTTAATTCTCATATAATAGGTAGGTCCCACATAAATAGATGATTCTATTTGTCTACCAGATAAACCATCATACATGATTTCATTTCCGGTAGAATGAAATCCATTTTCCATCAACACTTTTCCAAATATATCTTGTTTAGATCCTTGATTTACAAATGCGGTGCAATCACCAAATACTCCAAGAATTAAACCTAATTTTCCTAAAATTTGTTCCACTAATTGTCCTATTGTCATGCGACTCGGAAAAGCATGAGGATTTATAATAATATCAGGCTTAACGCCATTTTGTGTAAAAGGCATATCCGCTTCTGGTATGATTAATCCAACTGTACCTTTTTGTCCACATCTGGAGGCAAATTTATCTCCTATTGCGGGTATGCGTTCTTCTCTAATCCTAACTTTTGCTATTCTATAGCCTTCTTCTCCATCGGTTATAAAGGATTTATCTACAACACCAAGTTGTCCTTTTTTTGGAAATATAGAAGCATCCGTTTTTTTAACCGATTCATCCGGGGTTTCTGTCACCCTACCGATTACAGCTACACTATCATTCATAACAGTATTTTCTTTAATTAATCCATGTTCATCCAAAAGATTATAATTCATACCTGCTTTTAAATTATCTAATTCTTTTTCAGATTCTATGTTTGCAAATCTAGTTTGAACCACTTTATCACCTATCTTTTCGGTTTTTTCATAGGTTTCATACATATTAAAATAAGTCGTTCTAAATAATCCTCTTTCAACCGAACCTTTATTTAATAGCACCGCGTCTTCTACATTATAACCCGTATTACACATAATCGCAACGATTACATTTTCTCCATTAGGATGCTCTTCATTGGTAATATATTTTGTATACCTTGATTTAACCAAAGGAATCTGCCCATAATTTAAAATTATTCCCATCTTATCAATCCTATTTCTAAAATTTGAATTATACAAAGAAACTCCTTGCTTTGCTTGACCACACCCATAACAATTTCTAACTGCCGGATTATTCTCTGGAAACATTACCTGATTACCTAATATCCCAAATAAAAAAGAAGGATGAATATCAAGATGGGTCGTATATTTATTTATATCTAATGCAGAAACTGCAATAAGAGACGTATTTATTTCCGAAGAATCTAAATATTCTACTATACCTTTATTCACCTGTAAATCTTCAACTGTTTTATTACCATATAAGGTTTTAATAGAATATACCATATTGTTATTTCTATTATAATCCTCTTTTTTATCCATAAATCCGCCACTAAGTTTATCCCACATTAATCCCTCTTTGCTTGACAAAGATTCATAACTAGGAACACTTTTTAATACGGTAAATAACGGTCTTGTAAATCTACCACCATCTGTGTAAATTTCCAATATTTTATCTTTAATATTCCATGAAATACTTGTTTGAATTGGAATTATACTATTCATTTTGTATAATTTTAAAATACTATAAGTTTCTTTTATGTTTTCGATAAATCCACACCAACAACCGTTAATAAACAATTTTGTTAAGTATTTTATATCATTATAAGAAACTTCTTCCAACAACTTAAACCGAAAAGATTCTGATAATTTTAATATAGTTAAGAGTTTAAACATGGAATATCCGGTTGTAATCTCTCCAGAAACAGCAAGATGTTTATGTAAGCCAATATTTCCACCGTCCGGTGAATCCACAGGATCTATAAATCCCCACTGAGAGGCGTTTAATAATCTTGGTTCTACTACTTTCGCGGTGGAATCTAATGGTAAATTTAATTTTCTTTTATGAGATAAAGAAGATATAAAGGACAGTATATTTAAATCTTGTACCACCCCAACTCTTTTTGTATGCGAATGAGCGCCCCAATTACCTTTAAATGCTTTTGTAAAACCAACTTCTATATCTCTTTCGTTAAAATACTCTTGATCCGTTTGATTGAAGAAATTTAAAAAATTCATTCCTTCAAACGCGCTGGTTTTATAATAATATTTTTTATCGAGTTTTAATAAAAAATTTCTTTTCATAATAATGTAATATTCTTTAAAAAGGTCATGCAATAGAATTCCTGGTGTTTCAATTCGTTTATATTTATAATTATCTCTGTCTGTAGGAGATTCTTCTTTTAAATATACTTTTATTAAACTAAATGTCATGTGTCCGATGAAAAGCGCCTTTTTTTTAAATTCAAGTTCCCCCATATGGGGTAAAAAATAGTCGGATAATATTTCCAAGACGTTTGATATTGTTTTACCTTTTGTTAAGGATTTAATATATTGTAAAGCCAATTCCTGTGTAAAAATCGTTCCTGCATCATGAATACTTGGAATAAAATATTCTAAATAATTATCATTTAATTCTAAATCGGTTAAAATACACTGCAATATTTCTTTATCGGATTCTATGCCAAGAGCTCGCATTAAAATAAATAATGGAACTGCTTTTCTAACATTTGGTACAAATACCACTATATTTCCATTTTTAAGTCTAGTTGACGGAGACACGATTCTTACAGATGTCTTGCGAATTGGTTTTGACGCATCCTCTGATACTGATGTAATATCCGCAGAATGACTATATAGATCATTTACTTTATCCTTTATAATGATCATATTATTTGCAAATTTTTCTTGACTTATAATTACTTTTTCCTTTCCATCTATTATAAAATATCCTCCTGTATCATTTTTACATTCTCCCATATTGTATCTTACCAAACTATTTAATCCGTTCAATAAGCAGAAATTAGATTGCAACATAATTGGAAATCGTCCTAGATAAATCTTTTCTAGGGTTATTGTATCATTATAGTCTATATCAAATTGATTATTTTCAAAATTTCCGGTTTTTATTTTTACATCTATATCTATATTAAAGTGTATAGACATGGCATATGTCATATTTCTTAAACGGGCTTCATTTGGATACATATACTTTCCTTCGTCGTCTTTATCGTAAATTACCGGTTTTCCGAAAAATAGTTTGTTGCCATCTTTTCCTCCAAAATATATTTCAAATTCATATTCACCTATTAAACGTTTTGGTTTAATAGATTCATCATACATATTTTTCATAAATCTAAAAGGGTTATTTTCTCTAAAAATTTTGTAAATATCCTTTTCAAAAAAAAGATTATACGAATCTAGTTGATGTTTTATAAATATATATGGGTCGTTTGTAAAATAAGAATCAATAATTCGCCATATTTTTTCTTGCTCCATTTTATATTATAATATTAATTTATTTTTAAAATATTATAATAACAAATTACATTGTTATATTTAAAAATATAAACATACTTATTAGTATAAACATCATTAAAATAGGAAATAAAACTAAGAACCAAGAAATATTTTTATATCCAGCTCTGCAAAGCGTATCTAATACCCATGTCCAAAATAATATATATAGTAATTTGCCTACAAAAACAAATGCCGTATTATTTGTAGGACAGGTATAAGGACCTATGCAATATTCTCTAGTATTTTGATTTAAAAAATTTTGAACAGCTACACTTAGTATTATAACGATAGATATTACAAAATAAAGTTTTGACGGTTCGCACAGTTCTTTATATATCTTTTTTAACATTATAAATTAGAAATAGAAAATAATTTTTCTAAATATAGTATTATTTATCATAATAATCTATCTATTGGCGATGCGCTAGCCCGAGTAGTTACATGACCCATAGCTGTGTTATATAGCGAACCTATACCATCATGTGCTGAATGATAGGATTGTTCTGCTACTCTATAAGGATTACCTCCTTTCTTTATGTGATTCTTAGTACGGCGTTTATATTTTTTTTTTCTACCACCTTTATACTTTCGCGTAGTCTTTCTTTTACCTCCACCAATGCAACATCCTCGGCGTTTGCTGCAGGTTTTTTTACACATTCTTGACTTTTTTCCACAGGTACGGCATTTTTTAGCTTTACTTTTACTTTTAATTCTAGCCATTTTATTATATATTAAATATATTTTATTCTAAATCAACGTGTGTCAACATATGTCTTCGGCAACAAGGTCGGTACAAATTTAACTCATCTAATACAGTACCTTCGGCGGTTTTATCGAAATTTTGTTTTGTTAAATAAACCACATTTTCTGTTTTTTGATCATTTGCCATTTTTATTTTAATTACTTCTTGAAGATAAAAACGATACTTATCAGCCAATACGCTTCCGCACGTGAAACATTTAATTGGTATAATCATATTATAATATATATAATTTATTTATTTATATTATAATTCAATTTTATTTAGAATTATTACATTTAACTCGTTAAAGAAGTTGTGTACCATCCTCTTGATAAATACGAAGGTACTGAACTAATATTTTCCTCTCCTAAATATTTTGTATCGGGTCCTTTATTTACTATACTAAGAATTTCTACAGTTCCTATTGCTCTATCATAATACCAAAGATTAGATATATATCCATTATCTATTCCTTTAGTTGTCGTGGTATTGCCTAACTCTAATGCTACATGCACATCACCATAATTTTGTTTTATTACGTTGGAATATATCTTTCTACGCGATAAAACCCCGTTTATAAAAACATCTATTGTTTTATGTTGAGCTCTAATGATAATATTTACCCATTTTTTTAATGGTACATCAGTTATAGTGATACTATTTTGTTCATCGCCTCTTCCTGAAATATCATCATCTCCGTTTCCGTAGGTATCTACTAAAATATATAAATCATGACTAATTTCATTGCTGTTCGGTTGTTCCTGTGGCACTAAATATAATCCAGGTCCATTTGTAACTGGATATCTATTATTATCTACAGTCGCTAATTGTTTTGTTCCTTTACTGAATATATGATAGGGTACAGGATCAGTTCCATCTTTTATCAAAGATTGTGCTTGGTCCATATATAACCAAACGGACCATGTATATTCTCCTCCAGTATTTTCATTATCTGACCTATATACAGGTTTTGATCCAGGTAGAGTTGGATTTTGCTTAATTAAACGATAATTATTCGATTTCACCATTCCGTCAATTAAATGAGGCGACTTATTTTCACCGTAAAAATAAGCTAATATCACTAATCCTATTCTAAGTAAAATATAAAAAGCTATAATTATAATTGTAATAAATGCTAATCGTGGTATTATTCCATTTCCAAGGATAGGTTCTCCAGACATCATCATTTTTTATATATATATTATTATTATTTTATCCTAAACCTAGACCAGCAATTTCTTCGTCATTTCTAAATAAACTCATTCTCATACTATATCCACCTAACATAGAATCTAAGAAACTTCCTCCATACCCACCTGCGTAAATATTATATATTTCTTGAGGTGATTTTGTAGAATTAAAGTACTTTAAGTAGGTGGTATATCCATCGAAACCTTGATCTTCAGAAGTTCCTGAAGTACGAGTTCCATGTAATGTAATAGGAGTAGATGAAGGTGTTCTTGCAAGACTCTCACCTGTTGAGCTTACACATGACTTTAATAGTTTACCATCTACATATATATCTACCACCTCGCCGTATTTAACCACCGCTAGATGAATCCATTTTTGCAGAGGAATATTTTCGATAGTACATGTTGTATTCGTACTATCATCATCGCTAAATTCAACAACTAAATCATTTGCATTCGCTTCTAGATACGCAGATATTTCATTTTCATTATTCTCATCGGTTAGTCTTTCAAATATATATTTTTGAGTACTAGTATCCCAAGAAGAAACATAAAACCATATTGACAACGTAAAATTTGAACTTGGTACGCCTGAAGGACACCAATCCTCAAAAGGTATGTCATATACATTTTCATCGGCCGACATTTGGGAGGTTAAATGAAGATTTTCAAAGAATTTAAAGTATCTAAGTAAAACATACACTAAATATAGAACTAATAGTATAGCCACTCCTATTAATATTTGTTGAAGCATTTATATATATATTAAATAATAAAAATTATATAATTTATTTCTAAATAACAGGTGGATTTTTATTATTTGAATCGTTATATATTTTTTTTATTTTTTCTAATGTTAATCCATTGTCATAATATTTTACATTACAAATTACTCCATTTATTCCAAATTCTTGACCTACTATTATTGAAGAATATACATCATTTAATATTACGCCCGGTTGAGAATCTACTAAATTGCCATTCATAAATATATCAACATTTCCATTCCTATAATTTAGAATTATGTTGTTCCATTTTTGGAAGCGCATATTTTGATAGGAAAATATAACTTCATTATCAAAGAACCCTGAATCTGTTAATTTATGAACCTGTAATTTTAATTCTTCGTATTTTTCATTAAAAGTAAATTTAAATTTATCTGTTATATTAATTATATTGTAATTTCTATCTCTGTCTTGTACCTTATTTATATTTATCCAAAAACTTATCCCTTTTTTATATTTATCTTTGTCCATATTTTCAAAAACATATTCACTTTCTTGGGCTATTGTGTTTTCACGGTTTAAATAAACCGGTTCATTTAATAATAATTTTGGTGTTAATAGATTTAATCTACTTAGTGCAATATAAGATGATATTATTATTGTGTTAATTGTTAATATAATTACACTTGTAGGTGTAGAGGAACTTATAACTTCCTTTATTTTATCTACTATGTATATATAGATACATGGTAGGAATAGCAAAATTTGTTTTATTAATTCTCCTTCAGCCCCCGGATAAAACAGCGCAAGATCTTTTGCATTAAGATTATAAGCAAGTAAAAATGCAACACTTCCAATAACTAAAAAAGATATGGCAATATCTCTAAAAAACTTTGATTCATATGAAACAACAGCATTAATAAGATATATAAATAAGTAAAACATTATTAGCGCTCCCCAAAAAACTGATGTTTGTATGAATATTGAAGTGGAACGTTCATCGCTTTTTACTTTAAATCCAAAATAAAAAAAGATGGCAAATATATTACAAACATATATTGTATTTATAAAAGTACTTATAAAGGTTGATTCATTCAAAGTTTTTGAGGCATCAAAATAGCAACCAAACTCATGAAATGCTTTTTCAATAAAATTATGATTTTTATTTACCAGAATTCTACCAAAAGTTATTTGCTGTACATTTTCTGGAATAGCCGTTAAAGATTCAAACAATCCAATATAAACCCCTATTATTATAACTGCCTTTAATATATCTTTACGACTTAAGGTTAGATGAAAGAATCCAACGTCATGATCTACACACAAGTCCGATAGATTCACTTCTTTTCCGCATCCAAACATAAAATTCCACAAATATGTATATGCATAATCTATTTTATTTGTAAAAATGAAATATATTACGACTAAAGATAATAAAAATATAAGTGCAAACAAACCGAAATTATCTAATACCTTTTCGGTTAATTTTTCTTTTTTTTTTTCTTCATTTTCTTTTAATGAACTTTCCATTAATATATTATAGTATTATAAATTTTCCATAGCGGTTTTTTCGCCATGACAATTTCTGCATTGAGCTCTTAAATTACTTACTTCATTCGATCCACCGTGTTCAAGTCTTATAATATGATCCACTTCAAATGATCCAGGTAATTGAACACCACAAGTTGCGCATTTCCATCCTTGGCTGGAAGCTACATGTTTTTTTTTGGTTTCACTTACCGATCTTTTGGTGGATTGTTTGCCAGAATGCATCATTCTCTTAAATTGTGGTGTATGCGTATTTTCTTCGGGTGTAAGTTTTGTAAATACATTATTTGTGGTCATATCTATTAACGGTGAAAAAATCTCTCTAGCTTCATTATCTATAGGCATGTATTTTATCATGTCATTTGCATGAAGAAAAGCTGTTTTACTTTGCGAAGGGTATTTTTTTATAAACAAGTAAAACGATAGACCTAAAAAGGCATACATCGCCATTTCATAATATTTTTTCCACGAAACAAGTATTTTCATATATTTTCCATCATAATAAGTATTTACTACTAAAAATGCTGTTATACCAAAAACGAGAAGTTCAAACTTCATTAATATAATGATAGATAATAATTTATTTTTTTTTAATTAATCTAAGTATCTTTTTTTTTTTAGGTGGTTCGCAACAATCACAGTTTGGGTATCTTTTATTGCTCCACAAGAATCCTGGAATATTTATATCGGCGGTAATTTTGCAGTTTAAGAAAGGATATTTTAAATATAATTTAATGATGGCTTGTTCTTTTTTTTTCGCTTCTATCATAATATCTATATGTTGTTTATATTTATTCGGGATTTCAAGTAAATAATCTGGTATAGTTTCCACAAAATCGCTGTGATGTCCTATGCGACCGGTTCCTTGTTCGCTTACGTGAAATTTTGGTTTTATATTTCGTCTTTTCCAGGTATTCAAAATATCTGATATATATTCACTTGCAGGTTTAAAGGTTTCTAGTGGATGCATATCACAATAACAATTATAATGATGGGTATCAAATACAACGGGTATATTTACTTTATCGGATATATACAAGCAATCTTTTATGGAAAAACATTTTTCACAATTTTCCAACACCAGTCTTCGTTTAACATTTTCGGGTAATTTTAAATAATTTTTACACCATCTTTCAATCGTTTCAGATTTATTACCATACATTCCTCCTCCATGAATTACCATAACCGAATCATTTCCTAAGCCCATTAAATCCAATACGTCTGCATGATATTTTAAGTCGTCAACCGTATGTTTAAAAGCGGTTTGATTGGGTGATGCAATTACGTTGTATTGTCCTGGATGAAATGTCAATCGCTGATTGTATCTTTTTGATTTAGCACCAATCTCTCTAAGTAATTCTTCGGCAAAGTCAAAAGAATAATCTTCAACTCTTGGATTCGACTTATGTGGAAACATTTCACTACTTAAACGAAATACCTTTATTCCATTTGTTTCATTCCAATCCATCATCGTTAAAATATCCTTGAGATTTTGAAGAATTTTTTCTTTTAATACCTCTATACCTTTCTCTTCGATTGAACGAATAATCATCTTTCTTGATGCAAACACCGGAGGCTTTTGCTCACGTAAATTAGTATTTAAACAACATAATCCTAACTGAACCGGTTTATTTGTGCTCATTTTCTTTTGCTTTGTTTTATTTTATAAAACTGAAAAGTATTTCAATTTTATAAAATAATAAAATAAAAAATCTCGCGAGAGTGATTCGAACACCCGGCCAACGGAGTTTTATATGGTTGCCTCTACAATCCGTCGCTCTACCATCTGAGCTATCACGAGAAATGCACGCAGTGGGACTCGAACCCACGAACCCGAGGGAGCAGATCTTAAGTCTGCCGCGTTTGACCAACTTCGCTATACGTGCAAATAATTTTTTTAATTAACGCGTCACTAGGTTTCGATCCTAGGACCTCCAGGTTATGAGCCTGGCACGCTTCCCCTGCGCCACAACGCGAATAAATTTTATATTTCCCCAGAAAACCGTCTAGGGTCGGTTGCTCACGGCAGGGTTCGAACCTGCGACTTCCGGCTCATAAGACCAGCACTCTAACCAACTGAGTTACGCGAGCATATTATACATATTAGATTATTGTCTTCTTTTTATATAGTAATAATTATCTTTTAATAAGTATTTATAGGTCCAATTTTTTTAAAATTGGAAAAATTAAAGTTTCGTGTATAAATACCATATTAATATTGCAATAATGCTAAATACAACAAGAGTATTTATAATTCTTCTTTCTTTTAATTGTTCAAGAGGAGATAAGTCTACTTTTTTATAATGAGCATAATAATCATCGATACACTTATAATAATCTTGATCTGGTTTATTTAAATTTTCATTTACTCTATTATGTATAAAATGCATCCACTTTACAAAGGATTCTCTTGAATCTAAATACGATGACACCGGAAACTTATCTAATAATAAAGAAAAATCATTCGCTATTTTCTCATCCGGTATAAACATAGGAATATTTTGAACAAAATCATAATATTTTTTTTTGGATACCTTATTTGGATTTAAAGGATAATTTAGGGCAATAGTAAATAAAACAAACCAATAATGTGGTCCCCATATAGTTGCCGATAAAGCCATTAATATCAAATGATATAAAAAGAAAACGAAATAAACATACAATAATGAATAAAGGTTATAATAATAATTTTTGTAATAATTGTGGTAAAAATGGACACCTTTTTCACCAGTGCAAAATACCTATTACTAGTATTGGAATTATAGTGGTAGATACGTCGGGACCAGAAAATAAATTTTTGATGATTCGCAGAAAGGATACATTAGGATATGTTGATTTTATTAGAGGAAGATACCCTTACAATAATATCAACTACATTATGAATATAATCAACGAAATGACCGAAGACGAAAAAGAAAGAATTACAAACAACGAATTTGACAAATTGTGGATTGAATTATGGGGTAAAGAAACCGGTCTTAATAATTTTACCGAGCAAAAAAATTCTAAAGAAAAGTTTGAATCATTACAGAAAGGGATTTCTATTAATGGAGAAATATATACTATTTTTGATTTAATAAATTCTAGTACAAATAAATGGACGGAAACCGAATGGGGGTTTCCAAAAGGTAGAAGAAATTTTAATGAAAAAGATTTTGAATGTGGTAAGCGAGAATTCCAAGAAGAAACAGGATTACCAGCAAGCAATATAAATATTATAAACAATATTCTGCCGATTGAAGAAATATTCTCCGGTTCTAATTATAAATCTTATAAACATAAATATTTTATAGCGACATTAAAATCAAATAAAATAAATATATCAAATTATCAAAAAACCGAAGTTAGCAAAATAGAATGGAAACCCTACAGTGAAGCTATTAAATGCATTCGTTCATATAATTTAGAAAAAATAGATATTATTAAACGAATAAATAGTATTTTAACAAAATATACTTTATATAACTAATATATATGGATAATAACCCAACAAAACCAGATGTAAAAATTAAAGTAAAAAAAAAGGCAAAATTAAAATTAAAAGCAGCCTCCGAAGAACCTGAAATAACAAAAGGCAAAAAACCTGCCCAAGAAACAGTTGATGAGGTTTCTCCTCCAAAAATTAAAATAAAGGTTAAAAAAGAAAAAAAGAAAAGAATAAAGGAAAATATTGCATTAGATATAAGTGATAAAGAATACAATAAAAAATTACGGGAAAATGAGGAACAAGAAAGAAAGGTTTTAGAAGAGGACCCAGATTTTAAAAGTGATTTATATCCAAATTTAAATGATCCTGCTTTTAGTTTAAAAATAGCAAAAAAACTAGAATTCTCTGAAACAAAATATAAAGGAGATATAGCTAATGTGGAAGCCATGGCAGAAAAGATGTGCAATGAAGAAAGAGAATTGGCTCCACATCAAGTTTTTGTTAGAAATTTCTTATCATTTAATACTCCTTACAATAGTTTATTACTTTATCACGGATTAGGTTCGGGTAAAACATGTGCTGCTGTGGGAATCATGGAAGAAACACGCAGTTATTTTAAGCAACTAGGTATTAAAAATAAAATATTTGTATTAGCACAACCAAACGTTCAAAATAATTTTAAAACGGAGTTATTTGATGCAAGAAAATTAACTCAAGTAAATGGTATTTGGAAACTTAAATCTTGCATCGGGGAAAATTTATTGAAAGAATTTAACGCAAACACCAGTAAGCTAAATAAAGAATCTATCGTAAAATCAATATATAATATGATGAGAAACAGTTATAAATTTATTGGTTATGAAGAATTTGCTTCATATATAACCGGGTTGTCTAATATAGAGGGAAGTTTTCGCGTAGAAACTAAAAAACTAATGGTTAAAAAAAAATTAAACAATATTTTACAAAATACACTAATCGTAATAGATGAAGTACATAACATTAGACCTAGTGGTACAAATAAACAAAAGCGTATATACGAAACTTTAATGATATTAGCTAATTATGTAGAAAATATAAGATTTTTGTTTTTGTCTGCTACTCCTATGTTTAATAACAGTACGGAAATTGTACCTTTGATAAATGTAATGAACGTTAATGATAATAGATCTATGATAAATATTAAAGAAGTATTTGATGATGCCGGTAATTTAAAATTAGACGAATCTACTGGTGAAACGGTGGGAGAAAATTTATTAGTATCTAAACTAAATGGTTATATTTCTTATGTACGCGGAGAAAATCCTTATACATATCCTTATAAAATATATCCTTCTTTGTTTGAAAGTGAAAAAAGTATTAAAGAAAAAGAGTATCCAGAAAAAACATTAAATGGTATTGATATAATTCAACCAATACAATATATAGATTTATATACATTAGAATCCTCTAGTTATCAAGAAAAAGTATATAAGTATGTGATAGAACAATTAAAAACGTCAAGTGTTTCATTTGAGAATTTAGAAGCTTTTGGATACACTTTATTAAATCCATTAATACAAATTTTAAATATTGTTTATCCAAATAATAACTTTAATGATGATAAAAAGGTTAGAAAGGAATTATTATACGGGATAGATGGTTTTAAATCTGTTATGACATTTACAGAATCAAAGCAAAATTATAATTACAAAAAAGGAATCGTAGAAAAATACGGAAGAATATTTTCCAAAGAAGTAATTGGAGAATATAGTCCAAAAATAAAAACAATTATTGATTCTATAGAGGAGTCCAACGGTATTATACTTGTTTATTCCAACTATTTGGATTCTGGATTAGTTCCGTTAGCTTTGGCTCTAGAAGAATTTGGTATGACTAGACATGGGGATGTTCCTTCGTTGTTTAAGCCAGGTGTGATTAAAGAAAAAAATCATTTTAAATATGTAATTATATCTGGTGAAAAAAAATTTAGTCCTAATAACAAAGAAGATTTAAAAGCTTGTACAAATGAAAGTAATTTTAAAGGAGATGATGTAAAAGTTATACTTATTTCAAGGGCTGGTAGCGAAGGTCTTGATTTTAGAAATATACGTCAAGTTCATATATTGGAACCTTGGTATAATATGAACCGTATAGATCAAACGATCGGAAGAGCCGTACGAACAAAAAGCCACTGTCAATTACCTTTCATAGAAAGAAATGTTATGATTTATTTATATGGTACGTTATTATCAAATAATACAGAATCCACCGATTTATATATATATAGACACGCAGAACAAAAAGCCGTTCAAATTGGAAAAATAAATAGACTTTTAAAACAAAATGCAGTAGATTGTTTATTAAACAAGGAACAAGGAAATTTCACAGAAGAAAAACTAGATCAAACATATGAAATTTTACTATCAAATTTTCAAAAAGTAGAGTATAAAGTCGGTGACAAACCATTTAGCGATATATGCGATTACATGGAAAGTTGCAATTTCGTTTGCAGAAAAGAAAAAGAAATTAAAGAGCAAGATCTTATTGCAACAACATATAGTCAAGACTTTTCTAATTTTAACAATGAAAAAATAATTAAGAAAATAAAAGCGTTATTCAAAGAATATTATTTTTTAAAAAAAGAAGATTTAATTGCTAATTTAAATTTACGTAATAAAACTTCATTGCTACAAATATATTCGGCTTTAGATAAATTGTTATACGATAAAAATGAATTTGTTTACGATCGCTACGGTAAAACCGGACATATCATTAATATAGGAAATTATTATTTGTTTCAGCCCATAGAAATAGATAATACTAATATATCTTTATTTGAAAGAAGTGTTCCTATAAAAGTAAAAAGAAAGACGTTGACCGTAGATTTACCAAAAAAAAATGAGAAATCTAGTCGTAAAACAACAAACCAAGACATCGCAGATGACCCCGAACATCTAGATGAAGATTTTCAAACATATTTAGAATCTTTAAAAGAAAAATATGTCACTGCTACTAGTTATAGTGGAAATATACGTTCTACTAGTAAATGGTATGAAGTTGTAAATACTTCTATCAAAAAATTATCTAACTTTGATATTTCTCAAGAAGATTTTAATGATTACATTATACATCATATTGTAGATACTATACCATATACCAATAAAATAGACTTATTAAATTACTTATATACAAAAGATTCCCTAGATGATTTTGAGAAAAAAATGAAGGATTATATTGATAGATATTTATTTAAAACAAAAAATCCGGCTATAGTTTTACTTAACAATCAATCTACCTCAAATAAATTAATTCAGAAATTTTTTGTATTTAGAAATAATAAATGGAATAACGCTTTACCGGAAGAAATAGAAATGTATTCAAAGGAGATAAAGGAAATACATGATGACATAAACGCGAATCTAGCGGATATATATGGATTTATTACTCCGTTTAAAAAGAATGACGAGCTTGTTTATAAAATAAAAACAAGAAAAACAAGTGGAAATGTAAAAGCACAACGTCAGGTGAAAGGTGCTCGTTGCGATCAAGCCAATAAAAGCGATATGATATTGTTAATTACCGAAATTTTAAAGGAGAAAAATTTACTAGACGTTGAATTAAATTTATCCAAAATACCATCCAATGTATTGTGTTGCATACAAGAATTATTGTTAAGACATTTTAATGAAAATGACGAAAAAAAAATATGGTTTGTAAATCCGGAACGACTAGCATTTATTAAGTAATTATTAAATAAAATATAAAAATTGAATTATATAAGAATATATTATATTATTATATAATGCCCGCAGATATTTCAAAATTTAACAACGAAAATATTTACACTAACGCGCTAATTACAAAAAAAATAGAAATAGAACTTAAGTTTATAGGAGAAAATATAAAAGAGGTTTTAGAAAAAAAATTATCCAAACAACTAGAAGGTAAATGTACGACGGAAGGATATATTAAACCAGGTACGATTAAAATAATTAACTATTCCAGCGGTCTTGTACAAAGCAATTCCATTTTGTTTGAAATAACGTTGGAATGCCAGATTTGCTTACCCGTTGAAAATACGTTGATTAAATGTAAAGCCATTAGCATTACTAAGGCAGGTATAAGAGCACAATTAGATGACCCACATAATCCATTAATTATATTTATAGCAAGAGATCATCATTATAAAAACCCCGACCTATTTCATTCTATTAAAGAATCAAATGAAATCGTAGTTAAAATCATAGGAAAACGCTTTGAACTTAATGATACTTTTATAGCAGTCATCGCAGAATTAGTAGATATGGATAAAAAACTTAAAAAGAAAAAAAAACCACCAAAACTTATAATACAAAATAAAACTAGTTAAATAACTTTCAAATAAATAAAGTTATAAATGGATTTGCTGAAACTTAAAGACAGCGTCGAAAATAAATCTAAAGAACATCAAGTAGAAGTTCTTAAAATACTTATTGAAAATAAGGTAATGATAAATGAAAATAGCAACGGTATTTTTGTAAATTTAAGTAATATAAAGCAAGAAATTATCGATAAAATATATAGTTATTTATCTTACGTATCTGAGCAAGAAAAGGCATTAAATCAATTAGAAACTGTTAAAGAAGAATACAAAAATACTTTTTTTAATAATGATTTATGTAAAGATAATAAAACTATTTCCATATAATTTAAATATGAATACCGAATTACACGCATATGATAAATTTTGTATTACAAATAATACGTATAAAAATTATCATGTGGTAAAAAATAAGGATGATAAAAAAGAAAAAATGTTCAATAAAAAAAAACAGGATTTTTTAAAGATAAATCACAGAAATAAGCTTTTATGGTGCGTTTATTATATTTTAAATGACGATTTCGGAAATTACGCAAATAATGAATTTAAAACAGAGTATGATTTTAGAATTAAGATGATAGATTTAATTGAAAAAAATCCTGATTTATTAAATACAATAAAACTTAAAAAATATGATATTGAACACGACCTATTTCACTCAAAAGAAATTGATATTTTTTCATTACAAGCTCTTTGTATTTATAACAATATTAGTCTTATCTATGTTCTTGGTAAAAGATATTATACATTAGGAAATAATGAACCAAAACATATTATTTTAAAAGATGATGATGATTTTGGTGTATATATAGACGCTACCCCTATAAAAATTAATTATTATCTTAATAATTATTATTATGTAGAAAATATAAAAAAACCTATCAAAAGTATTTCTGCATATAGCTATGCTGAAATTAAAGATATGTGTATCAAAATTAACATTCAAACTACTTCTAGTGAAAAAAAACTTACAAAAAAAGAATTATACAGTAAATTATTAACAATTATATCATAATTTATAAAATTGAATAAATATAAAATATTATAAATATTAATATATATCTATGTCAGCGGAATATTCGCTATCAGAACTTATAAAATTTCATTTAGATACTTATTATTCTAATGTAGATAAAAATGAAAACTATGAGTTGGAAACTCGTTTTAATACAAAAGGGGTTAAAACAACTAGAATACAATTTGAAAAAGTAATACAACTATTAAAATCCAAGGGTTTTTCTGTAGAGGATGGAGAAAATGGTATGAATATATTGAAAATACAAAATGAATATATGGATGAAAATCTAGTAGGTAATCAAAGAATTTCCAAAATTAGAGTTGAAATAGAAGGCATTACATCCGTACAAGATTATTGTAAAACTAACGATATTAAAAAAGTTATTGAAAAAAATGAGTTTGCTACGAATTTTCAAAACAAAACTTATATTAAAAATGATAAAAATGAGAGTGTTTTTCCGGTGGATGTTAAAGAATACAATCTCCGGGTTTCTTATCAAAAAGAGGTGGAACTTAGTGAATATTCTAGATTAATTAAGGATCTTAAACAAAATTGGAACGAAACAAAGAAAATTTTTAGGTATATGAATAGGACAACTTTTGTTCATCCTATGTTTCCTTTTAAAGTCGATATGAGCATAGTTAAATCTAGTACATTTGACGAAAGAAAACGACCTATACCTGTTTATAAAATAGAAGAATCTGGAGTTTTTAGTAATCCTGAAACATTTGAAATAGAAATTGAGCTAGACAATACGGAAATGAAAAAACTACTTGCCACTAGCGAACCCCCCAATTCTTCTGAAAACGCGGAAAAAATTAAGGGTATGCTTTTAAAATTAATAACATTTGTTTTATCTGGAATGCAAAATACACCATATCCACAGCCTTATCCATTAATAGATTCTATGAAATACGAATATTTAGAACTTATTTATGGAGAACCTCAAAAAAGATGGCCTAGAAATAAAGATTTTTGTGGACCTTCGTCGCTTACATTACAAATGGTTAATTTACAACCTTTAAGTGAAGATACAGCCGCGCCAAATATAAGAAAAATGTATTCGGTCACCGATAAGGCAGACGGCGATAGAAAGCTACTTTTTATCAACAAAGAGGGTTTAATTTATTTAATTAATACTAATATGGATTTTCAATTTACAGGAACTAAAACTACCAATTCTAAATTAAAATCTACTATATTAGACGGAGAACATATCCTTCATAATAAAAATGGTGGCTTTATAAATCTATATGCGGCCTTTGACGTATATTTTGTTGCAGGGCGTTCCATTAGGGATAACGGGTTTATTCCAACATTACCTTCTCATGTACCAAATAATTTTAGACTTCCTATACTACAAAATATTATTAACTCAAAGACGTTTGTATCCGCTCAATCTTCAAGTAAAGCTGCTCCTTTAGATATTAAGGCTAAAAAATTTAAAAGTGGGTTTGAAGAAGATGATATTTTTAAAGGATGTGATTTAATATTAAAGGATATGGAAAATGGATTATATCCTTATAATACTGATGGTCTTATTTTTACACCTCTAGAATACGGAGTTGGTTGCACAAAGTTAAAAGAAAAATCCAAAATAACAAAAACTACCTGGGAATTGTCTTTTAAATGGAAACCTCCAGAACATAATACAATAGACTTTTTGATCTCTACTGAAAAAACGGAATCCGGAGACGATATTATTAATAATATATTTAAAGAAGGTACTACCCTAGTAGAATCTACCGACCTTAATCAATTTAAAATTATTAAACTTAGATGTGGATTCGATGAAAGAAATCATGGATATATTAATCCCTGTAATGACGTTTATATGGACAATTTACCTTCCATTTTAACTAATGTAGACCAGGAAGATTCTTATAAAGCCGTACCATTCTATCCATCTAATCCAAGTGATCCTACTACACACATTTGTCATATCCCCTTGAAAAAAAATTTCGCCGGGGATTTACATATGATGACCGAAGAAGGGGAAGTTTTTTATGACGGAACTATCGTTGAATTTAAATACGATAAAACAAAACCACAACATAAAAGATGGATACCTATTAAAGTAAGATACGATAAAACAGCCGAACTCAAAAGAGGTGGAAGAAATTTTGGAAATCCATATCATGTTGCAAACAGTAATTGGTATTCTATTCATAATCCTATATCTACCGCTATGTTGAAATTAGAAGAGGATGTACCTTCCATCGAAACAGACCATGATGTTTATTACAATAGAAACTCAAATATTAGCTATACCGAATCTCTAAGACAATTTCATAATTTAGTTGTAAAATACGATTTGATTAAAGGTGTTTCAAAACCGGGCGATATCTTAATAGATTTTGCGGTAGGAAAAGCCGGGGATTTTTCAAAATGGATAAGCTCAAAACTTAGTTTTGTATTTGGTTTAGATATATCTAAAGATAATATTGAAAATAGATTAGATGGCGCATGCGCTAGATTCTTAAATAATAAAAAACAAAAAAGTAATATTCCCTATGCATTATTTGTACAAGCCAATAGTTCTTTGAATATTAGAGACGGAAGTGCTATGTACAACGAAAAAGACCGAACTATTACAAAAGCTATTTTTGGAGATATACCAAAAGATACCTCCTCTATTGGTCCTGGAATTGTTAGACAATATGGTAAGGGAAGTAGCGGATTCTCTGTATCTTCCTGCCAATTTGCTTTACATTATTTCTTTGAAAATAAAACTACTCTATCTAATTTTATTAACAATGTATCACAGTGCACCAAAATCGGAGGTCATTTCATAGGAACTTGTTATGACGGTAATAAAATATTTAAAGATCTTAATAATAAGGATTCCATCAGTATAACCAAAGATGGTGTTAAAATTTGGGAAATCACTAAAGACTACACTTCCTCTTCTTTTCCTCCTGATGAAACTTCTGTAGGATTAGGAATAAATGTTTATCAAGAAACTATCAATAAAGTGATTAAAGAATATCTAGTAAACTTTGACTATTTTATACGAATCATGGAAAATTATGGATTTAGAGTAATAACCGAAGAAGAAGCCAAAGAATTTAATCTACCAAACGGTATTGGAAACTTTGAGGAATTATACAATAACGCACTACAAAAACAGAAAAGAAATCCTAAAATAAATAAATTTATTAAAAATGCACTCAATATGTCTTTTGAGGAAAAAAAAATCTCTTTTTATAACAATTATTTTGTATTTGTAAAAATTTCTGATTCCGACCCTGTTGTTGAAGTGGAGGGCGAACTTGTTAGCGCCGCTGATAAAAAGGAAACTATTGATGAAGAGGAGTCCGGATTAGAAGAAAAAACCGACACAAAAACTACCACAAATACTACAACTAAAATTAAAAAGAAACCAAAAAAGATAAGATTAGTTAAACGAAAAAAAACGGAAGAAAAGCCTTAATTTATAAAATAAAACAATTATATTAAAGAGTTGTTCTTATACAATTATAATGAGCTATTTTTCAATAACATTTGTTAATTTCAATACTCTAGAAGAAAATTTATTTGATATATGTTATAATAATAGTGATGAATATTACGAAAGCGCCTTTATATCTAAAACTACCTTTAATTATCTAAAAAATATTAAAAAAGAAATAGAAAAACATCAAATAGAGTGGGACAATATTAAAAAATATGTAAATCCATATGAATATATTCACACACAAATTCCCGATTGTAAAAGTTCTGTATCAAAAATAAAACCTATATCTAGGTCTTATTATAAAATTATAGAAATTGTTAAGTCTTTGAATCTATTAACTAACTATGATAATACAAATATTTCTACCTTTCATTTGGCAGAAGGGCCTGGTGGATTTATAGAAGCTATATCTTATTTAAGACAGAGCATACCACAAAGCAGTAGAGATGTTTATTATGGAATGACTCTTATATGTGAAGATGATATGAATGTTCCAGGATGGAAAAAAAAGTATTTTGATAAAAACTCTTCCATACATTTATTAAAAGGAGCTAGCGGTGATGGAAATTTATTAAATATGGAAAATCTACAATATTGTTATGATAAATATAAAAACAGTATGGACATTATTACAGGAGATGGTGGTTTTGATTATTCTATCGATTTTAATAAACAAGAACTTCTTTCTGTTAAATTAATCCTAGCCCAAATTTTTTATGCTATTTTGATGCAAAAAGAAAAAGGGTGTTTTATCATTAAATTCTTTGATATTTTTTATAAACCTACTTGCGATATGATTTATTTTTTATCTTACTTTTATGAAAAAATTTACATTATGAAACCTAACACCAGTCGATTTGCAAACTCTGAAAAATATATAATTTGCAAAAATTTTAGAAATAAAACCAATAAGCAAGAACTTTTACAAACATTTAAACCAATCATTCATAAAATTAGAAACTGTAATTACATTACCAATATCTTTAATTTCGATTTACCAAATATCTTTATTTCAAAGATCGAAGAAATTAATTCAATACTTGGCCAACAACAATTAGAATGCATCTTAAATACCTTACAATTATTAGAATCTAGTAATAATAGTGAAAAATTAGAGCAACTTAAACAAGTTAATATACAAAAATGTATAACCTGGTGTACTAAATTTAATATACCTTACCATAAAATAATACAACAAACCAATATTTTTTTAGAGAGAGAATAAAATGTAATATTATTAATATTAGTATAATTTAAATGGATAAAGGATTCGATATTCGAAATTACGATTTATTTGATATTTTAAATATGTTAAATCTTCCCTATGAATTTCAAACACAGCATTTAGCAGATTTAAAAAAAAAAATAAATCTCATAAATCAGCCTAATATTTCTATGGAAACATATCATTTTTATAAAAAATCTTTTGTTGTCGTATCTTGTATTCACAAATATAGAGAAAAAAAACAGGAGTTTGATATGGATTATTTTCCTGACATAGAAGAAGATAAACTTCTTTTTAAAGATATATTAAATATACCTGATTTCGAGAGATTACAAAATTCAGATCAGATTCTTGAATTAGTATTAAAAGATAATGAAAACTTAAAAATTAAAGTCAACGATGAATTACCCCGTGAAATTATAGAAGGTGCCAAACAAAGATATGAGCGTAGTATAATTGAACCCCGACTTTCTACTGCTGTTCCTTTAGCCCCTGGTTCCGTTAATTCCATTAAAAGGCAACTTCAAGTAAGAAATCTATACTTTAATTCTTGTTATAGAGACGAAACTAACCTTCATTCTTCTTCTTCTGACTTTAGATATCTTATACCCAGCGAAATTAATAATGTGGTTTCTATGCAATTAACTTCCATAGAATTACCCGATTCGTGGTATCTATGTAATTCACATAGCTTAAATCTAGGCGGTAGTGATTATAGTATTCCTGATGGAAATTATACTACTTCAACTATAGTCTCGGCATTAACCACCTTGTTTTCCGGTAGTGATATAACTTTTAGTATTGATAGCGATACTTTGAAAACTACAATTACAAGTACGGATAGTGAAACCGAAGAAACTATTATTTTTTCCACTACTGAAAATGACAAAAAAAAAAGTCTAGGCTGGATCCTTGGATTTAGAGAAATGAGTTATACCATACCTGCTGGTGGAAGTATAACATCCGAGGGTTTGTTTAACGATGGCACAAGAAGATATTTTTATTTTTGCATTAATGATTTTCAAAATAATGTAAATGAAACTAATTCTATTTGCTTACAAAATAATCTCTCCAACAAACATATATTAACTAAAATCTGTATCCAAGACACTAAAAATTTCATGAAAAGTCCTGTAGGAGCTAAAAGAAACTACAACGGACCCGTTGATTTAAAACAAATTAATGTACAATTGCTGGATGAATTTGGAGAGATTATAAACTTAAACTATATGGATATTGGCTTCACTTTACAATTAGAATTGCTCTATGAGAGGGATTTGATCGTATAAAATTATATAAATAAATTATATGTATTTATATAATGGCCGAATGGAAACTATATAATGCTGATTTTAAAAAACCACATGCAATTATTTTATTCGATGACGGTTTAGAAGCATATAAAGAAAAAGAAAATGAATGGTTTATATGCGGTGAATGGAAAGGCAAAGTTCGCTTATTAAATCAAGATAAACTTACCTATATCAATAGCATATCCGCCTGGAAAATTATTCCTCATATTGACACAAGTGTCAATAAATATTCTATTCATTAGAGGGGGTGAGGACGGTGGGCGGTTATCACTTTCTCTTCGTTCCACTCATACGCAGCCACATCTTCCACGGCTTTGACATGCGAGGGGGCGACGACGGATTTGGATCATTTTCCCTTGGATCATTTTCCCTTGGATCATTTTCCCCCATCCGCTTTCGCTCTTCCGCCTCTGCCGCCTCTGCCTCGGCCTTAGCTTTCGCCTCAGCTTCCGCCGCTATCCGATTATCCTCTGTATCTGACACTACATTTAATAGGTTTTCCAGTTCAGTAATTTTTTCTTCAAGTTCTTTTATTTTTTGCTCGTCCCTCTCTTGTATTTCTTGGTAATTGATTTTCGCCCTCTCTGACAAAAATGGTTTTTGATTTTCTTCCCTCTCCTCCATTTTATCATTAATATCATTTAGCTCACTTCTATAAGCATCTATTTCAGACGTAATTTCATCTTCCTGCAATGTACTGTTTCGATGATAACCTGTAGGAAGTACTTTATCTAGATCGGATAACCCGTCATCAGTGGCGACAGGGGCGACAGGGGCGGGCCCGTTGGCGGCGGAACCACCACTCAACTTTCTTGTTTTTGTTTTCCTTTTACGTCTTAATTTTTTTTTTCTTTTGCTAGATAACTTCCTTGTTTTTAAACGATTTCTTTTGCTAGATAACTTCCTTGTTTTTAAACGATTTTTCAAAAAAAAACTTCTGGGTTTTCCTGTTTTTCGACGCTTGCGTGTTTGTTTCTGTTTCATTATATATAAGATATAGATAAATTCTAATAAATATTTTATTCCTTAAAATTGAAAGTTTTAATTATACATTTTATTTATATAAAATAAAATGAATACCTTTTGCCATGACAATATTAAACACCTATCATTATTTTTAACACCTAGTGAAAATCTGTTGCTTTCAACCGCTGGTAAGTATTTTAAAAATAACACCGACAGAATAGAATATATTAAAAAACTAAAGCAGCGTTCTTGTTTTAAATTGGAAAAAATACTTACTCTTTCTATATGCAAACCCGATGATATAAAATATGATTTGATGGAACATAATAATTCTTTTGATATTTATGATAAAAAAATTATATTATTAGATTATATTTCGGACCTATCTAATTTGCTTTTATCTAAAAAAAATATATGTATATGGGAAGATTCTATTAAAAGACCTAAGGACTGGTATCTTTCTAAAATTTGCAATTCTCATAGCTTATATACCACACCACTTCCGCCACAAATACATAGAATACATAAGGTGTATCGATATAAAATGTGCGGAATTATTAGACACACCATTAAAAATTCTATGCTTCTTAAAGCACTTATTTATTAAACTGTTATTCCTTTTGATAACTTTATTAAATACTTTAATCTATCTAAACTTGACATTTCTATTAATATTTTAAGAATTATATTATTATTTTTTTATCCATGATAAAATTTACATATGAATAAAACTCTATACTATCACGAGTCATATTTAAAACTTTTTCACAATAATAATACACTATATCATATTTTACAAGACTTATGTGAATATCTTTTCTAGCAGTTACCGCAGTCGCTGCCAATATTCCCAGATCCTCCGCCTCTTCATATAAGGTATCTAGCATATTTAAAATACTCTTATAAGTAAACATTAATGTTTTTATATCTTTTATTAAACAAGCTGGTTGTGGTTGATACGTATATGGCATTATTTTTTCATTTATTATTGCTTTAGGTAAGGTTGAAAAAATGTTCATTATTAAATAATATATATATATATATTAATATTAATATTATTATTATTTATATACTAGGTGTCTGATTTTGATTTAATGCTAATTTATAATTCGCTTCGCGAGCCGCTGCATTCGCGTTATCTAGTGCGAGATCTACTGGCCCCAGCGGTCCATATAATGTAGCACCCACCTCCACTCGAGAGTGGGTGAGTGCGGGCGCGGAAGCGGGGCGTGCCGCGTTGGCAGCAAGCTCCTGCTCCGCCAGTTCTCTACGCATTATATCTATTTTATGATCTCCAGGAGATAAAACCTGTCCGTCAAACTCATTCAGCATTTTTTGTTCAAGCTTTTCTTGCTCCTGTTTATGAACTGAAGTTTCCAGTCGTATTCTCTTTTCCTTTTCTTTTTCCTCTTCTTTTATTTTTTCTAAATCTTTTTCTAATTGTTCATTAGTTGCTATTGGTTTGAAGTCATCATGATCCATCTTACGTTTCGTACCACCTTTTTTTCTTTTTGTTTTTTTATTTTTTCTTACCCTTCTTTTTTTGGTTGGTGCTTTTTTCTTAATATTTTTCTTTGATTTTTTACTTTTTCTTTTTTTATTTTTTCTAGTTTTTCTATTTTTTCTTCTCCCACCCACGAAAAATCTACCAAATATATTACCTGCTTTAGCAAAGAAACTTTGAGATCTCTTTGGCTTATTTAATTTTTCATTAACCTCATTAACCTCATTATCCTCATTTACTCCCATTATAATATAAAGTTATACAATAAATATATATTATTTATCTTCTAGTTTTAGAACGCCTTCTTTTAGAACGCCCTTTCTTTGCTTTCCTTTTATTCGTCTTTCTTTTTCTTCTATTCGTTCTTCGGCGCCTTTTTCCTGCATTTTGTGGGGGTTCTACCCTGCTGGATCCGTTATTAGGCATCAATCCTTCTGCTCTTTCGGATAATAATCCTTCTGCAGCAACTTTTGCTGTTGCTGCAGCATGTCTTGCTCTGTTGGATAATCCTTCTATAATACTTCCAATATAACCACCACGCTTGTTCTTAAGAGTTCTCCTTTTATTTTTCATATATAAATATATCTATATTTTTTTATTTAAAATTTCCATCTAGCTCCACAATTCAAACAAGTCACAAAAGTAGTCATAGGCTCATCCGCTGAACGAGTCTGCATCTGATAATAACTACACTGGTTCTTTTTACATTTATAACACTTAAAATCACTCGTCATCGCTTTCGGTGTATCAAATTTGTTTGCATCCCTTTGTTTTTTTTCTTCAATCAATTTACTCCATTTGTCTATACACATCTCTTGATGTGTCATAGAAGCCAATTCACCGGCCTTAAATTTTTTTTCTTTTAACTGAATTACTAAATTAGGCGTTGTCTTTAAATTTATATATATACTTCTCAAACGATCCACATACAATTCCACAAAATATGGATTATCCCACTTTTTAATTACCGCACGCCTTCCCGCATCTTTTATACTAAAATTATATATACCTATCTCTAAATTTTTGCTTAACCTATTATTTTCTATTATTTTGTCTAAATGTTCTACAATATTTTTTCTAAATTGTTCTGGATTATTTATTGTGTGCATTAATATTTACCTATTAATGTTAATAATCTTTAAATCAATTTTATTATTTATTCATCGTCAGAATATTCATACTCTTCATAATCTAATTCTGAACCTTCATCTCCCCAACTATCTTCTTCCTCCGCATCTTCATCCTCATCATCCTCATCCTCCTCGGAATCTACTACAAACCCGTCTTTTAAATAACCGTGTTTTGTTTTCATTTCTTCAGGAACAGAATCTAGTTCGTCCACTTCTTTTTCGTCTTCCTCAGCGGTCGCTGCAAGATCTTCAAACCCCCCAAAGAGTTTTTCATATACCTTATTCCATAAATCAATTGTCAAATCTTTGAACTCGTCTCCTTCCATTTTTACAACTGCAATCGTTCCAAAATATAGGGCACTATCTATTGGAGGAGGCAAATCATACTTATTTTCCATATTGGCGCGACCTTCATCCTTTGCAAAACATTTAATTACGTTTTCTTCACCGTCGATTTTTACATTCCAACAGGCTCTTTCTTTAAAATGTTCATCGGTTTTAAAACCACACTTTTTATATATTTCATTTTTTAACAATTTCCTTACATTTGTTTCTTTTAAAGTTCCATTTTTTTCGATTGAAACGATCTTCACCATTATATTCATTTATTGAATCGGTTTAAATGGTTTAGATTAATAATTATTATCATGAAAATTCTTATAAAAACACTTCCAAAAAAAATAAATTTTAAAAACATAAACGAATATAACATTAAAACAGCAAATAAAAAATATATATATTCTCTAGAAGGAATATATTGTTTATATAACGATACCTTTAAAAAAATAATCGTAGAAGACGAAAGTTATACCACTACTACAATCAATAATATTGAACTTATATGTGATAATACTAGAATTAGCTATAAAGTTTCTAATAAATTACCATTTCACTACAAAGAAGAAAACGTAACTATTTATACATATGCTGTAAGAAAAAATTCACCGATTACCTTTCATATTGAAATGATTGAAGATAAAATCAAAGATATGTATTTTATTACACATGAATCTACGATAGAACATTTTTTTTTAAAACAAGATATCCAGTTTTTTTTAAACACGTTTTAAATGTATTGAATTTATATTTTAATATATATTATGTATTACTCCATTATTGAAACCGCTATTTTATCTATTATTATTATTTTTACTATACACTATTTGTTTGATTACTTAAAAAACACCTTAACTATTTATAAAACCAATAATGTATTACACAAACATAACGAAAAATATCAAGAGATTTTAGATATAATGCAAAGTAATAAAGATACTACTTCAAAAGAAGCTCCATCGATGAAGGACGAATTAAAAAACTTCTTAAGAAGTAGAAATTGAAAGGTATATAAAGCGAAACTATAAAATATAGTATAATGAAGCACTATGAGAAGAATATAGTATTAAAAAGATTTCCAAAGTTTGAACTTTCTTATGTTAAAACTATACATAACAAAGTTTATAGTGATATTGTTTTAGCTATACCTTATGGAAAAAAGTACTATGCGTGGTTTTCTTATTATAAAAAGGATTATGTTTGTTTTTTTTTAGAAATAGGAAGGGACAATACTATAGGTAATATATCTATACACCCGGTTTGTTTTCATAAAGATTTAGCAAAAAATACGGTTTTTTATGGAACTTTTATTGAAAATAGATTTTTTTTTATTGAAAACATTTACTATTATAAAAATGAAAATGTTAGTTTATTTAATTTTGATAAAAAGTTAAAACTGATTGTAAGCATATTTAATAACGACCTAAAACAAATTATCTTTACATCAAAAGACATATATTTCGGATTACCAATTATTAAAAAGTCTTTCCATGATATGATTACGATAATACCCCACTTAAACTATAACATTTATGCATTGCAATTTAGGAATCTATCACAAGTTCACAACGGGTATAATTTAGTATATAAAAAAAATACAAATACAAAAGCATATTTTGAAGTTAAAGCAAATATACAAAATGATATATATGATTTATATTGTTTAGATTCAAACAATAATAAAATATTCTATTCTTATGCGGTTATACCTGATTATAATACAAGTGTTATGATGAATGATATATTTAGAAATATAAAAGAAAATAAAAATTTGGATGCTCTAGAAGAAAGTGATGATGAAGAAGATTTTGAAAATGTAAACGAAGACAAATTTATCGTTTTAAACACAGCAAAAATAATGGAATGTTCGTTTAATACTCAGCATTCAAAATGGTGTCCTCTCAAGGTGGTTTATAACAAACCAATAACTTCAAAAAAAGATATTATATCTTTTGAAAAATTATTATAAAGATATAGTTTATATGAATTTACAAAATATCACAGGTTTATTTGAAACCACGAAAACCACGCTATTTGGCTGTGGTGCTTGCAATGGAGGAACGCGAAGAAAAAAAATGAAGAAAGCTAAAAAAAGTGTATCCAAGAAAAATAAACGCGGCGGTTCCAAGAAATATAAACGCGGTGGTTCCAAGAAAAAAAGAAAACCTTAAAGGGTAGTTGTGAAGAGATCTTATAATATAATTTATTTTATTTATATAAATTATATGAAAGCGACTATAGATTTAAATTACTTATTAATACCAATCGGTTTTTTAATTCATGCAATTGCTATATCTGCATCAGGATTTTTATTAATTTTTTGCAATGACGTAAAAATAATTGGTTTAGTTTCATTTATTGTATTTTTAGTATTTGTTCAAACTTTGATGTATGGATGCTTACTTAATAAATTAGAAAATAATGCAACTATGAAAATACTTACGGACATAGCGGTAAAATATTTAAATTTAAAATGTAAAACGTCACAATTGATAGAGGATTTACCTAAAATATTAGTAGCTATGACGTTGTCTATATATTTAATAAAATTTTCCATATTGGTAATGTTTTCATATGAAAATATTAAATTTATAGAAGCGGGTATTGTAAGTTTTATGTTTTTAAATTTTACGGATTCCCTTAAAAAATTTAAATATGTATATAACCAAATAATAAGAAATTAAAGCAGGTATTACTTCATGAATAATTGAAATCTTATCATATTCTTTATCATATTTTCTAGTATTGAATATGATATCGAACAATTCTGGACTATAATTATGAAAAGGGTCATCATGATGAACCTGATGATATTTACTATCTGTAAATACACTATAATAGAATATATGTATTCCAATATATAAAAACGCAGAGTATAATATTAATTTAAGATTAATTATTTTTACACCTGTAATCATTTGGGCTATATATATAACGAAGAATCCCATGAAATTACTGAATGATTCTATCGTTAGTTCCAACCACCTCGGAACATGATCTACCTTTGAATGATGAATACTTACATGAGTATTTAAAATATTAAACGGATATTCTAACGAAGCATGATGGGCATATACATGTCCCATATAACTCCAATAAAACAAAAATAAAGTTTGTATAATAGCACTAGGAAGACCATCTTCTTTTTTAACTAGAAAAACCGCAAACCCCATCCATACTAATCCTAATAATATAATTGATAAAATTCGTTCATTATCCATTATATATACACAATATTATATTTCTTTCTTATCAACAGTTGTTTGCTTTGCTATGTTTTTAATTACTTTCTGTCTTGATTCTTCGCTTCCTAAATCGTTGCTCATCACGGTTTTTACTAGATTTAAATATTCGTTTCTTCCTTGCTCTGTTTTTTCCCAATCTGGATTTTTATCTACCCATTCATTAATCGCTCTCCGCTCCATATTCACTATATCCGCGATGGATTTTGTTAATTTATTATTCTCTGTTTCTTTTTCCCAAGAATCATTATCTTTGATATATAATACATCCCGCTTTGAATCCATGCAATGGATCGGTCGTTCGTCCATTTTTAATTCTTTTAAACCGTTCACCATCACTGAAGTTACACCTTCGATCAAACCCTTCTCTTTGGTATAATTCAAGTCTTCAAACTTTATCTGGAGAGATTTCACAAAATCACTCATATTAATTGCATTTTTACATGTTTCATTTAAAAATACATTTATGTTAAAATTGTTCGTTTGGCCAACTTTTGGTACTAGATCATTAATAATTTCTTGTTGATTATTTATAGTGTCTAAAAGTTTGCTTTGAGTCTCCATCACAGTATTTACAGTTTTTGTAATTTTTTTTATTTCATTAATTAAGACCTCGTTTTTTTCACTTTCAAAATCTTGTTTTTCACCCCTTTTTTTATGTCTCTTTTTTGCCATACTTTTCGCGTTTTTCGGGGTATTTTTATTTTTACCTTCTAAAGTACTACTACTATTAACCATATAATTTTCCACTAATTTTTTAGCATTTTCTACTTCATCTTCCACATTTTCGTCTAGCAACTTTTTTTTTTCCACTTTTTCACTAGTTTTCGAAAATTTTGGGTGTCCCGGTTTTGCCATACTTTTCGCGTTTTTCGGGGTATTTTTATTTTTACCTTCTAAAGTACTACTACTATTAACCATATAATTTTC
>MDTC01121563.1_pt1 | contig 69800 bp, 65 predicted proteins | sample 811181 | NCBI WGS metagenome assembly MDTC01 (sample SAMN05326644, study PRJNA326480) | marine metagenome | isolation source: seawater | place: Pacific Ocean: North | collected 2011
ATAATTTTTTCTAATTATTGCATGAAGGAGCGCTTCTTTTGGTCCACCCATACGCATAGCGAGTGGCAGAAGGCTTAAAAAAGCAGAGTTTTTAGGGTACTCGTTCATTACATGGTTGTAACATCGTGTTCTAGTATGATGATTTACGTCACCAGGCTTTGTCATTCCAACAACAGGATGAACCAACAGATTTGCATTTAGTTCATTCATGGCTCGCATTGTAAGTTCAAAATGCGCCTTATGTAGTGGATTTCTTGTTTGAAATGCTATTACTTTATCCCAATTTTTATTTTTAAAAATACTTTTTAGCTCATCGGGAGAATGTCTAAGATTTTTATAGTCATAGTGGTGGGGACTTGAAACCTTTTCAATTATACCGCCAATATAATTTTTTTTGCTAGTTTTTAATAAATAGTGAACACCAGGATGTTTTGTATCATTGGTTCTAAAAATTGATTGTGCCTCTAATTCAAGGTCTGGTTTCCAGATATCATTAATATTTAGAATAGCTAAAACAAAACCCTCTTTATCGCGTAGCGCTATCTTTGGAGAATTAGATATTTTAGATAGAAAGTCGTCATCAACATCTAATGTAATTGGTATTGGCCAAAGAGCACCATTTCTTAGTCTGGTGTTATTAATTACTGAATCATAATCATCTTTAATCATAAATCCATTTAAAGGATTAAAACCTCCATTCATAATTAATTCAAGGTCACATAATTGTCTATCTTTTAGCTGCAGCGAAGGGTAATCATTTGAAGTTTTTAAAGTGGTATTAGTATTCATATTTTTTTGATAAAGCTTTAAATTTATTAAATTTTTAAAGTAAGTAGTTTTTTTCAAGTGTTTGAAGGTTCGAATTTAGTGCATAAATAAGTGGATTCCCTGTGGGAATATTAATATTCATTATCTCTTCATCTGAGTGATTTTCTAAAATTTGAATTATCGCCCTTAGGGAGTTGCCATGAGCAACAATCAATACCTTTTCACCACTTTTAATTTTTGTTTGTATTTTACTCTTCCATAGAGGCTTGATGCGCATAATTGTATCTTTTAGTGACTCTGATTTTGGAAGTTTAGAGGTTTTAACATTTTTATACAACTTATCGTACATCGGATGCCTTTTATCGTTTTCTTCTAGAGGCGGTGGGGCAATATCGTAGCTCCTTCTCCACATATGGACCTGTTTTTCTCCGTACTTTTTTGCAGTATCTGACTTATTTAACCCTTGAAGGGCACCATAATGACGTTCATTTAAACGCCAACTGAAATAAATATCTAACGGTTCGCGATCAATTTGATTGAGGCATAAGCGCATTGTTTCTTTCGCTCTAATTAAAAAGGAGGAAAATACTTGGTCAAAATAAAAATTATTTTTCGATAGAATATTTCCTGCTTCTTCTGCCTCTGAAATACCTTTTTTAGTAAGGCCTATATTAGTCCATCCAGTAAATTTATTTTCTAAATTCCACAGACTTTGACCATGACGAAGAAGTACTAATTTGTTAAAAACTTTTCGTTTTTTCACAATACAGTTTCTTTTTAGTTAATTTTTAAAGAATAATAAGATTTATACCAACTTATAAAGTTTTTTAATCCTTTTTCAATTGAAGTTTTAGGTTCGTAATTCAGTTTTTTTTCAGAGTAATCAATATTTGCAAAAGTTGTTTTGACATCCCCCCTTTGCATTGGTTGAAATTTTATCTGAGCCTTTATACCAATTTCTTTTTCTAAAATAGAAATGAAATCCATCAACTTTACGGGTTTATTGTTCCCTAAATTAAAAATTTCACATCGGTAATTTTTTTTAATTGCTGTTTTTGTGCCTTCAATTATATCATCAATATATGTAAAGTCTCGTTGCATCTTACCCTCATTAAAAACATTTATAGGTTTACCATCTATAATATTATTTGTAAAGGAAAAATATGCCATGTCTGGCCTTCCCCAAGGACCGTAAACTGTAAAAAATCTTAATCCAGTAACATTTAAATTATGAATGTGGCTATATGAATTTGCTAAAAGCTCATTAGATTTTTTTGTTGCTGCGTACATAGATACGGGATTATCAGTCTTGTCATCAACATCAAAAGGTATTTTAGTATTACTTCCATAAACAGAAGAGCTCGATGCATATATTAGTCCTCTAACATTTGATCTTTTGCAATTGTCTAGAACGTTCACAAAACCAATTAGATTTGAGTCTAAATAGTCCATTGGATTGTTGATGCTGTGCCTAACTCCGGCTTGCGCTCCAAGATTAACAACAATTTCAGGAGAAAATTTTTTAAAAATACTCTTTAGTGCATTGCTATTGATTAAATTAATCTCATGAAATTTAAAATTATTATATTTTTTTAGATTTTTTAGGCGCTCCTTCTTAAGTCTGATATCATAATAATTATTCATATTATCAATCCCGCAAATTACATTTCCATCATCTAGAAGCGATTTAGATAGATGGTAGCCTATAAACCCTGAAGAACCTGTAACTAGTATTTTCATATTTTTTGATTCATATTTTTTAATTTATACCACCATTTATTATTTTTAATATACCATTCAATGGTTTTCATAATACCAGTTTGAAATGATTTCTTTGGAGACCATTGTAATTCAGTGTTTATTTTTGACGAATCTATCGCGTATCTAAAATCATGACCAGCTCTATCTTCAACAAATGTTATTAATTCACTATATTTTTTCCCATTAAATCGAGGCTTTATTCTATCTAATATTTCGCATATCTGTTTGACAAGACCTAAATTATTAATTTCATTGTTGCCACCAATGTTGTACGATTCTCCAATTATTCCATCTTTTAGAACGGTATTTATGGCATCACAGTGATCATCAACGTAAATCCAATCTCTTATATTTTCACCTTTGCCGTAAACTGGAAGATTTTTTTCTTCTAAGCAATTTGTTATGATCAGTGGTATCAATTTTTCAGGATATTGATAAGGGCCATAATTATTTGAACAATTTGTTAAAATAACAGGAAGATTGTATGTTTTATTCCAGGCATTGACTAAATGATCTGACGACGCTTTTGAAGCAGAATAGGGTGAGTTAGGCGAATATGATGATTTTTCATTGAAAAACCCAGTTTTGCCTAAAGAACCAAAAACTTCATCAGTGCTTACATGTATGAATCTAAACGCGTTAAGATCGTTTTTAAATTTTGATTTCCAGTAATTAAGAGAGGCGTTTAAAAGTATGCTAGTTCCTAATATATTTGTTTCAACAAATTTTAATGGGTTATCGATAGATCTATCAACATGTGATTCAGCTGCAAAATGTATTATTGCATCAGGTTTAAATTCATTAAAGACCTTATTAACGAATTTTTTGTCTACAATGTCACCCTTGTAAAAACTATATTTTGAATTTTTGCTTATACTAGATAGGTTGTCACTATTTCCTGCGTAGGTTAGGTTGTCAATGTTGGCAATTAAATTTTCAGTCTCATTAATTTGTTTACGAATGAAATTACTTCCAATGAAACCACAGCCACCTGTGATGATAATCTTCATTTTTTGACTTTTACTTTAATTTTACATACACATTAAGTGTATTATTTATTAATAATAGTATCAAATATGTGTATTTTATGTTTATATTTATCCACAAAATATATGATTTTTGAAATCAATAAGCTAATAATTATAAACAAAACTGAAAAATATTCAAAAGTATGATAAAAAGCATCAAAATCTGTAAAATATTAATTGCTTTGCAATTATCATGTTTTTCATTTCATTTATCACAATCTTTACAAGAAATGGGAAAAGTTAAAGCCGACTATGAAAAAATACTTCAAAAAGATTTGCAGAGACCTCAAAATAATGATTTTAATAGCCCACTCCCACTAACCAATATACCAAATCGTGCTGAAGTATTAAGATACATGCCTGAGGAAGATAGTGGTCTAGATAGCGATTATTACGGTTATGATTTTTTTACAAAAAGAGATACGATTGCTTTTTGGGCAAACCTCCCAGCACCTTCAAACTATTTACTTGGCGCTGGCGATGAACTTGTAATTTCACTATGGGGGGCTACACAGTTGAGACAAACCTACATAATAAGCAGAGAAGGTACTATTTATGATGAAAAAGTAGGGTTATTAAATTTATCTGGAAAAACCATGAAAGGTGCAACCACTTATCTAAGTAAACAATTTGGAAAAGTATATGCAACTTTAAAAGGTAGAAGCCCAACTACATATATTGATATTTCTCTTGGTAAGTTGAGATCTATAAACGTTAGTTTTGTTGGAGAAGTTAAATATCCAGGAATCTATCCCATCCATCCATTTTCTACGATAATTACTGGATTAATTCAAGCTGGTGGCATAGATACAACAGGTACTTTGCGCAACATAATAATAAACAGAAATGGAAAACTATTTTCTAAAATAGATCTATATGACTATTTTTTTTCAGGAGATGTGTCTAGCATTGCACAGCTTAGAGATCAAGATGTAGTAGTTGTACCAATTAGAAACAACACTGTATCTATTGACAGCGCAGTTTACAGACCAGGTAAATATGAATCTGATTTAAAGGAGTCTGTTCATGATATAATTCAGTATGCGGGAGGGTTAAAACCTAACGCCTCAAATACAATAAGTTTAGAAAGAAAACCTTTTTTTGATAAGTACAACAATAACTCATTTAAAGAAAATATTTATGTTGAATTACAAAAATCTAAACTCATTCTAGCAAAGAATGGAGATAAAATTATTGTACAAAAGCTTCATGATGAGAAAAAAATAGTTCAATTGATAGGGCAGGTCAAAGCACCAGGTTTTTATAATTTTTACAATGGTATGACCTTATCAGAACTTTTTAAGCTTGGAAGCGGCTTTGAAGATACTACCTTTTTTAAATCTGTTTACAGTTCGCAGGCAGAAATAATAAGAAGGAATCCATCGAATAAATTTGAAGATATTATAAAAGTAAATCTGAAAAGTATTTTAGACTCAAACAGTAGTAAAGATTATTATTTACAAAACCTTGATCGAGTAGTTATACATGCTAATTCAAATTATTATGAGCGTTTAAATATAAAGGTCTCTGGTGAGGTAAGAGTTCCTGGCGATTACCCGCTACTGAGTAACAATGAAAGCTTGAAAAGTATTATTAGAAGATCTGGAGGGTTAACTGAATTAGCTCTGAAAAATGGAATAGCTATTTATCGAGATAAAAAATATTTCGATGACCCACCAGAAGATTATTTATTGAATCAAATTCAAGATACAAAAGCGCTTAACATTGACACTGATTCTAAAGAAAAGGGATTGAGTAAGATCAAGCTAGGCTGGAAAGGTATAAATGTTAACTTGATGCCTGGAGACTCAATTGTAATTAGGGCAAGAACTGGTTCAGTGTATGTCACAGGAGAAATATATAGTCCTGGTCTAGTTGAATATCAAAAAGGAAAATCTCTGGGATATTATATAGCCTCTGCAGGAGGTATTAATAATTACGGCGATAAAAATAATGTAGTTGTAGTTATGCCAAATGGAATAACTCAACCCAAGCGAATGTTTAGAAACGTAAGGATTACTGACGGATCCATAATTGTTGTTTATCGTAAAGCAGACATTTCACAATTTGATGTAAATCAATTTGCTTCCACAACAGCATCCCTACTCTCCTCACTGGTAACTATATTCGTATTATATCAACAGATTTCCTCTGGAACCTAGTATAAATTTATACAAAATGAATTTTATTGAGCTAGAAAAAATCATGTCCGCAAATGGTATCTTAACTTTGGCAGACACAGCGCGCGCATTAAACGCAACGCCTCAAGCTGTTTCAAACTGGAAAGCAAGAAATCAAGTTCCTTATCACATAGTTTTAAAATTAAAACAATTTCAAAAAAGTGAATCTGATTACAAAGCTAAAGAAGATAGCGGGTCTATAGCATCTCCTCAAAATAGTGTAACGAGTGTATCAATTTCATTGTCAGATATCTTATTAACATTAGCAGAGCAATTAAAAATAATAGTTCTAACTGTATTTGTATCTGTTTTCATAGGTTTTACATACAATCAATTTATTTTAGAGCCTTTATATACAAGCTCAGCTAAAGTTTTATTACCTAAGAATAAATCTGAAAATATGGGTAGCTTAGCAGGTCTTGTATCGCAGTTCGGTGTTAGTGTGCCATCAGCTTCAACTGTTGATCTTTCAAGTCCCTCTCTTGTTCCTGAGCTTTTAAGAAGTAGGGCGCTGGCTGAAAAAATTCTTGATAAAGAATTTTATAGCAAAGAGCATGGAAAGATTCTTCCATTATTAGCAATCCTCACACATGGAAATAGTATGCCATCCGCAGGTAAAGATACATTGGTCACACAGGCGCTCGGCGGGCTTGACTCAATGATTGAGCTTGAAAAATCACCTTCAAGCAGTTTTAGTGTTTTGTCTGTAACTGCTACTGATCCATCTTTTGCTAAAAAACTTGCAGAGGTAGTATTGGCTGAGCTTGAAGATTTAAACAGGTTTTTTAAAAGTAGATCGGTAAATGAAAAAACGGACTTTATTGAACAAAGAATAGCTAATGTTAGGCTAGAATTAGAGCTTTCAGAGCAGGCTCTAAAAGCATTTAACGAACAAAATAGACAAATATCTTCACCATCACTTCAATTGCAGCAGGAGCGATTAGAGCGAGATGTTGAAATACAAAAAGGTATTTACTTAACTCTTAAACAACAACTTGAGCTTGCAAAAATAGATGAAGTTCAAGTTGCGTCAGTTATTAGAGTCCTTGACATACCACAAACACCTTTAGGTCCAAATAATCAAAATATTAAGCTTACTATTTTAGTTTCTTTGTTAATCGGCTTAGGATTGGGTATCGTACTTGGTTTTGTTAGAGCGTATATTAACCAACAAGACGATATTGATGAGCGTAGAAAACTTCGAAAGGTTCGAAATTTTTTTAAAAAGAAAGTAAAAGATTTTATTATAGATCGTCGTATTTCAGGAGTAATTAGCATTGTATTAATAATAGGCCTTCCTTATTATTTAGGCCATCAATCATCAAATCCCATATATTTTGGAAGATATTCCACAACCCTTATGTTAATCAATTCTGTTTATATAATAGTTTTATTATTAACTATTTTCACATTTTTCTATTTTTCTAGGAAAACCAATTAAAAATCATATGAATGAAAATACTATTAATTCGCAAACTGAAAATAATAAATTAAGTATTGGTGTCATTGGGTTAGGATACGTGGGTCTACCATTAGCAATAAGATTTTCAGAGGAAAAATTCCAAGTTCTAGGATTTGATATTGATAAGAAAAAAGTCAAAAATTTAAATAACGGAAAATCATACATAAAACATTTAAGTGATGATAAGATAAATTCAATGTTATCATCTGGATTTATAGCTACTTCAAATTTTGAAAAAATTAAAAATGTAAATGTCATTATAATTTGTGTTCCAACCCCATTGGGAATTCATAATGAACCAGATTTAAGCTATGTGAACAGCACGCTAGACCTAATAAAAGATAACCTAGCTTTTAACCAATTATTGATTCTTGAAAGCACGACTTATCCCGGCACAACAGAAGAAGTAATTGTTCCTTTCCTTGAAAGCATCCCCATTGATACTCAATCAAAACAATTTTCGCAAAAATTTACTATAGGTAATAATTTTTTTGTAGGATATTCACCTGAACGTGAAGACCCAGGTAATGAAAGATATACAACTAAAACAATTCCAAAAGTTGTTAGCGGTCATACAAAAAAATGTCTAGAGTATACTAATAATCTTTATGAAAGAATCGTAGATCAAATAGTACCTGTTAGTTCTACAAAGGTCGCAGAAATGACAAAAATTCTGGAAAATATACATCGAGCTGTTAACATTGGTCTCGTAAATGAGTTAAAAATTGTTGCTGACAAAATGAATATTGATATCTATGATGTAATAAATGCAGCATCTACTAAACCCTTTGGGTTTACGCCTTATTATCCAGGACCTGGGCTTGGCGGTCACTGTATACCAATTGATCCCTTTTACTTGACATGGAAAGCCAAAGAGTTAGGCGTTAATACGCGTTTTATTGAATTAGCTGGGGAGATTAACGCACACATGCCAGATTATGTAGTTCAAAAAGCAAGTGAAGTTCTCAATACGGATGGTAAGTCATTTAGCAAAAGTAAAATACTAATACTGGGGCTCTCTTATAAGAAAAATGTTGATGATTTAAGAGAGTCACCTTCTTTAAAAATTCTAGATTTGTTATTAGAAAAAGGGGCGGAAGCTGAATTTAGTGATCCATTTTTTGAAAGCATCCCAATAACAAGAAAACATGATTTAAAAATTCAATCTCAGAAAATTGATAGCAAGATACTTCAAGGCTTTGATTTAGTGATATTGGTTACTGACCACGATCAATTTGATTATGATTTAATTCAAGAGTATTCACATAGAATTATTGATACCAGGGGCAGATTTGATTCATCTATTAAAAAAGTTGTAAAAGCCTAATGGAATTCATTGATTTAAAAAAACAGCTTAGCATAATAAGAAAACCGCTCGAAGAAAGATTTCAAGCCATCTTAAATCATGGAAAATATATTATGGGCCCTGAAGTTGGTGAGTTAGAAACAGAACTCGCCGAATTTATTAATATTAAAAATGTTATATCGTGTTCTTCAGGGACTGATGCTCTTCTTATTCCGCTTATGGCGAAAGGAGTTGGCCCAGGTGACGCAGTTATTACTACACCATTTACTTATATAGCAACCGGTGAAGTTATTTCACTTCTGGGAGCAACGCCAATATTTGTTGATATATATCCAAAAACTTACAATATAGATCCAGTCCAAATATCTAAAGGTGTTGAAGAGGCTTTAGCGAAAGGATTAAAACCAAAGGCTATTATTCCTGTGGATCTTTTTGGGCTACCAGCACGGTACAGGCTATTGGAAGAAGAGGCAAAAAAATTCAATCTTTTTTTGCTTGAGGATGCAGCTCAGGGCTTTGGTGGTAGCATCAGAAATAAAAAAGCAGGCTCGTTTTGCAATGTGGCGGCAACATCATTTTTTCCAGCAAAACCGTTAGGGTGCTATGGGGATGGTGGGGCAATTTTCACTAATGATGATGATTTAGCAGACATTATGCGCTCAATACGTGTTCATGGGGGTGGAGAAAACAAATACGACAATGTTAGGGTTGGTATTAATGGAAGACTCGACACAATGCAAGCAGCGGTTTTGCTGGAAAAAATCAAAATATTTTCAGATGAAATAGAGTCTAGAAATCGACTTGCTCATTATTATATTTCACATCTACCATCAAGCTTGATTGCTCCGCATGTACCGAAAAAATATAAATCATCGTGGGCGCAATTTTCTATTTTAGCAGAATCAAGTACGCATAGAGATGCTATTATAAAAAATTTAAATACAAAAAATATCCCGGCAATGATTTACTATCCAACTCCATTGCATTTGCAAAAAGTCTTCAGTTTTCTTGGATATAAAAAAGGCGATTTCCCAATCTCTGAAAAAACTGCAGAAAGAATTTTTTCAATACCAATGCACCCATACTTAGAAAACTCAGATCAAGACAAAATACTGAAAGTGTTAAGAAATGCTTCCTAAGATTTGCGTTGTTGGTTCTGGTTATTGGGGCGAAAATCACATAAATACACTTAATGATATGGGTTGTTTAAGTGGAATTGTTGATTCAAGTCATGAGCGGTTAAACTATTTTTCTAAAAAATTCCCTGAAACGGCAACTTTTAAATCAATAGATGATGCTTTAGAGCAGTCTGACTTTTCTGGGTATACGGTAGCAACCCCAGCAGAAACACATTTTACTATTGCAAAAAAAATATTAGAAAAAGGTAAAAGTGTTTTGGTCGAAAAGCCATTTACTACAGTTCAAGGTGAAGCAGAAAGGCTTATTAGTTTATCAAACAAATTTTCTGCCAATATAATGGTTGGACATCTAATGCTTTTTCATCCTGCCATTCAAAAAATGAAAAAGCTTATTGATGAAAAAAAAATTGGAACTATTAATTATATTTACAGCAATAGAGTAAATTTCGGCAAAGTAAGAACTTTTGAGAATGTCTTATGGAGTCTTGGTCCCCATGACGTATCTATTTTTCAGTATTTTCTTGATGACTACCCTAAATACATAGATGCTAAAGGAACCATGTTTTTGCAAAAAGATATACATGATAATGTTACTCTTAATTTATCATACAAAAATAATGTATCAGGGCATATTTTTTTAAGTTGGTTACACCCGTTTAAGGAGCACCGACTCGTTGTAATTGGTAGTCATGGCATGCTAACTTTTGAAGATTCTGAAAAAGGAAGTCCTTTGAAATTATTTGATAAAAAAGTTGAAATTAACAATGGAAAACCTCACCATATCGATAATGATTATGAAGAAATTTTTTATGATAAAAAAAAACCTCTCACAGAAGAATTGAAATACTTTATTAAACAGATAGAATCTGAAGTGATTAATAGGTCTACTGGTAAACATGCTTTAGATGTTACAAAAATTTTATTAGAAGCAAATAATCAAATTCAATAAAAATTATTTAGGATATTAAATGGAAGCTAAAAATAAATATTTTGTGCATGAATCATCATATATTGATGAAAAAGTTACTATCGGAGAAAAAACAAAGATTTGGCATTTTACTCATGTTCAAAGCGGATCGTCAATAGGTAAAAAATGTTCAATTGGTCAAAATGTTAATATTGGGAATAATGTTATCATTGGAAATCAGGTTAAAATACAGAATAATGTATCGGTTTATGAAGGTGTTGAGCTTCAAGATTACGTTTTTTGCGGACCATCAATGGTATTTACTAATATTAAGGTACCACGGTCTGAATTCCCTCAAAAAGGAGCAGAATATTATGAGAAAACGCTTGTAAAAAAGTCCGCAAGCATTGGTGCAAATGCAACAATAGTTTGTGGAGTAACCATAGGTGAATATTCTTTAATTGGGTCTGGTGCAGTTGTAACTAAAGACGTTCCACCTTTTTCGTTAGTTGTAGGTAATCCAGGTAGGATTGTTGGCAAATTAGATAAGAAAGGAAACTTGTTAAAATAATTTAAAAAATTATTGCAGGTATAATTATTATGTTTAAAAATAAAACAATTCTTGTTACTGGTGGAACGGGTTCTTTTGGAAAAGAATTTATAAATACAGTTTTAAAAAATGGTAACCCTGAAAAAATAATAGTATACAGTAGGGACGAATTAAAGCAGTTCGAGATGCAGCAATCGATGGTTAATAATGATAGAATGAGATACTTCATTGGAGATGTTAGAGATTATAGCAGATTAAAAAGAGCAATGGAGGGGGTAAATATTATAATTCACGCAGCTGCACTAAAGCAAGTACCAGCTGCTGAATACAACCCATTTGAAGCTGTAAAAACAAATGTTATTGGTGCTCAAAATGTTATTGATGCTGCAATGTCACAGGGCGTTGAAAAGGTTATTGCCTTAAGTACAGATAAAGCTGCAGCGCCTATTAATTTATATGGCGCAACAAAGCTCACTTCTGATAAGCTATTTGTAGCAGCAAATAATTTTAAAGGTGGGCGAGATATTAAGTTTTCTGTAGTTAGGTATGGTAATGTTATGGGTAGTAGGGGCTCTGTAATTCCCTTTTTTCAAAAACAAAAGAAGAGCGGTTTTATTCCTATAACAGATGATAGAATGACGAGATTTAATATTACCTTAAGAGAGGGAGTCGATTTTGTATTATCATGTTTAAAGAAAATGTGGGGTGGAGAGATTTTTGTTCCTAAAATACCTAGCTATGGAATCTTGGATGTTGCAAAAGCAATAGCGCCAGATTGTGATATAAAGATCATTGGTATTAGGCCTGGTGAAAAACTTCATGAGGAAATGATAACAACTACAGATTCTCTAAATACTATTGAATTTAAAAATTATTATGTTGTTCTTCCTTCAACTCCTCTTTGGGATATTGAAAAATTTAAAAAAAATAGCGAAAGTGATTTAGGAAAATTCACCGAATTTGGTTTTTCATATGATAGCGGAACAAACATAGAATTTTTATCTATAGAACAACTCAAAGAGTTAATTGAAATCAACCTATGATATCATACGGAAAACAAACTATAGAAAAAGATGACATCGAAGCAATTATCGATGTTCTTAATGGAGATTGGTTGACTCAAGGGCCAGCTATAGACCTTTTTGAAAAAGATTTATGTGGTTATTTCGGCTCAAAGCATGCTTGCGCTGTATCTAATGGAACAGCTGCACTTCACTTAGCAGCTATTGCTCTTGGCTGGTCAAAAGGAGATATCATTTTAACTACACCAATCACTTTTTTAGCGTCCGTTAATTGTATTTACTATGTAGGTGCAACACCAGACTTCGTTGATATTCATCCTGAGTCATATACTATTGACGTTGAAAAGTTAGAATTAAAAATAAAAGATTATATTGCAAAAGGTAAAAAAGTGAAAGCTGTGATAGGGGTAGATTATGCGGGGCATCCATGTGATTGGAATAATCTCAGAGAAATTGCTGATAATTACAATATTCAATTAGTGAATGATAATTGTCATGCTATGGGAGCGTCTTATTACGACAGTAAACAATATGCTGTTGAAAAAGCTGATCTAGTAACTCAAAGTTATCATCCAGTTAAACACATTACAACTGGTGAGGGTGGAGCAGTTCTTACAAATAATTCAAAAATTAATAAAAGGGTTCGCATTCTTAGATCACATGGCATGATAAAAGATGACAGTCTCATGGAAGAGAACCATGGTCCTTGGTATTATGAAATGCATGAACCGGGTTATAATTATCGTATTACTGATTTTCAATGCGCATTAGGTTCCAGTCAATTAAAAAAGTTAGATAGATTTATTGATTTAAGGACAAAAGTAGTAAACCATTACACAAAAAGTTTTGATAACATAAGTGTAATTACTTTACCAAAAATATCAGAAAAAGTCAGACATGCTTTTCATATTTATCCAATACAAATTGATTTTGATAAAATTACTTTAAATAAGGCTGATTTTTTTAATGAAATGAGAAGTCGAGGAATTAATTTACAAGTGCACTACATACCTGTACATTTGCAACCATTTTACAAAAAAAACTATGGTTTCAAAAAAGGAGATTTTCCAATTGCAGAGAGTTTTTATTTCAACACGATATCAATCCCAGTATACCCCTCGATTAATGATATCGATCTACTCAAAGTTGTAAATGACTTACGATCCATATTAGGTAGTTAGCGACAAAAAATAATATGAAATTTGTTGAAAAAATAGTCTTGGGGACCGCGCAACTTGGAATGAAATACGGAATAGCTAATAGCATTGGAAAACCTACAAAAAGAAAAGTTTTTGAAATTTTAGAGTTTGCTTGGGAAAAAGGGATAAAAATATTTGATACTGCGCCTAGTTATGGATCAGAACCTATTTTAGGTGAATTTATAGAAACAAATGGTATAGGACACCAAATAAGACTAATTACTAAAATCTCACCAGTGATAAAATCAAAATCATATAAAGACTCTATTAACACTGGCATTGAATTATCTTTAAAAAATCTACGCGCACCAATTGAAGTATTATTTTTTCATAGTTCAGAAGATGCACTGTTGCTTAGATCAGATCAAAATTTTTTTAGAATGTTAAAAATCAATAATCCAATTTCATCATATGGTGTATCAATCTATGATACAGAGGATATAAAAAGACACTCTAATTATGATTTTAAAATGAGTTTTCAATTTCCATACAATATTTTAGATCAAAGATTTTCAAAATTAGAAATATCCAATGTTAAAAAATATGCAAGATCAATTTTTTTACAAGGAATTTTGGCTTCAAAAGGAAAATTAAATAGCACTGCTCCTAACGAACTATCCAAACTACACAAGGAATATCATCGTATTTTATCTGATAATAATATTGATCCAGTTAGTTTTGCTACACAATTTGCTATTAAGAATAATGAAATAGATTTTTTTCTATTTGGCGTTGAAACTAAAACACAACTTGAACGCTTATTAAGTATTGATACAAATCTTGAATTTCCTGAAAAAATAATAGAACCAATATTAAAAAAAATAAATATTAACTTGACTGACCCAAGAAGATGGAGCTAAATAACAAAATTCAATTTGAGCATAAAGGTGAAAAATGTGAGCTAAGGCCTTTACAAGCTTCAGATGTTTCTAAAAATTACGTTAAAAGCTTAAGAGAGCAAGAGTATATCAAAATGACTCCACCTAATATTAACAAAGCTAAACAAAGAAAATATATTGAAGAAATTCAAGTAAAAGAAAATCAATTTATTAATGGTCTTTTTGTTGAAGATGTATTTATTGGAAGTTCAGGAGTTCGGCTTGAAAATAAATTTTTAAATTTATTTAAATCAAACAACGAACAAATAGCCTTGGTAGGAATTCTCTTATTTGATAATAACTACTTAGGAAAAGGATTTGGAAAAATATTGGTATGGGCATCTACATTTATTTTTTATAAATCTTTAGGAATAAATTTTTTTGGAGCCGGAATGAAAAAATCAAACTTGGTATCTCTTTATTCTTTCAAGTCATGTGGATATGAAATATGCAACAAAGAAAAAAAAAGTTACAAAGTTCTTCTGAATTACGATAATCTTATTAAGCCAGAAACCATTCATAAAGCGAGGATAGTTTAGTGAATTTATTTAATTTAAATAAGAAAAGTAAAATGTCGGTAGGGCCAAAACTTTATCAAAAAGCCAAGTCAATTATTCCTGGAGGAACACAGCTTTTATCTAAAAGACCTGAAATGTTTTTGCCGGGAGTATGGCCATCATATTACAAAAAGGCAAGAGGATGTCATGTTTGGGATTTAGATAATAATAAATTTACTGATATGTCTATAATGGGAATTGGTACTTGCTCTTTAGGCTATGCAAATAAAAAAGTTAACAAAGCTGTCAAAAAAGCAGTTAACAACGGCTCTTTTTCAACTCTTAATTCTTATGAAGAGGTTGAACTCTCTGAAAAATTAATTGATTTACATCCTTATATGGAAATGATTCGTTTTACAAGATCTGGTGGAGAGGCAAATGCTATGGCAGCTAGAATTGGTCGTGTTGCTAGTCGAAAAACTAGAGTTGCGGTCTGTGGCTATCATGGCTGGCATGATTGGTATTTAGCCGCAAACTTAGGTAAAAATGACAATTTAGACGGACTTCTTTTGCCAGGGTTAAGTCCTGAGGGAGTTCCAAAAGAATTAAAAAATACTACACTAACATTCCATTATGGTAATATCAAAGAGCTGGAAAATCTAGTTGATAAATATGATGATATTGGTGTCATTTGTGTTGAGGTTCAAAGAGGGAAAGAAGTTGACCTGAATTTTTTACAGTCCGTGAGAAAAATAGCTAATAAAATTAAAGCAGTTTTAATATTTGATGAGATTTCATCAGGTTTTAGGTTAAGTATTGGAGGCCTTTATAAACTCCACGGTCTTGAGCCAGATTTGCTGGTACTTGGTAAAGCTCTTGGCAATGGATATGGAATTTCTGCAGTTTTGGGAAAGAAAAGCATAATGGAGGAAGCTCAAAAGTCTTTTATCAGTAGTAGCTATTGGACCGAAAGAACAAGCTACGCCGCTGCACTTGAGACAATAAATCAGTTTGAAAAAAAAGATGTAATAGAATACTTAATTAAAAGAGGCATCTATTTTGATAAAAAAATGTCAAATTTATTTAATCAGAACAGTGTCTCTATTGGAGGAATTAAAACTGTACCTAATTTAATTTTTAATCAAGAAAATGGCATTCTTACAAAAACAATATTCACTCAAGAAATGTTGAAAAGAGGATTCCTAGCCTCTAATGTTATTTATTTTTCTTTGTCGCATACTAATAAAATAATTGATCATTACTTTAGAGCTTGCCAAGAAGTTTTAGATTTAATAAATAGCAAGCTAGAACAAGACAAGCTCCCTGATTTGCTTGATGGAGAGATATCTCATAGTGGATTTCAAAGATTGACTACAGATTAGAAAGATAAATATGTCCATAGATTTAAAAAACCAATTACAAGAAGAAGGTTTCGTTCTAATTAAAAATTTCATTTCAAAAAAAACTGCAAGCGAAATCAAAGATCAGATTTTTAATATTTTCTTAATTCAACACAACTACATTTATAATAATAGTAAGATGGGCGACGATTCGAATAAATTAATTTCCGAATTATATGAAAAAAATAATGATCTGTTTTTAGCTTGTTCAAAACAAGTTCAAAAATTACCGCTTATCTACAATTTAGCATCTTCAATAAAAACAACTAATCATTTAAGACAAATTGGTATGGAGAATCCAATACTAAGTTATACACCCTTAGTTATGTTTAATTCAAAATTAATGAATAAATATATAACTCCACCACATCAAGATTGGAGGAGCATGCAAGGGAGCCTCGATTCCCTTGTCATATGGATACCGTTTCAAGATGTTTATGATGGATTTGGGAATATAGAATTCATACCAAAAAGCCACAAAATGGGCTTAGTGTCTTCAAAAAGTGATGATTGGTTTAGAAAAATAGATGACCAAAATCTTGAAGATAAATTTACATCAATTGAGATAAGTAGTTGTGATGCCTTAGTTTTCTCAACTTTTCTGATTCATAGGACAGGAATAAATAGTCAGAAAAATATTAGATGGTCTGTTCAATTTAGATATAACAACCTTTCTGAGAAAACTTATGTAGAAAGAGGCTTTCCTGACCCCTACAAGCACTTTCCTGAGGAAGAAATATTAACAAAAAATTTTCCATCAAAAAAAATAATAGATGAAACATTTAATGAATGATAGAAAAAAAAACATAGAATTCTTTGATTCAAATTCTCATCCAAATGTTCATGGGCAATGGTTAGGTAAAATTCAAAATAACACTTTTATGGAATTAAATCAGAGCATTGTAAAAAATAAAATGATGGGGTCTTTAGCTGTAGGTATAGATAATATAGATAATTATGACATTGATTCTTTTATTAATGAGTGTAATAAGTATGAAAATATTATTCCGATAGCTGGTATAAATCCAACTGAAAAAGATTTCAAAGATAGAATAAAAAAAATAAAAGATTTAGGTTATAAAGGCATCAAGATTCACCCAAGATTTTCACAAATTGATTTAATCAAGGATAAGGATTTAATATTTGAAAATATCAATTTTTGCGGTGAGCATCATTTAACCGTTTTGTTTTGCACATATTTTAATGATAGAGAAAAAGGGTTTATAATTGAAAAACCGGGAGATTACATAAACGACTTACTTACAAGTTGCAAAAAGATAAAAATTGTATTGATGCATTCCGGCTTTTCCTTATATGAAGAATTTCTATCTAATTTTATAAATTTTAGTAATGTTCTTTTTGATTTTTCTTATACAGTTATGAAAATGCTAGAAGATAATAAAAGAAAATCATTAACTAAGCTTTTAAATAAACATTATGGACGTATTTGCGTTGGAAGTGATTGGCCTGAATACAGCCACGAAGAGTTGTTGAACAAATTACACTATTTACTTCAAGATTTTGATGAATTCAAAATAAAGAAAATAACGCACACAAATTTGTTAGAATACATTGAAAAAAGCTGATAAACACAAATTAATTAACCACTACAATGAACTTTTTAGTCAATTTGGCTATTCTCATAAGACTATTGGTTGGGGCAAGAAAAGACACTTTTTCCGCTATGAAATTCTTCTATCTAAATTTAATATAAAAAATTGCTCTTTACTTGACTTTGGTTGTGGCTTTGGCGATTTAAGTGACTATTTAATAGATAAGTCGCTTTCGGTTGTTTATAATGGTATTGATATAAATGAAAAGCTAATTAATGAAGGAATAAAGCAAAATCCTAAAAGAAATATTTTATTTTCTGATCCCTTAAATGACGGTCTTGATAAAAATTATGATTATATAATTTCTTCTGGAGTTCACAATACCAAGATTTCTGATAATCTAAGTTTTATAAAGAAAACCTTTGATCTCTTTAATTCGCACTCAAATAAAGGATTTTCAATGAATTTTTTATCAAATAATTGTGATTATTTTGATGAAAACCTTTACTATTCTGACCCATCAGAAATAATTAAAATAGCGATGAATTATTCACAAAAGGTATTAATTAGGCATGATTATATGCCATATGAATTTACAGTAATAGTGTATAAGAATTATACAATTGAGCCAATAATTAATATTTTTTCAGATTTAATTAATAACTATAAAAAGTGAAAAAAAAGTCAATACAAATTTTAACTGATTATGGTTCAAGTTATGGAATTGGACACTATATAAGATGTACTGATATTCAGGGCGAATTAATTAAAAGAGGGTACAACGTAAAAATTATAAAAAGCTCTGAAAATAAAATAAACAATACATGCGACTTATATATTATTGATTTACCATATGATATGTCAGGATTTATTGAAAAATATATTAAAAAAAAATCGAAAGTTCTAACGCTTGAGTATTTCAAAACCTCTGCTGTTCCCGATCTTAATATAAGTGTGCTTGATTTTCCTGTTGAGATGCGCTCAAAAAATACATCTTCAAGCTTGAATTACATTATAATTAGAAATGAAATCAGATCAGCAAAGAATGACTTAAGATCAAATCTTGATTATGGAATCATAATGCTTGGCGGTTCTCTGAATTTAAAATTACTAAAGAAAATACTTTCAAAAATAAACGATCTAAATAAACCTATAAAAATTATCGTTAACCATCACCAAAATATCCCAAAAGTAGATAACAAAAATATAGAGATACTTGTAAACCCAGATGATTTACCAGAATTAATGAATAGATGTACATGGTGTGTAACAAATGGCGGAATTACAATGCTTGAGATGATATATCTTCAAAAAAATATATTTGTTTTTCCACAAACTGAAACGGAAATAAGATTAGCTAAGATAATGCTAAAAGAGATGTTAATTTTGTCTATTAATCCACATATTATTGATAATTCAAATAACAATATACCAAAAAGCTTAAAGAGTAATAAAGTCTTTGATGGGCTTGGCTCAATCAGAATAGCAGATAAAATTGATTCGCTATTATATGAAGTCTAAATGGATTATTTCAATAACCGCTGGATGGGCACAAACCCATTCCATAAAACGTTGTAAAGAGATGGGTTTTAATGTCCTCTCAGTAGATGAAAATCCAAATGCTGTTGGCTTTAAATTTTCAGATGAGTATTTAGTATCTAAAATAGATGATTTGGATAAAATTATTAATTATGTAGATACAAAAAAAATAACCCCATCAGGGATAATTGGATTTGTTTCTGACGCAGCAATTATTCCTGTTGGAATGTTACGTGAATATTTTCAATTACCTTCGCAAAATTTAGATTTATTACAAACTCAAATTGATAAAGAAAGGTTGATTGATTTACTTAAAAATAATGAAATAAAAATCCCAGATAGTTTTGTTATTACAGATTTTGAAGATTCTAAAAATCTATTTAAGAATATAGATACTCCTTTTATTTCAAAACCTACGTTCGGATCAGGATCAAGAGGAGTTAATAAAATTGAGACTAAAAATGAACTTAAAAAGATTAAAGACTCTTTTTTATTCTCTAAAAATAATAGAATTATAATTCAAGAATTTATAAAAGGGGAAGAGCTCTCAATCGAAACATTTTGTCACAAAAAAGAAGTTGAATTCCTTGCAATAAGTAAAAGAGAAATTAATGACGCTTTGTCTGCAACTGATATCTTTACTTATGAAGTAGATAAATATATTTCATTAATAATTTCAAAAGAAATTGAAAAAATTTACAAAATATTTGAATATCCAGATGGCCCCGGCCACTTTGAATTGATTTTAGATAAAAACTCAAATATTAAAATCATTGATGTTCATTTTAGAGGTGGAGGATTTGATATTTATAATTATCTTGTCAAAGAAGTTTCAGGTTTTGACATTGTCCGTAATACCATAATGCAATGCCTAAACCATAAAATTAATTTGAATTATGATAAAGAAAAAAATAGTGTATATATTAAGTTTTTGAGTGGCCATAAAGGTGTTTTAAAAAAAATAGACGGTATTGAAGGTGTAAAAAAAATGGGCAAGGTCAAAATGAAAACATTTTATGAAATAGGTGAGAAAATCCATCACAATAATTCAGATAGTGAAAGAATAGTAATGCTTACTTGTATTGATGAAAATATTGACTCTTGTAAGAAATTAATAAATGAAGCAGTTAAAAAGATTAATATTAAGATCCAATGAAAAACAATAAACCATTTTTAAAAATTGAAAATAAAGTAATAGACAAAGATTCTCCTGCATTCATTGTGGCAGAAATGTCAGCAAATCATAGCGGAAATATTGCTATTGCTAAAGAAATAATTTTAAAAGCGAAGGAATCTGGAGCCGATGCTGTTAAGCTTCAAACTTATAAAGCTGAAACAATTACTCTTGATTCTGATAAGCAAGATTTTATTATTGACAAGGAAAGCCCATGGTCTAATTATAATACTCTTTATAATCTTTATGATAAAGCCCATACACCTTGGCAGTGGCATGAAGAATTGTTTGAATATGCAAACAAAACCGGCATAATAATATTTTCTGCCCCTTTTGATGATACTGCGGTTGATTTTTTGGAAGAACTTAATTGTCCAGCTTACAAGATTGCATCCCCTGAAATAACAGATATCCCTCTGATCAGAAGAGTTGCGCGCACGGGAAAGCCTGTTATAATATCAACAGGATTGTCCAATTTTGAAGATTTAGAATTAGCAGTTAAAACTCTGAGAAATAATGACTGTAATCAAATTTCAATCTTAAAATGTACTTCAACTTACCCTGCGCCTTTTGAAGAAATAAATCTTAGTACTTTGGCTGATTATTATGAAAAGTTTCAATGTGTACCGGGTCTATCAGATCACACAGAAGGAGACGAGGTTCCAATAGCGTCTATATCACTTGGTGCTAAAATTATTGAAAAGCATTTTGTATTAAAAAATGATGATGATACAGCTGACTCTTTCTTTTCAATGGAGCGCAAGAGCTTTAAAAAAATGGTGAAAAAAATTAGAAATGTGGAAAATGCAATGGGTGTTGTTAACTACAGCATTACAAAATCAGCATTAAAAAACTCTCATTCAAAAAGGTCATTGTATGTTTCGAAAAACATTAAAAAAGGGCAGGCTATAACAACAGAAAATATAAAGTCTGTTAGGCCAGGGTTTGGTCTTCATCCAAAATTTTATGATGAAATACTTGGTAAAAAAGTAAACAAAAATTTAGAAAAAGGAGACAGGTTGAATTTTGATATTCTTGAATGAATTTTTTCAGCTTGATATTATTTTATGCAAAAAATAAATGACTACCTAAGAGATGTCATGAAGCTTGAAATCGATAAACATTTAAAAAATTTAAATGTTTATGGCTATAGTATTATTAAAGATTTTATGGATAAAGATCTTGTAAATACTCTTTTAAAGATAGTAAATAAAAACTATGAAAAAAGTGAGCATCAATTTGACGGCCGTCCTAATCGCGATAAAAATGATAAAATGGTTTATCATATTCAAAACAAAGATAAGAAATTTATAGATCTTATTTCTTCTGATGTTGTGTCTAAAATTGCTATGCAAAAACTAAATGACAAATATTTTAAATGGCTTCCAGAAACTGACGCAAACTATATTCTTCATTATTATAATGCTAGATCAGGAGGCAGCCAACTTGATTTACATATTGACACATTTATACCTTTTTTAGGTGAACATACAATAGCTATGCAATTTGCTTTTGTACTTAATGATATGGATCAAGATAATGGATGTACTGTTGTAGTTCCGGGTTCGCACCTTTCTGGAAAATACACTGATAGAGAAATTGAAGAGAAAAAACCAATTATTGCTAATGCAGGTGATCTTGTTATATGGGACAGTAGGCTCTGGCATGGAACAGAAAAAAATAAATCAAAAGCTGATAGATGGGCATTGATTGCAACGTTTACTCAGTGGTGGATTAAGCAAAAACTTGATATTTCGAAATCACTTCCAAGCTCCATTTACAGTCAATGCACAAATAAACAAAAAGCATTATTGGGCTTTTGCTCTCTTCCGCCTGTTGATGAAAATGATAGAATAAACACAAAAACTGGGTACGAATCATTAAAAGAAAATATTGAAGATTATAGATAAGAATGTTTGCATATATACCAGCTAGAATTGGATCAAAAAGAATAAGAAAAAAAAATATTCGTATATTAGATGGGAAACCATTAATTATCCATGTAATTGATAACTTATTAGAGACATCAGAAATTAATGATATCGCCGTATCGACTGATAGCGATGAAGTTTTAGAAATTTGTAGTGATATAAATGATGTTACTACTTTGGATCTTCGAGAAAAAAAATTAGCAGATGATAAAACTGATTTCATGGATTTAATTATAAATGATATGCCAAGATATTGTTCCTATTTTAATGATAAAGAATTTATTTTTTGTTTGCCAACAGCAGCGTTGGTTCAAGCTAAAGAATATAGCAGTGCAATAGAAAAATTTTATTCAGATCCTCAGGGAATTGTTATGTCTGTTGTTGGTTATGATATATCACCGTACTTAGCACTAGAAAAAAATAATAATTCATACAAACCAATTTTTCCAGAAAAATATTTAGAGCCAACCTCAGTTCTTCCTAAAACAGTAGCTGATTGTGGGTGCTTTTATATTTTAAACTACGAAAGCGCCTTGCGTTCTAAAAAATTGATTGATATAAAGCCATTAAATGTGCACATCTTAAATAGTGATATTGGTATAGATTTAGATTTAGAAGAAGATTGGTTGTCGCTTCAAGATAAATATTTAAAGATTAATAACAAAATATAGAAAGTGTTAATAAGAAAATGAAAAAAATATTAATTACAGGAGGAGCTGTTTATATAGGCTCTGTAATGACAGAAAGATTTCTAGATCAAGGCTATCATTTAACTTGTATTGATCGTTTCTATTTTGGTGAAGATTCCATTCAAAAATTTATTTCTAATAATAAATACAATTTATAAAATTTTGAAAGTCAGCAAAGAAACTGAGAGCTCACCATTAATAACTACAATAATTCCTGCTTATAATGTTGAAGAATATGTTATTAATGCAATACAAAGCGTTCTTGACCAAAGCTATAAAAATGTAGAATTAATTATCGTAAATGATGGTTCAACTGATAATACTGAACAAATAATTAAAGAAAATTATCCTAGCATTAATTTAATTACTCAAAAAAATAAGGGATTATCTGGCGCAAGAAATACAGGTATTGAAAATTCAAAAGGCGAATATATTGCATTTTTAGATGCAGATGACCAATGGTTACCTGATAAATTGGAAAAACAAGTAGAGTTTGCTTTAAAACACAATAATGTTTCAGTCTTTTCAACTAATGTTTATAACACTCTCGGTATTAAGGTTTTAAATAAACGCCTAAAATCAAAAAAAATTTTTAGAGATAAAAAAATAAAAGAGGGAATAATTACTGATTATTTAAAGCAAAAAAAGAAGTATAGTTTTCATATTCCATCCTCAATGCTGGTTAAAACAAAAATTTTTATTAAATATGGTAATTTTGACATAAAACTGCGATCGGGTGAAGATAGTGAAATAGTATTGAGATGGGCTATAAACGGCGAAGCATTTGGCTATCAAGATGAAGCTTTAACATATTATCAAGTTGATAATCCAAATAGTTTAACTAAAAATATACCCCAATGGGCATCATACAATATCAAATACTGGATGCAAATTGAGAATAAATATAATCTAAAAGAATCAGTAAAAAGAGATTTTAATACCTTAAGACGAAATTCATTATTATCAAATAATATTAGTATACTTATTTTACTTGGTTATTCAAAAATTGCTAGAGGCTACTTATGGAAATATTATGATATTCTTAAAAGCAAAAAGTGGTTCTTTTACATAGTAATTAGTTATTTACCTATATCAAAATTTTACTTACTATTATTGAAGATTAAAAAAGCTATAAAAAAAACAAGTTTATATCGATGAAAAATCTAGATAAAAAAGACTTTAAAATATTATTATTTACAGGTTTTGCTGGTTGGACAGAAATTTTGCATGATTTTTCTATAAGATTAAAAAAAGACTATCCTCAAATAAATTTTGTTGCTTACTGCCTCGGTGTACATAATAAAAATTTTCTTATTAATCAAAACGATATTAATTATGAAGCTGTATATTGTTCCGATGAAATGAGATTAGGTTATTGGAACAAAAAATATGATAAAAGCAGAATAGACGAATTAGAAAAAAAGTATGGAGACCCTTTTTTAACAAAGATTTTTTATACTGATCGTCAACTAGTTACGCATTCTCATCCCGATTTTTATGATCATGATCCAAGCTATGAAGAAATACTAAATATCTTTGAAGCCACATTTGATGATATTGAGTCAATCACAGAAGATTGTGATTTAGCAATAGCCTATGGAGGGGCCTCATCGGAAGCTCAGGTGTTATACAGAGTATGCAAGGAAAGAGGTGTTCCATTTTTATCTTTTATTCATGGCAGATTAGGTCCTTTTTATAACTTTCAGAAAACAGCTAGAGATAAATATCATATTTTAGAAGATGCATGGAGAGAGACAATATTGAATAACAGACCTTCTAGTAATGAAGCTAAGGAATGGTACAAGGAATGCTATAATAATTTAGTTAATAAATCAAAAACAAGTGTTCCGTATGTAGATGCAAAAAATTACTACGTTGATAATAAAAAATTAAATTTATTTAACATTACAAAGTCTCTAAAAAACCTAAGTAAAAAAAGAGTAGTTCAGAACGACACCGTTAGGAGAAAAACGCAACTTAAGAAAAACATACTTTTTAAATTAAGACAACAGAGATCAAAAAAATATTTTTCGACAAAAATCACGAAATCGCCATTCGTTCTCTTTCCACTTCACCTTGAACCGGAAGCTTCAACTTTAGTTTTTGGTGGAGAGAATTATGATGCTCTTGGCGCAATTAAACGAATATCTTACTTTTTACCAGCGAGATGGAGAATCTTAGTAAAAGAGCATAGCGTAATGCGAGGTAAAAGGCCTATATCATTTTATAAAGAATTAAAAAATATATATAATGTAGATATTATAAGTCCCAATGTTGACTCTATGAACCTGATGAAAAAATCAGAAGCTCTGATTGTAAATACATCAACTATGGGGCTAGAAGCAGGTATTATGGGATTAAGAGTGATTTGTTTGGGTTCACCTTTTTACTCCTTCATTCCTTCTATTTACTCTCTTAAGAGTTTTAAAGATATTGAAGATATATTATCAACCTCTTGGACTATAGAGCAAAAAAGCAAATGTATAAATGAAATGAGAATTTTAGTAGAGTCTATGTATGATATTTCGCTCAAAGACAATGATAAAATTCTATGGAATAGTGCGCCCGATATAAATAAAAAAAATAAATTTGTTGAAAATCTTTACAAACAGCTTTTTATTGATATTAAAAAACTTTACCAATAAAGCCGTAACTCACTTTATGTTAATAATATTGCTAATTTAATAATGAAAAATACGTATAGACAAAAAATTGAATCATTGCTATCTAATATCGAATTTATATCTTTTGACTACGAAGACAATACTTTCTTACTTGATGAACGGTGTAATACCGTCGATGGTTTTAAAAATGTTACCAAGCTTCTAGAAAAATTAAGATGGGATGATGACTTTTGGTTTGACGTTAAACAAACACCAATAGGTGACATGAATTTTAGCTATCATGATAGTTGTATGCAGAATTACTGTTATCAAATAATTGATCAGGGAATATCGCACAAAGATACTTGTTGGGAAAATGTTACTAGTCGAAGGTTTCATATGGGAATATTTAATAATAATCAATCATTCGATAGGAAATTCAAGGAAAAATTCATAAACGATTTATCAATAAATACTAATAACATTATAGTTAATAATGTGCATTACTCAATAAAGCGCGATTTTAAAAAGAACAAAGAAAAATTATTTGAAAACTTAATTTTATCAAATGATAATTGGATGAATATTCAATTAATTAATCCAATTTCCTTTAGTGATCGCAAAGAACGATTAATTCATGAGCTTAAAAAAAGAATAAAGAATCTTACTGGTTACAAATTAAATGAAAGAATAATTGAAATTTCAGAAAATATTTTAAATAAAAAATGGAATCATGATCTGGGATGGGAATGCCCAAATACAGTACTTGGTTATTCTATCAAATCTAATGAATATATGACATTTACAGGAAGACATAGAGTCAATGCAGCTGTTTATCTGTATAATAAGGGTATTGATATCGGCATTAATCACTTTAATTATCCAGTATTAAAATACAATTGGAGTGAGTGGCTTCATGCAGTATTTCCAACAAAAAAACAGTTAAGCAATGTAAGGCATTGCTGCAGAAGTTGTAGAACATTTAAGTAATGCTACGGACAAAAATTATTGAAGCTGCAATATTTCAATCTGTCATCAAATGGACTAATAGGCTTATTACGATTATTACTGCTGTATTCCTCGCTCGCATCTTAAGTCCTGAAGATTTTGGATTGATAGCTATAGCAATGGCAATTATGGGTATTCTGGAGGGCTTTACATCTCTAGGTCTCAATGCTGGATTGATTCAAAATGATGAAATTGTTGAAGAGGATTATAATGTTGCGTGGACATACGGCTATTTAGTTAGAGGAATTTTTTTATTCTTCCTCATTTTTTTTATTAGCGACTGGATTGCACTATTTTATGATACAAAAGAGTTATCGCTAGTTCTAAAGGTTTTATCAATTCAGCAAATATTTTACGCTTTTTCAAATATATGGCTAATAGAGTATTACAGAAAAGTTGAGTATAAAAAAGATTTTATTATTTCTATTGTTAGTCAATTTTCAAGAATTATAACAGTAATTCCTTTAGCTATATATTTCAAAAATATTTGGGCTTTAGTTGTAGGTCTTTTAGTAAAAAGTTTTGTTGGTTTAATTTTGCAATATTCTATAATTGAAAAGAGGCCTAAAATAAACTTTGATTTTAATAAGTTTAAAAAGCTTTTTTTATTTAGCATACCAATAATAGGTGTTCAAATAGTAACTATTATTAAAAATAGTATTGATAAAATATTACTTGGTAAGCTACTTGGTGTTTCTCAGTTGGGCTATTACCAAATAGCTTCAAGATTTGGATTTGAATTGCCCTCTGAGATTAAATCTGTTGTTTCACAGGTCATGTTCCCAACGTTTTCAAGAATCAAAAACTCAAAGGATCGATTAAAATCAGGATTCATGAATGTTTTAACTGTGACTTTAATTGTATCTATTCCATTCTGCGCCTTTCTTTTTGTAAATACAAATAATATAGTTTTAGTTTTGTTGGGAGATAAATGGATGGAAGCTGTACCTGCTATGAAAATATTAGTTGTAGCAGGGTTTTTTCAAATAACACACTCAATAATAAATCCACTTTTTAAAGGATTCGGAAGACCAAAATACGAATTTTACATATCTCTCATTCAATCTGTATTAGCGATAGGATTAATCATAGTTTTAACATATAAATATGGGATTATAGGAACTGCTTATTCAATGCTCCTTGCTTTATCCTTGCCTTTGTTTGCATCTTGGTTTTTTCTTAAAAAAATATTTGACATAAAATTTAGTGAAATTATAGTATCAGCTTTTTATCCTACAATACTAGGAATATTAATATATACTTCTTCATTTTACTTCAACTATAATTATAATGCATTACCCTGGAAAGTCTTGTTGATAAATATTATAAATTTATCAATAATAATATTTTCTTCAGGATATTTCTTAATCAAGAGGATTAAGCTTGAAAGCTTAGTATTATTAGTTGATGGAATAAAAAGCCTTAGACGCTAATGCAATTTTTAAAAAGAAAGTTAAGATTATTATGAACTCAATAAATAAAGTCAAATATGATACTTATTATAATGATGAAGACCAAAAATGGAGAAAAATCTGCTCAAAATATAAAGCTGAAATGATTGCTAAGCTGTGCGATAAAAATAATTTAGAAAAAATTTTAGAGATTGGAGCTGGTGATGGCTCTGTTCTTGAAAGCCTAGAAAGACTTAACTTTGGAGAAAATTATTACGCTCTTGAAATTTCAAATTCTGGAGTACAAAAAATTAAAAAAAAGCAAATATCTAAACTTATTGATGTAAATCTTTTTGATGGTATCAAATCAAAATACGCTGAAAAGGAATTTGACCTTGTTATAATGAGTCATGTTGTTGAACATGTTGAAAACCCTAGGCAGTTAATTAATGAAGCAAAAAGAATTGGTAAGCATTTATATATAGAGGTTCCGTGTGAGGAAAATTTCCGTTTATCATATGATTATAAGCCGGATAGAACTGGTCATATTAATTTCTATAATCCAAAAATTTTTAGAAGACTACTACAAACATGTCATCTAAAGATAGAAAAAGAGAATCTTTACAATCCTTCACTAGAAAGTTATACCTATAGCAATGGCATTAAGGGGGCTTTTAGTTATTATTTAAAATCATTTATACTAAAAATTAACAAAAAATTTGCTAGTAAAATTTTTACATATCATTTCGGTGTAATCTGTAAAGATTAAAATGATAGTTGAGTTTATAAGGAAAAAATCTTTTGAGGGAGGCGCTGGTACTTTCCAGGGAATCTTTGAAGAGTTTTTAAAAAGTAAATCGCATAAGCTCGTTTATTTTGGTCAAAATGTTGCTCCAGATATATGTTTTGTGATTTCAGGGACAAAACATATTTTTCATTTATTTTCCTGTAAATTTCGAGGTGTTAAGATTATTCAAAGATTAGATGGCTTTAATTGGAGAAATAAAATTGGCCAGGATTCACTATTGAATATAACTAAAATGAATCTTCAAAACTTCATAATGAACTACATTAGAAAATATTTAGCAGACGTAGTTGTTTATCAAAGCGTATTTGTTGAACGGTCTTGGAATAAAAAATTTGGGAAAACAAAAAAAATATCATCTGTAATTTTAAATTGTGCTGGAAAAAATTTTTTTCAAAAACCAAATACCCAAAATTTAAATGAGTATACTATAACCTGTGTCGAAGGCCATATTCAGGACGATCAAATAACGAGAAATATTTTATCTCAATTAAATAGATTGAACTTTAAGCGTCATAAAGTATCTGAGGTCGAAATATATGGCAAGGTAAAGAATTCAGATTTTTTTAGAAAATATCAAAACATACATTTTAAAGGACATATTGATAGATCAGAAGTATCGGATATTTATAAAAATAAAAAAAGAATATTTTTTTGCTTGGAGATAAATCCTCCATGTCCCAATTCACTAATTGAAGCAGTTGCATCTCAAATCCCGTGTGTTGGTTTTGATACTGGTTCATTTAAAGAAATTGTTTTAAATGCTGGTATTGCAATTCCATATGATGCTGATCCATGGCATGAAGACACACCAAATCACAATATAATTAATGATTATATCATTAAAGCAATTCGCTCTTACGAACAGCTCTCATTAGAAGCAAAAATCATTCGTGAGAAATATAAGTCGAAAACTATGTGTGATTCTTATTATGAGCTAATTAATGAATAAGAAGGAATTAAAAACATCTTTGTTGCTATTTGCTTTAAGTTTTGGAATTAGACTATTCTACTTTTTAGAAGTGAAAGGAATTGATGCTCAAATTCATGGTGACGAAGGAGGCTATATAGCACTTGGAAAATTTATTTTAGGCACTGCCCCAGATAATTTTTATATTTTTCGTGCCCCACTAGCTGGTTTTGTATTTGCACCATTTTTCTTGCTTTTTAATTCATCATCCTTCGTAGCAAGAATAGTTAACATATTTATTTCTTCGATGTACGCACCACTTATATATAAAATTTCCTTTTTAAAGTTTAAAAATAATAAAATTTCTAAATATTTATCACTTTTTTGGACTGTATACCCTCCTTCAGTTTTTTATTCTTCAATGATAACCTCAGAAACATTAGCGGGTTTGTTAGTATTATTAATATCCTTTTTTGTAGTCAAAAATGAAAAAAAAGTAACACTTAAGAACTTTTTAGTACTTGGATTTTTTTGTGGATTAACTTCACTTACAAGGTCTAGTTATTATTATTTGCCAATTTTTATAGGTATATTTTATATAATTAAATTCGGCTTCACTTTAAACAATCTTAAGATGTGCTTTGCCTTTATTTTTACTTTTTATCTCACAATATCACCATTGATCTTTTATAACTATTCCAAATTTGATGCCTTTATACCTTCTGAGCCACGCTTAGGGTATGGTTTATATTTGTGCAATAACGATTTAGATCAACCTGAAATTATTAGAGGTGGTTATTACAGAGACGATTTTCTAAAAAATCGTAAGCTTGAATCTCGAAATCTCAAAAAAATATATTTGCAGGATGTTGCTTTAAAAGATAAGACTTTTGAATACATGCTCCAAAATAAGCCTAAGCTCATTTTGCCTTTCATAAATAGATATGTTAACTTTTGGAGTTTTAGACCTAATCCAATTAAAAATAGTTATACTACAAACGACATTATAATGTTTTTCATATGGATGCCAATTTTTCTAACATATATATTCTATCTGTTCAAAGATAGAAAAAATTCAATAAACCTTTTTAATCTTATTATATTTTATACAAGTATTACGGTAATACCATTTTGGGGTATACCTCGATTCAGATTTCCAGTCGATTCGTTAATTTTAATTCAAATCGGATTATTTCTAAAAAAGTATCTAGTTGGAAAAAAATAATAAACTAATTCGCTACTCAATAATTCAATTTTGGGTTTTATTTTCATCATTAGTTTTATTTATATATCTTGGTTTAAGTGGTGATGTAAGCCAGCTTGGCTTTAATGGGCTGTTCACGATCTTTTTATCTTTAAACATTGTATATAATGTTAAAAAACTGAAACTTGATACTTCAAAAGCGCTTTTCTGGGTTACAGTTTCCTTTGTCCTATATCATGTTATACCATTATTACTTTATAATTTTGTCAATATTATTGAATACATGGATACTGAAAAAAAGATATCTTTATATAAATCTCTTGATTCAAATATTCTAACAAAAACATTTCTGGTAAGTACAATTGGATTTCAGTCAACTGTACTTACATACATTTTTACAAAAATTAACTATCGAGCCAACTATTATAAATATACTTATAATATTTATATTGTTTACATATCAATAGCCTTTTTAATTATAGGAACAATTTTAAGAAAATATATAAGTATTACTTCGCTAAGTTCAATTGAAGCGGTCACCTTTTTAATAATTTCTATTTTTATTTATTCAAACTCTAATCTATCTCTAAACCAAAAAAAATATTTAGCCTTTTTCACTTTTTTAATATCACTAGCTCTTTTTGCTTCAAATACTACAGGAAGGAGGGATTTAATTAAGCTTGTAATTGTTTTTTCAGTCCTATGGTCAATTTATATAAAACCTTTCAAGCTTGCTTATGTAGTTACAGGTGGAATGTTTTCGATATTTATAATGATTTCTCTAGTATTGTACAGAACAACATTTTCAATTACACATGTTTGGAGTAGAATATTATTAATGTTCGAAAATACCGATTATTTATTTTTAATGATTTCCTCAACTCTCGATTTTATGCCTGGCCATAATAATTATGAATATATCTTAGGCAATGTCCCAGATAACAGTCCGTATTTGTATGGATCTTCCCTTATGAAAATATTTTATGTAATAATTCCAAGACAATTATGGTTAGATAAGCCATCAGGTGTCCAAGAGTTAATTGTGCAGCAACATGACAACTTATTTGTTGGTGGAACAAGTCAAACAACAACAATGATTGGTGAGTTTTATTGGAATTTTGGCTTAATTGGAGTTGTAGCTGGAATGGCATTTTTGGGATATGTTTGTAAAAGATTAGATTTTGGGAATAAGTATAAATCAAAAGGAACATTTAGATTTATGTTGAGAGTAACGTTAATATCTTGGTTTATTGAGTTTTTTAGAGGGGGAATGTCAACAACTTTGGTTATCAATTCCCTTCAAATAGTTGTTCCAGTAATTGTAATTTTACTATCATACAACCTTATTAAAAGATTAAGTAGCCAATATTGAAAAATAATGCAGCGTCAGAAAATTATTCATATCCAATCATACTTTCAACCTCATTTGGGGTATCAAGAATATTTTTTGTGTAAATCAATGGCAAAACTTGGTCACGACGTTCATATTATTACTTCGGACAGGTATGCTCCATTCTTAGGTTTCAAAAAAACAAAAGAACGAATAGTCGGATGTGGTGAAGAAATAATGGATGATTTTAAAGTCCATCGTATACCTATTTATTTTGAATCACGTGGTAGAATAATGTTAAAAGGATTAATGAAAAAAATAACTAATTTAAATCCTGATTTAATTATCTTGCATGGTTCTACTAACTTTGTAAACCCCTTAATTTTATTAAACCATAAAAAACTTAAGGCAAAAATTGTGATTGACGAACACCACATGACAATAATTGAAAATAAAACATTATTCGCAAAACTTTTCTATTCTATATGGGGACATTTTTATAGAAAATTAATTAAAAATAATTCAATATCGCTTGTTGGCGTTGCTCCTAATTGTTGCGAATTTCTTTCAAATAAATACAATATTCCATTAGATAAAATTAATTACATACCCCTAGGGGCCGACACTGATTTATTTTATCCAGACCAAGATAAATGTAAACTCATAAGGAAGAAGCTTAAAATTAATGAAGATGAGGTATTGGTCATTTATACCGGAAAAATAAATGAAGAAAAAAATCCATTCTTAATTTTGGAGGCGTGTTTAAGATCCGAAGAGTTGAGTAATTTAAAATACATTTTTATTGGCAATACTTCAGAATCTTACGTAGAAAAAAATAACCATCTAATTTCTTCAAAAAGAGTGAAAATTGTCTCAAGTGTAAATAACAAAGTATTACCAGACTATTACAATGCATCAGATATTGCATGTTGGCCTAAGCATGCCTCGCTAAGTAGCATAGAAGCTGCAAGTTGCGCAGTTCCAATAATTGTCACAAAAACAGTTGAGGAAAGAGTTAGTTATGGTAATGGAATTGCAATTCAAGATGAAAATATCCAAGAAATTTTTGAAGCAATTAAAAAGATATCTAACGACAAAAACTTAAGATTGAGCATGGGTCTGAAAGGTAGAGAATACATTCAAAAACACCTTTCATACGATGAAATTTCAAAACAATTTATTAACTTAAATCAGACAATATAAAAAAGGAAATTAATTTGAAAGTCATTATTTTAGCTGGTGGATGGGGTTCTAGGCTCGGTCAGCAAACTGAAACAATTCCGAAGCCGATGGTGTCTATTGGAAACAAACCAATATTATGGCATATAATGAAATCTTATTCATATTATGGTTTTAACGAGTTTATAATTTCGTGTGGAGTAAAGGCTCAAGTTATAAAGAATTATTTTTCAAACTTTGACTCTTATAATGATGATTATACTATTGATATTAATTCAAAAAAAATTATTTATCATAATCCATCTAAGCAAGACGATTGGAAAGTAACAGTAATCGACACGGGTATTAATACTCTGAAAGGCGCTAGAATTAAAAGGATAGAAAAATACTTAGACGCAAAGACAAATATGCTAACATACGGTGATGGTGTTTCAGATGTTAACATTAAAGATTTACTCCATTTTCATAACTCTCATGGTAAAACAGTGACTATTACAGGTGTTCATCCACCTGCTCGTTTTGGGGAATTAATTGATAAAAATGGCCTGGTAACTTCATTTACTGAAAAACCACAAACCTCTGTTGGTTTAATAAATGGTGGATATATGATTTTTAATAGTGAGCTTCTTAACTATTTGTCAAATGACGAAAAATGCGATCTTGAGATTGGTGCGCTTGATGAATTAGTGAGAAACGAGCAAGTTATGGTCTATAAACATGATGGTAGTTGGGAATGCATGGATCACGAAAGAGATGTAGAGCATTTAAACGCTCTTTGGAATAATAATAAAGCTTTTTGGAAAAAATGGAACTAAATAAAAAATTTTGGAACAATAAGAAAGTTTTTCTTAGTGGACATACTGGCTTTAAAGGTTCTTGGCTATCTCTCTGGCTTCATAAGCTAAACGCAAACGTTTATGGATATTCTCTTAAGCCATCAACAAGCCCGAGTTTATTTGATTCTTTAGGATTAAATAATAAGATCTCAAGTAAAATAGGCGATATTAGAAATTATGATACAGTAAAAAAATCTATAGATGAATTCAAGCCTGAAATTTTAATACATATGGCAGCGCAACCCCTAGTAAGGGATTCATATTTGAATCCTGTTTTTACCTATGAAACGAACGTCATGGGTACTGTAAACATTTTGGAGGTAGCAAGAAACACTAACTCCATAAAAAGTATCTTAGTAATAACAAGCGATAAGTGTTATCACAACTTAGAAAAAAACTACCATTACAAAGAATCAGACTCACTTGGAGGATATGATCCTTATAGTAGTAGTAAAGGATGTGCTGATATTGTTTCTTCAGCTTATTATAATTCTTATTTTTCAAATCAAGAAGTTGGTTTATCAATTGCAAGAGCTGGGAATGTTATTGGAGGAGGTGATTGGTCTAAAGATAGAATTATTCCAGATGCTATGAGAGCATTTTCAGAAAGAAGGGATTTAATAGTAAGAAATCCTCAATCTATTCGGCCATGGCAGTTTGTTCTTGATCCATTATCTGGATATTTGAAATTAATAGAAGAACTTTCGTCACATCCAGCGAATTACTCTGGACCATGGAATTTTGGACCCAAGAAAGAAGATAGCGAAACTGTTAAGTATATATGCGATAGTATAGTTTCCCTCTGGGGTCATAATGCCAAATGGGTTTCTCAAGAGAATGAAACGCTTCATGAAGCAAGTCTCTTGCAGTTAGACAGTAAAAAAGCTTATGAATCTTTAAGTTGGTCACCAAAATACGACCTAAATACTACGCTTGAAAAAACTATAAAATGGTATACAAATTATTATTCTAAAAATATAGATTTGATGAAATATACCTTAAATCAAATTGATGATTTTTTAGGAAAAAATAATGGAAAATAAAAAGTCAAAAGACTTAAGAAATAAAATTTTAAAATTAACTGAAGAGTATTTTAATGAGGCTCATAAAATAAAACCTTTTTCACCTGGTGAAGATTACATTAATTACTCGGGAAGAGTTTTTGATCATAATGAAGGTAGATCATTAATCAATTCCTCATTAGACTTTTGGTTAACCAGTGGGCATTATTGTAATACTTTTCAAAAAAAATTTAGTGATTATCTTGGTGTTCGAAATTCATTGCTCACGAATTCTGGTTCGTCAGCAAATCTTTTAGCTCTTTCAGCGCTCACTTCAGATAAACTAGGCAAAAGAAAGATCGAAGAAGGAAGTGAGATAATAACAGTTGCCGCAGGTTTTCCAACAACCGTAAATCCAATATATCAAAATAATTTAATCCCGGTATTTTTAGACATTGACGCAGATAATGGTAATATTAATCCAGCATTTCTTCAGGATGCTCTTTCAAAAAAAACTCGAGGAATAATGCTTGCACATACACTAGGCAACCCTTTTGATTTAGATGCTATATGTGAGTTTGTAAAACAAAATGACCTCTGGCTTATTGAGGACAATTGTGATGCACTTGGTTCTAAATGGGATGGAAAACATACCGGAACTTTTGGTGATATCTCAACTCAAAGTTTTTATCCCCCCCACCATTTAACAATGGGGGAGGGTGGAACAGTAAATACGAGTAGCCCAAGATTAAAAAAAATAATCGAGTCATTTAGAGATTGGGGAAGAGATTGTTGGTGCGAATCTGGAGTTGACGATACCTGTGGTAAAAGATTCGAATGGCAGCTTGGACAACTTCCAAAGGGCTATGACCATAAATATATTTATTCTCATATTGGATATAATCTGAAAGTCACTGATCTTCAAGCAGCTGTTGGTGTAGCGCAAATTGATAAAATAGATGGATTTATTAAAGCAAGAAAAGAAAACCATGCCTTTTTTCAAAAAAATTTAAAAAAATATAGTGAGTATATAAAGCTCCCAGAAAAATATAAAAAAGCTGATCCCAGCTGGTTTGGCTTTATTATCAATATAAAATCCGAAGCGCCATTCCAAAGAAACGAATTAGTAAGTTTCTTAGAAGAAAATAAAATTGCAACGAGAATGTTGTTTGCTGGAAATCTTACAAAGCAGCCTGCATATATAAATAAAAAACACAGAGTTATAGGTGAATTAGAAAAGACCGATGAGCTAATGAAAAATGCCTTTTGGATTGGTGTCTACCCTGGAATTAGCGATGAAATGCGCAACTATGTCCTAGAAGTATTTGATAAATTTTTCAAAAGATTTTAAAACTTTATGAAAATATTCATAACAGGCGGCACTGGATTTATTGGTTCACATTTAATCAATGAGCTTAACTCTAAAGATTTTGAAATAATTTCTACAAAAAGAAAAAATTCAAATCCCAGAGTTTTAATTAGAAAAGATCCCATTTGGATTGATAATGAAAATATAAGTGAAATTAAGTCAGAGCTTCGCAAGTGTAATGTTTTGATAAATTGCGCTGCAACAGGAGTAAGTCCTCAAAAATCTAACTGGTTTGAAATGATCGATTATAATATTACTCAAACTATAACTCTTCTCAATACAGCAAAAGAGGCTGGAGTTAGAAATTTTTTATATCTTGGAACAGCTTTGGAAGATAATTCTAAACTCTACTCTAAAAAAAAGGGCAACAAATTGGCTCCATATGCCGCTACAAAGACTGCAGCCTTTCACTTAATTTCGTCGTACTCTATTCAAAATAAATTGAATACAAAATATGTAAAATTACCAAATGTATACGGGGAAGGCCAGTATGTTAAGAATCTTTGGCCGTCTCTAAAAGACGCAGCTTTATCTGGGAAAGATTTTAAAATTTTAAATAAAAATCATATTAAAAATTTTCTTTCAGTTGGAAAAACTGTTAAACTTATTTCAAATGTTTTGAACTCTTTTTCTAGCAGCAATGAAAAATTTGAAATAATTAATATTAAAGGAGAAGAAAAAAAAGTTGGAGAATTTGCTGAAAAATTCTGGACAAAATGGAAAGCTAAAGGAAAGTTAATTTATTAAGGAAGATAATGTATAAAGTTAAAAAGTCAGTTTCAGTAATCATGAGTGTTTATAATGAAGAAAATACCGTTCAAAAAGTTTTATCAAAGCTTAAAAATTTAGACTATATCAACGAAATTATTGTTGTTGATAATGGATCGACTGATAATAGCAGAGCGCTAATAAAAAATTCAATGAAAAAAGATGAAAGAATTAAGTTAGAAATTATTAAGAAAAATAAAGGGCTGGGAAGAGCTATATCTTTGGCGATTAAAAATACAAAATGTGATATTGTGGTTAGGCAAGATGCTGATTTAGAATATGACCCAAACGAATTAATTAATCTTGTAGAAGTTATCGATAGGGATTTAGCGGATGTTGTTTATGGATCTAGGATGCTTGTAAGAAAAGCTCATAGAGTTCATTATTATTACAGTTATCTAGCAAATATAATTATCACAATGGTTTCAAATTTATTTACCAATTTATTTTTATCTGATGTTGAAACAGCTTCTAAAGCTTTTAAAGGCAGCATTGTAAGGAAAGTAAAATGGAAGTCAAAGGGTTTTGAAATCGAAAATGAGATGACTATAAAACTAAAAAGAATGGGCTGCATTTTTTATGAAGTGCCATTTTCATATTATGGTAGACCTTTTAGTGAAGGAAAAAAAATTCGACCTTTTGATGGAGTAAAAGCACTTTACTATATAATATTTTATTCATTGACTAAATTTTTTACAATTTCAAAAAATGATAAAATATAATTATGAAGACCCAGCAAATTAATCCTTTTACAATTTCAGTTGTTTGCCCTGTTTTCAATGAAGGTGAAAATCTACATGAGCTTTACAGAAGAATAACCGAGTCTATATCAACTAATTATTCTTTTGAAATAATTTTTGTTGATGATGGCTCAACTGATTCATCAAACAAAATATTAAGAGAGATTTCTTTGAAAGACAAAAGAGTTTGTATGATTTCATTTACAAGAAACTATGGGCACCAAATCGCATTGTCAGCTGGGTATGACTATGCAAATGGCAAGTGTGTAATATCTCTTGATAGTGATTTACAACACCCGCCTGAGATTATTACTGATATGATAAATAAATGGGAGGAAGGATATCCAGTTGTTTTGACTAAGAGAGCAAATAATAACTTAAAGTTTTTTAAAAGAAATTCTTCAAAATTATTTTATATATTTTTTTCAAAACTATCTAAGCTTGAAATTGTTAATGATAGTCCAGACTTTAGACTATTAGATTCTAAAGTAGTAAAATCAATGCAAATGTACAAAGAGTCAAGCAGATTCATACGTGGTATAATTGCTGATATGGGATATAAGTATACAATTATTGATTACGATGAAGAGAGCAGATCTTATGGAAAGACAAAATATAATTTATTAAAAATGTTAAGATTCGGCCTAAAAGGTTTACTGTCATTTACAAATACGCCCCTAAGATTTTCTATATACTTAGGATTATTAATTTCATTATTTTGTTTACTTTATACTGGTTGGCTCATATACTATAAATTTGCTTATGGGAATGTTGCATGGATGGCATCTGTATTAGTAGGAATATTTTTTCTTGGTGGGATTCAATTAATCTCACTTGGAATTTTGGGTGAATATATTGGCAATATTTTTACAGAAGTAAAAAAAAGACCACTATACTGTATTGATAAAGTAATTCGAGATGGCAATGAGAGTTTTTCTGACTGGAATTAATGGATTTTTAGGCTCTCACGTTGCTATAAAGCTTGCTAAAGCGGGTCATAAAGTTGTTGGTCTAGTTCGCAATGACTTCAGAAAAGATGTTTTATCTAAAATCCCTATTGAGTATTGCCAAGGAGATCTAAGAAATGATGATAGCTATATAAAGGAAATTAAATCTTGCGAAGTAGTTATACATACAGCCGCTTTAACTCAATTTGGTATTTATGATAAAAAAAAAGCCTTTACAGTGAATACAGATTCAACTAAGAAATTGCTTCTTAATTCACTTAATAATGGTATAAAAAGATTTATTTATGTTAGTACTAGAGGCACTCTAAACGTAGCGAAAAAGCCTTCAAATTCTTCTGAAGAAGATGGTTATAAGAATAAAAAGGATATGGATATATATTTTTTATCAAAATTTCTTGCAGAAAAAGAAGTAATCCGCTACTCACTAAAAAGTAAAATGAACTGTATAGTTCTGTCCCCAACTGCGATGATAGGCAAGTACGATTATCGTCCATCTGCAATTGGTCAAATTTTACTCTCATATTTTAAGGGTAAAATAAAAGTGTATATGGATGGAGGAATAAATATTATTGATGTTGAAGATGTGGCCTCAGTATGCGTTCAGTCATTGAAAAAAGGTAAAAATGGTGAGGTCTATATTTTAGGCAACAAGAATATTTTATTGTATGATTTGTTTAAAAATATTAGCTCAATTCACCCTGTTAAGCTACCCCAAATAAAATTGCCTTACTTTGTATCTTATATAACTGCTTTTTTAATCGAAGTAATGTCTAGGATTCTTAAAATTGACCCATTTACAACAAGAAAAAAAGTATTCTCACTTTATAATAATTTTTCATTTTGTTCATCAAAAAAATCTAAGAAGGAATTTCAAATTGAAAATAAAGAATTATCAGAAACATTAAATGCGACGGTCGATTGGTTTTGCAAAAAACATGATATCAGTAGAATTAAATAAAATCAAATACTAACATGAATAGTAACAAACAAAAAAAAATAAATTTAAAGATACACGCTGATGATTTTGGAGTCTCAAGAGGTGTAACTGATAATATTTGTTCAACATTTGATCATGGGGTATTAACAAGCACAAGTATCATTCCTAATGGAAGTGCATTTGAATATGCAATAAATAAGTATAAGGATAGAAAAAAATTAAATCTTTCAATTCATCTTAATCTAGTCGAAGGCAAACCCTTAACTCATCCAGATGAATTACACCTTATTGTATCAAATAAAGGTGAGTTTAATAAATCATTTGTTAGTTTATGGTTAATGTATCTTTTAGCAAGCTCTCAAAAAAAAGGCCAAATAAGACATCAGGTAAAAAAAGAAATAAAGGCTCAAATAAATAAGGTTATAAATAATTGTGATAATAATTTTAGGATAAGCATAGATAGCCACTTGCATTTACATATGGTTCCATTTATATTTAAAATATTATGTGAATTAAATGATGAATTTCAATTCAAATATATTCGACTTCCAAAAGAGAAACTTTTTTTTGTTAAAGATAAATTTATAAGAAACTATTTTGGATTAAACATAGTCAAAAATATTTTACTTAAATTATTATCCGCAAACAAAAAGAAAATCTTAGAAAAAAAGGGTATTAACTCAAATGATTTTTTTTTAGGAGTATTATTTACTGGTAGAATGTCAAGCACAAATGTTTTCCTGGGCTTAAACAAAATAAAAAAATATAAGAATTCTAAATTGGTGGAAATACTTTTTCATCCTGGAGGGGCAAACAGTGATGAAAGAGACATCTGGAACAATCAGATTGAATTGCAATCCTTTTATTTATCAAGCTGGAGAAAAAAAGAAAGGGATCTTTTAAAAAATGAAGATTTTATAAATCAAATAAATTCATATAAATTAACTTTATGAAAATTTTTATCGTCATTGACGAAACTTCTTTTTTTCACCCAGATTTTTTAAATGATTTAATTGAAAATATAAATCATGAAGTAGTCGGAGCAGGATTGGTGACAAACATTCCAAGAAAAAGCAACCTAACAAAATATTTAATTCGTAGATTTTATTTTTTGAAATTTTTTGAAATTTTAAAACTAGCACTTTCTTATTTAAAAAATAAAAGAAATAAATTTAGTTCTGTTAAGTTTGTTCTAAAGTATCACAAAATACCATATATAAAAATTAAAAATAATATCAATAATGTAAAATACGTTGATTTCATTAATAAATATTCTCCAGATATTATTATATCATCAAATTCATTAATTTTTAAAGAAGAAATATTATCTATTCCAAAAGTTTGTTGTATTAATCGACATTCTAGTTTGCTGCCATCCTATGCTGGGTTATGGCCTATCTTTCACGCATATATAAATGATGAAAAGTTCGTTGGGGTTTCAGTTCACAAAATGAATGATAAAATTGATTCAGGGGATATTTTATATCAAGAAAAAATTCCTATAAAAAAAAATGATACCATCTTTTCATTGTATATGAAATCTTTTAAGATTAGCTCTAGAGCAATTATTTTATCGATTGAATATTTAGATAAATCAATAAGTCCCCAAAATTCTAATGATAGTTATTTCTCCTTTCCTACAAATGCGGATTGGAAATTATTTCGCGACAAGGGGGGCAAATTTATTTAATATGCAAAATTTTAAAGAAAAAATTGTTTTAGTCAATCCACCAAATAAAAAGATAGTTTTAAGAGATCTTTATAGCAGTACAGTTTCAAAGGGATTATATAATTGGCCTTGCATAGACCTATTAGTTTTATCTGGTATATTAAAAAATGATTTTGATGTTACTCTTGTTGATGCAAATACATTGAAATTATCAAATAAAAATACTTTGGATATGATTGAAAATTTAAATCCAGTTGGAGTCGTTTTTGCTTTCGGAAATTCAGTTAAAAGAGATGATTATAAATTTGTCAAGGAATTAAGATCTATACTACCTGATGCAAAGTTGTGCGGAACTGGAGGACTGTTATATCATAATTCTGAAAATGAATTAAAAAATAATCCTGAATTTGATGCATGCCTTTTAAATTTTACAACCAATGATATTGTAAAATACTTTAATAATGATTTGTCAAATATTTCAAATATTGTTTACAGGAATGAAAATGGTAAAATTATACGAACGTTAAATAAAAAACACGACAATTCATTTTCATATCCGATACCCTTACATGAGCAACTTCCTTTAGATAAATATCAAATTTCACATGGACGATCTAAGCCTCTTACTACAATACTAACAGCTTTTGGATGTCCATTTAAGTGTAGCTTTTGTGTTTCAGGAAGAATTGATTGGGATACAAGAAACATTGATAATATCTTAGAAGAGCTTTCTCATGTGAAGAGATTAGGCGTTAAAGAAATTTTTTTTAGAGATAACGTTTTTGGTGCAAAGAAAAAAGAATGCTCTAAGTTGTTCAATAAAATGATTGAGAATGAGTATAATTTTAGTTGGGTAGCTGATACAAGGGTTGAGTATATAGATAAAGATTTTGCAACGCTAATGAAAAAATCTGGATGCCATTCACTTCACATGGGTGTTGAGGTAGGCTCTGATCAGGTTAGATCAGATTATAATAAGAAAATGAGAATAGATAAAATTAAAGATGCGTTTAAAATATGCAATGAAGTGGGAATTCAAACAGTTGGTTATTTTATATTAGGACTACCAGGAGAAAAAGCAAGCGACATTAAACAAACAATTGAATTAGCGATTGAATTGGATTGTGATTATGCATCATTTAATAACGCAATTCCAATTGTTGGAACTGATCTTAGAGATAAGGTAATTAAAGAGAATTTAATAGAAAATATTGATGATTTAGATATTTATGATGGATCCTTTACACCAATCATTGAAACTAAAGAGCTTACCAGGGAAGAGGTAGATAAAATTAGATCGTTAGCTTTGAGAAAATTTTATTTTAGGCCTAGATATATTTTAAAAAGAATTAAAAGTGTTAAAAATATTTTTCAGTTTAAAATGTTATTACTTGAAGGTCTTAGATTAATTAAAGCTTTATTTATTAATAAAAAATCCTCATCAGACTTTGCTTGATATTTTTAAATAAAAAAATAATTTAAAAATGAATCTAGATAAACAAAAAATATGGAATTATTTAATTTTAGCATATATCTCATATTTGTTTTTTTTAGTACCTAAATTTTTTTATGGAGACAGCTTATTTTTTTTAGAATTATTCAAAGATAATAACTGGAACTTATATAAAGTACTTATTGATTGGTATAGTATTTATGGGTTTTACAGGTTTTTTGGAATAATAATTTTATATCTTTTTTACCTCATTTCTTTTGGCAACATATATATTTTACTGCTTTTTCAATTTTGCTTGTTTGTTTTAGTTGTTTGGCAATTTTCTAAGTTTATATTGAAGGACTCAAAATTATATTACAAATCAATTTTTTTTATTAGCTGTTTTCCGCTATCAAATATTGTTCTTCTGCAACCAATTTCATTTCACCAGCTAATAGCAACTTCAATTTTAATTTTAGTTTTAAAAGATTATTATAAAACTAGAACCATCAACGACGCATTAGACTCTATGCAAAAAAATAGAACAGTTTTGCTGCTACTTTTAAGTTTATTCATCTATGAACTAGCAGTAACCCTTTTAGTGATTGTCTTAGTAATTACATTGTTTAATGGAATAAAAAATAAAAATAAATTGATAATCGCATTTTTTTCGATTTTTTTTATATTTTTAATAATAATAAATGATAAAACTTTAAACTTTCCGGAACATGAACATCTTTTAAAATCATTTATTTTTCAAATTAGTAGATATTTTTTTTACGCAGCTTATTTTTTTAAATACTGCATATCTGTATTCATTGAAAATTATTTAAATATAATTAACGTATTACTTTTTATTTCTATATCTATTTTTTTTATAAATGGAAAAAAAATTTCCGCAAAAATAGCTGAAAACCATCAAATAAATAATATTATAGTTCTAATTACTCTAGTATCAGTATGGTTATTTTATCCTTTATTTTATAGCTATATCCACATTCCATCATCGAATACTCTTTTCACTTATGCCTTATTTTTACTTCCACCAATCTTTTTTATTTATAAAAAAAACGTAAAATATTATAATTTTTTATTCTGTATTTTTTTTATTTTTAATCAAGCAGTGTTTGTTACCCATACAAAAGAAATTATTTTTAATAATGAAAAGTCAAAAGAAATAATAAAATCCTTACTTCCATTAGACGGCTACAAAACAATAATTATCGAAGATTCTGAAAATCAAAAATATTTCAGAAGATATTCAAATAAATTTTCAACGTTAAACAATATGATTATTTATAATTTCCCAAATATTATAAAACCAAGAATAGTTTTATCAAGTCAAATTAGAAGAAATATCACTGATGATGATGTTGTAGTTAAATTGAAAGGTGGGCGTGTCATTGTTAAAGATAATATCTCAAACGATATGTCAGATAGTTTTGATACCCATTCAATAAATATTTACAATTATTTTTTTGGTTTTTCTTATCAGGATATAAGAATGAAATTAAGTAAAATCTTAAAGAAGTAATTTTTTGAAAAAAATATTACAAATAATTCCAAGTTTTAATAAATCATGGGGTGGCCCAAGAAAAATGGTTGAAGAGCTATCTAATCACATAATTAATGAAAAATTTGGAAATGTTGATATACTTTGTACGAATGTATTTGGTGATTACTCTAAATCAAAAAATGAACATATAAATATTTACCAGTTTAAAACATCTATTTATAACCCAATTTGGATTGGCCATTCAAATGATTTTATGAAATTTATAAATGAAAGGATTTATGAGTATGATGTGTTGCATATACATGAAATGTGGCATTATTTACATTATTACTCAATTAAACTAGCTAGTAAGCATAAAATTCCTTACATAGTAACACCTCATGGAGGATTAGAAAAAAGAAGATTAAGTAGTATTAAGAAGAAATTATTTTTTAGATTGATTGAAAAAAAGATTTGTGAAAATGCAAAATATATTCATGCGCTGACAGAATTTGAAGAAAATGATATACTTCTCTCTTGTCCTAATGCAACAACTAGAGTAATTCCTAACGGAATAAACAAAGCGCCTCAGGCCGAAAAAATTAATTTAGTATTAAATAAATTCAATATTAACAAATCTTCAAAAATTATTTTATTTCTTGGAAGGTTGCATAAAGATAAAGGTATAGATTTATTAATTAATTCTTTCAAACGGATTAAGGAAAAAAGCTGGGTGCTTATAATTGCAGGGCCCGACGAGCACAATTACGAACAGAAGTACAGAAACCAAAAAAATATTATTTTTACAGGGCTTGTTGAAGGAAATCAAAAAGCATGTTTATTCGAAATTTGTGATGTTTTCATATTGCCATCTTTTGGAGAGGGGTTTAGTATTTCTGTTCTTGAGGCAATGTCGTATAAAAAACCATTAATCATTAGTAATTTTTGTTATTTTCCAGATATCAAGAAGCATAATGCTGGATTAATAATTGAATTAAGCGAAGAAAGCATAATTAGCGCATTGAATAAAATTCTAAATAATGATGAATTAAAAAGTGAAATGGGAAATAATAGTTTTCGATTGGTGAGAGAAAAATATGATGATAAATCTATTTATAACCAAATAATAGATTTATATAAATAATAAAGGATTAATAATGTCAAAATCAAAAACAGCATTTATAACAGGTATTACAGGACAAGACGGATCATATTTAGCTGAATTTTTATTAAAAAAGGATTACGAAGTTCATGGGCTAATTCGGAGGAGCAGTTCATTTAACACTGGAAGAATAGACCATTTAATAAGTAAAAAACAGTATGAAGGTAAATTTTTTTTTCATCATGGTGATGTTACGGATGCAGGAAGTTTAATTAAGCTATTAAGCATAATTAATCCAGATGAGATCTATAATCTAGCTGCTCAAAGTCATGTTAAAGTATCATTCGATATTCCATATTATACTGCTCAAGTAGATGCACTTGGTACTTTAAGCATTCTTGACACAATCAAAGAAAAAGGAATTGATTCAAAATTTTATCAGGCCTCCACAAGTGAATTATTTGGTAAAGTTCAAGCTATCCCTCAAAATGAAAACACTCCTTTTTACCCTAGGTCACCTTATGGTGTAGCAAAGCTTTATGCATATTGGGCAATTGTTAATTATCGTGAGGCCTATAACATATTTGCATGTAATGGTATACTTTTTAATCATGAATCACCTAGAAGGGGAGAAACATTTGTTACTAGAAAGATTACAATTGCAGTATCAAAAATTAAAAAAGGTATTCAAGATATACTACTATTAGGTAATCTTGATGCAAAAAGAGATTGGGGGTATGCTCCAGAATATGTTGAGGGAATGTGGCTTATGTTGCAACAGAGTAAGCCTGATGACTATATTTTATCATCAGGGAAAAGTCATACAATTCGAGAGTTTGTAGATTTAGCATTTTCAGAAGTTGGAATTGAAATAGAATGGTCTGGTAATGGATTGGATGAAAAAGGTTTTGATAAATCAACAGGCAACCAATTAGTTGGAATTGATAAAAGGTATTTTAGACCTACAGAGGTTGATCAATTATTAGGTGACCCAACAAAGGCAAGAAAGAAATTGAAATGGCAAGCAAAAACTGATTTAAAAAAACTTGTTAAATTGATGATAGATTCAGATTTAAAAAGTTTGGATTAATGTATTTTGAATAAAAAATCAAAAATATTTCTGACTGGACATCGTGGGATGGTTGGCACAGCGATTCTGAATGAATTAAACAGCAATGGCTATCAAAATATCTTGAAAAAAACTAGCAGCGAATTAGACTTAAGAAATCAAGCGGCTGTTGAAAATTTATTTAAACATGAAAGACCTGATATTGTTTTTTTGTTAGCTGCTAAAGTAGGGGGAATTCTTGCAAATAGCACTCTAAAGGCTGACTTCATTTATGATAATTTAATGATTCAATCAAACGTAATTCACTCTTCCTACAAGTATAATGTAAAAAAATTATTATTTATGGGTTCTGCGTGCATTTATCCAAAGTTTGCAAATCAACCCATGAAGGAGGAAGAGCTACTAAGTGGAAAATTAGAAGAATCAAATGAACCATATGCTGTTGCAAAAATTGCTGGCATAAAGCTTTGTGAGAGCTATTTTAATCAATATGAATCAAATTTCATTTCAATAATGCCAAATAATCTTTATGGACCTAATGATAATTTTGATTTAAAGGAATCTCACGTTTTGCCAGCTTTAATAAGAAAAATGCATGAAGCAAAAATTAATAATAAACCTAAAGTTGAGGTATGGGGTACGGGAAGTCCGATAAGAGAGTTTTTGTATGTTGATGACTTAGCAAAAGCATCCGTTCACCTAATTAAAAACCTTGATGCATATAAGCTTTATAATGAAATGCAGATTTCTCATATTAATGTTGGATCTGGTGAAGAAATCTCTATACGCGATTTATCTCTTCTTGTTAAAGAAATAGTATGTTATGATGGTGATTTATTTTTTAATGGTAAAATGGATGGAACGCCAAGGAAATATTTAGACATAAAAAGAATAACTGATTTTGGATGGAAGAGTAAAATTAGGCTTAGAGAAGGAATACATAGGACCTATGATTGGTTTAAAAATAATAAATGAAAAATGTAAAAATATCAATAATCACTGTATGTTTCCAGTCAGCGCAAACCCTTGAGCATTGCATAAAATCTGTTTTATCTCAAAAGTATAAAAATATAGAATATATTATAGTAGATGGAGATTCTAATGATGGTTCTGAGAAAATACTAAACAAGTATAAAAATAAAGTTTCACAAATAGTCACTGAAAAAGATGATGGAATTTATGACGCAATGAACAAAGGCATCTCTTTGTCATCAGGAGAAATTATTGGATTTTTAAATTCTGATGATTTTTTTTCAACCAATACCTCGATTCCATCAATTGTAGAATTCATATATAAAAATAACCTAGATGGATGTTTTGGAGATGTATCTTATGTAGATAGATTAAAACCACATCTAGTTAGAAGAAATTGGAAAAGCTCAAACTTTATTGAAGGCTCTTTTTCAAGGGGATGGGCTCCACCACATCCCACCTTTTATGTTAAAAAATATTTTTATGAAAAATATGGAGTTTTTAATATTGATTATAATATTGCAGCAGACTTTGAGCTTATGCTAAGATTTGTTGAAATAAATAAGTTAAATATAAAATATCTAAATAAAAATTTAGTAAAAATGAGGTTAGGCGGAGTTTCAAATAGAAGCTTAAAAAATATTTTTAAACAAAATCGAGAAATAATTAATTCAATTAAAAATTTTAATCTACCATTTAATTCTTTGTCATTTATTTTAAATAAAATTATAAATAAACTGAAACAGTATAAGTGAATACATTACGTCTATGAAGTCAGTGCTAATTACAGGAGCATCGGGGTTTGTTGGAAGAAATTTATTGTTAAAGTTAATAGATTTAAATAAATATGAAATCACAGTAATATTAAGAACAAAAAATACCGAACTACCAAAAGCAATAAACCAATTCATAATTAAGGATCTGCTAAATTTTCAAGATTATTGTCAAAATCTAAAATCACCAAACTATATAATTCACCTGGCGGGTTTAGCTCATAAAAAAAATGTTAAAAAATCAGATTTTGATGCAATTAATGTAGATTTAACTACAAAATTTTTTAAATGGGGAATTGAAAAAAAAATTGAAAAGTTCATTTATTTAAGTTCAATTGGAGTTAATGGTCAGGTCAGTATTAAACCTTTTAATGAAAAAGATATTCCTATTCCAAAAGAGTACTATGCTTTAAGTAAGCTTTCTGCGGAGAAAAAAATAATTAAAAACACTAATCAAAATCATACTTCTAAATATGTAATAATTAGGAGTCCATTAATTTACGGATTAAATGCTCCAGGGAATTTTAAATTATTACAAAAATGGGTAAGGTCGCCTTTGCCGCTACCTTTTGGTATGGTTAATAATAAGAGGAGCATAATTAGTATTAATAATTTGATAGATTTCATTTTGCTCACGCTATCACATAAAAAAGCCGCAAATCAAATTTTTTTTGTAAGTGATTCTGAGCCTATATCAACAAAAGACTTGGTTAATAAAATGATTAAATCGGATAGGACGATATTTAAAAATTTATTAATTCCTAAAATAATTTTAATTTTTGCCTTAACAATTTTAAACAAAAAAAGTTTTATTGATAAAATTCTTGGCTCATTAGAAATTGACTGGAGTAAGTCAGCGGATCTTTTAGGTTGGAAGCCTCCATTTAATACATCAGATGAACTAGAAAAAGCTATGTTGTAACACAGTGATCAATAAAATTATAGCATTTTTTTTAATTATATTTTTATTTCCGATTTTTTTATTTGTTTCATTTTTAATTTTAATATCAGATGGTAGACCAATCCTTTTTTGGTCAAGAAGGGTCGGTTTGAATAATACTTTTTTTTTCATGCCAAAGTTTAGAACAATGAAGATAAAAACGCCAGATTTACCTACTCATGAATTAAACAACCCTCAAGATTATTTAATTCGCTTTGGAACGGGATTAAGGAAAGCAAGTCTTGACGAACTTCCTCAGTTGTATTGTATTCTTATGGGTAATTTAAATTTTGTAGGTCCTAGACCTGCTTTACACAATCAAGTTGATTTAATTAGTAAACGTTTGACCTGCGACATTCATAAAATAAAACCAGGAATAACTGGATGGGCTCAAGTAAATGGGCGAGATGAAATTAGCATTGAAAAAAAGGTTAGTCTTGATACTTACTATTTAAAAAATAGATCAATTTTCCTGAACACTAAAATTATACTCCTAACATTTATTCAAATATTTAGATCAAAAGGAGTGAGGCATTAGATTAATAAGTTTAGCTACATTATTAACTTTTTTTTCTGAAGGATTATCTCAAGAATACTTTAAAAATTATTCTGATAATATATCTTTAGATGAAAATTTTAGCTTGATTTCGTATAATGTACACAAAGTATACAATTCAGGGCATCCAAATATTGATAATCGCGGTGTTCTTTTCTCTGGCGGTAAAGATTTTCAACATATTAGTTCGAAATTTGTTTTAAGCTATAAATGGCTATATATGCAAATTCAGCCATATCAAAACAAAACCAATGATATTTACTCAATCAATAATGATACCCTAAGCTCAAAATTAACTGATCCCTATTTTGCGACCTTTAGGAAAAACAATAATTTTTCCTATCAATCAAAATCATCTTTTGGATTGAAAAACTCATTTATTTTATTGCACTATAAAGGGTTAGGGTTGGCTTATGGAAAAATGAATCATTGGTGGGGACCAGGATTTCACTCTGCAATTGCGCTTTCATCAAATTCACCTAGTCAAGAAACAATTGCGATTGGAACTTTTAAAGATTTGTCATTTAAAGGTATTTCGACTAGCACTAAGATAATAGCAATGCCCTATAGCAACACATTAAATAACAAAATTTACTTAACAGGCCTTAGAAGCTATTTAAGATTTAACTATAATCCCAATATTACTGTTGGGATTAATAGAACTTTTTTATCGGGAGAATTTAATAAAAATGTAAGCAATTGGAGTATATATGATGCCACTTCTTTGGTTTTAGAATCACTATTTTCTCAAAATAAGAGGAACCTGCCGTATACAGATAAGAATACACCTGGTTTTGATTCTTGGGATCAATTATTAACTGGATTTATCGAGGTTGAATTTCCCAAAGACCGCTTTAAAGTTTATGTAGATATTGCAAGTGACGATAATAGAGCTAATTTAACTGATCTTAAGGCTCATTGGGATCATACATTGGGCTATCAAATTGGCTTGACAAAGCAGCATAAATATAATGAGAAAGATTTGTTTTTTGGTTTTGAGCACTTATCTCTCCGCACATCAAATACATTTAATCCTAAATTTTATCGTGGGAATCCAAACGCAGTTAGTTTTTATACTAAGACTAATTATGATTATTTTTCATATGAAGGAAGAAGAATGGGAGCTCATTCAGGGTCATCCTCAGATGATATGATTGTTATTTTTGGATTTAAGAACGCTGATCAAATGTTTTATATTTCATTAAATGAAGAAAGAAATGGTATCAAAACTATGGAATATCCTCAATTAAAATCAGAGCTTGTTGCTTCTTATCAACGAAAAATTCATTCTGAACAAAAGCTATCATTTACATTAGAATATGAAGTAATAAACAATTTTGGTTATATAGCTAATAATAAATCTAAAAGTATGCTATTTTGGTTATCTTACGAATATCTTTTTACAATTAAATAGCTCACTAGATATAATTAATATTTGCATTAGTCTTATGAAAAAAAAATTCAAACATATTATAATATTTTCTATATTTTTATCTTTAGCTGCAGGTCAATCTTATTTTAATTCCAGCAAAATAAAAAAAATACTCTATGAAAAAAAACTTTTCAATGATAATAGCCATTTTGTAGATAAAAAAGCCAAGTTTAATATTATTCTTAATAATTACTTATTTCTTAATAATAATCTACCAAATTTTGAAAATCATAATGGTTTATACATACCAAAAGGGTTTGGAAGAGTAACTGGTATGCTGTTTTATTATAAATCTAATAATTTAGAATTCAGCGCTGAGCCAAAAATTACAGAGATTAAAAGCAATGATTTAGATTTAATAAAAAAAGAAAAAGAATTTAGTGTATTAAATGACGTGCCTTTGCCAAATAGGTCCATAACCAGTAAGAATACTATTGATAATTTTGGATTTAAATTAAAATATCATGGAATGCAGTTTGGTTATGGTAATTGGAGTTACTGGCTAGGCCCTGGATTTCATAATAGTATCTTGATGACTAATAATGCCAAAGGAATTACAAGTTTTTCATTCGGAACTAATTCATTCATCAGTATAAATGAATTTATTAAGTATAATTTTAACTTTATTCAATCAAAACCTATAAGAAACTCAAATAATGCTAATTTTTATATTTCATCATGGCAATTTAGGGCTCAAGTTTCGAATGTAGAAATTGCAGTGTCAGAACAGAAGATAACTGGGGGATATAATGATATGCCATGGGATTTTTTAGACGCGGCAACTGTCTTTTTACATAAAAAAAATAACCATCTTTGGGATACTATAAGACATTATCACTTCATTTATAAAATTCCTGATTCAGGTTTAAAAGTCTTTATCGAACTTGGACACCCAAATAGATCTTTTGGTAATAAAAATCCAAGTAACTATCGAGAGCATACACTAGGCACTAACATGGGCTTACGAAAGTATGGGCTCTTTGGCATGAAAAATATATTAGCAGGATTTGAGTACGCAAGGCTACTTCAAAGCCCTTTTTACAATATTTTGCCAAGCCAAAATTGGTACGATAATGTTATATATGATTATTCATCTTATAAGGGTAGACGTTGGGCTGCACACAGTGGAACTGATTCAGATGATTTTATTTTCTTTGCAGGTTACGTTAATGAAAATATAAGCGCAGTCATTGGGTGGAATTACGAAAGACATGGAGTTAGTAATTACTTTCCTCCAGAAGTAAAATTTGAAAATCGTTTCGACCTGGGCTTGAAAATTAAAAATATTTGGTTAAATATAAATTATGAGAACGAATATTTTGAACATTATGGATTCATAGATAATAATTACAATGTTTGGACCGAATCATATAATGAAGGATCTATTCAGCGAACCAAATCACTTTTATTAGTTATCGAGTATAAAATAAAATAATTTACATATTGTAAAATATATTGTATATACCCTCAATAATTATACTTACAAATTGTTAATTATATTTGACATTAAGTCAAATTTTTTCTTATTATCCTCTATGAGATTAGTATATTTAAATTTTTTTATATTAATATTTTTTAGTGACCTCTTATTTAGTCAAAATTATCAAGAGTTGCAAAAAATTCAAGAAGAGTATAAAAATGCCCTTGAGCGTCAGGCTCTTCAGAAACCTAAAGAAATATCTGAAGCAGAGAAGACCGTAAAAAGCACTGCTCTTCCCGATAAACTGATTTACACTAGAAAAGACATTGAATCACTTCTAGCTAATACAGAAAAGCTGTTGAAGAAAATGAAGGTTATTGAGGACTCTGTAAATAAAATGCCCTACATAGGATATGACTTTTTTACTAAAAGAGATTCAATACCTTTTTGGCAAAATATTCCTTTAGATAAAAATTACATATTAGGACCTGGAGATGAAGTCATTATCTCACTTTGGGGTGAATCAAATTCTTATAATGTTGAGACCATTAATAGAGATGGCCAAATTTATATTGATAAAATTGGGATATTAAATCTCGGAGGTAAATCTCTTGAAGATGCTAAGTCATATATGCTTTCAAAATTTTCTAGTGTTTATTCTACACTTTCTGGAAGTAATCCAAATTCGTTTATCGATATAACGCTTGGTGATTTGAAATTTATTAATGTCCATTTCACAGGATTTGTTAATCTTCCAGGTGTACATCTTGTTCATCCATTTTCAAATATTATTAATGGTTTAGTTCAGTCTGGAGGTGTTGATAATCAAGGCTCACTAAGAGATATTCAATTAATCAGAAAAGGAAAAGTTATATCTAATACTGATTTGTATTCATATCTAATCAACGGTAAACCTTTGTCTAATTTAAGATTAATGGATCAAGATATTGTTTATATACCCCCAAGAAAATCAACAATTCCTTTAACTGGTAGGGTTTTAAAGCCAGGATACTATGAAATGCTTAATAACGAAACGCTAAGCTTATTAATTAAATTTTCTGGTGGCCTAGATAGATTTTCAAATAAAACCATACTAGTTTATGGTAGCAACGAAAGTAGCTATATTTTGGATGTTGAAAATTCAAAAAACCATTTTGTTGTAGATGGGGATAGCGTTTTTATACCATTAAAGTCTGAATCTAATAATTATATTGTCTTGTCTGGCCAGATTAAAACTCCTGGTAAATATCCTTTTAATAAAAAAATTCGCTTAAAAGAGGTTTTGAAATCAACCACCTCCTTTCAAGATAATGAATATTTAAAAACAATGGATCTTTCAAAAATTATAATCTACCGAAGAAATCCAAATGGAGAATCTCCACTAAGAATTATAACTAATTATGATGAAAATATTTTACTAAAAAAGGGTGATAAAATAACAATACCTCCAAGTAAAATTAATCAACCTCTTCATTCTGTCAAAATTACAGGCGAGATTAAAGTTCCGGGGACTTACCCGGTGAATAATATGACAACTCTTTCTGATGTAATATCATCTGCAGGAGGATACACTGATTTTGCTTTAAAAGAAGGGGTGGAGATTTTTAGAGATTCTCTGAAAATAGCTTGGAGTGATCCAAGTTTTGTTCTTGAATCTTATGACAGCTTAAATGTAATGAAAAAAACCGGCTTAGTTTTTGTTGATGGTGAAGTTAATATTCCAGGATATTTTACTTTTAAAAAAAACGAATCAATTAAAAAATACATAAATAGAGCAGGTGGTTTTACACCTTATGCTGATAAAAAAAACATTTACGTTGTATACCCAAATGGAAACTCTGAAAATTTGTCAACTTTCTCAAAACCAGAAATCATTGAAGGTTCAAAAGTAATTATTAGCCAAAGAATGATTGGAGGAAGACAACAAGCGAGTGGCTGGCAAATACTTTCAATGGTTTCTAGTCAGGCTAGCAGTATTGCCACTACCCTTCTTTCTCTATACTTAATATCTAAAAGTAACTAGACGTGGAAAAAAATAATTTAGAACTAGGCAAGAAGATAAAAAGATTTCGCCTAATTAATGACATTAGGCAGGAGGATATGGCTGAAAAGTTACAGGTTTCCAGGGCAACATTAATTAATTACGAAAAAGGTCATACAGCTATTAGCGTTGATCTCTTAAATCGTTTAACCGTAAGCTATCCAGATTTTGAACTAGATGATAAAGCTAATTCTAAGCCTAATATAATCACAGACGGTATTATCGATTTTAAGGTCGTTTTTAATATTTTATCAAAGAAGAAAAGCTATATATTAATCACAACATTTCTGTTTACATTTTTAGGGGGAAGTTCATCTTTTTTGTTTAAAAAGTACTACAGAGCCGAAATTTCACTGTATCCAGCTAAAAATGAATTAAACCAAGGCTTTGGTCAATTTCAATCACTTGTAGCTAATTTTGGCATGAATTCGAACTCAAATGACCAAAATTTTAATATACCTGATGTTGTTAAGTCACGCTTAATAGCAGAAAAAGCAATTAATCAAGAATGGGTAATGATCAGTGGGAAAAATATAAGATTAATTGATCTTTGGAGTTTGAACAAGGCATCTAAGATCTCAATTAGAAATAAACTAGCTATAGACTCACTTATTATTAAAGAAAAGGCTATTAGAAAATTTCATGATCACATAGATGTAAGTGAAAATAAGCTTTCGGGATTGATAAAGATTTCTTCTACATTTCAAGATCCAATTATTTCTGCAACGATAGCAAATTTTATTGGGGAACAAGTTGAGAGGTATATTCAAAAAGAAAATTCAGCTCAATCAAAGAAAGAAAAAATATTCATTTCAGAACGCCTTTCAATAGTTAAAAATGAATTAGATTTCGAAGAGACGAAGTTAAAAAATTTTAAAAAAAGAAATAGGGGCTATGAAGATTCTCCAGAACTAAGCATGATTTCTTCAAGGCTAGAAAGAGAAGTTGAGGCAAAAAAAGGAGTATACCTTACATTGCAACAACAGCTTGAGCTAGCAAGGATTGAGGAGGTAAAAAAATCTCCTATTTTGCATGTATTAGATTATGCTTCTATACCAATCGATAAGAGCTCACCAAAAAGAATCACTTTTGTTATTATTTCATCTTTAATCGGATTTATTTTTTCATGCCTCAGGTCCCTATCAATTAATGAAGATTAAAAATTAAATTTGAAAAAAATAACTAAAATTGCCACTGTAATTGGCGCAAGACCACAATTTATAAAGGCATCACCTGTTTCTTCACTAATAAGAGAATCTGGAATTTTTCAAGAAATTTTAATACATACAGGGCAACATTTTGACAAAAACATGTCAAAGGTTTTTTTCAAAGAAATGAACATCCCAATTCCTGTTTATAACCTAGGAATAAATCAGTTAGGCTACGCTGAAATGATAGAGAAAATGACTGAAAAAATAAGAAAAATTCTCATTAAAGATAAAATTAGCGGAGTGTTGGTTTATGGCGATACAAATTCCACAATGGCTGGAAGTTTAGCCGCTTCAATGTGTGATTTACCCTTGTTTCATATTGAGGCAGGTCTGAGAAGTTTTAATAGGAAAATGCCCGAGGAAAATAATAGAATAATCTCAGACCACTTGTCGTCTTTGCTATTTTGTCCAACGCTGGTTGCTGTGGAAAATTTGCGTAAAGAAGGAATTAGTAGGAATTTGTATTTAACTGGGGATGTAATGTTTGATGCCTACAAAAAATTTAGCATAAAAAAAGCCAGTATTTTTGAGAAATCGATTAGTAGATCAAAGTATATTCTTTCAACTATTCATCGAAGAGAAAACATAAACTCTGAAGAAAAGCTTGTGAAAATTTTTTCAAATCTTGATTTAATTTGCGATCAAATAAATATTGTAATGCCTCTACATCCACACACGAAAAAATTAATTAATAATTATAAAATCAACACAAAAGTTACCTTCACTGATCCAGCAGGTTATGTGAAAATGCTTTCTTTGCTTAACAATTGTGAAATGATAATTTCAGATAGCGGTGGACTTCAAAAAGAGTCTTATTTTGCAAAAAAGAAATGCATTGTTGTTCGACCACAAACAGAATGGAAAGAGCTGATAGATATCGGTACAAATATTCTATGCGAACCAGAAAATATTTTTAAAAAATATCAAGAGTTTTTGAATAAAAAATGTAACTTTTCAAAAAATCTTTACGGTGATGGAAATGCAAGCTCAATAATTGTTAATTCAATTAATAGCTTTTTTAGTTGATGTAACTATCAATGACATTTGAGCCGAAAAAAAATCAACAAAAATTATTTGCTTCAAATTCACTTTATCTTTACCTATCATATTTTGCTGATTATTTTTTAGCTATAATTTTTCTACCTTTAATAGCTAGAGCGATTGGAGCAGTAGAATTAGGGATTGTAGGAATCGTTCAAGGTTATGGCCTTTTCATAGCTCTGTTTATGGAGTTTGGGTCTCCATTGGTTGCCACTAGGGAAGTATCAAGATTAAAAAATAAGCAAATGGATCTCCTAAATTTTATTGGAGGTATTTTTTCTATCAAAATAGCACTCATTCCGGTTGTTTGTTTTATATCACTCATTTTCATCGTTAATGTTCCAATTTTAAATAAAAACTGGAGCTATTTAATCATAGTTATTGTAGGCTCGATAGCTCAAGGTTTGTCCCCATTATGGTATTTTCTAGGTAAGAGTAATATGAAAATAATTTCAATCTCAAAAATAGTTTTTCGATCTTTGGGATTCTTAGTTATTTTTTTTTATGTCCAATCTAGTAGCGATGGATGGATAGTCTTAGGAGCGCTTTGTTTATCTAGTATTTTTATATCACTTTTTTTGATATTTGCTTTAATTCGAGAAGTTGGGCTTTTTAAGATCAAATTTTCTAAAAAGACCAAGGAAATTTTTTTAAAGTCAAACCTCAGCTTTATTATAACAATCATTCCTATTTTATACCAAAATCTGTGCGTGATTATATTAAGTATTACTGTTAGTCCTTTTCAGCTTGGATTATATTATGGCGCAAATAGAATTTATAGGGCTTTTAACAGTCTTTACGGGCCTCTAAGTCAGACTTTTTTCCCAATTATTTCATCTATTGAACAAAAAGAAAAAAAAATAGCACTGTCTGCTACAAAAAAATATATTTTAAGCTTAACAGTTTTAGGTATCTTACTTTTTTTATTTATTTTTTTTAAATCCGACTTTATAATCTCTTTGATTCTTGGAAATGAATTTTCACAGTCAAAAGAAATACTTATGGTTTTTGGATTAGTTTTACCGTTAACTGCGATTTCAAATTCGATAGGCCGACAGTGGTTAATGTTTCTAAATAAAGATTTTTTTTACGCATTTAGTCAATTTCTTTCTTCAATAGCCGCATTTATTTCATTCCTGATATTAATTCGAATGTATGGAGTTTTTGCGATGCCTATATCGCTAATAGTTTACGAGTCAATATCAATAATATTAATTTCTTTATACTTAAAAAAACTTAATGATTAAATCACTATCCCTGAGCAAGAATGCTATTCAGTTATTTTTAATTTGCAGTGCTATGATTGGAGTATCATTTAGTTATGGCGATTTTTACTTATTTCACCTTTTTTTATTAATGATTGTTTCTTTTTGGCTTTATGAATTCAAAGAAGACGGATTCAAGCTTAATATTAAAATATTCTCAGAATTTAATATCTTAATATTGTTAATTATATTTTTTTGGTACTTAATATCGTTGATATGGGCACCAGACTTCATATTAGGTCTTAAATATATATTTTATATTTTATGCGGAATAACCTTACTTATTAATATCGTTCAATTTTCAGACAGTATTGGAGCGATAAATAAACTATTTAGATTTTTGTCTTATTTTTTTTTTATTGAATTAATAATTGGGCTTTTTGAATCATTTACATTTTTTAGAATGCCTATATCATCCTATTCACCATTATCAATTAATTTTGGAAAGGAGCCAATAAATTATTCTCCATTTGATAATGTCATTTATTACTCTATGTTTAACCCTCCAACAGGTTTTCATTGGAACACAAATGATTTAGCTATATGTGTATCTATTGCTCTACCATTTTTCTTGTGTTCTAAAAGATTATCCATAAAAATTTTTGGTGTATCAGCTATTACAACTATAATTATTATGGCTGCATCACGAGCAGTTTTTTTGGGATTAATCCTAACGTTTTTCCTTTATTTAGTATTTATAAAAAAAAGAATAGGAACTCTTTTATTATTCTGGCTTGTTTCTTTCATATTTTTTTGGAGTATGTCTGTTTTAAGAACAAGCGATAACCCTAGAATAAATGAAGTAGCTAATTCTGTTGAAGCTATTAGGCTGTATCTTAAAGGAGAAGTAGACGTTGGGGGATCTATTGAATGGCGTAGACAATTAGTTGAAAATGGAATGAATGCACTTTCAAAATCAAATGGCTTTGGATTAGGGGCGGGGGGCACAGTGGCAAACCAGCAAAAAATTGGCCCGGTGGCAGGAAGGTTTACTTCAATGCATAATTTTTGGATTGAGATATTGGTTGAAGGCGGTATTTTAATTGCATTCCTTTTTTTATTGTTGCTTACTAGGATCGTTGTAAGTCTCTACAAAATATCAAAAAAAAGCAAAAGTTTTGATTTGAAATATTACAGTCAATCTCTTTTCTTAGCAGTTTGCGCCTTTGTTCCATCAGCTATAGCTGCAAGTTCAACAATATACTTTTTACCAATGTGGATAATGTTTGGCTTTGCAATAGCGGTAATCCAACTAGATTTTAAATCTAATCCATAATTAGTTATTAAAAATGATGGAAATAGTATGTAGATATGCTCTCAATTTCAATCTGTTTTTTGATTGCATCGGATATAAAATTGAAAATAAGATTATTTTTAACATGCATATAATTAGAATTAAAAGCTTGAGAGTCTGTGTTTTTAATCCTGAGTGATAAATATTGAAGTACTTCAATTTACTAAGCATTTGATTTGATATTGATATTTTGTAATTATTCATCGAGCTCTTGCCGGAATAGTGTATTATTTTAGTATCTTGTGAATAATAAACACTATAATTGCAAGACCTGAGCCTAATGCAGAGATCTATGTCTTCCATCCAAAAAAGGTCTTCATTTAGCCCATTGAGTTCAGAAAATTTTTCTCGTGGAATTAATATTGCACCCCCAGAAATTGAATCAACTTCATTCAATCTTTTTAATGATATATCTTTATAATTTTTATAGTAGTTAAGAAAATCCAAGTGATAAATACTTAAAAACGTATTTATAAAAGTAGGCTCTCTCCAGAAAGATTTTTGCACCAAACCTTTTTCATCAATCAGTTTGGGTCCAATTGCTCCAAGGTTAGGAATTTGTTTAGCTTTTATAAATAATTTATAAATTGAATCCTCAATTAATAAAGTATCTGGGTTTAATATGAATAAATATTTGCCTTTAGTGAGCTTGAATCCCTGATTAACTGCTTTTGAAAAGCCAGCATTACAATCGTTTTTGATTAATAAAACTTCAGGAAATTTTTCATTGATAAAATCAGCACTACCGTCATCTGAATTGTTATCAATAACTATAACTTCTAAATTGATTTTACCCCTTGAATGTTTATATATCGATTGAATACAAGAAATAATATATTCTCTAACATTATAACTAACAATTACTACGGAAATATCCATCAAACACCAAGTTAATTTTTTGACAAAAAATTGAAAATATTAATACTATCTGACGCAAACTCAGTACACACTCAAAAATGGGTGCAGTCTTTAAGTGAGCGTGGCATTAAAGTAAAACTTTTTAGCTTGTTCAAACCAAGGCAAGAAATATTAAAAAAATATAAAAATATAAATGTTGAGGTTGCTTCTCCAGATCTAAAAACTAAAATTAAAAAATTAAGACAGCCTAATTTAAGCAAACTTAAGTATCTGTCATCTCTTAAGTTTTTAAATCGAGTGATTGATGACTATAATCCAAACATAATCCATGCACATTATGCTTCAAGCTATGGATTCCTTGCGTACCTATGCAAAGGAAAACCTTTAATTTTGTCGGTTTGGGGAAGTGATGTTTATGATTTTCCTTCAAAGAGCATTATAAATAAATTGATGATGAAGCTTGTTATTAAAAAATCAAAAGTAGTTTGTTCAACTAGCAGAGCAATGAAAAATCTAATTGAAAAAGATTATCGCAGATATGATATTAAAGTAATTCCATTTGGAGTAGATGTAAAAAAATTTAGGTCAGACAAAAGATTTAAAAATTTTACAGTTGGCACAATAAAAAGCATTGAAGAGCATAATGGGATAGATTGTTTGATTGAGGCCGCAAAAATTGTTGTTAAGGATTATAAAAAAAACATAAAATTTTTAATTGTTGGGGAAGGTTCAATGGCAGAAAAAATGAAACAAAAAACACAAAAATATAAAATCGAAGATTTCTTTAATTTTGCTGGATTTATAGATCATAAAAAAATTGTTGATTATTATAATGAAATTTCAATTTTTGTAGCTGTATCAACAAGAGAAAGTTTTGGAGTTTCAATATTAGAAGCTGCGGCTTGTGAAATACCATCAATAACTTCCAATATAGGCGGATTAACGGAGGTAAATTTACATAACGAAACAGGTATTGTTATCAATCCAAATGACCCTATTAAACTTGCAGAATCAATAATTAAGCTTTTTGAAAATGATAAGCTTAGATTAAAATATGGAACGAACGGAAGAAAAAGAGTTCTTGAAAAATTTAATTGGGAAGCTAGCGTTGATAAAATGATGCAAGTTTATAAGAGCTTATGAAAATTAAAAAAATAAATCTGATAACTGCTTTAATGTTTTTTTTAATCATAGGCTGCGAAAATAATACTTTATATGAAAATGAATATATCGACCCTCAGATTGTATTTTCTTCAAGAAGATGGTGGAATTACGATATCTTTATTACTGACATCTACAGCTCTAAAATGACTCAATTAACCAAAAATAAATGGATTGATTTTAACCCTTCAATTTCACCAAAAGCTGATAAAATTTTATTTGTTTCTGACAGAGATGGAAATAGAGAAATTTATACTGCCGGTCTCGAGTGGATGGATGGCTATACTCAATGGAGAGCAATCAACTTAAAAAATATAACAAATTCACCTGAAAACGATTGGACGCCATCGTTTTCTCCAATAGAAAATAAAATTATTTTTTCAACCTATCTTCCCAATAATGACAATTACGACATCTTTATAATGGATACAGACGGTGGAAATAAAGAAAACCTAACAAATACATCCACTTATGAAAAATTTCCACAATTTTCACCAGATGGCTCATTTATTATTTACCAAGGATGGAAAAATGGAAAAATGGAAATATTTTTTTTAGGATTGCTTGATAAAAACAAAATAAATATTACCATGAATTCAAAGTATAATGATATTATTTCGCATGGCAATTCCTTTTCCGAAGACGGGCAGTCCATTGTTTTTACATCAGAAAGAGAAGGCAACCGAGATATATATGTTATGAAAGTTAATGGCGCTGAAGTGAAACAACTAACCTATGATAAATCAGATGATTACGAGCCAACTTTTTCTCCAGATGGTGAATCAATTATTTTTACATCTGAAAGAGACGGGAACAAGGAAATATATATCATTAATATTTTTACTAAAAGCTTAAAGAATTTAACAAATAATCCTGGAGACGATTGGAATCCAAGATTTTACCCAGATGGTAAAAAAATAGTTTTTCAATCAAAAAGAGACGGGAATTGGGAGATATATATGATGAATTTAAATGGAAATAGTCAGATTAATTTAACCAATCATCCTTCAACAGATTATTCTTATAGTATAATACCTCTGAGACCTCGATAGGAGGACGTATATTATTATGCATGTGTTTATAATAACACAATATTATCCCCCAGAAGTTGGAGCAGCGGCATCAAGATGGGGTGATTTTTCTAAAATATTAGTAAATAATAACCACAATGTAACCGTGCTTTGTGAAGCACCACATTACCCATTATCAACTTATTACAGTGGATATAAAAATTTATGGTCTAAGGTTGAAAAGCAAAATGATAATTTAACTATAATAAGATCAAAAGCATATGCAAGTGACAGAAAAACATTTTTAAAAAAAATTTTTCACTATATTATTTTTACTATTAGCGCAATTTTGAATTTTAGAAAAGTTAAAAATTTCGATTTGTTAATTATCTCTTCACCACCGCTTTTTACAGGATTAGTAGGTCTATTTATTAGGTCAGTTTACAATAAAAGATATTGGTTGGATGTTAGAGATTTATGGCCGGACTCTGCCTTAGAGCTTGGTCAAATAAAAAAAGGGTTTATTTATAATTGCGGCAAAAAACTTGAAAGAAAAATATATGAATCAGCTGATGGTTTTATATTTCCTGTTCCAGGATTTAGGAATTATTTAGAAAGTTTTCCAAAAGTGATATCGGAAAAACCTATGATTGATCTAATGAATGGTGTGAGTAAAGACTTTATATTAAAATCAAAATCTATCAAAGTATTAAGTGATAGTAAATTTACTGTACTTTATAGTGGCAATATGGGTCTGGCACAGGATTTAGAGACTATAATTAAATCAGCCAGACTACTTGAAGCCTACGATATTGAATTTAGATTCATCGGTGACGGAGTAAAAAAAACTGAACTAATAGCGCTTGCTAAAATGCTTGCAAATAAAATTCACTTTCATAAATCATTGCCAAGAGATGAGCTTATTAAATACATTAAAAAAGCATCAGTTTGCCTAGTTCCTTTAAAAGAAAAAAAAATATTTGAATCTGCTATTCCCTCAAAAATGTTTGAATATATGGCATGTGAAAAACCTATTATTCTTGGCGTTAAAGGAGAAGCAAAAAATATTTTAGAATTATCAAATGCAGGTATTGCGGTAGAACCTGAAAATGCTAAAATGATGTCAAAAGCAATTTTAAGTTATTTTAATAATAGAGATAAATGTAAAAAACATGGAAGAAATGGAATGACTTACGTCACAAAAAATCTTTCAAAAGAAGTATTAATTTCTAGAGCCATGAGTAGGTTTAAAGTTGAATAAAAAAATCTATAATAACCTTTTAATTTGCATATTAGCTTCTTCCGATTTTCTATCTGGCCTAATATCATTTAATTTTTCATTTTTTGCTATAAATGAAAAATATTTTTTAAACATTTCAATCCTTCATTTAGTTTGGCTGATTATATTCTTTTTTGCAAACCTTTATAATACTCGAGCTACTCTATCGCGGTTTGATGAAATTATTAGACTGGTACCAATTGTTTATTTTGTCCTTTTTATGTATATATCTTTGAACGAATTTGGCGTAATTAGTTATTACAACAATTACAAAAATATTTTGACTTATGGTTTAGTTTTCTCAGCATTACTAATAACCTTTCGTTTTTTTATACATACAATTCAAAAATATTTTTTAAAAAAGAAAATTGGATTAAATAATGCTTTAATCCTTGGAATGAATCAAAGGGGCGTAAATATTTTTAGAAATTTGCAATTACAACCTTTTCACGGATTAGATGTTAAGGGTTTTGTTAAAGCGAAAGACGATCCGGATTCTTTAGTAGATGAAGACCTGGAAATTAAAAAAATAGGCACGGAATCAGATTTGGAAGAAATAATAAAATCAGAAAAAATTGATGATATCATTATTGCTTTGCATCGCCCTACCTCGGAAAGAATCATGAGCTCCATTGTTAATATTAACGGAGCTCCAGTATCAATAAAAATCCTACCCGATATGTACGAAGTTGTTACTGGGCTCGCAAGAACCACACAGCTTGTAGGAGTTCCCCTGATCGATATTAATTTAAACATTGAAACTTTTTATAGTAGAATACTAAAAAGAATGTTAGACGTAATTTTAGCCTTTTGTGGTATTTTGTTTTGTATACCTATATGGCTTATTGTAGCATTAATAATTAAGTTAGATTCATCAGGTTCAATTTTTTATTTTCAATCCAGATCAGGTAAAGATGGGGCATTATTTAATATTATAAAATTTAGGTCTATGGTTAATAATGCAGAATCAAATACAGGACCCGTATGGTCAAGACATGATGATACTAGAATAACACGATTTGGAAAAATTTTAAGAAGGCTTCATCTTGATGAAACACCGCAGTTATTAAATATTTTAAAAGGAGATATGTCAATAGTTGGTCCGCGACCCGAAAGACCCTTTTTTATTAATAAGTTAAAACAAACTTATCCTTTTTACTCAAGGAGGTTGAAATTAAGACCCGGAGTAACAGGCTGGGCGCAAATAAACCAACCATTTGATACTAACGTTAAAGATGTCCATCAGAAACTAAAATTTGATTTTTTCTATATTGAAAATATAAGCCTAAGACTAGATTTTCATATAATATTCAGAACAGCATGGGTGATATTTAGAGGTCATAAATAAAATTCCCTCATTGAAATTCTTACTTAATTAACTAAATTCTATCAGTACCGAGGTAATTATAGATAGATATATAATCTTATCAAGATGAGTATACTTAGAAAAAATATTTGGATTCTGCTTTTGGTGGATTTTATAGTGATCTGCGCTAGTCTAATTGGAGCATATCTTTTGAGATTTGATTTTTCTGTTCCTAAACAATTGCTTCCTAACGCTTATTACTTTTTAGCGGTCTTAGTTTTTTCAAAATTATCGGTCAATATTGTTTTTAAAGTTTATAGTGGTCTATGGAGGTATACAAGCGTAAGAGATTTGATTAACATAATCAAAGCTAGCTCAGCTGGTACAATATTTTCAGCTGCACTTAGTCTTATGATACTTGGTTTTTTTGCAATCCCTAGAAGTATCTTTATCATTGATTATATTTTGAGTACAGTTGGTTTTTTGGCTTCCCGAGCGGCTGTTCGGATTTACTCTGTTAAAATCTCTTCGTTAAAATCTAAAGCTAGCCAAGTATCCAGTAAGAACAAAACCAAGCTTCTCTTGCTAGGCGCGGGTTGGAGTGGGGAAAAAATAGTTAGAGATATATTGGAATATTCCTCTTCACCTTACAAAATTGTTGGATTATTGGATGACGATGAATCAAAGTCAAATACGACAATTCATGGAATACCTATTTTTGGAAAAATTGACAAGATACACACTTTTAATATTCCATATGATGAAATAATTATTTGTATGCCAGGAGCCACAAGCTCTGTCATGAGACAGATTGTTGATCATTGTAAAATTACTAAGAAGCCATATAGAACAATACCAACAATGTCAGAACTCATTGATAAAAAAGTGTCGCTCAATGCAGTGAGAGAAGTATCAATAATGGATTTACTTGGAAGACAAGAAGTGAACTTAAATCGCTCTGAGATTTCAAAATACATTTATGGAAAAAAAGTTTTAGTTACCGGTGCAGGCGGATCAATTGGTTCTGAGCTTGTCAAGCAATGTCTTGGGTTTGATCCTGATTTACTAATATTATTTGACCAAAGTGAAAACAACTTATTCCATGTTGAAAATATGTGTATGTCATTTGACAATAATGCTGGCATTCAACCAATCTTAGGAGATATAAGAGATAAAAATATATTGAGTCGCGTTTTTAGTTCATTTAGACCTGATGTAGTTTTGCACGCCGCAGCATATAAGCATGTACCTATGCAAGAGCAAAATCCTTGGGAAGCTGTTCAGACAAATATCCAAGGCACAATAAACTTAGTAGAATATTGTGAAATATTTAATGTTGAGAGATTTGTTTTTGTATCAACTGATAAAGCTGTAAACCCTACAAACGTTATGGGTGCTACCAAGAGAGTAGCCGAGCAAGTCATACAGGCAAGAAGTGTAGATACAAAAGTGAAATATTTGGCAGTAAGGTTTGGAAATGTAATTGGAAGCTCAGGAAGCGTAATACCAACTTTTCAGAAGCAGATTAATAAAGGTGGACCATTAACAATAACTGATCCAAAAATTAAAAGGTACTTTATGTCCATCCCAGAAGCTGCGCAGCTAATTCTTCAGGCTGGATCTATTGGAAATGGTGGAGAAATTTTTGTTCTCGATATGGGAGATCCAGTTCTAATCAAGGATATCGCAATTGAACTTATCAAGCTATCAGGTTATACTCCCGAAGTGGATATCCCAATAGAATATATTGGCCTCAGACCAGGTGAAAAAATGTTTGAAGAGTTAATAACCTCGGGTGAAAATATTTCTGACTCACCTCATGAAAAAATAATGGTCTTGCAGAACGAAATGAAGCATGGGTGGAATCAAACTTTAGCAAAAGCAGAAACTATTGTAAACATTTCTAAATCTTACAATTCCAATAAAATAAGATCGTCTCTTGTTGAGCTTGTTCCTGAGTACATTCCTATTAATACACTTGAAGATAGTTTTGATTTTACTCAAAAGAAAAATCAAAAGATTTAAACCCCTTTTCATTTTAAAAAAAATATTCCCCATTGTATGCTTTTCCTCTCTTGCGATTACGCAATCTTTGGATATTGGGATGCACGTTTTTGAAAATAAAAATATCCCATTTTGGTTTGAATCAAATAAAAAAGGGATGTTTGAAAATGGCTCTTTTTTTAGTGCTCGATTTAATCATAGATCGTCAAATTTTGATTATGGCGTTGAAGTTGTAAAAGCAAAGAATTATAAACCATTTTTAACTCAACTTTTTGTAAAAAAAAATATGAACGACTACTTAGTAAAATTTGGGATGGGAGGAAGCCACATTTCATACAATCTTTCTTCAGGATCTCTTGTTGAAAGTTCGAACGCAATCCCTATTCCAAAAGTTTCTATAGAAACAAGCAGTTATAGAATCATTAAGTTATTTAATAATAATTATTTATATAATGTAAGTTTTGCTCATGGATGGCTTTCAAATTCAGCATATATTGAAAATCCATTTGTTCATGAAAAATCATTAAAAATTAGAAAACCTTTTTCTGATGACAACTTTTTAAATTTTGAATTAAATCACATGGTAATTTGGGGAGGTGAAACAAAAGAATACGGCCCACAGCCCTCAAGTTTTCAGGATTTTTTCAAAGTAATTTTTGCTTTACCTGGAGGAAATAACAGTATTCAGCAGGAGCAAGAAAACTCCTTGGGAAACCACTTAGGTTCATGGAAAATAACCTACAAAAATAAATATTTTGAGGCTTATTTTGAGCATCCATTTGAAGACGAAAGTGGAGCTCGTTGGCTACTGAATGAGTTTGATGGATTATATGGAATAAATATAAATCAAGGGAAGCTGTCTCGCTTTCCAAATATCACATATGAATATATCAATACGATGGATCAAAGTGGTTCTGAGGGTGCTTCGGATTCAACATATGGTTGGGACAATTATTATAATCACTATATATATAGGTCAGGATGGACAAATAAAGGCAGGGTAATAGGAAGCCCACTTTTAACTATAGGATCAAATAAAGGACGATACAGTGAACATCGGTACATAATAAATAATAGAATAAAAGCCCACCACTTTGGATTTAAAGGAGAAATTTTTGATAAACTGCATTATAAGATATTTTTTACATACTCTGAAAATTTTGGAACTTTCCCAGATGAAGATTATTTTAAATCTTTAGATAAAATATATGCCTTTGAAGGCGGCTTGAAGCAGAAATCGGGATTAATTGAGTTAATGATAAAAAACATTTTTAGTAATGTAGATTTACTTTTAGGCTATGGTTTTGATGATGGAGAATTACTTAATAAAACAGATAGTTTTATGTTAAAGATTAATCATAAGTTTGTATTCTAATCTTGTTAATAAAACGTAATACATCTATGAAATTCGCAGTGTTGAATAAAAAATCTTACAAGGAAATGAACTAATGATTTCTAGCACCTCGCGAATTTTATTCGTAATTAAAATTTAATTTTAAAATGCACCTACCGGGTGCATTTTTTATATATAAGGAAGATAATGTCAGTAATTAAAGATTTAATAGTTTTACAAAAAATTGATCTGAAGCTTCAAGATATTGAATCACTTTTAGGAGATCTCCCTAAAAAGGTTGAAGCATTAAAAAATGAAGAAAATGAATTAATCGAAAGCGTTGAAACCGCAAAGTCACGTATAAAAGAGTTAGATCTTGAATTGAGTAAATGTGATTCCTTGATAGAAGAAATCAAAGGTAAAATAGATAAGCACAAAGACCAGTTGTTCTTAGTGACAAATAACAAGCAATACGATGCACTTCAGCTTGAAATAGATCATCTGAAAAAGGAAATGGATGATTTAGAAACAAAGTCCTTAGAGTTTTCTGAAGAAAAAGAAAACTTAGAGCAGGAAACAAAATCCAACGAGGAAAACCTAGATTCATTAAGTACTGATTTAATCCATCGAAGAGAAAAGCTCGAGGTTCTGATGAAAGAGTCATCTGAAGAAAAAGCTAGACTGGAAAAAGATCGTCAATCTCAAATTATAAATATTGATTCTGCCGTTATTTCAAAATATAACACTGTATATCAGGCTCGAAAAGGTCTGTGCGTTGTCCCAGTTGAGGGGTCAGCTTGTGGTGGGTGTGGAGGGTTTGTGCCCCCGCAAATAGTATCTGAAGTTAGAGCAGCTAAAGGGCTCCATAATTGTGAGAGCTGCAGTCGTTTTCTATATCACGATTCTGAATAGCATAGACTCCTAAATATATTGTAACTTACATTAAGAGCCGATCGGATAGTTGCTCTTGATTAGCAGAATGTAAAATTGAGAGAGGAAAGTCCGAGCACCGCAGGATAGAGTACCTCCTAACTAGAGGAATCGTTTTAAGCGATATGGAAAGTGCAGCAGAAAATATACCGCCTAATTTATTAGGTAAGGGTGA
>MDTC01272309.1_pt1 | contig 69689 bp, 61 predicted proteins | sample 811181 | NCBI WGS metagenome assembly MDTC01 (sample SAMN05326644, study PRJNA326480) | marine metagenome | isolation source: seawater | place: Pacific Ocean: North | collected 2011
CCCATCAGGTGAAACGTCTTCATTCTCCATGTTCAAGTTCCATGTGACCATGGCTAATCCTGTTGCCACGCATGACTCACTGCACTGCCCAAAGCAGAATGTTACCGAAGTATCTTCGATGATGTCAGAGAGCAGACGATCATTCCAAGTACCATCAGCGCACTCTGAGCCGGCAAGATTCTCTTTGCAAGAGAAGTCTCCACAAGCGCCGTTGGTGAAAATGTAATTCCCGGTGAAAGGAACTGGCAAATCAATTGCAATCGTGTAGATTCCATCGCCATCATCATCTGTCATTGGATAGGCTCCAGGAGCTCCAAAATAGTCGCCCCCTGCGACAAACACACCACTTTCAGCAACGTCTTCAGCAGACATGTCAACATTGAAGGTCACCGATGCTGTTTGGGCAAAAGATGCAAGACCTACGGCCAACATCATAAATAAAAGATTAATCTTTTTCATTTGGTTGATTTTATGCGATGAATTTGCCTTTACTACCATTGAGCACGCAAAAACTATCGGCAAGAAAGATACGAAGAAAAAAGGACAATCCAAGAATGGCGTGTACAATTGACACAATGAGAGGCGCAGAATCCAAATTGGAACAAGTGTCAATCTTCATCCGACCGCCTTCTCCACTCCCGCAACAGCGAGCGCACCAGCAAAGCAACTCCACCCTGCGATACGCAGGCTCCCAACGACTTCTCCATCAAAAAGAATATCATTGATCCAATTGATTCCGCCGAGAGCCGCCACAATTTGTGGAATTACGATGAATATGTTGAAAATGCCCATGTAAATGCCCATTTTTTGAGATGGCACAGAACTTGATAGCATAGCATAAGGCATTGACAGAATGCTACCCCACGCAATTCCGATGCATGCAAAACACCCCCCCAACATGTAGGAAGACTCAACGTCAAGTTGAAGCATTGTCGTAAATCCAAAACCTCCAACGGCAAGTGCTCCGGCATGTATTAGCCTTCGATTGATTTGATATCGACTCGTGTAAAAAGCCAGCAACAGAGCAAATACCATTGAACTCAGTCCGTAAACCCCCATCGCACTGGAAACAGCATTTGCCGCATCATTGAATCGAGCCGAAGCTTCAACAAAATCCAGAGCCCCTTGCTCAGGGTTTGGTGCTCTGAAAACACTCTCGGTAAGAGCTGGAGTAGCAAACGTCCACATGGTAAAGAAGGCGAACCAGCTGAAAAATTGAACCAAACCCAATTGCATCATCACCCGGGGCATTCCCATTACAGATTGGAAGATCTCACGCACGCCTGTCCAAAATCCCGAATTAACCTCGCGATCTCGCCGAAATTGAGCTAGATCTTGAGGTGGCTCCTCCTGAGTTGTAAAGACAGTGACCAAAATGGTTACCATAAAAACAATGGCACCGATTGCAAATGAATAAAAAACAGATTCTGGTATCTCCCCAGCCGGCGCATCATTCGCAGCACCCATTTTTGTTACAAACCATGGCAAATTGGAAGCCACCCACGTTCCAATCCCAATGATGAGCGTTTGAATCACAAATCCATAGTTTCGTTGATCTTCTGGCAATTTATCCGCAACCAAAGCGCGGAATGGCTCCATGCTGATGTTGATAGACGCGTCTAAAATCCAGAGAAAGCCGGCTGCCATCCACAGCGATGAACTAAATGGCATGAAAAATAGGGCCAGCGAACTCAAAATAGCTCCAATCAGAAAGAATGGTCGTCGTCTGCCCCATCGCACATGCCAAGTCCGATCACTCATGTATCCGATAATGGGTTGCACCACCAAACCTGTTAGAGGAGCAGCAATCCAAAGCCCTGGCAATTCATCCGGCGTAGCACCAAGGGTTTGAAAAATCCGTGACATATTCCCGCCTTGTAGCGCAAAACCAAACTGGATGCCGAGAAACCCAAAACTCATGTTCCAGATTTGCCAGAAAGTCATTCGTTCAGTTGTGTGATTCATCAGTGATAGGAATTTCAAACCATTCGTTATGGTCAAATCTAAACTTAAATGGTGACGCACAAAAAAGCCGCACTCATTTGAGTGCGGCTTGTTCGATCATTCTGTCTAAATCAAGGACATGGATAACTGTATGCCGCTAAAAACTCTAACAAATCAGCCGATCCAACTAGGCCATTTCCATCCGTATCAAAAGGACATTCATCTTCGCCCTCTGGCAATTCGCAAGAACCATCATCCAAAGTAGCACTTGGTGAATAATTATCGGCTTCGAGGTAAGTGCAGCCGAGCACATCATATGTGCATGAACCGTCATTCACCAGCGCCAATGCACAGAAATTATTTGCAGTGGAATCTGTGCAACCCTCGAATGAGCAACTGCCATCGTCCTCGGATGCCAGCTCGTCATAGTTTGCCGCATTCGCATAGGTGCAACCTGGAGCGATGCATGATCCATCGTCGATGTTAGCCGAAGGATCAAAATTCTCCGCTTCTGGATTGGTACAGCCAGGAAACTCACACGAACCATCATCATCGGTAGCATTCACGTTGTAATTGGACGCTGAAAGATCAGTGCATCCCAATATCTCCAGTTCATTGCAAACGCCATCGCCATCGGTATCATTGATGCACTGACCCTCGCAGTCGTAAAATAATTCTGGGAACAAACAAGAATTATCATTGACATTCGCACTTGGGTCGTAGTTGCAAGCTGTCGAATTCGTACATCCTAAAAATTCGCAGGAACCATCATCATCCGTGGCATCAGCATTGTAGTTGTCGGCTTGGGGGTTGGTACATCCAGGCACTTCCAGCTCATCGCAAATGCCATCACCATCGGTATCAATTACGCACGCGCCATCGCAGTCGTAATACAGCTCGGGTAAGATGCAGTTTCCTGCATCCTCCTCTGCATCCTCGTCGTAATTGCAAGCTTCTTCATTGGTACATCCAAAATTCAAATCAGGAAATATTAGCGTCTCCTCCAGAATTTGAGGGTTTGTTCCATTTTGTGCGCGATACTGCAAGTTGACCTCAAATGAAACTTGACCACTTGTAGTCAGTTGCGCAATGAGTACCCTACCATCTGCATCTGGGAAGGCCAATGGTTCCAAATCAGGCAAAACAAACCAGCTTCCGCCCAAATCATTGGTAACTTCAAACGCGCCACCAGCTTCAAATTCTGATGCCGCGTCATCAACACCAACCGTCGATATATTGACGTTGCTATTCTCGCCTCCAATGGTGAACCAGCTGTCGAAGGCTGCAGCTGGATCGACATCAGCAGCAAATGGATTAATTTCACTTGCAAAGGCACCCCCAAGAACGTTTTGGTAAAATGAAGCTGTGGTCGCAATCGCAATAGGATTTTCGTCTTGAGCAAATACCGCGGTCAGCTGATCATTCGGATTGTTGAAATTTGCATAAACACGGAAAGTCCTCATTCCAGCTGTCGGTTCATTGCTTGCAACCTGTTCAAATGACAATCCGGTGTAACTCGGCTCAGGATATTCACACGTTCCATCATCAAGCAGCGCTCCCGGATCGTAATTCAATGCTTCAATGTCCGTACATCCTGTGCCCGTGACATCTGCCTGAGGAAAGGTTAACTCCATACCGGCGATTTCCACAGATTCATCGTTTGAGTCCCGAATCTGAAGGTTATACAGCACTTCTGTAGTGCCATCCGTCGTCACTTGTGCCAGTAATACTTTGCCTTCTACAGGCGTGGTTTGTGTGGATTGACCGGGAATGACGAAAATGGATCCTCCCAAGAAAGTGTTTACATTCAGGGCGCCTCCATCTTCAAAAGCAGGATAGAACGCATCCATTCCTGCTGCATTTGTTCCATCAGGCTGACCGGGGGCAGCACCTAAGGCCAACCATGTATCAAATTCAAGTGAAGGAAAGGCTGTGAAAAATGCAGGATTAATACCGCTTGCCAATGGCGTACCCAATGCATCTTGATAGAAAGAAGTACTCGGCGTCAGTTGCCAGGGTGCAGCATCCGTTCCATATGCCGCGACAACCTCAATGTCATCGCTGTTGAAGTTGGCGTAAAGCCGATACGTTGTCGTTCCTTCAATACCGCCTTCAGTGTAGACCTCATAACTCAGCGATTGAACTAAGCCTCCCAGCCATTCACAGGTACCATTGTCTGTGAGGGCCTCAGGATCATAATTATCAGCTGTCATCGATGTACAACCGAACGTCTCCAATTCGTCACAAAGGTTGTTGTTGTTCAAATCATTCTGGCAGTTTCCGTCGCAATCGTATAAGTCGTCAGCATAAGTGCAGTCAGCGCTATCATCAGTCGCATTGGCATTGTAGTTACAAGCTTGAGCGTCCAAGCATCCCGCAACCTCCAGTTCATCGCAGACTCCATCGTCATCAGTGTCATTCAGGCACTCGCCTTCGCACGTGTAATAAGTCTCGGGACCATTGCCTTCACAATCGCAGGCGCCTTCTGCAATTCCATCTCCGCCACATACGCCACATTCATCCAAATTGGCACAACTGCCATCATCCGAATTTGCTTCAGCATTGTAGTTGCAGGCCTCTTGGTTGGTGCAACCCTCCACGATGGTTTCGCCATCGCAACTGCATGAAGCAGAGTAAGTATCATTCATCGTTCCAGCATCTCCATCGTCACAGGAGTCTCCTGGGTAGGCGCAACTTCCGTCATTCACTTCAGCTTCCGCGTCGTAGTTGCAAGCTTCATCATCGATACATCCTGAAGGAACTTCAGGAAAGGTAATGCTCAATCCTTCCGTGTTATTCGAATTCCCTTCCAAGTCATCATACTGGAAATTCATGGTCAACGTCGTCACTCCATCGGTCGTCAATTGCGCGACCAAGACGCGATTGTCTTCTCCAGAAATCGCATCTTCCGATGCTCCTGGGATGACAAACCATGACCCACCGAGGAACGTGTCAATGGTGAAGCCCTCGCCCTGATTGAACAATTCAAAATAAGATTCCAGACCAACAGAGTTGACCCCGCCAGACCCGGTATTATCATAAGAGCCAATGGTCAACCAACTGTCAAACTCAACCTCGGGAAATGCAACAAAGAAGAGTGGATTGATGCCTTCTCCAAAGTTGGAACCAAGGGTTGAATTGAAAAAGGAAGTTGATGTTTCAAATGACATTGGGGCCGCTTCCGTTCCGTATACAGCGATCAACTCATTGGTCGGTGCATCGAAGGTGGCAAATACCCGGTAAGTCGTGCCATACTCAGAGGTCGTAAACACCTCGTAAGACAGGCCTGCTGGTCCGGTTGGAACCAAATCGCCGGAACAACCGCAGTCGCTCTGATAAACATCTTCTACGGTGTTGTTCAAACCATCGTCGCAGGAATCACCAGGAAATACACATGAGCCATCCGACGCCTCTGCCGCTGAGTCAAAATTGCAAGCAGAGTCATCTGTGCATCCAAACACAATATCAAATCCCTCGCAACTGCAATTGGAATTGTAAACATCCCCTCCAGTGCTTTCGTCTCCATCATCGCAGGTATCGCCAACAAAATAGCACGAATCGTCTGATTGGTTCGCGTCGTCATTGTAATTGCAGGCATCCGCATCCAAACATCCTTCTACAATCAGTTCGCCAGAGCATGAGCAATCAGGAGAATAAACATCATTCGTGGTATTCGGATTTCCGTCATCACAGGCTTCTGCTGGATAGGCGCAAGAATCATCATCCAATTCAGCGAGAGGGTTGTAGTTGCATGCATTATCATCCATACACCCCGTTGCCAATTGGGGGAATGACAAAGTGAGTCCAGCAGTATTCGTGGTTACCCCATTGGCGTCATCGCTTTGAACATTGACTACAGCATCCACAACACCGTTCGTGGTGAGCTGCGCAATCAAGACGCGATTGTCGTCTCCAGAAATCGCATCTTCCGATGCACCTGGGATGATAAACCATGAAGCGCCTGTGAATGTATCAACAGTGAATCCATCTCCAGCGTTAAATTGGCTCAAGTACGTTTCCATTCCCACGGAATTCACGCCTCCTGAACCTGAATTATCAGCAGATCCAATCGTCAACCAACTGTCATATTCCACTTCAGGAAAAGACGAGAAAAACAGAGGATTGATGCCTTCACCAAAGTTCGTGCCCAGCGCTGAATTAAAGATTGGCGCAGAAGAAAGAATGGATAAGGGAGAATTCTCGTTGGCACCTACCGTTCCATAAATCGCCACAAGCTCATCGGTCGGACCATCAAAAGTGACATACAGTCGATGTGTTATTCCAAATTCTGAAGTGGCATAAACCTCAGATTCAAGTCCGACAACAGTTGCTAGTGAATGAGTCGCAAAACTCAAAAGAACGAAAAGGGAAAGAGATCTTAGCATCAGGAGTGATTTATTGATTCAGCGCAAAGGATAGCGAAGTGACAAAGGCACCTCGTAAGAAATACCCTTGCAAATCAGAAATGGTTGCAATCCGAACATGCGAGATTGCTATGGCAAACTAAAGGTTCTCAATCAAAACCACAAACTTTATGACAAAAACAGGCCTAAGTTCCTCAGCTCGAAGCACCGATGAATCGGATTTCGTCACTCAGGATTGCATCAGCTGTATCAGCGCCATTGTGCTTGGATCATGTGCTCCCTTCGCTCCATCATTCCACTCGCTTAAAATCTGATTTGCAAGTACCTTACCCAACTCCACTCCCCATTGATCGTAGCTGCATATGTTCCAGATTAGACCTTGCACGAAAATGCGATGCTCGTAAAAGGCGATCAGGCTCCCAACCGTCTCGGGGTCCAGTTGGTCCAAAAGAAAGAAAGTTGAAGGTCGATTGCCTTCAAAAACGCGATGCGGTGAGATTGCGTCAATTTCGGATTGCGACAACCCTTTGGCTTTCATTTCAGAAACAACCTGCTCCTTGGTTTTACCCACCATTAAGGCCTCGGATTGGGCAATCGCATTGGCAAGCAACTTCTGGTGATGCCCCTGATGAGGAGACATGGGGGTCTTCACAGCGATGATATCAGCGGGGTGTATGGATGTACCTTGATGCAGCAATTGGTAGAAGGCATGTTGACCGTTTGTACCAGCCTCACCCCACACCACTGCGCCCGTCGCATGGGCAACCGGCTGGCCATCGCGGCCCGTTGATTTGCCGTTGGACTCCATGTCTGCCTGCTGAAGGTACGCAGGAAGACGGTCCAAATCTTGGGCGTAAGGAAGGACCACCTGGGTCTCTAAACCAAGATACTCCCGTGACCATATCCCCGTCAGGGCTGAAATCAATGGTAAATTCTGGTCATCCGGTGCTTCTTGGAAATGAATATCCATGGCTCGAGCACCTTGTAACATCGACTTGAAATGACGTGAGCCGATTCCACAAGCAATGGATAGCCCCACGGGACCCCACAAGCTGTAGCGACCACCCACCCAATCCGAAAACCCAAAAATTCGATTCGCGTCAATGCCAAACCCACTTGCTGCATCTACATTCGTCGATACCGCCGCAAAGTTTGATCTCACGGAACTTTCGCCAAGAGAATTCACCAGCCATTCTTTGGCAGCAACAGCATTAGCCATGGTTTCCTGAGTGGTAAATGTTTTACTGACCACGATGAACATGGTCGTTCGAGGATTCAACCCCTCCAGAACAGCATCTAAATGCGCTCCGTCCACATTGCTTACAAAATGGACATTCGGACCACCATCACTGTATCGACGCAGCGCCTTGGTCACCATCAACGGTCCAAGATCAGAACCTCCAATGCCGATATTCACAACATCTTTGATCTCTTTGTTAGCGCGGACCTCATCAGCAAACGCCAACATCTTGTTGCGCACATCCAAAACTGAAGGCATGACATCCATTCCATTCACATGAAAAAGGTCTCCTTCATTAGCTCGCAACGCCATGTGCAATACAGCTCTGCCTTCTGTTTGATTGATTGCAGCCCCTGAAAACAGTGCACTGCGACCATCTTTCCAATCAGCCTCTGATGCAAGGTCATGGAGTGCTTCCATCGTCGCTTTGGAAAGACGCTGCTTTGACCAATCCATCAAGAACCCGGGAGTCCCTGCATGCATTGCTTCAAAACGATTCGGTTCTTCTGCAAACAGCTCCAAAACCGAGCGCTCACCATCAACTTTTGCCAAACGAAGCAAACGTTTGTGTGCCTCTGAATCCCTCAGATGAAATGGCTTGAGCATCAGGCGTTCCGATTCATACAGTTCAAATCCTCAAAAGCTTGCTTCAAACGAGCGCTGAAATATGATTCACCTTGGCGCAGCCAAACCCGAGGATCGTATTTCTTCTTATTCGGCACTTCAGCACCTTCAGGATTTCCAATTTGCGTGTTGAGGTAGTCGTGGTTATGGTCAACGTAATCTCGAATTCCACTCAAAAATGCCCATTGCATGTCCGTATCAATGTTCATTTTAATCGCGCCATACGAAATGGCTTCGCGAATCTCATCAACACTCGACCCACTTCCTCCATGAAAAACGAAATCGACAGGATTGATGCCCGTATTGTATTTCTGCTCAATATGCTTTTGGCTATTGTCCAAAATTTTCGGGGTCAAACTCACATTTCCTGGCTTGTAAACACCATGCACATTTCCAAATGCCGCTGCAATCGTAAACTGATCACTGACTGACTTCAATTCTTCATAAGCAAAGGCCACCTCTTCAGGCTGGGTGTATAATTTGCTGCTGTCAATGTCCGAATTATCCACACCATCTTCTTCCCCTCCCGTGACGCCCAGTTCAATTTCCAAGAACATGCCCATTTTACACATGCGCTGCAAGTATGATTTGCACGTTGCAATGTTTTCTTTCAGGGGCTCCTCACTCAAATCAATCATGTGGGAACTGAACAAAGGCGAACCCGTTTTCTCAAAATGTGCTTCGCTTGCATCCAGAAGCCCATCGATCCACGGCAATAGTTTGCGTGAACAATGGTCGGTATGCAAAATAACCGAAACACCATAGGCTTCGGCCAAAGTGTGAACATGATGAGCCCCAGCAATTGAACCGAGCACCGCATTTTGCTGGTCATCCATTTTCAATCCTTTTCCCGCATTGAATGAGGCTCCTCCGTTGGAGAATTGGACAATGACTGGAGAATTCAAGTCGCGCGCTGTCTCAAGCACTGCATTGATTGAATTCGAGCCAATGACATTGACCGCAGGCAAAGCATAATGATGTTTTTGAGCATCTTGAAAAACCGCTCGAACTTCGTTTCCGCTTAATACACCCGCTCTGAATTTTTGACCCATCTTATTTTGAATTTGGGGACAAAAGTATGAAGCACAACTGACTTAACCCTTCACTTTGCGCATTGCTTTAGACGGGTGATCGCATTCAGCATTATGGAACTAGATCCAGGTTGCCAATTGATTGCTGCGCCCAAATCGCTGCACTGCTTTTTGGGTGAAGCTCAATGACTTGCTCGTAGGTCTTTCTCGCTTGCTCGCGGTCGTTCAATTCAACCTCTGCGATGAATCCCACCAAGAATGCACAAATGGGTCGTTTTTCAAAATCTTTGTAGTGATCATGAATGTCTCGCAATTGCGTCATGGCTTCTTGGTATTGACCAGCTGACCGAAGCAGGTCAGCACGGCGAAATAGAAATTCAGGCGTCTGCTCTGACGCATGACAATCATTCGAAAATTCAGCGTAGGCCGTCATCAGCGCGGAGCGCAATGAAGCGTCTGCTGTCTCGGAAGCGTCAAAAAGTTGTCCTTCCATCTTTTCAATTTGCCGCAAGCGCTCGGAGCAGACGTTTTCAGACTTTCCATCATCACAGCCCACTCCAAAGAATGCGGTGACCACAAACAAACCGATCAAGACTTGCAGAGTTTTAATCCTCATCTTCCGCGCTGTTGAGGGAATCTCATGCGGTAGCTTACGGGTACTTTGCCTTTTCCAATGTCCCGCAACTTACCGTGAAGCAGACGGCGGCGCATCGGAGCGATATGATCGGTGATCAGCATTCCATCCAAATGATCGTTTTCATGCTGAACAATCCTGGCAGCCAACCCTGAAAGCTGCTCCTCTTTTAACTCCCAATTCTCATCATAATACTCAACCCCTATGGACACGGGCCGTTCAACTGACTCCCGAATGCCCGGGATGCTCAAACACCCCTCCTCCATTCCGCAGAGCTCCTCTGACTCTTCAAAAATAACAGGATTGATCATCACTCGCTTGAAGTCCTTGCACGATTCATCACCGCGCTCACCTTCGGCAAAAGGTGAACCATCGCAAACAAACAGCCGAATGGATTGTCCTATTTGAGGAGCAGCAAGTCCAACACCGTCGGCATCATACATGGTCTCCCACATGTTTTTGATCAAGTCATTCAGACCCGCGTGCGGCTCGGTCAACTCAGACGCCTCCGCTTTTAAAACAGAATCTCCAAATGCAACAATCGGTAAAACCATGGCGCGAATTTAAGGCAGACATCCCCTTTCTAATCACTACTTTTGCACCATGAATGAACTGGACAACATTCCAGCGGCAATCGAAGCCATTCGCAATGGGGAAGTGATCATCGTCGTGGATGATGAAGACCGCGAAAATGAAGGCGATTTTCTCGTCGCTGCTCGACATGCCACGCCTGAAGTCGTGAATTTCATGGCTACTCATGGCCGAGGCTTAATTTGCGCGCCACTTGTAGAAGATCGTTGCGATGAGTTGGGTTTGGAACTGATGGTTCCCTCGAACAATGCAGCATTTGAGACTCCCTTTACGGTATCTGTCGATCTGCTAGGTAATGGTTGCACCACTGGCATTTCAGCCCAAGATCGAGCCAAAACGATCCGAGCGCTTATCGAGCCCACAACCAAAAATGAGGATCTCGGAAGACCCGGCCATATATTCCCTTTGCGCGCTCGTCGAGGCGGGGTTTTGAGACGAGCAGGACATACTGAAGCAGCCATTGACTTTTCACGACTCGCTGGTTACGAACCCGCCGGAGTGATTGTGGAAATCATGAATGAAGACGGAACGATGGCTCGGCTTCCTCAATGCCAGGAACTGGCAAAGAAATTCAACTTAAAACTGGTCTCCATTGCAGATTTAATCGAATACCGATTGCAACATGAGACACTGATTGAGCGGACAGTTGAAACCGAAATGAGAACAGCTTTCGGAACGTTCAAAGCGATTGGTTTTCGACAACTCACGAATGATATCGAACACCTCGCACTGGTAAAGGGCAACTGGAGTGCTGACGATGAAGTGCTTATTCGTGTGCACAGCAGTGACTTGATGGGAGATGCGTTCCAAACACTCCACAATGGCAAGGGTCCCAAATTGCATGAGGCCATGAAACGAATTGAAGGAGAGGGAACGGGCGCCATTATCTACATCAACAAAAATGGAGACCACGGAGGAATCTTCGAAGAGTTGCGTGCGATTGAAAAAAACCGAAATTCGAAAGAGACATCATCGCCCCCCATGGACACGAAAGATTACGGGATAGGCGCTCAAATCATTCGGCAACTTGGAATTCGTAAACTGAACGTGCTCACCGATACGGACCGGCCACTCGGCAACATCGGTTACGGACTCGAAATCACCCGGCTGTCGCAACTCAAGTAATTTGAACATCAAGTCGTTTTGCGCCCTGGCAAAACTTCAGATACCGCACCCAATCAAAATTTTGCGCAAGAAAAAAGCCCCCGAGTGAGGGCTTTTTTCTTTTCAAACTTAAAATGCATTACGACTCTTCGGATGAGCTTTCGTCATTCTTCGAAGTCTTCTTGTCAAACTTCTCATACTTCTGACGGAACTTGTCAATCCGTCCTGCCGTGTCAACGAACTGCGCCTTACCAGTGTAGAAAGGGTGAGATTTATGGCTCACTTCCACTTTGATCAACGGATACTCTTTCCCATCTTCCCACTGAATGGTTTCTTTTGTTGACGCCGCAGATCGGCTCAAGAAAGCATACTCGTTTGACATATCCTTAAATACGACCTCACGGTAGTTCTCTGGGTGGATTCCTTCTTTCATATTCTCTAGTGTTATCCCTAGCGGGGCGCAAAGATAGATGACAATCAAGGAAAATCAAACAGTTGCACTTTTTAACGAACTGCTGTCAATAACCAAATAAAGAACGGCGTTAATGAATGGAAGTAGCCTTTACGTTTGTAATGGTTTTAAGTGAGTTTGGCCTTTGCGCCAAGCATCAAGTGATAATTTGGTTAAGTTGGTCCTGTCCCAAAACGTTGGGACAGGACTATTTTTTTGCGCTAAAAAGAAACGCACAACATCGAATTCACCCACACCCTGGTGTTTAGAAAATACAAGCGCAAGCAAGATTCACACGCAGCTGAGAAATAGCTTGCATCAATGCTTGGAACACCCTTCCTTTCCTCATCTTGGCTTTTCTGCCTTTTGATGCAGCCACTGGTGCTTTCCGGGCTAATAAATCATGGTGTCGTTGAAGAGCACAATCTTCCCGCTGAACTTGCAATAGGCGAAAGAGCTATGGCTACTTGGAGTCTCGAAACCGGATCATCTGGAGGATTTGCCCGCTTTCAAGTTCAATTTCCTCCGGGAATTATCGCAGAATCCCTCGAAAATGCAGGAGCATCCTTCACTTTCGAAAATGGCCGTTCAAAATTTATTTGGATCGAGACAGCACCCGATCAAACCATCAATCTCAAAATGAAATTGACGGCCACAAAGGATTTCCATGGTGGCATTATCACACAGTGGTTCTCCTACATTTCCGATGGCACGCGCCAAGATGTCGAATTCGAGCCGCATCATGTCTCAGTCAAAAACCAATCGGAGCCCCAAGCAAACGAGCCAGAAGTAAATACCGAATTTTCCATTGCGCGAACATGGTTCTCCGAAGGCCCAAATCTGGGACGCGTAACTCTCTCTATAAGTGGCCATGAGCCCGGTCAATTCCTAAAAATTGAGGAGACGATTGGCACGCAATGCTCCGCTGAGCCCCTCGAAGATAGCGGAGCGAGTTTGCGCGATGTTTACGATCAGTCCATTCTGTATGTTTGGCAACAAGCTCCATCATCTGCTTTCGAATTGCAATACAGGGTAATGGGTCAATCTGAAGACTGTTGGGCATCCATCGTTGGACAAGCATCTACGGTCATCGATGGTGCAGTCCAAGAAATTCAAATCGCCGCTCTAGAAACACCTTCAGAGAATCCAGATCCAGAAAACCCAGGCTCTGATGAGTTAGTTCAACTGCTAAGAAGTCCGCTTCCCTCAAAAACAACGGATTCAAACGGCACATCTACCGGAGCTCCCATTCGATTCAAGGTACAAGTACTTGCTTCTCATCAAAGGGTCAACGCAACGTTTTTCGCACAAGAATATCAATTCACACGACCCTTGGTCATTGAAGAGCATGAGGAATGGATTAAATACATCACTGGCTCTTTTGACGCGTACAAATCAGCTCGCGATGCACGTGTTGAAATTCGAGAGAGCCACGATCTGCCAGGACCTTTTGTCACCGCCTACAGCGGAAACCGCCGAATCACTGTGCAAGAAGCTTTGCTTATATCAAAACAAAATTGGATACCCTAATGCCCACTATTCAATCAGATTGGAAATCGACAATAAACGGATATGAGGATCACCTGAGACTGGAAAAAGGCTTAAGCGAAAACTCCATTGCCGCATACCTGCGAGACATCAGGCAGTTTTCAAAGTTTTGCCTTGAAGAACAATCAATCGAGCACCCCGGTAAGCTCGTCACAAATGCAGTGCAGCAGTACATGCAGCATCTGTATGATCGGGAGATTGCACGCAATAGTCAAGCCCGCATGCTTTCTGGCATTCGAAGTTTCTCCAAGTATCTCAGACTGGAGAACATCATCGATACAGACCCTGTCGAATTGGTTTCCTCTCCCCGTCCCGAACGCAAACTACCTGACGTTTTGAGCATCGAAGAGGTGCACCGAATCATTTCAACCATTGATTTGTCGAGGCGAGAAGGCGTTCGAAATAAAGCCATGCTCGAGGTTTTATACAGCTGCGGTCTTCGGGTAACCGAACTATGTGAATTGCAATTGTCGAAAGTGGACTTCATAGATCGAGTTGTCCAAGTCATTGGAAAAGGCAACAAGGTGCGCACCATTCCGATCGGCACCACGGCGCTGCAAGCCATTGACGACTACCTCGCAGAGTATCGTTCTCAATTGATCCCTATGAAGGGCCATGAAGACACGGTTTTCCTCGGACGCCAGGGACGTTGTCTCAGTCGACAAATGGCTTTCACAATGCTGAAACGTGTTGCTATCCAAGCGCAAATCAGAAAAAGCATCTCACCTCACACGTTCCGTCACAGCTTCGCGACTCATCTCATAGAAGCAGGTGCAGACTTGAGAGCCGTTCAAGAAATGTTAGGTCACGAACAAATTGCAACAACCGAAATCTACACCCACCTTGACCGGCGCTTTCTGAAAGATCAAATCGAAAGTTTTCATCCGCGTTCCAGTGCTCCTGGGCTCAAGAATAAGACCGTCTAATGCGCCTCAATGCGCTTTTGATAATTCTTGCCCTCGCTAGCCTCTTTCATTCCATAGGATTCAATTTACCAGGTTCCCTTTCACCTATTGATTTTTCTGCGGAAAACAATGTCGTGCAGCATAGAACCATCGATTTTTTAGCTGCTGATGAAACGAGTACACTGCAAATGGATCTTTATTCCTGTGCAGAATCAACCATTGACCCTTCGGAGAAAAGCCTGTTTATTTTTGCACATGGTGGAGGATTCTTTACCGGTTCGCGCCTGCATCCGCAAAACGTGCAATTCTGTGAAGCCCTTGCATCGCACGGAATCGATGTTGCTTCCATGGATTATCGTTTGACCCAACGTGGCAGAGGTTTTGACTGTGAGATCGCTTCCTTAGATAAGCAGTTGGCTATAGAATCCGCAGCAGCAGATATGGAGCAAGCCCTTACAAGGCTCAGATTTGATTATTCCAACCGAATCGTCATTGGTGGAAGTTCTTCAGGAGGTCATGCAGCCCTCTGCTCAGTCTATCACCGACATGTCAAAGGCGTGGCCGGTGTAATCAGCATGTGCGGCGGGATGGAACCCATTACAACTATAAGCAATGTTCCACTCCTCGCTTTTCACGGTACCTGCGATGCTCTAGTGCCCTATGGAGAAGCGATACACCATTACTGCAAGCGCAACGCACCAGGAGCTCTATTGCTTCAAGGTGGAGGAGCACTGGCCGAATGTTTGCCTCAGGTGGAATTGCATGCTTATCTCAATGGAGGTCATGATTTAGCCAATTCTTGTTTGAGCGATTCCAATGCCATCTCCACTTGTGTTGAATTTATTCAAAAAGCAATTCAGGCGGAACCAATTGGCGGAACATTCTTGTATGAAACAGCCCTTTATTGCGAGTTGCCCAGCCCGTTTCTTCCTTGTCAACAATAATTGATGAAACACCCTCTCACTCTCCAAGCACTTGTTCTCATAAGTATAATTAACGCACCACTCGCGGGATTTGCACAAAGAGAAGTCCCTCAAGATCGCGGTTACATCGTCCACATCGGTGATGCCATCCCTGCATTCGAATTGGTAGATATCGATGGCAACACTTTCACCCGAGAGTCGCTGCTCGGAACCAACTACATTCTCCAATTCACGGCATCCTGGTGCGGAGTGTGCCGGAAAGAAATGCCGCATCTTGAACAGGAGGTCTGGCTTCCATTTCGCGAGCATAACTTCATTCTTTTAGGGGTGGATCTCGATGAACCCAAAGAAAAGGTCGCACAATTTGCAGCTCAAATGGAGATCACCTATCCCATTGCTCCCGATCCTGACGGATCTCTGTTCTATGCCATCGCAGCGCCCAAATCCGGTGTGACGCGCAACGTCGTTGTGAACGAACAAGGTGAAATTGTTTTTCTCACTCGTCTTTTTGACGAGGTGGAGTTTTCAGAGATGATCAATGTCGTCGACAATCTGGTCAGCGAATAAAACCGGTCTTTCACAGCTTTTTGCGATGCGGCCATTTCGAAACAGCCAATTCCAACATGCGAGGAGGGGCATCCAATTCAACATTTCCTAAACCCAAATGCAAGAATGCCTTTTGCAGGGTTTTAGAGGCATCCTTGGCCTCAACCGCAGGAGCATTTGTCGCTTTTGAAAGCTTTTCTCCACTGCTTGTACGGGCGAGAGGAAGATGGCGGTAGCGAATGGAATGACCTCCTATTGCCCGCTGAATCAAGAGGTGTGCGGCTGTCACAGTTATCAGATCTACTCCACGCACAACGTCTGTGACCCCCATATCAACGTCATCGACGGCATTCGCCAGCTGGTAGCTAAAAATACCATGTGCATTTTTGAGCATGAAATCGCCAATATCCGAAGCCACATTCACCTCAATTCGCCCGTGCTCGAGGTCCCAAAATTGGAGGTTATTCAAAAGCAGTTTGAATCGAATGGCTCGCCCGAATTCGTTTTCGATCAAACGGCACGTGCCAGGGTACACGCTATGATTTTGCCAGTCTTTTCTGCTGCAACCGCATTGGTATGTAAGGTCCTGTTCTATGAGGTCATTCAGCACTGATTGATAACGCTCAAAACGCGAGGACTGCAAAACCGGTTGCCCATCCCAAACCAATCCACATGCTTCGAGAATGTTAAATATTGAATCCACAGCACCTTTGACGACACGCGGACCATCCAAGTCATCTATGCGCAATTTCCATTGTCCCTTTGCAACACGGGCATCCAACCAAGAACCAGTTGCTGCGACGATTGAGCCGAAATGCAATGGTCCTGAAGGTGTTGGGGCAAACCTCCCGATGTAATCAGTCGCGGACAAGCTTTCGATATTTCACCCGCTGGGGACCAATTTGGCCAAGGCGTTTTTTCTTATTCTCTTCATATTCGCTATAGGTTCCTTCAAACCAATAAACCTGAGAATCTCCTTCGAAAGCCAAAATGTGTGTACAAATCCGGTCGAGAAAATACCGATCGTGCGAAATGACAACAGCGCATCCAGCGAATGATTCGATACCTTCTTCCAAAGCGCGCAGGGTGTCCACATCAATGTCATTGGTCGGTTCGTCTAACAGAAGCACATTTGCTTCTGTTTTTAAAGTCATTGCCAAATGCAGACGATTGCGTTCACCACCAGATAGCACGCCACACTTCTTTTGCTGATCGGATCCGTTGAAATTGAACTTGGAGACGTAGGCACGGCTATTGAAAAGCTTGCCTCCGATTTCGAGCTGATCTGTGCCTCCACTGACAACCTCCCAAACCGTTTTTTCAGGATCAATCGAAGCATGACGCTGATCAACATAACCAATCTCAACGGTTTCTCCTTTCTTGAATGAACCTCCATCAGGCTTTTCTTCGTCCATGATCATTCGGAACAAGGTTGTCTTACCCGCGCCGTTTGGACCAATTACGCCTACGATGCCCGCAGGTGGAAGGTTAAAACTTAAGTCCTCAATCAAGAGCTTCTCGCCAAATGCTTTTTGCAGTTTTTGAGCCTCGATAACGAGATTGCCCAGTCGCGGTCCATTGGGAATTGGAATGGATAACCTTGCGTCCTTCTCGTTGGTCCCTTCTGCGAGCATCTTCTCATAATTATTGACACGCGCCTTGTTCTTGACACGTCGCCCTTTCGGTGATTGCTTAACCCAGTCCAACTCACGCGCCAATTCCTTTTGGCGCTTCGATGCCTGTTTTTCTTCTTGAGCCAGTCGCTTGGTCTTTTGTTCCAACCAAGAGGCATAATTGCCTTCGTAAGGAATGCCCTCACCCCGATCCAACTCCAAAATCCACTTGGCCACATTGTCCAAGAAATAACGATCGTGGGTCACACACAAAACAGTGCCTGTGTACTGCTCCAGATGTTGCTCCAACCAATCAATCGATTCGGCATCCAAGTGATTCGTCGGCTCATCGAGCAGCAATACATCAGGTTGCTGCAACAGCAGACGGCAGAGGGCTACACGGCGACGTTCACCCCCTGAGAGCATTTCTATTTTGGCATCATCCGGAGGGCATCGCAACGCGTCCATGGCAATGTTGAGCTTGGTATCCAATTCCCAAGCGTTCAATGCATCAATCTTATCTTGTACTTCAGCTTGACGATTGATCAAAGCCTCCATCTTATCTGGATTGTTCAGGATCTCATCCTCCATGAACCTCGCATTGATCTCTTCATATTCCTTCAAAACGGCTACGATTTCAGCTGTCCCTTCCTCGACAATTTCGCGAACCGTTTTGCTTTCGTCCAATTCCGGTTCTTGCGAAAGATAACCCACTGAAATATTGGGCGACCAGGTCACATCCCCTGTGTAGGCTTCATCCAATCCAGCGATGATGCGCATCACAGTTGACTTACCAGCTCCATTGGCACCAAGGATTCCAATTTTGGCACCATGGTAAAAACCCAAGGTCACATCCCTCAATATCTGCTTGCCCGCTGGGGTCACCTTATTGACCTTGTGCATGCTAAAAATGACCTTTTTATCGTCTGACATGGTATTTATTTTCTAAACTTTCGACCGCAATATTACGCCGAACCAATTTATGCTTGCTCGATTTCCAAAACTGTAATTTCCGGTGGCATCCCCACTCGTCCATGAAACCCAAGCACACCAAACCCCCGATTGATGTGCAAGAACTGACTGGCCTCTTTGTAAAGACCAGCCCATCGTTCGTAGCGCCATTGGCTCGGAGACCATTTGATGCCCAACCATGGGATTTCAACTCCAAACTGCATGCCATGTGTGTGGCCGCTCAATGTGAGCTCTATTGGCGCCTTGCCATGCATCACTTCTTCTTCCCAATGCGTGGGATCATGACTCATCAAAATGGAGAACATCGATTCAGCATCACTCCCTTCCATCGCGGCCTTCAAATCTCCACTTCTGCGAAAGCCTTTCCCCCAATTCTCCACACCAATTAATGCAATTCTTTCTCCTTCTCTTTCAAAATGATGGTGTTCGTTTAACAGCAAACGAAAACCCATCTCTTTGTGAATTTCCTTGATTCGCTTTCGGCTCGCCTCCCGCTCATATTCCTCGAAAGGGCCATAATCGGCATAGTCATGGTTGCCCATGATTGAAAATTTTCCAAGGGGCGCATCCAACTTTCTGAACGCTTCAATCCACGGCTCAGCTTCATTAGCATGGGTATTGACCAAATCCCCCGTAAAAAGAATGACATCTGGAGCTAAGCCATTGATTTCCTCCAGCGCATCCAGCACAGGTCCCGGCGTATCGACGAAGCTTCCCAAATGAGCATCTGAGAACTGAACGATTTTAAATCCGTTGAAAGCCGAAGGCAGGTTGGTTATGGAAATTTTGATCCGTTCCACGCGATAAGCGTATTTGCCCCAAGTAACCCCGTATAAAAAACTCGCAAATGTCAGCCCTGCACCGCCAAGACCCAGCTGAGTTAAAAACGACTCTCGTGAAATTGGGCGGGAACTGCCAGCCATTCGATTGACGAGTGAAAATCCCCCCGAGCGCAAGAGTTCTAACAACTCGAACCCAGCCATCACGAGTTTCGGAATGAAGATGACGAAGAATGAGATGGACATGAAGCTGAGCAAACGCGGGTGCGTTGCACGCCACGTGGGCCACATGAATCCATTGATCACAAACGCAATCCAAATCAGCACGATGAGGAATAACCAAGCACCTCGAATCCGATACCAATCTGGTCGTTCAGATAGTCGACGACTCAATAAACGAAACGAAAGCCATTCGACTAGTGCCAAAATCGCAGACATGAAGACAAAAGCAAAAATCATTCGAGCAATGGTGGGCATGGACGTGAAGTTGAAACAAATTTACAATTACGACGTCCTTTTTTTCGATAACAATGATGCCAAACTTGCTAAACTTTTCGATCAAATACTCGCATTCCATTCTTCGAATGAACCGGCGGGGTCAAGTGATATTAATCCATGTGATGCGATCGCAGTAACGCTGGTCAAATCCAGATTTCCCTGGAGCAGATGATAATCGTGACTGGAAACCATGATATGCCTCCCCTTTTGAACCAGTGCTGACAAATGCGACCACATCACTTGCCGAGATTTAACATCCAAAAAAGCTGTAGGCTCATCCATCAAAATCCAAGGCGTATCTTGTAAAATGGCCCGCACGAGCATCACGCGCTGTGCCAATCCATCACTGAGTTCACAGAGCGATTTATGCCGCATTTGAAGTAAACCAAAGGCGGACAGCCAGTCATGGACTTTAGCTTGATCTGATTCATTTAATGCCAGTGCCTCATCTACCGTCAACTCAGACTGACGCGGCGGAATACTCTGAACAAAAGCCATTTTTAAAATTCGACGAGGTGAGGCAATGCTGCTTACGTCTTCTTCGTCCCAAATTGCATGGCCAGCTGTAGGGTTCTGAAGCCCTGCCAACGTTCGGATCAAAGTGCTTTTGCCGGAGCCATTCTCTCCAATGATCAGATGAATGCCTTTCCCACGCCATTCGAAGGATAGATCCGACAAAACATTCGAATGACCCAGGTAACCGACTGATAGGCCAGATGCTCGAATCGCATGCTCCTTATGATTCGAATGTTGCGTACTCATGAGTGCGCAAAATTCCGTTGCACAAGGACCCAAACGACCATGGGTGCACCCAATAATGAAAGCACCGCATTCAGCGGCCACCCTCCATCAAAAACTCCAACCCCTTTGACTCCCCAGTCGGCGAGCAACGCCAATAAAGCACCGACGAAAGCCGTCAATGGAATCAAGCGTTTATGGCTTCTATGCACTGTCAGCAACTTAACCAAGTGAGGTGTGGCAAGGCCAAGGAATGCTACAGGACCACACACCGCAGTAATGGACCCTGCAAGTAATCCTGTCATCAAAATAAGCCCTTGGCGCAATCGTGACTCATCAACCCCCATGCTTCTTGCCGTGATTTCACCCATGGTCCACTTGTCCAAATCCCTGTGCCAATTGAAAGCCAACAAAGTCGAAAACAAGACAAGTAGAAGCACGATTCCAGCTGTAAACAAAGTCGCCTGGCCGAATGTCCCCATGCCCCAAAAAACAAATTGTTGCAATGCTTTTTCTCGTGCTTCCGCTTGCAACACCGTCACCAAAGCGCCTAAGACATAATTCAGCATAAGACCAAAAATCAGCAAGGACGCCAAACCTCGAAAACGAGTTGACACCACCCATACGAGAACAAGGGCCAGCCAACTCCCGACACTTGCAGCCATAGCATTGGCTAACCATCCTCCTCCCATTCCCGTCAAAACCACAATCGCAACCGCCATTCCTGCGCCTGAAGTCACTCCCAGCACAGAAGGTCCCGCCAAAGGATTATGGAACCAAGTCTGCATCATCAATCCCGAGATTCCAAGACCCGATCCAGCCGCAATGGCCATTAAAACCCGAGGAAGTCTCACCTCAAAAAAAACGGTGGCCGATAACTCCGGGGATGAACTAAACCACGACGCTATACCTCCCCATTCCAAGTTGGTCGATCCCCACAGCAAGTGACTGATTGACAAAATCAAAATCGCTCCAATAGCCAACCAAAGGATTTGACTGTACTTCATTCTGGAAGCCAATTGAAGCAAGGTTCTGAATCCATCACACAAGAATCTTCTCCAAACAAACAGGTCAAGTTTTCAAGCATGGCGTCGGGTCTTGCAACCCACCAGCCGAAGTAATCACATTGCGTCGTGTTGGCAGCGAAGACTCGTCTCGTGTTCGGAAGAATCAGACGATTGCGTTCATCTTTTTGCAATAAACTCTCGATCGTAAGGGAATCACCAGCATGTTGCAACACCAAACCCCACGCATCCGCTTGGGTACCTATTTCTATCATCTCCTCAAGTGGAATCCGAACATTCTCTCGCCCCAATCGATCGTCAAAAACATACGTCACTCCCGCATCACGAAGCAAGGTCGCGATGAAACTACCACCACCTGGCGCATGCCATTCACCTTGTTCAACACTTCCCGTAAACACCCGAAATTCATCGTGATTTCTGTTCGAATTACGTATCGATTCATATTTCCTGGCAATCTCGTCAAATGCCAAATTCGACCTATGCCAAGCAGAATCATTCACCAACCAACCTAAAGCCTTCATCCATTCAGCTCGACCGAGTGGATGTGGTTCGAGGTATTCCAAAATAGGAACAATGGGAATCATCGAAGCCCAACTGGCATCATTGATTGGGTTACCGAAGGGATAAATGCAAAGTGCTGCAGGTTGATGAGAGATCAACATTTCTAAATCCCACTCTGGATTGCCTCCATAATTAATTGCTTCTTCTTGTGAAAGAAGCAATTGAGCTCGATCTGACTGAATGTAATCGACAAAGGAACCTCCCGCCCAGTGTTCCAGGGAGTCATCCCAGGCCTCCAGCAACGCGACGTGAGTGGTGCTTAAAGTGGCCAGTTTCGAGCGCTGGCGGCTCGTTTGTGTTTGGAAATCTTCATTGGAAACACCCCTTAAAACCACTCGTTCCCCACTAGGGCATGAGTCCAAATTAAAAGCGATCGAATCTCTGTAAACTGTTGTCTCGATATGCTCAAACGCAACATCAAAGATTTCCAAGCACGAAATGGGCTCTTGCGCCGGCGGCGCTGCCAATATTTTCCAGCGAAATCCTTGAGCAAATGACGGCGACTGGTAATTAAACGAAGATTCGCTCCCAAATGTGGGGGCCTCCTGAGGAGACTGGCAACCCTGCACCAATGCGAATACAAGGATGAATGAAACCCGAAATGGATGATATCTTAAAATGAACTTGAAGTACACGATGCAACAAATGTACCGCTCCACTTAACTTTACCACATGCCGAACAACCAATCTTCTCAATCCATCGAGGCCAACCGAAACGAGGACGCCATGCGATTGCTATGGACTCCCATTCGTGATCGCATTCAAATAGCTGCAAAAGGTGGAGGGCAAAAACGCATCGACAAAGAGCATTCGAAAGGAAAGAAAACCGCTCGAGAGCGCCTTGAGCTCCTATTTGACCCCGGATCACGACCGATTGAAATCGGAGGTCTGGCAGGTGAGGGAATGTACGATGAGCATGGTGGATGCCCTGCTGGCGGGGTTGTAATTCAAATTGGGCAGGTCGTTGGGAAAACGGTAATCGCCGTGGCAAATGATGCAACTGTAAAAGCCGGAGCTTGGTTTCCGATTACTGGTAAGAAAAATCTACGCGCTCAAGAAATCGCGATGGAAAATCGCATCCCGATTATTTACTTGGTAGATAGTGCTGGCGTCTTCTTGCCGATGCAGGACGAAATATTCCCAGATAAAGAACACTTTGGTAGAATGTTTCGAAACAACGCAAAGATGAGTGCCATGGGGATACCACAGATCGCTGCAGTGATGGGCTCATGTGTCGCGGGCGGTGCCTACCTGCCCATCATGAGCGACGAAGCACTCATCGTGGAGGACACCGGGTCCATTTTTCTTGCTGGCAGCTTCTTGGTTCGAGCAGCCATTGGCGAAGACGTTGATAACGAAACGCTTGGTGGCGCTGACACTCACAGTGGCATCAGTGGAGTGACCGATTATAAATGTAAGAATGACGAAGACGCGCTACACACCATTCGAAAGCTCATTGGGCATCAAAGCATTGAAACCAACCCAGCGGGCTTCAGCCGAGAAAAATCCAATAAGCCAAATGGACCTGGCATCTGCAGCGTATTACCTGGTGAGCGGAATCAGCCTTATGCTACACATGAACTGATCAAATCCCTCGTGGATGCTGATTCGTTTACAGAGTACAAAAAAGAATACGGAAAGACCATCATCACTGGCTACGCACGGATCGATGGCTGGAGTGTAGGCATCGTTGCCAATCAAAGAAAATTGGTGAAGTCAAAAAAAGATGGAATGCAATTTGGAGGGGTAATCTACTCGGACAGTGCTGACAAATCTGCACGGTTCATCATGAATTGCAATCAAAAAGGAATTCCGTTGATCTTTTTGCAAGATGTCACAGGCTTCATGGTGGGCTCACGCAGCGAACACGGCGGTATCATCAAAGATGGAGCGAAAATGGTCAATGCAGTTGCAAATTCAACTGTTCCAAAGTTTACTGTCATCGTTGGCAACAGCTATGGCGCAGGAAATTACGCCATGTGTGGCAAAGCTTATGACCCCCGACTCATCGTAGCATGGCCATCTGCTAAACTCGCTGTTATGGGTGGTGAACAAGCCGCGAAAGTTTTGCAACAAATTGAGATAGCGCGTCTCAAAAAAAAGGGTGAAAAACCCGACGAAACCGCACAAAAAGAGCTTTTTGACTCCCTCGCCTCAAAGTATGAACACCAGACTTCACCCATTTATGCAGCGGCAAGGCTTTGGGTAGATGCAATCATCGATCCTGAAGACACGCGCCATTGGATCAGCAGCGGCATCTCCATGGCCAGTCACGCTCCCATCGAGCCATTTCGAACAGGTGTGATTCAGACTTAAGATCGAGGAGCACCTATCACTGCGTTCTCTCGAGCAAACTTAACGCCTTGTGCATCGCCTCAAACAATGGTTGCGTTCCGTCCGAACGTCCTTCTTCTGTAACACCACGAATAATCAACAACGCATCCCAAAGGGCGTTTTCATCGTTGACCGATTCCAACTCCTCGATCCAAGTTAATGCCTCCATGGCGCAACTAAAATCACCATCTGCAGCGCAATTCACGACAGAGCGCAGTTGATCCTCAGATTGAAAACCACAGCTCCATAAAAAGCCAATGATGTCTGCGTGCACCGCCTCAAAATCCGGATCTTCTAGAGCATCTCCCATCACCTCCGCTCCATCTGAAATCTTGAGAGCGCCGAGCATCGAGCCGATTTCTGTTCGCAGAAGCCCTTCAGGACGATCACGAAAGGCTTCAAGCATAGGACGCACCCACTGAATGTTTCCGCTTTCCTTTGCCTGTTCTAGGGCATTCAAGGCGTCTTGCTCGCTACCTGAAATCAAGTGTACTATGGAATTCATGCCGCAAAAGTACAGCACATCAAAGAGGAATCACACAACCACGGACGCTGCTGCAACGGGATCTGAAAAAGTACTTTTCCAAGCTGCAACAAATTCAGTCAGCATGATCGCTGTTGCTCCCCAAATGACGTGCTCTTGATAGTGATAGGCTGGAAGTGAAATGGTGGACCCCGCAGCCAGTCCAATTTCAGTCATTCTCAGTGAATCATTCGACAAGAATTGCTCGACGGGAATAATGAGTAAAGCGGCCACTTCAGTCTTATCAATGTTCCAATTGGGCATGCGCGTGAGACAGGCTAGGAATGGCGTTACAATGAATTGACTTGGGGGGATGTATCGATCTGTAAGTTGGGCAAATATCTCTTTGCCATTCAGAGCAACTCCCATCTCTTCATTGAACTCACGCAGCGCCGTTTCTCTTGCGTTGGAATCTGTTGCTTCAAACTCCCCACCAGGTATTGATATTTGTCCACTGTGTACTCCTGGATATTCAGTTCGTTTCATCAAAACAAGACACCATTTTCCATTCTGTGGAACGAGCGCCAGCAGAACGGATGCGTGCCGAATGTCCGCACGCTGCACTAACGCATCAGCTGCGGATGGACGCTTAAATGGCATAGACGCATCCGCCATTTCGCCAAATGAAATTCCCTCACTTTTGATGCTATTGGACAACGATTGAATGAATTGTAGATGTTGCTCAATCATGACTCAAAAATGCGGCAGAATGTACGAGCATCCATTATCTTCGACGAAGAAATACCACGATGACAGAACAGCCGCGCATAGCCATGTTGGATGACACCATTGGCTTCCCTCCATTGCATGAAGCTTGGGAAGGATTGCTCGCCATTGGTGGAGACCTGAATGAAGCGCGCCTCATCGCAGCCTACGAAGGAGGCATTTTTCCGTGGTACGGTGAAAATGACCCCATACTCTGGTGGGCTCCTGAAAAACGATGCATAGCGCGTCTTGAAGACCTCAAAATATCGAAGAGTATGCGCAATGTGCTCAACCGAAAAGACTTTCAAGTCAAGGTCGACACGAAATTTGAGGAGGTGATTCGCAATTGTGGAGAATTGAGGAAAGACGGTGAGGGAACTTGGATTTCTGAGGAAATCGTTCAGGCTTATCTGCGACTCCATGAATTGGGATTGGCTCATTCATTTGAAACTTGGCGGAACGGAAAGCTCATTGGAGGCTTATATGGTGTATCCATAGGGCGCATGTTTTTTGGAGAAAGTATGTATTCCAGTGAGAGCAACGCCTCCAAAATCGCCTTTATCCATCTCATTGAATGGGCAAGACGCAACCACTTTGGACCGATTGATTGTCAGATTCAAAACAACCATCTCAGCAGCCTTGGAGCCATCGAAATCCAACGCGATGAATTCATGTCTTTGCTGAGGACTCATCTGAACAATGGAAAAACAATTCGCGGCCGTTGGAATTTAGAACTCGGCGATAAGAACTGATGCCATCTTGAGCACGCATCTCTCTGGTTTCAAGGGCATGAGGCATCTGTTTTTTGCGCTATTCACAAGTCTTCAACATCTTTCTGAGAGTCGTTAACAATTCGTTCATATTTCTCTGGTGATTGTGGGGGCGTTTGTAGCTGTAGCCTGCTACTTTGCGCTTGTAGTCCATCTGGCTGCACACAACCAAAACCTAACCTCTACAATCACCCACTCATGGACAAGTACGATTACATGATCCTCGACATCATCCACACATACAAGCAAGAGCAGCAGTCACACATTCGCCTTGCCGTGTTGGAAAGAAACTTTTGGAAGCGCATTGAAGCGGATACAGACTTGAGTGTTGGTCAGGCGAGGATAGGTGAACGCATCACCAATTTATACTTAGATGGTATGTTGCAAAATAAAAATGGTTACACCCTCACGAAAAAAGGACGAGAGCAATTGGCTTTTGCTCCTTGGAAGCAAGCTGAAATTGCCTAAGGTCAATTCCCTTCTCAAAGATTCGCTTCATCGTGAGTCAAAAAAAGCCGGACATCATCCGGCTTTTTCAGTCTTTATGAAACGCGATTGCTCGGTGACCTAATCTACCGAACGAATTCGCGCAATTAGCTTTCCAGAACTTCTAACTCTGGATATTTTTCTTTCCAAAAGGCAAGCTTCTCCTCATCTCGCACCGTAATAACTGTTCGACGATCAAGTCGGACTTTGATGTTGGGTTGCAATTCCTTTGCACGCTTTTTCCGGGCCATAGCTGTAATCTTTAATACTTAAGATACGAAACAAACATAGTTCGCTCAGCGAAAGAACAGCATTTCCGCTCAAAAGGTTGGCATTGTGCATAACCTTTTTACAATTCTTATCAAATCCAGCCGCCAAACTTCCGGAATTACCGAGCTGTTAGCCGCTCAATTCCTGCCGGCAACTTTAGTTGCGAAATACTGAATGTACAGGTAACATAGAACAGGAAGTACCAGGGCTACTGCAAAACCAGAGCCATCGGCTAAAGCACCCACAGCTGGCGGTATGAATGCACCTCCTACAATCGCGGTACACAGAATACCACTGCCTAACGGCTTTAAATCCCCCAACTCTCCAATTCCTAAGGTAAAGATCGTTGGAAACATGATGCTATTGAATAACCCAACAGCCAAAAGAGCAAGAAGTGCCGTAACTCCGGAGGTCAAGAGGCTCAGCACAACCATCGTTGCCGCACCTAAAGCGAAAATAGAAAGAAGTTTATTTGGCGCAATCCGCTGCATCAAAGCACTTCCTATGAAGCGACCTATCATCGCACCACCCCAGTAAAAGGTCAGCAAAGCTCCGATTAATCCTTTGGCGTCGATGCCCTCAAGTGACATTCCCCTGATACTGGCAGCCAAAGCTGCCATAGAAGACAGAGCAGCATTGTCGCGAATAATTTCTCCAACGCCCAACTCAAGTCCGTAGCCAACCATGTAAGAGCCGATGGCAACTTCCGCACCAACGTAAACAAAAATTGCAATAGCCCCAAAACGCAATGTTTTATTCTTCCAAGCATCACGTAAACCTCCTTCGCTATTGGCTCCGAGGATTCGGGGTAATTTGCTTGCACCAATCAAAACAGCTAGCATTAGAAATCCCATGGCTAAAGCCACAAAGGGTCCTTGCACGGCCGATGCCTCTGCTGTGCGGTAAAAGTCCAAAGCCTCCGGATTGAGTTGGCTTTGCTCGTCACCCGACAAGATCTGATCGCTCAACAAAAAACTTGCAGCCACAATGGGCGCAATGGTCGTACCTAAGGAATTAAAAGCCTGAGCAAGATTCAACCGGCTAGATGCTCGCTCAGGAGAGCCAAGAACGGAAATGTAAGGATTGGCTGCAACCTGCAAAATGGTAAGTCCTCCAGCTACTACAAATAAGGCGAGTAAAAACAAACCATAAACGCGAGTAGCTGCAGCTGGATAAAAAAGAAGACAACCTAAGGCTGCGAGTCCAAGCCCCGTCAATATTCCCCGTTTGTATCCGATGCGCTCGATCAAGTTTCCACCAGGAATGCTCAAGATTCCGTATGCCGCAAACCACGCAAATTGCACCAGTCCTGCTTGAAGAAAAGTCAATTCAAAAACATCCTTTAAACGTGGAATTAAGGCATCAACCATCACTGTGATAAATCCCCACATAAAGAACAGAGAGGTCACAATGATAAAGGGTCCTTGGTACGATTTTGCTTTGGTCATATTCATGGCCGCAAATTAAATCGTTTTGAACTTGTCAGACGGAAACCACCTAAAATTTACACTCCAAAGGCTCGTTTTCCTTTAACGCATCAACTGAAGCGTTCCAGTATACTCTTCAGCATCTGTATCGAATCCCTTTAATCGAATGATCCAATTGTAAATTCCATTCTCAGCAAAATGCGTTCCACCATTCACATCACCCATCCAGAAATCATCCAGTGAAGTGCTGTGAAACACCATTTCTCCCCAACGATTCATAATCCATAGTTCGTAATCCTTGATTTGACCTCCAATCACTTTGAAAGCATCATTGATTCCATCATTATTCGGAGTAAAGGCAGTTGGTACATAAAGTAAAACAGGACCTCTCACAACTGTATAGGACTGATTCGTACATCCCGCCCAGCTCGTGACGTCGAGGGTCACAGTGTAGTCGCTTAAACCATCAAACTCGTGCACAACAAGAGGTTCATCCGAGGTTGATCCGTCTCCAAAGTTCCAATCATATCCATAAGCTCCGACATAAGGCTCCGGTGGATTGGGTGTGGCTCTGAAAGTATATCGGTTCTCATTTTCCTCCGTGCCACTCACTGTAAAATCGCTGAATAGATACTGCACTTCTACCGTGCTTGCAATGTCCATTTCATCTCCACAAATGTCTGTAGCTATAACCGGGTAAGTGGCCGATTGAGTTGGAGTGATGTATTGGATCGGACCATATGTTCCAAGCGATGGCCAATAGTATGTGAATCCTTCCTCACCACCCATGGCAAGGGCTTCTAGTGACATCCCATCTCCAACACAGATGGTTGTTGATGGCGTGATCTCGAGCACAATCGGAATGTCAGGGATATGGTAAACGAGTGAGTCGGTTGTCGAGCCGCCGCAACCATCCTGAACAAAGATACCAACCGGAATGGTCACATAAGACTGAATGGTAATTTCGTCGTCGTCATCGTAAGGTTCACCGGAAACGAACCATTCGTATTGATAATCGCCAGAACCACTTATGACATCCACCGGGATTGATGTGTAATCTACGCAGCTTCCATAGATATCTGGCCCCAACTCAATGACCAACGGCGGGTTGTCAATAGCTACTTGAGCATTATCCGTTCCACTTTGGCCACAGCCATCATCCACATTCACCGTAAACGTCGCCGTTTCCGTCAATTGGACGTCAATGTTGTCTCCACTTTCATTCATATTAATTCCGTTCTGGAACCATGAATATTGATACCCTCCTGAGCCACTGGTTACATCGGCTTGCAGATTGAAAACCTCCGTACAAGGTCCGACCAAACCGTCGGGCAGAGTCACAATAACCTCAGGAGCATCCACCGTGATCTCGATGTCTACCGATTCCACTTGACCGCAGGCATCACTGACGTCCAGCACAATGCTTTCGTCAGAACTTGTTGCCCAATTCAACGGATTACCCCAGCCAAGCCAAGAACCACCGTCCAACCATGTATAATTAAATGGACCTGTGCCCGTTGCAGATGCTGTGATGCTAAAAGGATCATTGCAGAGCACATCAATTTGCTCGTCCACAGTAACTACAATCGGAGGGATATTGTAGGTAATTTCTACGCTATCAACCATTTCCATTCCACAAGCATCCGTCACCGTTACAAACACCTCGTCTGCATTTTGCCACGTGCTTAGAGACAACAATGAAGGGTCAAACCAAGAGGCAAACAAGTTATTCCCGTCTTGATCCTCCCAATCGTATTCATAAAAGCCGCCAGCCGCCAAATCGTATCCACCATTCGCTACCGCCTGAATGTCCACTAATCCGTTACATTCAAGTTGAATCGTTTCCTCCACGATATTCACCTCAAGCGGATCAAATTCTAAAACTTCTACTTCAATGATTGCAGACTCCGATGGCATGCCACAGGTATCGCCTACAATGATTTCGCACAACCATGGACCGGCAGCATTTGGATCAAGGATGTAGGGAGCACCGATTTGACCATCGCACAGCCACTCGTAAGTGTAATTCCCATATCCTCCGCTCACTAGCGGTGTCAATTCAATGACATCACCCAGGCACATCTCCGTTTCATAGCCTTCCACTTCGAATGGAGGTGGTTCCTCTGCTACATAGAACGTGAAATAAGTGGTGAGACCTCCTCCATTGCAAGCCGCTACATTCTCAATTTCCATCTCAACCAACTCCGGTCCTTCATCGACGCCGTCAATGAAAGCCGTAAGTTCAAATTCTACGATGCTGACAAATGGTGCGAATACCACAGAGTCTGGCAAAGGCAGCAATGACCCATCCGGTTGTGGTTGGCCATAATCAACCCCATTGGTAGCGACGCTGCTACCATAGTTGATGTACACCATTTCCTGAATATCAAGAATTGTTTCTACCGGACGCTCGAAAGAGAGCGTCGCTGTTCCACAATCCTCGTAAATCGTATTCGCGTCCGGTCCTCCAACATCAATGCTCAAATCAATTTGAACTACTGCGTTCGATTCAAAAGAACCCTCTTCAAGAACAACGATGGATTCCAACGCCGTGTCACTGCCATCTGCAATGGCCAGTTTGATATGATAGGTCTCACCGCATTCAACGGGATAAGAAGCTGTGAAAGGTACTGTGTAACCATTGATACACACATCAGTTCCCCCTTGGTTATCAATGTAATATTCTGGGTTTGTGCCCGAGTTAACTGAAGAAATAGTAATGGGCAGATTGGGGTCAGTATTCGGAACACCTGCGATGTTGACTGCGCCACCAGGGAAACCTGCGGGACTATCATATCCACCTGTTATTCCTGGTCCACTCAGAAAAAAAGCAAAAACATCATTGAACTGGGTATTAATCCAGTTTTCATACTCGTCAGATCCAAAAACGTAGTCGAAACTCACAGTGTCTCCAGCTGCAATGAAATCAAACTCGAGAACACAACCGTCATTGACTGAATTTACCGTAAAAGCTTCACCAATCAAATCAGGGACAGAGTTGGCGATGTCTAGCAGGTCGGGGTCACTAAATCCTGTACCTAAACATCCAGTGCAACCAACAAATTCTTCGGGACATTCAAGGTTTTCAGCAACGTCACAGCTTAAAACAAGACCAGAGGAAAGAGAAAAGACGTCATCACCTCCTGTGAGATAACCGATTTGTTCATCCCCTCCTTGGTAGGTAATATTGAAAGCTTGTATTCCGTTACCGAGAAGTATGTCGTTTACATACTCTTCCAAAGTCAGCCCCGACTCTACTTCTAGTTGAGCGGACAGAGGCTGGACAGCCAAAATAAGAGCTGCAAGGATTAAATGAAGCGCACAGAAATAGAGTCGAATCATGCTGTGTTGTTTTGCTATGGTAATATTACCACAATCTCAGAACAACACAAAAAAGGAAAGGTTGCTTCTTAAGAGCGGAATGCGCTCAATTGTGAAGAAAGCTTCTTGCGCGCATGGAATATGCGACTTTTAACCGTGCCCATCGGAATGTTCAACTCCTCAGCGATTTCATCGTAGTGAAATCCTTCCAAGAACATTTTGAAGGGAATTCGAAAATCTCCTTTCAAACCATCGATCGCCGCATGAATGTCCTTCTCATTTATTTCGGACGTGATGGTATCAGACTGCATGGAACCTGAGTTCAAGTAGTACTGATTATCGGTGGTGTCCAAAATGGTATTTTGGAACTTCTTCCGCTTGTAGTTATTGATGAAGATGTTTCTCATGATGGTGTACAGCCATCCTTTGATGTTTGTTCCCTCCTTGAAGTTCTTCTTGTAACGAAGTGCCTTCACCATGGTATCTTGGATGAGGTCTTCCGCATCTTGAGCGTCACGAGTGAATCCCATTGCAAACCCTTTCAGAAAAGAACGATTGGTAACGAGTAAGGTATTGAATTCAATTGTGCTCATAACATTTTGTTTAATGATTCCCGGCAAAGATTAAACAAAACTTTCATTGAACCAAGGTTTTGTTTAACTTTTAACAAAAATGTTTAAACATTTTGATCACGCACCACCATAAGTTGCACCCGACAAGGGAGATAAAATGAAATCACTTGACTGATTTTCAGCCAAATAGAACTGAAGCCAACTCCGAACCGTTTGTAACAGTTGTTACGACTTCGTTCGATGAACAACCTTCAAACACCTTGCCGGCTAGAAGGAACTTGTTTTCAAGTCCCTCAAATTCCGAGGTGATCATGTCGACATAAGCTTGTGCTTCCGATGAAGCCGGATAAGTTGTGCAATAGGCGACAAATCGTGCATTTGGAAATTGTTCTGCAACACCAAGCAAATCGCTAAAGGGTACACTTGCCCCTAGGAATACGCTTCGAATGCTATACTTTCTGCATAAAAAGTGGATGAACAAAAGGCTGATATCGTGTATCTCTCTCTCGGGCAAGTACAATATTGCAACGGGAGCATCACTGCGAATCTCATCTTGAACACCATCAACGGCAGCGTTGAGCACTTGTCTCATCAAATGACTGATGAAGTGTTCTTGTGCTGGGCATATTGAGTTGGTCAGCCAGAGGACACCAATTTGAGATAAAAAGGGCAAGAAAACCTCCAAGACTGTCTTGTCGAGTCCAAACTGCGCTGAATGTTCGTTTACGACTTCGTGAAAAGCTGCTTCGTCATAATTGAGCATGCTCAACTTCAGCCTTGAAAACATTGAACTGAGGCCTCCCTCTGAAAGCTGTATCTCGTTCACCTTCGTGAGCAGTGCCGAATCACTCAGTTGTGCAATTTTGGAAATTTTCATTCCATGATGCATCAGGTAAGAGACATTCAAAAGCTTCTTCAAGTCATCTCCGCTGTAATAGCGAATGTTTGTTGACGTCCTCTTTGGAATTAGCAACTCATAGCGCTGCTCCCATGCTCGGATGGTGTGAGACTTGACTCCTGTGAAGTGCTCAAGGTCTTTGATTGAAAACTGCTGGGCTACTCCTCTTTCCTTCATTTTACGAAAAGGATTCGTGAGGCTCCCGTCAAACGGAAAGCAGACAAAGCGTATTTTTGAGCCATGACGAAGATTACCTTCTTCCACGATAAGAGCTCCTGTTTGTATCCTTTAGGCGCTGCCCACACAGAGGGTAAGATGCTCCTAGGAGCTCTCACGCTTGCAGAATACTGGGATATGGTCGTTCGTTCGAGCATCAACAATATAGAACAAGGCGTCAGCCAGAATGTTCTCACGAGCCTGCAGAGAGGCCAATTGAATGATCGGTGGCTTCCTACAGCTGATGCCGTTAAGACTTTGAAAGACCTTCCTGTAGGCGCTGATTTGTATTTCAATGGCACCCCACTTTTTCGATGGAATGCATCCATTGAGCAACTCGAGCCCCAGTTCGCAACAAATGCTGAACTCTTGAGCACCCCTACTCAACTTTTTTCGAATGCCGGAGAATGGATCACAGAACAGGTTCAAGCAGTTGCGAAAAAATGGGCGGCCAAACCCGCATCTCAAATACCCCTACCATCCCATGTCCAGGTCATAGGCCCAGTGGACAGTCTGCTCATCGCGCCAGGGGCTCGGGCCAATGCGTGTAACATCAACACGTCGGCCGGTCCTGTCTTACTCGGTCCAGATAGTGAGATTCAAGAAGGAAGCAGCATTCGTGGACCACTCTACCTTGGAGCCAAAAGCGTCATCAAGATGGGATCCAAGGTATATGGTCCAACCAGCATTGGTGATCAGTGCAGGATCGGTGGTGAAGTTTCGAATTCTGTGTTTTTGGGCTTTGCAAACAAAGGACACGATGGATTCGTCGGCAATTCCGTAATCGGTCACTGGTGCAATTTGGGGGCGGCTACAAATACCAGCAACCTCAAAAGCAATTACAGCACAGTGCGGCTTTGGGATAAAGACACTGGGAAATACGACGAATCAGGCCTTCAGTTTTGCGGATTGATCATGGGAGACCACAGTAAATCTGGTATCAACACCATGTTCAATACAGGGAGCATCGTTGGGCCTGGATGCAACGTCTTTGGGAGCGGTTTTCAGCCCAAACACATCCCCCCTTTCTCGTGGGGCGGGGGCGCAGATTGGCAAAAGCACGAATTTGACAAGTTCATCCAAACCGCGCGATCGGTGATGTCGCGGAGAGGTCACGAATTACTCGACAACGAAATTGAGCTTTGGAAAAAAGAGTATCTACGCGATACCAAAATCACATAATGTCCACGGCTCATTAAGTCCGAGCAACTGACAAAAACAACTGCCACATTGTCCGAGTATGATGGTGGCACGGCCTTTGACCTGAAGCAGTACAACAAGGAAGAAGATGTTTGAAGATCAAGTAGAAGAGGAACAGTGGGGCTTAAGCGATGCGCAAGACCACGAATTTATACCACTTATTTCTGCAGAGGATGAGGAGGCAATGCAGAAAGAAGAGGTACCGGAAGATCTCCCCCTTCTATCCCTGCGCAACACTGTTCTATTTCCGGGTGTCGTCATCCCCATCACAGTTGGGAGGGACCGCTCGATTCGCCTCGTAAAGGATGCCCACAAAAATGAACAACGCATCGGTGTGGTCAGTCAAAAAAACGACGACATCGAGGTTCCCAATGGCACCGACCTGAATGAAGTCGGCACTGTGGCCAAGGTCATCAAAATGCTCCGCATGCCTGATGGATCAAACACCGTTATCCTGCAGGGCCAGAAACGATTCAAATGGACGGAAATTGTCCAAGAGGAGCCATACATGAAAGCTCGGGTTGTTGAATACGATGCCGAAAACTTGCCACCCAAGGATGACGAACACAAGGCACTCATGGAGAGCCTCAAAGAGCTCGCCATTGAGATCATCCAACTCAGCCCGAACATCCCGACAGAGGCGGGGTTTGCAATTAAGAGCATTGAAAGCCTCACTTTTCTGGTGAATTTCATCGGCTCAAACATGAACGCTCCTGTGGAAGAAAAGCAAATCCTTTTGGAAGTCGCAGGAATAAAAGCAAGGGCGAGTAAAGTGCTCGAATTGCTCAATAAAGAAAAGCAGATGCTTTCTTTGAAGCGAGACATTCAGACCAAAGTCAAAGGGGAATTGGATCAGCAACAGCGCGAATATTACCTCAATCAACAGCTCAAGCAAATTCAAGAAGAATTAGGCAACAACCCTCAAGCTCAGGAAGTTGCCGAACGAAAGCTAAAGGCAGAGGCAATGTTATGGCCAGAGCATGCAAAAGAAGCATTCGATCGCGAAATCATTAAGCTTGAACGCATGAATTCTCAATCTGCAGAGTACAGTGTGCAAGCCAACTATGTGGACTTAATGCTCGACCTGCCGTGGGAGAAAAAATCAGAAGATAACTTTGACTTGCACCATGCGCAGTCTGTTTTGGACGAAGATCATTACGGGTTGGACAAAGTGAAGGAGCGCATCATTGAGCACTTGGCGGTGCTGAAAATCAAAGGTGACCTTAAGGCACCTATCATATGCCTTTACGGCCCTCCTGGTGTCGGAAAAACTTCTCTTGGCAAAAGCGTGGCACGGGCTCTGAATCGCGAATACGTCCGCATGAGCCTCGGCGGACTTAGGGATGAAGCAGAAATTCGCGGTCACCGAAAGACATACATCGGCGCCATGCCCGGCAGGATTTTACAAAGCCTAAAAAAAGCGGGGCAATCCAATCCACTTTTTGTCTTGGATGAAATTGATAAGCTGGGGCGAGATCACCATGGCGATCCGTCCAGCGCCATGCTGGAAGTACTCGACCCTGAACAAAACAGCGCATTTCATGACAACTACTTGGACTTAGATTATAACCTCAGCAACGTTATGTTCATTGCCACATGCAACAATCTTGGCTCCATTCAGCCTGCACTGCGCGACCGAATGGAAATCATCGAAGTCACAGGATACACTGTAGAAGAAAAGGTCCAAATTGCCAAAAGACACCTGGTACCGAAGCATCTAAATGATTCTGGACTCTCCCAAAAAGAAATCAAAATCCCGGTAAAAACACTGGAGTCCATTGTTGAGCAATACACAAATGAAAGTGGCGTCCGCGGCCTGGAAAAGCGAATTGCAAAAGTAATCCGCAACCGTGCGAAAGAGGTCGCATTGGAAGAGTCTTTCGAAGCCTCTGTTATCCCCGAACATTTGAAGGGAATCTTGGGGCCTTCACGAGAAAAAGATCGTTACCAAGGCAATGAGACGCCAGGGGTTGTGACGGGGCTAGCTTGGACGCCGAATGGCGGCGACATTTTGTTCATCGAGACTTCGCTTACCCCAGGTACTGGTAAACTGACCCTCACAGGAAACTTAGGAGACGTCATGAAGGAAAGTGCAATGATTGCGCTCGAATATGTCAAATCACATGCTCAATCTTTGGGTCTTGACATCGAGGTCATTGCCAAAACCAATGTCCACCTCCACGTGCCCCAAGGAGCAATTCCAAAAGACGGGCCGAGCGCTGGAATCACGATGGTATCGGCCATGGTATCAGCCTTCACCCGAAAGAAAATCCGAAAGGCGCTGGCCATGACCGGAGAAATCACCCTCCGCGGCCAAGTACTTCCAGTTGGCGGAATCAAGGAAAAAATATTGGCAGCGAAACGAGCAGGCATCAAGGAAATCATCATGTGTCATCGAAACAAGCAAGATGTCGATGAAATCGATGCAGGCTACCTCAAGGGCATGCGGTTCACCTACGTCAAAGACATTCAGGAGGTAGTTTCCAGAGCAGTTCTAAACGAAAAGAACGTTTCAAGCGTTTGATCTCATGATGAATCACCCCCATATTCGAGCAGTCGCTATCTTATTTTGTCTCGGTGCATTCAGCGCACAATCACAAGAAGTACAAGAATCGCTCATTTTCGAACTTCCAACAGACGCAAGATCAGCAGCATTAGGTGGAACACTCATGGCTGATGTAGCAGGTGATTTGCATGCAGCGGCCTACAACCCAAACCTTTTAGACTCCAGCCATTCTGGTTTAATTGCATTGGATTACGTCAACTATTTCAGCGGAATTGGACTGGTGTCAGTCAACTATGTTCGGCAGAAAAAACGCGCTGGGATGACGCAGATCGGAATGCGCGCATTGAATTACGGACAATTCGATGCCTTTGACGCTGCAGGAAACATGCAAGGCACATTTTCTGGAAGTGATCTCATCAGTTTTGTGGGCTGGACTCACCCCATTGATTCCACCTGGACTGTTGCCGCACAAGTTTTTGCAGGTTCACGAAGCTTGAATCGCGAAGTTGCACTTTGGGCGGGTGTCGAAGGGTTCATTCAAGCACGTTGGCCTCAAAAAAGACTGGCATTTGGCGCGGGCATTTCCGGGTTTGGTCGGCAATGGGGCTGGAAAGGAACGCAGCCAAATGGAGCTTTGCCATGGAACCTGCAGTGGAGTTTCGTCAAAGGTTTTCAGAACGCCCCTTTTGTGCTTTTCATCAAAGGGAATCACATGGAGGAGTGGGACTTGGCACCTCCCGGCACCTATGATGACTCCATTGACCCTCTGACTGGCGATGTCATTCCGAGCAAAGTATTCAAATTTGGGGATCAATTGATGCGACACATTGCAATCGGAACACAAATCAAATTGGGCCCTAACGGAGCTCTATTTGTTGGATACGATTACCGCAGACGAGCTGAAATGGCTGCCTCTCAGCGTTATGGAACCAATGGATTTGCGATCGGTGGCGAGTTTAAAGTGCGTGAATTTCGTCTTCGAATCACACGAAACACCTATCATTTTGCAGGTTCTTCGACGCACATTGGCTTGACATTTAATCCTCGAAGATTTAAGGAAGGTTTCTAAGCCTCAACGCTTAATTTGCATGCCCATGGAGAAAGTGAGAATTAACATAGCCATCGATGGACACTCCTCGTCGGGCAAGAGCACTATGGCAAAGTCCTTGGCCAAGGAGTTGAACTTTGTCTACATTGACACAGGAGCCATGTATCGAGCAGCGGCCTTGTTTTGCATCAAAGAACGACTCATTGAGGGAAATGAAATCGATGAACGACGAATTCCAACAGCAATCGAACGGATGTACATCGCCTTCAAGTACAACGCGAAAACTGAACAATCAGAAATCCATCTGGGCGGCGCGAATGTCGAACAGGAGATCCGATCTATGGAAGTAGCTCGACGGGTGAGTTTGGTAGCAGCCGTGCCTGAAATCCGACACAAGCTCGTCAACATTCAGCAACGCATGGCTTCTTCAGGTGGCGTCATCATGGACGGACGTGACATCGGCACTGTCGTGATGCCCAAAGCAAAGCTGAAGTTCTTCATCACAGCAGACGTTGAGATTCGAGCCCAAAGACGATACGAAGAATTGAAAGAAAAGGGAGTAGAAACGACATTAGGCGATGTACTGCATAACATTCAAGAACGCGATCGAATTGACACTACAAGGGCTGTTGCACCCCTGAGAAAAGCAGAAGATTCCATCGTGATGGACAACACCAATCTCACCATTGACGAGCAGTTTGACTTTCTACTGAGTCATTCACGAAAAGCCATAGCAGAAGCATGATCCGTGGCCAATTCGGGCCATTTATCGCGGCCGCGTGTACATTCTTGACATTGAACACAAGTGCATTGCAGCCGCAACGTCACGGACGGCACTTTGACTCATTATCACCGCAGCTCGACACCCTTCTCCCCGCTTTTTTAAGCCCCAATCACTTCGAATGGGCAGATTCCGTGATGCTGAGCCTTAGCATGCGGGATCAAATTGCTCAATTGCTAATGCCTCCGGTTTATGCGCATCAAGACCAAAAAGATTGGGCTGAGGCAGAACAATGGGCGAAAAACGGTGACATCGGCGGTGTGATTTGCATGCAAGGCCATCCGCAAGAACAACTTGAACGACTGCAGCGACTTCAATCAGCCTCGAAAGTACCTTTGCTTGTCTCCACCGATGCAGAATGGGGGCTCGGCATGCGACTCGATTCCACGCGCTCATGGCCTCGAGCACTCACCATTGGCGCTGCTAACGACACAGCACTTACACGAAAATTCGGACAAGAAGTCGGCAAGGCCCTGCGAGCGACTGGTGTACATGTCAATTTTGCTCCTGTGGTGGATGTCAATAGCAACCCAATGAATCCAGTCATTGGAAGTCGTTCCTTCGGAAGTAGCGTGCAACGCGTGTCTGAAATGGGAACAGCGTATGCCAAGGGGATGCAGGACCTTGGAATTCTGGCTACGGCAAAGCACTTTCCCGGACACGGAGACACTGACGCAGATTCGCACAAAACTTTGCCTTCAATCCTGCACGCGCGACAACGTCTTGATTCCGTTGAACTCGAACCCTTTCGAAAGTTGACCAGTGAAGGAGTAGCTGCCATGATGGCCGCTCATCTCTACATCCCTGCATTGGACTCTGCCCCAAACCGCCCCTCCACCCTCTCACCTTTGATCATTGACACGCTATTGCGACAGGAAATGAAATTCCAAGGATTGGTGTTCACGGATGCCATGACCATGAAGGGATTTTCAGACTTTACCACGACCCAGACTCCTCACGCAGATGCTCTTATTGCGGGCAATGATGTTCTTTTGTTTCCTGCAGATCCACCAACAGCGATCAAGGAGATTTTGACAGCAATCAAAAGCCAACGGATTGATTCGCTTTCGATCGCTCAAAAATGCCGTCGTGTGCTTGCAGCCAAATCTTGGGGCGGGGCTATGAATTCTGCTTCTGGAAATTTTGATTCTAACCGCGCTGAGTCCATTCACCGGGAAATACTCGCCCGATCTCTGACGGTTGTGACCAATCGTGAACGAGCGCTTCCGTGGGGTCCGAAGGTGAAACAAGTTGAATCGATTTTTATCGGTTGGAAGGGACAACCGCACCAACGATTCAATCAGCAAGCTGAAAAAGTCATGGGGCCTAACCGTGTGTTTTCCGGCCGTTCACTCACCGACCGGAGCTTCACTGATGAAGCAAAGTCATTGATTCCATCCTTGCTATCGAAAGGATCCGACTGGCTTGTCATACACCTTGGCGGGACATCAAACTCAGTGAGCAAGCAACATGGGATTCCGGATGAGGTCATCGAGCAATTGAATTGGACATTGGCACTTGCCAATGAACGAAACGTTCCCACAGCTGTGATTGTGTATGGCAGTCCTTACCTCTTGGATCGACTGGAAAAATGCGCTGCTCTCACGGAAACGCTAATCGTTGCCTACCAAGATGACGAACGAACCATCCATGCCGTTGCGCAAGCGCTCACCGGTGCTGGAATGGCAGGGGGAACCTTGCCCATTTCTGTTGGAGCATTTCCCGAGGGACACGGATTGCCTTGGTCAGGTGGGGTGCGACTCGGATTTTCAAAAGTTCCATTTGGTGCGAAGCATCAAATTGACAGCATTGCCCACGATGCGATAGAGGGCGGAGCAATGCCGGGATGTCGGGTCATCGTGGCTCACAAAGGAATGGTAGTGCACGACGGTGTTTACGGAACTTTGGACGGTACAAATCCTGTAGAAACCAGCAGTGTTTACGACTTGGCAAGCATCACCAAAGTAGCGGCTTCCACCCTTGCCCTCATGCACCTTGAAGAACAAGGCGTCATAGATCGGAACGCTTCATTTGAAACTTACTTGCCGGATTTAAAAGGCACCGAAATGGGCTCGCGATTGCTTCGTGACGTCCTAGCGCACCGAGCCGGACTCACCTCTTGGATTCCCTTCTACCTCGAAGCGTTAGAGGACTCGACGGCTTTTTCTCTTGTGCCCACGAAAGAGCATACTCAAAAGATTACCAACTCCTGCTTCATGCGGCCAAGCTGGCAAGACAGCATCTGGAATAAGATCATCGGTGCTCCTATTGATCCCGTAGGCAAGCATCGATACAGTGATTTGGGCTTCTATGCCATCCAGCGAATCGTTGAAAGCAAGACGGGAAAATCCTTGGACAACCTGGTGGGGGAACTCTTTTACGATCCTGCCGGATGGAGCAGCTTTTGCTTCAATCCGCTTGAAGAGATGGAGGTCAAAAATATTGCTCCAACCGAAAATGACACCTTGTTTCGAAAGACAGCCGTGCGCGGAACGGTTCATGATCCCGGTGCAGCGATGCTTGGCGGAATCTGCGGACATGCAGGACTGTTTGGAAACGCCTATGACCTCGCTCGCCTCATGCACATGTTGCGCATGGGTGGGAGTTATGGAAAAGTTGATTTTTTCGAGCCTGAAACCATTGTTGATTGGACTCGTCGGGTTGACCCAAATCCTGACCACCGAAAGGCCAGTGGATTCGATCGACCCGCCAACGAACCTGACACTGGGCCAACATGCAATGAAGCGAGTCCAGGTAGTTTTGGCCATTCGGGGTTCACAGGAACATTGGCCTGGGCAGATCCAGACGAAGATATCCTTTTTGTCTTCCTGAGCAATCGAACATTTCCCGACGCAAACAATCGGAAATTGATTGAATGGGATGTTAGAACAAAAATCATGCATGAAGCTTATCAATCCATAGGGGTATCCACACGGTTTAGTGGAGAGCGTCTTTGAAAATCAAACTGTATGCCATGAAAATCGGATTTGTCTGCTACCCCACGTTTGGTGGCTCAGGAGTTGTGGCCACAGAATTGGGCAAGGCCCTTGCAGAAAAAGGACACGAACTCCACTTCATCACATACAGCGCACCTGCACGAATGGGAAGCCTCAAAAGCAACCTCTTCTACCATGAAGTTCGAGTCTCAGACTATCCTCTATTTGATTACCAGCCTTACGAGTTGGTGCTGACAAGCAAAATGGTTGAAGTGACCATCGCTCACGATCTCGACCTACTTCATGTGCATTACGCTATTCCTCATGCTAGTGCAGCCATCATGGCGCGTGATATTTTGAAAGCGAAGGGCATCAATGTTCCTGTAGTGACCACTCTGCACGGCACCGACATTACATTGCTCGGGAGGGAACCTGCATTTGAGCCGGTCATTGCACACGCCATCAATCGTTCGGATGCTGTCACCGCAGTCTCTGAGAGCCTGCGAAGTGATACGCTCGAATTATTTGGGGTAAATCGGTCGATTGAAGTCGTCAATAATTTCATCTGCGCTCGACACTTTGAAAAAGAGGCAGATGAATCCTTTCGCCAAAGCATTGCTCCAAGCGGAGAACCAATCATTGCGCACATCTCAAATTTTCGACCGGTCAAACGTTTGCACGACGTCTTGGAAGTATTCATTCGCATCCGACAAAAAACAGCGGCTAAATTATTGCTCGTTGGTGACGGCCCCGAGCGGTCTCGGATTGAAAAAATGGCCATGACAGCTGGCGTAGATGAAGATGTCATTTGCATTGGGAAAATCAAAAATCCAGTCGAACCACTCCTCATCAGTGATCTTTTCTTACTGCCCTCTGAAACAGAAAGCTTTGGACTCGCAGCTTTGGAAGCACTCGCGGCAAGCGTGCCCGTTATCGCCAGTGATTCTGGAGGGATTCCCGAGGTGGTAGAACATGGAAAGTCCGGCTACCTCGCCCCTGTCGGTGATGCGCAGCGCATGTCAGACCACGCGCTTTACTTGCTGCAGAATCCTGAAGAAATGAGCCAGTTTAAGCGAATGGCAAAGGATCGGTCGAAGGATTTCCAAATCGAAAAAATTCTTCCGAATTATGAAGCCATTTATCAGCGTTTGATGTTCGCTTTCAATACTGACGTGAAATCATGAATTCTTCAAAAGAGCAAAAAATTGGGAAACGCATTTCGTTTGCTTGGCATGATGCAGCTCTTACCGTGATCATCGACCAAAAAATCACCAAGGCTCAGCAAATGATGCTCGATGGTTGGATGGTTGGATGGTTATTGGTTGGAGGCTCATTTGCGATTGGTTATGGCACTAGCCGAGGAGATGAGCAAAGTTTCTTGATGATTTGCCTGGCTTTCTGGGCCTTTTTCGCCTTTCGTGTGATCAAGGTTATAATTTGGCGGAGGATTGGAAAAGAGATGATCCGAGTAGATTCACAAGGCATGAGCATCAAGAATGCCTTTGGGTCATATGGCAAAGCCAAGTTCTTCATGAAGAACAACATACAACGCATGGAAGTGATTCACCGCGACCCCTCGAAGTTCATGCAAAATTTGGATCAAAGCTTTTGGATCATGGGAGGCGACTCCATTCAGTTTAAGTACCAGCGATCCAGTTTTGTGCTCGGAAAACAGCTCAATGAACGCGACGCCAAGGCGCTGGCTCAATTGTTTGACAAAGCACTTCGGAAGTTCAAGTAGGCTACTTTTCGCCTGTAAAGAAACGGAGTGCCGCCAAATAACCCTCGACTCCCAGTCCACTGATTGCGCCAACGCAAGCAGGCCTTATGATCGATTGGTGGCGAAACTCTTCGCGTGCCTCAGGGTGCGAAATATGAACTTCTAAAACCGGTGAATCAATTGAGCTAACAGCATCCCGCAATGCCACACTCGTGTGGGTGTAACCTCCAGGATTGAAAATGATGCCCTCGCAATCAAAGCCATGCTCGTGAAGTATGTTCACGAGCTCGCCTTCCACGTTGCTCTGAACACAATTCACCTCAAAACTGAACTTGGCGCCGAAATCCATCAAACGTTCATTCAGCTCATTCAATGACATTGAGCCATACATGGACGGCTCGCGGGTGCCGAGCAGGTTCAGGTTTGGGCCATTCAAAACAAGGATTTTTTTCACGTTCCAAAATTAAATCATCTCAAGCCAGATTGGAAGAACAAAAATCGCCCACAGCCAGGCTACCATAGCAGCGACACAATTGAGCACAATCCCGACGCTAGCCATACTCCCCATGGAAATCCTATTGCTTCCGAAAATAATGGCATTTGGTGGAGTTGCCATGGGAAGCATAAAAGCACAACTGCTTGCCATAGTGACTGGCACAACCAAAACCAGCGGATCAATGCCGAGGTTAATCGCCACTTGTCCCACAACAGGAACCATGACCACGGTCAAGGCGAGGTTGCTCATAACCTCTGTCAACATCAACGCTGAAAACGTGAAAATACCAATTAGAGCAGGGATAGAAAAAGTGTCGTTTCCAGCAATGCTCTCCGCTACCATGGGTAAAACTTCTGCATCATTGAGAGCCTTCGCTAAGGTGAGTCCACCTCCAAAAAGCAACAAAATATCCCAAGGCAAACGTTTGGTGTCTTCCCAAGTCAAGAGCGCCCTGTCTTCCGTAGCTCCAGCCGGAATAACGAATAGAATTGTGCCGGCCAGCATAGCGATGGTGGTATCATTCAATTCCCATCCCAATGAGCTCACCAACCATCGACGGCTCACCCAAAAAATTCCGGTCAAAAGAAAAACAGCAGCCACCCGTTGTTCTGCAGGCTGCCATTTGCCCAACGACTGCAACTCGTTTTGAATGCCTTGAATGCCTCCTGTAAGTTCAGAATTCGACACCCGGCAGAGGACGCGCGTAAGCAACAAATAAACCAGCAGCAGCATGAACACAGAAAAAGGAAAGGCCAAAATCATCCACTCCAAAAAAGGCATACTGAAGGAAAATTGCTCCTCCATGATGCCTGCCATAGCAACATTGGGTGGTGTCCCTACCAAAGTTGCAATTCCACCCAAGTTAGCTGCATAAGCGGTTGCCAACAAAAGCACCATTGCAAAACGTGGATGTTCCTTTTCATTTACTTTACTCGCAACAGACAGAGCTATAGGTAGCATCATGAGTGTAGTCGCCGTATTCGAAATCCACATGCTCAATGCCGCCGTGGCCAACATAAATCCTCCAATGAGCCGACGAGGTTTACCTCCAGCAAGAACCAGAATGTTCAGTGCAAATCTTCGGTGTAAGTTCCATCTTTCCAGTGCAATGGCGATTAAAAATCCACCCATGAACAGAAACACATAATGAGAGCCGTAAGGTGCAGTGGTCTCAGAAATACTCGAAATACCGAGCATGGGGAACAACACCATTGGCAAAACAGAAGTCACTCCCAGTGGAACGGCCTCAGCGATCCACCAGACCAACATCCAAGCACCTGCACTCAGCACGGGCGTTGCCTGCTCAGACAATCCAAAATTCGTCGACGCCAGCCACACTAAAGCGGCCACTACCGGACCTAGGAGCAACCTCCAAATTCCATTCAATTTCATTTTACGGGTTTAAAAACCGCCTGATATGGCAGATGATCGGAAATATAAAGACCATATTTGATGTGTTCATCTGCACAGGCCCAATCCACCTCGACATCGCCTCGATAAAGAATGTAATCAATGCGCTTAGCTCCCGATATGGCCTCTGTATAAAACGTGGAATAGGTGCCGAATTCTTTTCGACAGCGGTATCGGGCACGATCGTAAGTATCCTGAAGATTTCCCATTGCCATCAAATCCAAGATCTCTGGCGTTTCTGGCTCCGCGTTGAAGTCCCCGCAAACAAGGGTCAAATCATCATTCCCTTGTCCGGACCAACCAGCCATCATGGCAGCCGCTCCCTTGCGAGACCACTCCCCGACATGGGACCAATGGCCATTGAGCACGCGAACTGTCTTTTGATTCTTTCGGTCAAATAAGACCACAATGGTGACTAGCCGAGGCAAATCTGCATCCCAGCCGATGGATCCCTTTTGCATCGGTTCCGTCGACAACCACTTCACCTCCCCTCTCAGAAAATCAAAGCGTTTACGATTCCAAAAAATCGGACTCGCCTCTCCACTTCCGTCAGCATTTCGGCCCTGGCCAAAAGAGTCATGCTGACCAAGTCTCTCTCTCAAATCATCAAACTGATTCGGAAGCACTTCTTGCAAGGCTACAACGTCGAAATAGCGCACTGCATTGGCCACCTCATCGCGCCTTTCAAACCATTTCAAGGTGTCATCCGGATTGTCATAGCGCACATTGAAAGTACACACACTTGTCTCTTCCGCTTGCTGTCCAAACGCGCCACCAGGTGCGAAAAAACAAACTAAGACAAGCGCCACGAGCCACTCTTTGAAAAACCAATTGTGCGATTGCATCATGGAACGAATATACCGAGAGACTGGCATTACCTTTGCGCCGTGGGCAGAGAAAGACAATTCCGAAAGAACGAGGCACTCATACTCGATGTAGAAGACATTGCGTTTGGAGGAAAAGGCATCGCAAGAATCACAACCGACAAAGGTCCTTTTGTGGTGTTTATTCAAAATGCTTTCCCAGGACAAAAAGTGGAAGCGAGGGTGGTTAAATGCAAATCACGGCACGCGGAATGCAGGCTGGAAGAAGTCATCGAACGAGCGTCCTCAGAAGTCGATCACGGTTATCAGGAAATCCCCGGAGCACCGTACGCGCAGGTACCATTGGAAATACAACACGAAACAAAGGAAAAGACCGCACTTGATCTTTATGAACGCATCGGAGGCATTCAAGACGTTCGGGCGGTGTATAATGGGTTCATTGCATCCCCCAAAAACTGGCACTACCGCAATAAAATGGAGTACAGCTTCTCAGCCATTGTGCACAACCCAGAAAATGGGGAAAAAGAAGATGGCTTTGGGTTTGGCTTTAAAAAGCGTGGCACATGGTGGGCTGTTGAAAACCTCAATGGTGACTCAGGCTTGTTTGATGCTCAAGCCGAAAACTTCATGCCCGCACTGCGCAGATGGTTCGAAAACACGAATCTTCCTGCCTGGCATCCGCCAAAGCGAGAAGGATTCTTCCGTTTCTTGGTCGCTCGACGCAGCGAGGCCAATGAAGGATTGCTTTTCAATTTAGTCACCAGTTCTGACGGGCTGGAATCATTTGATCGCAGTGCATTTGTGACGCTTCTCAAATCAGAGTTTGGTGATCGTCTTCAGGGTGTGATTCACACCGTCAATGACGATAAAAGCGATCGTGTCGAAGCAAGGTCAGGAGATTCGGAACTGATTTATGGTCAAGCGCACATTACTGAGACGTTGCATGGACTTGACTTTGATATTGAAATGTCGAGCTTCTTCCAAACCAATCCAGCGAGCGCCGAACGGTTGTACGCCGAAGTGATTGCCGCTGTTTCGGTAGGAAGTGACGATACAAATGCTTCGATGTCATACAGTACGAATGAGTACATCCTGGATTTATTTTGCGGAACAGGCACCATTGGTCAAATGCTCGCACGGCATACTGGAAAGCCAATCATCGGTGTTGACATCGTTGAGCAGGCCATTGCAGATGCGCGAAGAAGTGCCAAAAATAATGGTACCCAAAACATTGAATTCCACGCTGCTGATGTGGGTAAGTTCCTTCTGGAATTTCCTGAATACAAGGGACGCATCGAATCCATCGTACTGGATCCACCTCGAGCCGGAATTTCACCCAAATCCCTCCGAAAAGTTATCCGATTGGGTGCGCCTCGAATTGTTTACGTTTCCTGTAATCCTGCGACGCAAGCGCGGGATATCATCACCCTTCGGGAATATGGTTACGAACTCAAACAACTGAAATTGGTTGATCAGTTTCCGCATACCGCGCACGTCGAGGCCATTGCCGTTTTTGAAAAGAACTTGAAAGCATCGAACTTAGACGCATGACTTCTACACGCATTCTTGAATCCGAGCAAATTGAACGGAAAATTCAGCGCATCGCCCGACAAATCGCAGAGGAATTCATCGACACAAAGACGATTCATTTGATTTGCATCGCAGGCAATGGTGAACCCGTCGGCAATCGAATTGGCAGCGCCTTGCGCTCTATTTCAGATGCTCAAATCGAAATGAGCACGTTGAAAATGAAAAAGTCGTCACCTTTGGATCACCCCATTGTACTGAGCACAGACCTCAACCAACTATCGAGCGCAGCAGTGGTGATCGTGGACGACGTACTCAATTCGGGGAAAACCTTGATGCATGCTGTGCACCATATTCTTAGCGCGGGCCCAACACGGGTGGCTACCGCCGTCCTGGTCGACCGCATCCACCGATCATTTCCCATCCGAGCTGACTTCTGCGGTCTCAGCCTGAGCACCAACCTGAAAGAACACATTGAGGTCACCATAGGCAATACTTGGAGCGAAAAAGATCAAACTGTGCTCACCGACTGAGCGCAAAAGAATCAGGCAACATAAAACTCTGATTCAAAGCAGAGCCCGCTCCCATCGCAAAAAATCAGAGGCATCAGGCACCCCGCTAATTTGTTCATCCGCTCGAGCATAACAGGATTTTCTCAATTCCCAATGAGCCATCACATTGGCATCCGACTTCGACTTTCCATGGACGTCGTTCAGCATTGGACGCCGAGATTTCTCGGTCGCTGATTTCAAACGGCTTTCAATGACATCAAACGGTGGATTTAAATGCACCACATGTCCCCTTGATTTCATCCAGTCCAAAGCACCTGGTATGCACGGTGTTCCTCCACCGCAAGCAATGATTTGAACTTCTGTATCGGTGATCAACCAGTTGAGCACTTCCATTTCCATCTTTCGGAACGTCGCTTCTCCATCTTCCCTGAAGATTGCATCGATTGTTCGACCTGTGCTGTGTTCAATCGCCTCGTCTAGATCTCGAATTTTCCACCCCCCTCTTGATGCCATTTCACGCGCCGCATAGGACTTCCCTGCTCCCATGTATCCAATGAAAAAAAGAACCGGTCTCATTCGCCATGAACATTGACACGAAACATGGATTCCTCATTGAGAAATCCCTCCAGTACATCACCGCCGCTCACTTTACCTACACCAGCGGGCGTGCCCGTGAAAATGACATCGCCCATTTTTAGCGTCATGTATTTCGAAACACATGCAATGAGAGAATCCACGTGGTGAATCATCTCAAGAGCCGAACCTGACTGAACACGCTCACCATTTTTTTCGAGGTGAAATGACAAGGACTCCCAATCTTGATCGAAAGAATCCAGAGGATACCATTTCTTGCTAATGACGGCCGAACCATCAAATGCCTTCGCTTTTTCCCATGGGTGTCCGTTCTCCTTCGCTTGCGATTGTATGTCTCGCGCTGTGAAGTCAATACCCAAGGAAATGGCATCGTAATAGCGCGGAGAAAACTCAGATTGAACCGCCTTTCCGTTTCGACAAATTCGCACCAACAACTCCACTTCGTGATGCACTTCTTTTGTCCAATTGGGGATGTAAAACGGATGACGATGAGCCAAAACCGCACTGTCTGGCTTGAGGAAAAACAGGGGTTCCTTTGGAATCGTGTTTCCTAACTCCTTGACGTGACCAGCGTAATTACGACCGATACAAATGATCTTCATGGTGCTTGAATCTGTTGCAAAGATGGCACACAGTATGCGTCATTCCACATAAAAGCGAATCTCCACCCGACGATCTGATCCAGTCATGGAACGACTGCGCTCTTCACCAAAATAATTCAAGAGCACCCGTTGTCCATCCAAACCACTCTGGAGTATATAATTGCGCACAGTCTTTGCCCTGCTTTTGGACAAGGAATGATTGTGCGATCGGCCACCGGAAAGATCAGCATGGCCGGTGCAAACCACCCGGATTTGAGGGTGACGACACAGCAATTCCATCACTTCATTCAATTGAAGTTGAGCATTCAATGACATCGCAGAAGACCCCGTTGAAAAGGAAATGTCGACCGACTGAGGTAGACTCAGTTGTCGCAGCGATGCATCGGATGAAATGGGCATGAGAACCGGCTGGGACCTCGAAAGAACAGTGGACGATTCCAAATCCATAATGCGCGTCTCTTGGTTTTCGAGAAGGAAAACGATGCGTTCCATCCAATAAGCCAACTCTGGTGTTTCCGTGCTGGGCCAAATGCTGCGATCTTCTTCAGACAGCGCGCCCGAAGTGATGGCAGAAAGTTCCAACTCAAGTGCGGGCAACGGAGCATTCACATCCACATCCAACCAATCCAAATATGGGCTTCCTTCATCCTGCGCTTCATCAACAACCAATGCATCTTTCAGTGAAGCGAATAAGGCAGCGTTGACGCGATAATTCAATTCCATCGCCAACTGCATTTTAAGTTCGTCTAGACCACTCTGAACGAGCACATACCATTGCTCCTCATCGGATAAGTTCTCAGCCATTCTCCAGCGGCGGAGGTCATGATAATCAAGAGACGAAACACGTTCAATTAACGACTTTACTTCGCTTGAAAACCCACCCTTAATCCAAGGAGATGGAAGTGATTGCAGACTAGCTACCTCTTGAACAATGCGTTCTATCCTGCGCAATACTGCAGCCTCAGAAGATTTCCAACCTACTTGGCCCAATTCCATATCCACCGCAACAGCTCCATCCAAATAGAAACCTATGTTCTCTATCATCAAAGCATGTGATCGTTGCCAAACCTTAGACTGAGCATGCTTCAAATCCGTGCCTTGCGATCTGAATTCAATGGCAACGTGAAAGAATGCAACAAGTGTGATGCAGGGCAGCAAAAGACGCATTGCGCCTCTCCTACAGCTCGCTATCAACAGGGAAGATGACCACACCTCTTTCATCCCTGTAAATATCGCTCAAATTATTTACGAAGCCGACAAATCTACTTTCCGCGTCCCTTTAAGACCGTTAACACCGTATAGAATAGTATCTTTATATCCAATGCGATGCTCATATTCTCAATGTAAATGAGATCAAACCTGAGGCGCTGCACCATCTCTCCAACATTCTCTGCATATCCGTATTTCACCTGGCCCCAAGAAGTGATGCCCGGACGTACTTTCTGAAGATGATGGTAGTGCGGTGCACGCTCCATAATTCGGGCAATGAAGTGAGCGCGTTCTGGTCGAGGTCCGACTAAGGACATGTCTCCGAGCAGAACATTCAAAAACTGAGGAAATTCATCCAATCGAGATTTACGTAAAAATCGGCCAATGCGCGTAATTCGTGGATCATCATCACGACTCAATTGAGGCCCTTGTGCTTCTGCATCCAAAAACATTGTCCTGAACTTGATGATTTGGAATGGTTTGCCGTGCCTTCCGATTCGTTCCTGCAGATAAAACACCGGCCCCGTGCTCGTCGACTTGACCAGCACGGCAATAATCGCAAAAAGAGGACTGAGAACGATCAAAGCGAAAATACTCACCGTCCAATCCAGCAAACGCTTGATCGAACGTTGCCACTGCGGCATGATTTCTCGATCAATTTCAATCAAGGGAGCGCCGTAAATACTCGACATCCGAACCGAACCGCTGAGGATGTCGTAAATGTCAGGGATAATCCGGACTTCAACGAGCGTTCCTTCGAGGGCATTTAAAATTGCTTCGAGGTTGTCACGATCCCCTCCTCCGATTGCAATGATAACCTCTTCAATCCCATGCTCTGAAATCACATGCTGGATCTCGGTCACCTTGCCCCAGTTTGGCAAATATCGATCCAATGACGTATCCACACCATTTACTTGAATGAATCCAAGAAACTGATATCCTGCATTTTTTTGCAATCCCGTGATCTCCTCGTACATGCGCACTGCGCGATCGTTACCGCCAATAATAAGCGTTGGAAAACTCCATTTCCCAGTGTGGATTTTCTTCACCGTTCTTGTCGTAATCACCAAGCGCCCTAACAATGTCAACGTCCAATGACTGGCCGTCAGAGCACTCAACGATGCGTAGTACTGGCGGTAGCTCTGAATGTTGTCATCGAGCAACAATCCAAAGAAAATGACCAACACACCCAGTGCAGTCGTCCATGTCACTTGGCCCACCTCCAAAATACGGTGACGTTTGAGCGGCTTTGAAAACATCCCCGCCATGCCATGCAAAATCAACCAGAACATCGGAATGATTGCCAACCCCAACAAATATTGACGGTCAGCCAGCGTAGCAGACCAATCTGGGGGACCGATTTCCTCAATTACGACCTTTCGAAAGACATAAAGCACCGACCACGAAATCGCCGCAGACAGCCAGTCTGAAATCACATAAGCCGCTGTCAGCAAACGTTTGTTCATGGATAGCGTACCAACTTAAAATTATCGACAATCACCGTAGTCGTGTCCTGAGAGCCATCATAAATGGCATCCAACATTATTTCATAGTAAGTGGCATCTGGAGTGCTTCGCACCATAGGTCCCAGGTCCAAGTAAATTTTATTGGGATTCAACTCTGTTGACTTCAAAAGGAGGATGGGATAGCGTTGAGCGGTTTCAGAGTTCGCCACCTTTAGACCCAACCAAAAGGGTTGATTGCATGCATAATCCAACTCCAGCCAAACAGGTCCCGACGTGGTAAGGTTAAATTGCTGCTCATTGGTATTGGAGGTCAAAACAGCTTCCGTCGATGTGAGATGAATCAGACCACTGGCATTGCCTTCGAGCACCCAATTGGGATCTTCTGTCCGTCCAATCGTTGCTGTACTCGTCGAAGACTCCTCAAATCGATTGGATGTTTCGAAGTCTTCAGCGACAATTACCTGAGCCAAGTCAGTGTAGCCCAGCACCAGATTCAACGTATCCCTTCCTCCAAACTCAATATTCGGTAAGTAGCTGTATGCGTCGTAAAAAGGATAAGGCTGACGGGTTGACGATATCGCATTGGCTCGAATACCTGCTGACAACATCAATTCAGGATTCGATCCGAGCGCATCTGGAGAGAGCGGAATGTCCGCTGGAAGCGGAAAAGCTCCCAAAACATCTGTAGAAGAATACACCCAAACTTCTTCGATACGACTCGATGAGGTGCCCTCGGTCTCGTCCGCGGAAATCGTCATGGACTCAACGTGTAAAACAAACGGCTCACCATCCCAAGAATTGATGCATCCTGGACAGAAAACGATCAAAATAAAAGCCGTAACGCCGATGGAAATGGATGGGTGGAGTGGCAAAAAGGCGGAAATGAAAAGAAGAAAAACGGACAGATGATTGCAAAATTAACGTTTCATCAACGGGAAGCATCATTCTTAACGAGCAGATTCCATGCTTCGTATCTCAGGTTTCAAACAAAAAAAACGAGTTGTACACAATTGTTCTCAATCCGCACATTGCACACAATTCGTAGCGCCAGGCATCAGCAGAATTCGTCCCATTGGAATGCGGTCACCACAATGATGACACAAACCAAACCGATCCTCCTTGAGGCGATCCAACGCACGTAAGAGATTTTTGTGCTGCTTTTCAACCTGTCGAAGTGCGGCCTGGTTGACGCTCCTGTTGTTGATCGCATCCATTCGGCTGACGCGTCCGATGGCATTTTCGGGAGGAATGGGCTTGGTCAATTCTCGGTATTCGGTGATCCGTTCTTCCAACTGAGCCAATTTTTGTAGCACTTTTAATTTGAATTGTGCGATTTCTTCAGTGCTCCAATTTGACATTTCCATCAATTTTCCTTCAAGATACGGATGAGCATGAGCCGAGCAAAACAATTCAAATCCCTAATTTCGCATCATGAAATTTTTCATTGACACGGCCAACCTCGAACAGATTCGGGAGGCCCAATCCCTCGGAGTATTAGACGGAGTGACCACGAACCCATCACTGATGGCCAAGGAAGGTATTTCAGGTGATGCTGCCGTAAAATCACATTATGTGGCCATTTGTGAAATTGTCGAGGGAGATGTAAGCGCAGAAGTTATATCGACTGATTTCGATGGGATGATTTCTGAGGGGCGCATCCTCGCTGATTTACATGCCAACATCGTCGTAAAAGTGCCAGCAACAGCCGACGGCATTCGGGCGATTCGTTGGTTCACAGACAACGGAATTCGTACCAATTGCACATTGATCTTCTCTGCCGGCCAGGCTTTACTCGCAGCGAAAGCTGGCGCCAGCTATGTAAGCCCGTTTGTGGGACGCTTGGATGACATCAGCAGCGACGGCCTGCAGTTGATTGAGAAGATCCGGGTGATTTACGACAATTATGACTATGGTACCGAAATCCTCGCAGCAAGTGTGCGCCACACCATGCACATCATTGAATGCGCGGAAATTGGGGCCGACATCATGACCGGACCGCTCAGCGCCATCAAGGGACTGCTCAAACATCCCTTAACCGATAGTGGATTGGCTCAATTCTTGGCTGATCACGCCAAGGCCAAAGGATAATGTTCCTGCGCATTCACCCGGAAAATCCGGATGAGCGAAAAATTCGACAAGCCTGTGCTTTGCTGGAAAAAGATGCCGTGATCATCGTTCCAACGGATACAGTCTACAGCATGGCCTGTGTATTGGGTTCTGCAAAGGGAATTGAGCGGATTGCTCTACTAAAAAAGATCCCATTAAAAACCGCTCGATTCAGCATCGGATGCTCTAATTTGAGTCAACTTTCACTGTACACAAGGCCCTTGGGCAGTGCCACGTTTAAAGCCATGAAACGTGCATTCCCTGGTCCATACACGTTCATTGTACCCGCGAATAACAATGTCCCCAAATGGTTCATGGGCAAGCGAAAGTCCATCGGAATCCGAGTTCCAGACAATCGCATTTTCAGTGCTATCGTAGAAGAATTAGGTCGGCCTCTTGTGGTGAGTTCTGTTCGTGACGAAAGTGAAATTCAAGAATACACAACCGACCCTGAATTGATCGCTGAGCGTTTCGGAAAGAGCGTGGATGCAGTCATCGACGGTGGATATGGTAAGCTTGATGCCTCCTCTGTTCTAGACTGCACTGGAGAGGCACCGGTTGTCATTCGTGCAGGCTTGGGGCCCGTTGAAGAATTGATTTGACTCATTGATCCTGAGCGCGTGAGGAAAGCATAGGAACAAATGCAAAATCACCGTGCTCCTCTCGCTCAAAATCTGCTGGGCTCGTGCGCGTCAGAGTGAACATGCGTTGAGTGTCTCCTTCTCCTACCGGAATCACCAACCGCCCTCCAACCTTCAACTGCATCAACAAAGCCTCGGGAACTTCGGGAGCACCGCATGTAACAATGATGCCGTCGAATGGCGCAAACACATCTTTGCCCTTATAACCATCTCCATAAAACAAATCGGGTTTGAATCCCATGTTTGCCAGAAGCGGCTTGGCCTTCTCAAAAAGATTTCGCTGTCGTTCAATGGAAAAAACCTTGTAACCCATTGCGCACAAAACAGCACATTGGTAACCACTTCCCGTTCCAATTTCCAGCACCTTTTTGCCCGGTTCAAGATTCAGCAATTCAGTCTGCTTCGCAACCGTGTGCGGCTTGCTAATCGTCTGACCCGAACCAATCTGAAACGCTTTATTTTGATAGGCAAACTGCTCAAATGCTGAGGACAAGAAAAAGTGACGCGGGACGCTATCAATTGCCTCCAACACCTCTTCACTTTGAATCCCCAGAGCTCGGAGCTCATCAATCATCTTTCTGCGTTGGCCTTTGTGCCTGTATTCGTCCTTCTTCACGAAGTGAAATTAACTCAGTCAGCGACTTTATTTGAATCAAATCAAACTTCTTTTTGAACGGGCATTGTGGATTCAATGTTAGTCGAAATGACATCAGAATGCAACTGAAGGTCCCTCGACAGAAAGTACTTTTATACCATGACAAAACATTGGTTCACCTGCAAGGTCAAATACGTTCGACATGATGCCGAAGGAGCGGAAGTCAAAGCCACAGAATCTTTTGTACTCGACGCTTATAATTACACCGAAGCGGAGTCTAGAATGACTGGGATTTGCGAAAACGAGGGGATTCGTCCTTTCGAAATTGTACAAATCACCAAATCAAACCTTTCAGAAGTCATTCGCTTTGATGACGCGGACAAATGGTTCAAAGTGAAAATTGCACTCACGAGCTTGGACGAACAAAAAGGGATAGAAAAAGAGTCTTATCAGCACGTACTCCTCTCTGCGCAAGATGTCCGTGACGCATACGAGAAAGTGCAAAAGCACATGTCCACGGTCGGGCTCGGATTTGTCATTCCATCCGTTGCGTTTCAAAAAATCACAGAGGTCTTCCCACTGGAAGAAGAAGGTGGCTCGCATGCTGTAAAGGGAGCTCCAGAAGATTCATTGACTGAAAGAGATTCTGAACCTGAGGTGCTTCAAGAAGTATAAAGCCACTCCCAAGCACTGTGATAAGCGCCGGACGTTTCGGCTCTTTCCATGAGCTGGCGATAAAAGTCATCACTCCCTAACGTCGCTCCGTCTCCGACCATCAACAAGTGATGTTTAGCTCGGGTCATGGCTACATTTGTTCTGCGGTATTCCTTTAGAAATCCTATTTCCCCCTCTGCATTGCTGCGGGTCAGAGAAATGACAATGGCATCGCGCTCCTGACCTTGAAAGGCATCAACTGTTGCAAATTCTGCGCGATCCCTGTAGATCAAATACTCGTCCGATTCCTCAAACTGTCTCTGCAGTTCTGCCACTTGAGCGCGATAAGGCGCAATCACACCGACTTGAAACGAGGGACAGCCAGATAAAATTTCAAGGGTTCGTTTCAAAACAAATTCCGCTTCGGATGAGTTCATGGTGCTCTCACTTCCTTCCTCCTTTTCCTCTTCAAATCCGCACCCAGCGGAATCAATGAAGGTCCATGGACTTCTGAGAATATCAGGAAGTGATTGTGACTTCAATTCAGCAGCTGTTCGCAATTGACCTTCGTAAAACCAATGTGACGATGGCGCCATGATCTCGGGATGCATGCGGTATTGTTCGGCAAGCATTGTAATGCTATCAGCACAAAATTTAGAGCGCATGAAGCACGCCAAGGCACTTTCCTCCAACCCCATAGCCGAGGCGCGGCGGCTCTTGATCACAGGAGGCAATTGATGTGGATCACCAGCAAGGACGTATCGGCTACTCAACTGCATCGGAATCAATGCTCCCGGCAACATCGCCTGCCCCGCCTCATCGATAACAACAGCATCAAAGCGCTCATCTTCCAGCGCTGGATTCGCGGCTCCGGCCAATGTTGCACAAACCACCTGCGCCTTACGCACAATTCGCTCGGCAATGAAACGCTCCAATTCAATGGCTTCTCGCTCAAGTGACTTGGCTTCTTTTCGAGCAGAGGCCCGTTCCGCACGCTGTTCGCTTCCGAAGTTGCGATGAAAACGATCGGCCACTTGCCAAGCTTTCTTCGCACGCTTTCGCAAATCACGTACTTGCCTGTATTCTGAATCCTCCTCCACCTGTGCGTCCAATCCAAAGGGCTGCACCTCATCGGAAAGTCGCATGGGATGACCGATTCGCACAACAGAAACGCCCTGTTTTGCACATCCTGCAACGAGCAAATCCACAGCTGCATTGCTCGGGGCTGTCAAGAGGAGGCGCAGCTTTCCTTGCACCATTTCAACCACATATGCGAGGAGAGCAGTGGTTTTTCCGGTGCCGGGTGGTCCATGAAGCAAACTCATTGCTGGCCGCTTCAAAGCCGCATCAAGCCATTTCTTTTGCAAACCATTCAACGAACCAAACCCATATGATTTCAGCTCCTCTTTCCGCATCGAGTCCTCGAGAACCGGAAAATCACTACAATTCAAAAAAGCATTGCGTGTGGCCTTTTCAATCTCATTGTCCGTGTTGATCCAATGATTGAGTGCACGTGCCATGCACTGATAAGTACGGTCATCGGAACGAGCATCCAACGTCCAGCGTTCATGCATTTCTGATCCCGTCAACGGATTTCCATCCATGATGACATCGACAGCACTTGCAGTTGCCTTTCGAACAATGCCTATTCTAACCTCTCCCTCATTTTGAGGCGAACCCGCTTCATTGGCCTGGTAGATTGAAACGGGTGAGCCCGCCCGAAACGCACCTGCTAAACCGGCATTGTGGTTCATTTTTATCTTCCAACGCACTCGGCCGCCAAATGTAAAATCTTGCTCTTCGATGGAAATGGGTGACCACGTCACCCCCTCAGCTCTTCGAATTCTCAGAGATTTGCCCTCAATTACAGATGCCAAACGTTTTTCTTCCTCTCGCTGCTCGAAAACTAAGGCCTCGGCTAACTTTCCAAGTTGTTCGATGGCTGTTTTCATCCTCGGCTCATGTGCGAATGGTCAACGCACCAATGCGAATGTCCCGTTGATGTATTTGTAGCCTTCCCCTTCATCAATGGTCTGACCATTGACGTCATTGATGACCAAATTAGAGCTTGCTCTGGCGATTCCGAGCACATAATAGTACGTTCCTTCAGCAGCTTCGTCAGGAGTGGGCTTCCAACCTGACGATTTGCCGAAATCATTGCTCGTATACATCAGCTGACCCCAGCGGTTGTATATCCGAATGGTACTGCCATTGTATCGGTCGCTGTTCAACCCTTCCACATAAAAAGCATCGTTCAAGGCATCCCATTGCCCCGGGCCATTCGGTGAAATCACGTTAGGGATGGTGAGCTCACAAATTGCTTCTTCAACTTCAAAGTAACTCGTAGTGCTCCATGCACAGGGAGGTGCCATGGTCACATAAACTTCGTAATCTCCAGGTGATTCTGCGTTGAGTGTTGCAGCCGTTCCAACGGTTTCCCCACCGAATTGCCAATCATAGACATAGTCAGACTCGTTGGAGCCTAAATCAATGAAACTGAGCGCAACCAATTGCACTGCATCATCCGGACAAACCTCGGCTGTGGTTTCAACCCCTGTTGGCGGAGGAATGAAATCAACCGCAACGTTCTGCGTCACTTCGCAGTTATCCAAGTCTCCTCCCGTTACAGTCACCAATAATGTCATGACAGTATCCTGCGTCAGGCCATCCACATTCACGTTTGCCCCATTGCCATTGACCAAATCCGAGGGAGTCCAATCATATGAATAGTTGAACCCTGGATCTTGGTTGAGCACATTTCCCTGCAAGGAAACGGGTGATCCGCAAAAACCTGCAGGTGTCTCTATTTCTACTTCAGGGCCATCAACCACTGTGATCTCAACGTCCGTGGTGTACGTGCAACCAAAGTTGTTGGTGGCGGTGTAAGTAAAAGTACCCGAAGCTGCCGCGACCAATGTGATGTCGTTGCAGTCTTCGCTTTGATCGTAAATGCTTGGACCACTCCATGACGTGCTATCACATCCCATTCCAAAAACAGGGGTGAACACGATGGGCTCTGGGTAAAGCTCTGGATTGAAATTGACATTCCACTCAAAAATATAACCGTCGTCAGCTGGCCAAGCATCACAAACTTCTACCTCCCAAGTTCCGTTTAACGGACAACCTTCGAGTAGCTCAAAAGGCTGCGCTGATTCATAATCGCCTGCTGGCAATTGGCCTGTAGCATTATCTGCCCATGTGCCGTTCGTAGCGGAAGGCGACCAGAAATAATCCCAGCCTGTGCCCGGTCCCGTGCCGTCTCCTTGATCAGGAACTCCGAGGTTGGTGCTACCTCCACCCTGTTGATGCACAGCAAGGCTTTGACCATTCGGGCAAATGAACGTAATGGTCAAATCTCCCATGTAGCTGTGCTCGAAATTGATGAATAAATCAAGAATATCTGAATTGGCATCCTCTATAACAGCGCCTGGAGAGAAGGCTGTAAAGGTCAATTCGGCATTGAAGCACTGGCTTTGATCATCCGGAATGAACAATCCTTCTCCAAAGTCTCCCGAAGGCTCAGAGTCGTAGGTTGTGCCCTCGACCACACCGTCAAGTGGGAAGAGCTGACCAGAACAAACGGTGGCATCAATGGATGTACCATTCCAATCGGGTTCTGTCGAAACCAAAACCAGATGATCCACTAAATTGTTATTTGAGCAACCATCTGGATCATCATCTGAAATGTTGTCGTCGGCAATGCTGAGTTGCACTTTATATGCCCCAGGACTATCAAAGGCATGTGAGACAATCGCACCGTCATCGAGCACGACTCCATCAGCAAAATCCCATTCCCATGAGACAATATCAAAGCCTTCTGCTGATGTAGAGCCGCTGGCGTCAAAAGTAATTTCTTCACCAACACATGTCAAATGCGGCAATGGCTCACCACTTTCTACAATGGCAAATGGTCGCTCACATGGGTATCCACAGCTCATTTCAGCCACAAAATTCCCAGCACCTGAGGCGTCGGAAGTGAAATGTAGCGTCAAACAACCGCCAGGATTACCTTCGGAGGCATACAACTCTAGGCCTTGTAGGTCGAAGTCCATGTAAGCCCCGAGTAACGGTGAGCTATCGTCAGGTCCATCATAAACCTGCATTAAATCACCTTCGCCAAGTGCTGCAAGAGCGAAGTAAAGTGTAATGATGGTCTCCGGTGCCTCAGGACATATCGTCATCGTGATGTCCTCGTTTGGACCATAGTCTCCAGCGCTTAATCCCGTATCGACGAGAAACCCTTGGCATGTTTCAAGGTTTCCGTTAGTTATTGGCGTTTCTTGTCCTTCGCATTGGTAGGTACCAATCCAGCAAAAAAGAAGCAGAACAGCCGCTCTATGTAGTGATTTCGCTTGCATAACCTTATCGTCTATGGTCAAGTTTGGAAGCCGCTTGGTTGACTAAATGACGCTGGTAAAGAACTTCACAGCGAGTCAAACTAATCAAGTGCAATGTACGATCGCCCGAAACCGACCAATACTGATGTTGCTCGGCAGAGGGTCGGACATTCAAATCGAGCGGGTTAAAACCGTTGGTTTCGATCAAATTCGCATCCGCTCCAGCCAATAAAGGCGTGCCAGCTTTGGTGCCATCCAAAATCTGCCATCCGTGCTCCAACCACCACGCCATGCGCGACTGATCAGCCTTCCAAGCATCCCAGTCAACTGTTGTCTTCGCCAGCGATAAAGTCTGTCGTGACAAAAATGGATGCTCCAGCGATGACGAAAAGTTCGGCTCAACCGCGAGCATGGAAACAAGTAAAACTGAGAACATGGGCGTTGGTTTCGGTGTAAATCAGACGTAAATATAAACAACCTGAAATTGTAAAAGGTTGCAGGGGAATCGCAGGTTTCTACGAGCTGGCTGAAGATTTTACAGCAGGGGCAATGGCAGGATAAAAAATCTGTCTATCTTTGCCCCCCCAAACGTGGGAAAATGACTCCTTAGCTCAGCTGGTTAGAGCATCTCACTTTTAATGAGAGGGTCCTGGGTTCGAGTCCCAGAGGGGTTACGAAAAAGAGGGGTGTCCATGGCACCCTTTTTCGGATGCACTGCCCAGGTGCTGAAATTGGTAGACAGGCATGGTTGAGGGCCATGTGTCCGTTAGGGCGTGCGGGTTCGAGTCCCGCTCTGGGCACTTCACACCTACCCGGGTGGCGAAATTGGTAGACGCGCAGTCCTCAGAAGGCTGTGCCTTCGGGCGTGCTGGTTCGAATCCAGTTCCGGGTACACAGTCTTTGTGAAGCAACTGAATCAAGACGCATTTTCTATTCGCAGACCCAGGCCCTTGAGTCTCGAAAAAGGAAACTTACGCCCCTCATCTCTCGAGTTACCAAAAAATAGCATCCTTCGCTGCAAAAGCGAGCGTATCTTACCGCTGTGGTTTCCAACAATTCCATCAACGCCCAATCCATCGTTGAAGGTCTCGCTCAGGTGCAGAGGCCTCTCTTGATTAGTGGTCCTTGCAGCGCTGAATCTGAAGAACAAGTGGTTCAAACAGCGAATGACCTCTCCAAACGAGGGGTTCACATACTTCGAGCAGGAGTCTGGAAACCTCGCACACGTCCCAACGGATTCGAGGGCATGGGAACCATTGCGCTGAGGTGGTTGGTCAATGCAAGAGAATCCTCAGGACTTCCCATCGCCACAGAAGTTGCGAACGCCCAACATGTAGAAGCATGCTTAAATGCCGGCGTTGATGTCATGTGGATCGGCGCCCGAACGACGGTAAGCCCATTTGCAGTGCAGGAAATCGCAGATGCGTTGAAAGGAACCAATGTTCCGGTATTCGTGAAAAATCCGATGCATGCAGATTTGTCCCTTTGGCTTGGAGCCCTCGAGCGTGTTCGAAATACCACAGATGGTCCTGTCTGGGCTATCCACAGAGGTTTCAGCCAGTACGGACAAAAAGAATACCGCAATGCCCCAATGTGGGAAATTGCCATTGGCCTCAAGATGGCTTTGCCTGATGTGCCCATCATTTGCGATCCAAGTCATATTGCTGGCAATCGAGCGCTCTTACAAGCGGTAGCTCAAAAAGCCATGGATTTGGGAATGGAAGGGCTCATGCTAGAAACACATCCTAACCCACAAGATGCACTGAGCGACTCGAATCAGCAGCTTACTCCAGCCGCCTTCGGTGAATTGATTGATTCACTGACCATTCGAAGTTCTTCGGAACCAAAAATTAGTTCAGCGGATCTATCTGCCCTGCGCCTTCAAATGGACTCCATTGACGAACAAGTCATTGAATTATTGCACGCGCGCATGGGCCTTGCTCGACAAATTGGCTTACACAAGTGGGAGAATGGTATGACCATCCTGCAAATGGAGCGGTGGAAAGAAGTCTTTGATACCAGAGAAAAATGGGCTGAACGTGGCGGCTTGAGCCCCGAATTCATTTTCAACTTCCTTGAACAGGTGCACAAAGAGAGCATTCGCGTTCAGAATGAGGAGATGAATTCAAAAAAAATAAAGCCCGCAAATAGCTGAATATCAGTGTTTAGGGAATTTATTTGAACTTTTTTTTAAAATTTTGAAACCAAAAACGAACTCCCTACGTAAAGGGAGATGGTTTTGGTTTTGCCACGCTCGAATTGAGCGTTTATGAATCAGGCGATTTGGTGAGAAGGGGTCCCTCAACGGAGGGGCCCCTTTGATTTTTTATAGACTTTTTGCATCGGTACGATTCCAATTACCGGCGACGGCGTCTCGTCATCATGTGAAGCCACATCGAGCGACTCAATCTAGCGATGAGCGGAAGAAGAACGAGCAAAAGGGTAATGCCCGTGCTCAGAAACAGCGTCACATCTTCGAAAAATGAAAATTCAATGAGTCCCCACCAGTCAAAACACATCAACGCAACCAAAACCGCCACCCACAGTGCAATCGTCAGCGCATAAGACACATAGGCTGCACCAAAATAAAAGCCTGGCTCCCTTAAAAAATCTTCGCCACAAACCGGACAAGCGTCAGGCATCGTCGTGATTTGCTTCCATTGATAAGCCTTCTTAGAAATGAAAATCTGGCCTTCACGACATCTCGGACATTGTGCATGAAGCATTGCGCCGAATCCTGTCTTTCTTCTTCTCGACGTCATTTCAGATTCTGCATCGAGACCAATCGGTTGTACATTCCTTTCTGAGCCATCAAATCCTCATGGTTACCTTCCTCAACAATTTTGCCTTGATCCATAACGACAATGCGATCGGCATGTCGAATGGTGCTCAATCGATGAGCAACAACTAAAGTTGTCCGTCCCTCCATCAATCGGTTAATTGCCTGCTGAACAGCATGCTCAGACTCTGTATCCAACGCAGAAGTCGCCTCATCCAAAAGCAACACAGGCGGGTCCTTGTGAAGCGCCCGAGCAATGCTCAATCGCTGACGTTGACCTCCGCTCAACCTATTGCCTCCATCACCAACTGAAGCATTCCATCCTTCATCCAATTGTTCGATAAATTCCAATGCATTTGCTGCCTTAGCGACTGAAGTCAGCCCATCTTCCTCCTCAGGCATCTCATCTGAAATTCCCAACATGATGTTCTCAGCCACTGACGCATTGAACAAACGAGCTTCTTGTGTGACCATCCCCATTTGCGAGCGAAAGCTCACAAGTTCAAAGGATTCGATTGGCCTACCATCCCATGTGATTTGACCCGAAGTGACATCATAAAATCGCGCCAAGAGATTCACCAGAGTGGTTTTTCCCGAGCCACTAGGACCGACCAAAGCCACAGTCTCTCCTTTCTCAATTCTCAGATCAATGCCATTGAGTACCGGCTGATCTCCGTACGAAAACCTCACTCCTTCAAATCGAATTCCTTCCCGAAGCGGCTGCGTCAATGCCACTCCCTCATCGGTCATTTCCTCAGCAGATAAAATTTCCTCCAAGCGTTCAAGAGAAGCTGAGCCCTTTTGAATCCTGAACCATCCATCACTGATCGAACGCGCAGGTGGAATAATTTGAGAAAAGACCACGAGATAGCCGATGAACCAGTCGCCCGTGAGTCCACTCGTTCCTTCGAGCACAATCCGACCACCGAACCACAATAAAGTAGCCATCACACCCAAGGAAACTGTCTCGGACACCGGCGATGACAAATATTCGCGTTTGTACAGACGACGCATGAGCTCAAAAAAACGATCGTTAGAAGCTGCAAATTTGCTTTCAAATTTTGCTTCGGCATGAAACGCTTTGATCACCATCATTCCACCCAGCGTTTCTTCCATGATTGAAATCAGCCCTCCAAGTTCCTCCTTGCCACGCTTAGCTGCGTGCTTCAAACTCTTCGCTATTCGACTGATCAAATAGCCACTAACCGGTAAGAATAACATGGAGAATAATGTCAATTCCCAGCTCAAGTAAAACAACGTACCGAGCGAAACCAGAATCGAAATCGGTGACTTGAACAAGATTTCAATGGTTCCAATGACGCTGAATTCAACCTCCATCAAATCATTGGTCATCCGACTGATTACATCCCCTTTTCTTGACTCCGTAAACCAACTCATGGGCAATCGAAGAACCTTAGCATACAAGCTGTTACGCAAGTCACGGCTCACCCCCGTGCGCATGGTTGCAAGGCTGTAAAGGGCAAGATAACCAACTGCATTTTTCAGGATGGTGACTCCAAAAATCCCAATGCAGATGTATGTCAAGGCCTGTGAAGGACCAACATTAATAACAAAATTATCGAAAAGGGCACTCCACTTTTCCACGCCACTACCTGCAGGAACTTCAATCAGCGCGAGTGATTCCTCTCCCCCCGATTGGAAAATTATCCGAAGGAAAGGGACGACGCTCAAAAAAGTGAATAACGACAAGAACGCATTCAACAGATTGCAAACCACATTGACCACGAGGTTCAGCCGATAATTCGCTAAATGCCGAAAAAGATCAATGAAGCGATTCAAATCTTTAGTCTTTTAAGGTGTCAACCAATGCCGCAGCCGATCCTGTGTAGCCCCAAGGAGTGAGTGCTTTCAGTTCCGATTTCACCCCATCACCAACACTCAAGCCTTCGATGAATTCAGCAATTGACTTTGCATTGACTACGCTGTTTTGGCGTGTCAAATCCTTCAGGGCTTCGTAAGGTTTGGGAAATCCTTCTCGACGCAGAATGGTCTGAATCCCTTCCGCGACAATTGCCCAATTTGCTTCGAGATCTGCTTCTAATTTCGATTCATTCAGCAACAATTTACCCAGTCCTTTTTGCAATGAACCAAGTGCGATTGCATTGTGCGCCAGAGGAACACCAATGTTTCGCAGCACAGTGGAGTCGGTAAGGTCACGTTGCAAGCGACTGATCGGCAATTTTTCAGAAAAATGCTGCAACAGTGCGTTGGCGACACCAAAATTACCTTCTGCATTTTCAAAATCAATGGGATTAACCTTGTGCGGCATCGCGCTGCTACCAACCTCTCCAGCCTTAATTTTCTGCTTGAAATAATCCATACTGATGTACGTCCAAGCATCCCGACTCAGGTCGATGAGAATGGTATGAATGCGCCTCAAACAATCGCACCAAGCTGCTAGGTGGTCGTAGTGTTCTATTTGAGTTGTGATTTGGCTCCGCTTAAGTCCGAGGCGTCCTTGCACAAAATCATTGCCAAAAGCACTCCAATCCAAATTCGGATAAGCCACGATGTGCGCATTAAATTGTCCTGTTGCGCCCCCAAACTTTGCTGCATACTGACAGCGCTTCAGTTCTTCAAGCTGGACATCCAATCGATTGACATAGACCGCCCATTCCTTTCCCAAGGTCACCGGCGAGGCCGGCTGCCCATGTGTTCTGGCAAGCAGCGGAATCTCCTTCCATTCCCGAGCTTGACCCAACATTGTTTGGCGCAAGTTGGTCAGTGCAGGAATCAGGTTATGCTCGGTCGCTTCTTTAATCGAAAGCGGGATAGCTGTATTGTTGACATCCTGAGAAGTGAGTCCAAAGTGAACAAATTCAGACACATCAGCCAAACCCAAAGCTTCCATTTTCTCTTTAATGAAATACTCAACCGCCTTGACATCGTGATTGGTGGTGCGCTCAAACTCCTTGATGCGTTGAGCATCTGCTTCCGTGAAATCCTCATAAAGCCCGCGCAAATTGCTGGCTTGGTCGCGATTAAATCCCGCCAATTGCGGCAAGGGAACCTCGGTCAACTGAAGAAAGTATTCTACCTCCACGCGGACGCGATATCGCATCAAGCCCCATTCCGAGAAATAAGGCGCCAGGCTGGAGGTTCGACTTCTGTAACGTCCGTCAACGGGGGAGATAGCTGTGAGCTGGTTCAACTGCATTTGAGATGTTTCTAAGGCAAAAATACACTTGAAAGGCGCGCACATCGCGGGAACTTCTCAACCAAATCCCAAGGTTGATCAACACGTCAATCGACACCGCTTTTTATCGAAATTCGCTTCATGAAAGAAGTGTTTCAGATCGAGGGAATGACATGCACTGGATGCGTTGGAAACGTTCAAAATGCACTCATCGCTGTTCCGAGCATCGAATCCGTTGAAATCGAATTAGCCGGTGGAAAAGCTTTGATAAAATCCGTCGAAGCCATCGTGCTTCGGGATCTACAGACTGCCCTTGCGCCACTTTCACGGTACACAATCAAGCGCATTTCTTCTGCACATGAGACCTCAGAAAAAGCCAATCGCGACAATGCCGCTTGGAAGAAGTTTTGGCCACTCATACTCATTGGACTGTTTCTTGTTGCAGGTTCACTCCTCGGGGCTTGGGACTCCCCTGCTCCGGTGCGAAGAGGAATGGAACTATTCATGAGCGGCTTTTTTTTCGTGTTCTCCTTTTTCAAATTTCTGGATTTACAGGGATTTGTTAGGAGCTACAGCATGTATGATATACTGGCCAAACGCATCAATGTTTACGCCTGGCTTTATCCGTTTATCGAACTTTCTCTGGGTTTTGCATGGGCTTTGATTGGCGGAACCTTTGAAGTCGCACTCATCACCGCAGCATTGATGGGATTCGGCGCCATCGGTGTCATTCTTGCAGTGCGGAGAAAACAAGCCATTCAATGCGCCTGTTTGGGTACAGTGTTTAAGTTGCCTATGACGAATGTCACCATCATAGAAGACATTCTGATGGTCATTATGTCATTGTTTTTTCTGTTTCCCTAACGAATTCAACCTTTCGATGAACATACACACCATTCATACCGGAAACTTCAAACTCGATGGCGGCGCCATGTTCGGCGTTGTTCCGAAAGCTCTGTGGCAAAAATATGTTCCCGCAGATGAAAATAATCTTTGCACTTGGGCCATGCGTTCCATGCTGGTTGAACACGGCGATCGATTGTTACTTGTCGATACAGGAATTGGGAATAAACAATCCGACAAATTCTTTAGCCATTATCATTTGCACGGTAACACCTCCCTTGATGGCGAGTTAAAAAAACGCGGATTTAGCCGCGAAGACATCACCGATGTTTTGCTCACCCATTTGCATTTTGATCACGTTGGAGGTGCTGTAGAGCGAAACGGTCAGGGCGCTTACCGCCCAGCCTTCCCCAATGCGAATTATTGGTCTTGTCAGCGCCATTGGGATTGGGCCACACATCCCAACTCCCGTGAAAAAGCCTCGTTTTTGAGCGAAAATCTGTTGCCGCTGAAGGAAAGCGGTCAACTTCAGTTCATTCAGCGGGACGGACGTTGGAATCACAACCCTTTCCCGATCACTTTCCCCGGTTTGGAAGTTTTCTTTGCTGACGGACACACAGAAAGTCAGATGATTCCTGTGGTCCCGTGCAATGGAACCAAACTAGCTTTCATGGCTGACCTCACTCCAGCTGCAGCCCATCTTCCGACCGCTTGGGTCATCGGCTACGATACTCGGCCGTTGTTGACAATGGATGAGAAACAATTGCTTCTCGACCATGCCTTGAGAGAAGATTGGGTGCTGTTCTTTGAGCACGATGCAGTCAATGCGTGCTGCCGATTGCAACAAACCGAAAAGGGAATACGGGCACGTGAATTATCGCCCAGCCTTGAAGAATTGATCGGCTAATCGCCTCAACTTTTGGTCAAAATCGCCCGGTTAATCTTTTTGATCAAACCAGGCCCAGCATATACGAGACCAGAGTATACTTGAAGCAAAGACGCGCCGGCATCCAACTTCTCAAGCGCGTCCTGCGGCGAGCAAATCCCTCCAACACCAATGATCGGAAAAGCACCACCAGAATGCTCATGCAAATAGCGAATCACCTCAGTTGATCGCTCCCGCAGTGGAGCACCACTTAACCCACCAGCACCGATGGCTTCTACTTCAATTTTTGAGGTTTTGAGGCTACCGCGCCCGATCGTTGTGTTGGTGGCAATGACCCCTGAGATTTGCGTCTCTTTGACCAATTCAATGATGTCATCCAATTGGTCATTGATCAAATCTGGAGCAATTTTCAAAAAAATTGGGCGCTGCACAGCTTTTGTCTGATTCTTTCGTACCAAAGCCAAAAGCAACTTGGCCAATGGCTCCTTCTCCTGAAGATCCCGCAATCCCGGCGTGTTGGGCGAGCTCACATTAACCACGAAGTAATCAACATGAGGATGCAGCGCTTGAAAGCACTTTTCATAATCTGAGGTTGCATCCTCATTCGGTGTGACCTTGTTCTTACCAATGTTTCCTCCCACCAATAAGCCTTTGGGTCGGCGCTTCAATCGCTCAACAGCTTCGTCCATTCCACCGTTGTTGAACCCCATGCGATTGATGATTCCTTGGTCCGATGGCAGACGAAACAAGCGTGGCTTTGGATTTCCAGATTGTGGAAGCGGCGTGATCGTTCCAATTTCTACAAAGCCAAAACCGAGTGTGGCCATCTCATTTAACCAACGGGCATCTTTGTCAAACCCAGCAGCCAAACCGACAGGGTTAGGAAACCTGAGTCCAGCCACTTCGACTCCCAACGCTATCGAATCCACTGAAAACCAACGCTTCAAGCACCAAGACAACCCAGGAACGCGACACGCCAACTGCAACATTTTCATGGTCAATTCATGCGCGGTTTCGGGCTGAAATCGAAAAATCAAGGGCTTAAGCGAGGCGTACATGAGTGCAAAAATACATCCGGAATGAATCAGATATGTTGAAAAAAATGTGGATAGCGTAATCTGCCCCCCCCTATGAATAAAGGTCCAGAGCAAATAGATTTACTATCCAACGATGAGGAACGCAGGATTATTCAGTTGGATGACGAAGAAGAAGCTCACGGAGGAGCAAGTCGCCACATATTTTGTGGA
>MDTC01210016.1_pt1 | contig 69646 bp, 100 predicted proteins | sample 811181 | NCBI WGS metagenome assembly MDTC01 (sample SAMN05326644, study PRJNA326480) | marine metagenome | isolation source: seawater | place: Pacific Ocean: North | collected 2011
ACACAAATAAAGTTACATATAAGGCTTTATATTTGAAAAACTCATTAACTAGGTCTGAAAAAACAAAGGGAGGATCATTGGCTAGAGCTAAATATGTGAGATGTTTTCAAGATTATTTAAAAAAAAGCTCTTTAGATAATTTATATTTTGATTATAAAGGCGATATGCCTTTTGGCTTAAACAACATAATTAAAACAGATAATTTTGATTCGATATTTTTTAAAGAACTTGTAGAATATAATAATTAACTGCTTAACTTAGAGTCTAAAAATGTATTTATATAATTATAAAGATTGGCTATCTTACTGGACTAAATGCTTAAAAATAAAGTGCTATACTGCTAAAGAAATACTTTATAATAAGAATGTTTCTTTAGACTGTATTAACTTGATATTAAGACACGATATAGATTCGTGCACAAATGATGATATAAAAATAATAAGCGCTATGGCTGAAGCCCAGGAAGGCTTTGGGCTTAGAGGGTCTTATTATTTGCTAAATAATAATCCTTATTATAAAAATAATAAGGATTTCTTTTTAGACTTACAAGATCGGGGCCATGAAATTGGCTTGCACGTAGATTTAAGCTATCTGTATCAGGCGGGCAAACCTTTGAGTAAAAATAAAGTATTTTCTCAACTCAGTCTTGATGTAGACAATATGTGTAAAGATGGCTTTAATATATTTACTGCGGCTTGGCACGGCTCAACTGATAATATAAATGCAAAAATATTATTATCATATTCTGAAAATAACTTTATATCTTATATAAAATCTGATATAAACAAAACCCCCTTAATAACTGATTGTTGTTATTTTTTTACAACATATAAAGATTTTAATATTATTCCAAAAAATAATAATCTTACATTAGACTTAAACAAATATAAAGGAAAAGTTTTTTACTCTTTGCTGCATCCATGCTCAGATTATTATAGTATAAATAAAGATCTTTCATATTCCATAAAAAATCACAAATATTGGGAGGATAATCCAGCTATTTCCTCTGGTTATAAAAAGCCCCAGTCTTTACAGGCTCTTTTTCAAGAAAGGATAGAGGCAAAATACTTATGAAAGATTTTGGTAAATTTTGGAGCAAAGACAGCTATGAACGCCCAGAGGGCGTTCTTGGCTTTGTTGATTGGTACAAGTGGATGTATAACAGCAGGTTGGATATAAATGAAAATATTATAAAATGGGTTAGAGAAAAAGATGATAAAATAAAGTCTGTAGCAGATTTTGGCTGCGGGGTAAGCATTGGGTTCTCAGAAGCCTTTTCTGACAAATTTTTTACAGGAATAGATATTTCAAAAAGAAATATTGATTGGTGTAAAGATAACTACAATAACTCAAAGCACGTTTATATGCATAAAGATTTTGCAAAAAACCCACTATCAGATAAGGTTGACTTAGTTATTTGTAATGGAACTTTGGAAAATGTTTTAGATATAAATAAGGCAATAGAAAGTATGGTTCTAAGCTCAAAGGGCTGGATATATGCTGCCGGCTGCTCTGGATGGCACCCAAATCTAAGACAACACAAGTATGAGTGGAGAGAAGAATGGGGGTGCAATTCTTCTCTTATATCACCAAGTGAGGTAGAGCTAGTTTTGAAAAAACTAAATTGTAAAAAAATTCAAATATTTCCATTTAAAAGAAGCGCCAAAATGTACGAAACTATAATAATAGCAAAAGTTGAAGGCAGATAGTGTTAAAAAAATCTTTTCAAAACGTTAATTTCCTCGAAGATATTAAAAGCATAATTGTTGATCCTATTTATAAAACTGAACTTTCATATGAGGGGCTAAAAATATTAGGCAATTCTGAATATACCTTAGAGAACAATATTCCAAAGCTAATACCCTTTAATATTCCAAAAGCTGCAAATTTTACCGATCAAGTAAAGGCTTTATGGGGTGAGCTTCAAGATCTTGAGTATAAAATGTATTTAGACGATCCGGTAGGTGTTTTTTCTCATGAAAATCATGAGTCTGCAAATGAGATTTCAAAAATTATTTTAGAATTAAGCTCTGGAAGCATTTTAGATATAGGTTGCGGTGCTCTTTCTAGACCGTCCTACATGCCTATCTCGCCAAAAATTAATTTTTACGGAATAGATCCATACTTTGGGGACAAACAAAGAAGTTTTCCATTTATACAGGCCCTAGGGGAATTCATCCCCTTTTCTTCTTTCAGTTTTGACAACGCAATTATAGCAACATCTTTAGATCATGTTTTTTTTCCTCACATGGTTTTCTCAGATACATACAGGGTGTTAAAAAACGGAGGTAAATTGTTTGTTTGGCAAACTATTTATGAAGAAAAACATGATAACTATATTAGGTGGAAAAACTTAAAAGATCTAAACCCACTTAAGGCGGCACAATTTGATAAATATCACCAATGGGCCTTTACGGAAAATTCTTTGATGGCTCTAGCAGAAGAGGCGGGGTTTAAAAAAACTTATATTAATATTTTAAACAAAAATAATATGCCGGATAAAACCAATTCTTTAGAAGTATTGTTTTTGTTTGAAAAAATAGGATAAAGTATGTGTTCATTTTTTGGAATTATAACTGAAAACAAAAAACTTATAAACTATGTTGATTCAGAAAAAGATAATCTTTTTCAAAAGTTAAAATATAGAGGACCGGATATTTTTACGACAAAAAGACCTGATGATAAATCGCTATTTGCCGGATTTGTTCTTGCTATTAATGATTTTATTCCGCAGCCGATTGAAAAAAATGGATCATGGCTTTTGTGGAATGGGGAGATTTATAAATATCCAAAAACCTATACCAGTGATACAAAATACCTTATTGACTATTTGGCTGATGGCGGAATAAATCAAATCTTTAACACCTCTACTAGATTAGATGGTGAGTATGCAATAGCTTTTTATGAAAAAAACAAACTTTATTTAATTACAGATGATTTTTTTACAAAACCGCTTTCTTTTAGCACTTCTAATAATACTATTATCTTTTCAAGTTATGAGAGTGCAATTAAAGAGGTTGATAAAAATGCAAAAATTAATCACGCTTTACCCAACTCTTTGTACGTCTTTGACACAAACACATATACCCTAATAGAGAGGCGGGATATATACAAGTGGGATTTTAATCCCAAGCATAATAGTTATGATGATTGGAATGTGGCCTATGTAGATGCGGTATCGAAAAGGTGCAATGCAGATAAGAATATTTTTCTACCCTTAAGTTCTGGTTATGATTCTGGCGGAATATGTGCCGAGATTATTGAGGCAAATGTACCATGCACTATGTATTCATACCTAGGCCAAGAGGATAAGGGTATAATGAGCTCAAGAATAAATCTTATAAAAAACAGTGGAAATAAACATATTTATATTAATCCAGAAGATAATTTTGAAGAGAATTTTAGAAAATTTTATAATAAGGTAGAAAATTGGATAGGGTATCACTCCCAACCATCGAATTCAAAGCTTGATGGAAAACCATATATGGATGTTTATCATGCTTATTCGTGTTATGCTCATTTTGTAATATGTGAGCATGCAAAAAAATCTGGTTACACAATTTGCTTGTCCGGTCATGGCGCTGATGAAATCTACTCCGACTATTTTAGCCCAAATACATCAAGCTCCTCCGTTGTTAAGGGAGACTATACGGGCTGGAGAGTTAAGTGGCCAAATTTTGATATGGGATATGGAAGAAATATATTAGGCATGTTTGATAGAACAGCTGGAGCCTGCGGAATAGAGACCAGATATCCATATTTAGATCGCGATGCTGTTCAGAACTTTTTATGGCTTTCAGATAAGTTAAAAAATAAATATTACAAACAGTGTCAACACCAAATAATGGAAAAAAGAAAATTTCCCTTCGATAAGAAAAACCTAAAGGTTCCACTAAGAGTTTTTAATAATGATCCTAAAAATATTAAATTTAAAAAATATCTATTAGATTTTTATAAAAAAAATAATATAACTCATCCATCTTGGATTAAGATATAGTTAAATATAAAGCAAATATTATGAAAAATAATAAGAAAATATCAAAATCTGAATTAATTAATGCCGAAAAAATTTCTCGCAAATATAAAGCGAGGGCTAAAGGCTTAATAAAAAAAGGCTTAATAGAGGATGTTGAAAAACTATGCTTACAACTAAAAGGTGGGTACACAAAGACCTTATCATACAGTGATAAAAAGGCTTATGATGCAGTCAAAACAGAATTAAGTCGGTATAAAAAAGAATCTAAAGCTAGGAGTAAGTCTTTGAAAAAAATAGAATGGGATGAAAGTTTTAATAACATTGATGTTTTAGGGCTTATTAAATGGGATTGGGCTAATTCTGGGTATAGGTTTTCTAAAGCATTAGAGATGCTCGATTTAAATGTGGCATCATTCAAAGGAACTCCTTTAGCTTACTTTAACTATCCAGTTCAGCTACCTACCCTTCCGATATTATCAAAAAAACAAGTTAGACAACCTGGTCTATATCCTGCTTCTCCGATAATTAATGATGCAAAGTATAATAAGGATTTGCAAAAATTAATCAACAACTCAAAGGTAATATATCTGTTTGGAACACAGTGGATTAAAAATATAAAAATTCCTTCTTCAAAAAAAATAGTTGTGCAGCACGGAGGAATAACTTACAGGGTTGCTCCAGAAAAATGCAATGCCATCTATAATCCGGTTGTTTCTGCAACAATAGCGCAATGTCCAGATCTTCTAAATCTGGGTGCTATTAACGAGCATTTAATTTATTACCCTGTTGAAACAGACTTGTTAACTCCCAAGTTTGACTTTAAACACTCTGAAAAATTAGTCATAGGACATTTTCCCAGTAGTCCAATCAACAAGGGGACAGAAAGAATTATTTCCGTTATAAATAAGCTTAAAAAATCAAGTCTGAGGGATAAATTTATTTACAACGGAATACCTTTATCTTCAGATAAGAAAAGACACTTTGTTGACTGGCCTCAAAACATAAAAAGACTTTCTAGCTCAGATATAGTTATAGAAACTTGTAAGCCTGAGTTGGGGGGTAAGCCATTTGGGGAGTGGGGGAATACAGCTATAGAGGCATCTTCCTTGGGTACTATAGTGGTAACAAACTCTTTAACACCACATATATATGCTAAAGAATACGGAAAGTGTGCCTTGCACATTAACGATGGAACGGCAGCTGGGCTAGAAAAAACCTTAACCGAACTCATAACATCTTCAAGGGAAGATATAATGAGTAAAAAAATTGAGGCTCGCAGCTGGGTTGTTAGAAATCACAGCCTAGAGGCTACCGCCCTTAGGTTATGGGAGAGGGTTTTTAAGAACTTTTTCCCAGAAAAATGGACAGAAGAATCTTTGCGTAATCACGCTATAAAAAATTGGTCAAAAGACTTTTTAAAAGAAGTTGGGTGGGTGTAAATGAAAAATCTTAGTATTACTACGGCAGAGCAAAAAATAGCCGCTATAAAATTTAAAGAGTATAAGAAAAAAGGGCTGAATGCCGTCAAGTCTAAGGGTCTAAATTATGCTTTGGGCATGCTTTCGGATCTTAAAGACAGGTATAATGCAGATCAAACATATGTTAATAAAAAGATGTATGATGGATTTAAAAAAGGTATTTATTCATTAAAAGGCTATGCTTCTTCTAAAAATATTAACGAAGAAATAGATGTGTTAATGTTAGCTCAAGATGATTGGTCAAATACGGGGTATAGATTCTCCTTATGCCTAAAGGCTTTGGGATTAAATGTTGTAATTATAAAGGGTAAAGCTCACTCTTATAATTATCCCGTTCAGGCCCCTATCGATCCCGCTCTTTCTGGAAAATTAAAAACAATATATCCTAGAGTTTTTAAACCTAAAAATGCTAAATACAAAGAGTATCTTAGAGGTCTTATAAGAAGCGCTAAAGTTGTTCACTTTTTTGCAAGTACATACATTGATTTGGGAATGGAAAAAGAGCTCAAAAGAAAACACGTAGTTGTTCAGCATGGCGGAACAACATATCGACAAGCGCCAAGCTTAACAAATAATATTTTTAACAAATTTGCCGATGCTACCGTAATACAGTGTCCGGACCTATTATCTCTCGGGTCTAAAAACGAACATCTAATATATTATCCGGTTCAAACAGATATAATCAAACCAAATTTTGAAAAGATGGGCAGCAAGCTTTTGGTTGGGCACTTTCCAAGCTCTCCGAAAAATAAGGGTACTAAAGAAATTTTAGATATAATCCAGGAGCTAGAAAAAGACCCTATGTATAGAGATAAATTTGAGTATATTGGAACTAGAAGTCTAAAGCAAGGCAGGAGGTCGTGGGAAGAGCAGCTCAAAGTTGTCTCTGGATGTGATGTTTTAATTGAAACCATGTGTTTAAATCAAGGGAAAAAAATTTTTGGAGAATGGGGGAATACAGCCATTGAGGCTGCTGCTTTAGGGAAGGTGGTCCTGACAAACTCAAAAACTAAACATATTTACTCCAAGGAATATGGACAAACAGCATTAAATATTGTTAATAACAAAAAACAGCTAAAAGCACAATTGATTAGATTCATTGAGATGACTGATGAGGAGCTTAAAAATCAAAAAATTCTCACTCGCAAATGGGTTGTTCAAAACCATAGCATGGAAGCTAATGCCATTAGGCTTTGGAATAAGATTTATAAAAACTTTTTTCCTGACCTTAAAATAAATCTAAATATAGGGGAATAAAATGATTCTAAGTGAAAAATATAAAACAGCCTTAGTCACGGGTGGAGCCGGATTTGTAGGGAGTCATTTAGTTAAAAGATTACTAAAAGAGGGGCTAAAAGTTGTTAGTGTAGATGATTATTCTTCTGGAAAAAAATATAATTTATCAGATATTAGGGATAATAATTTTTTTGAAGAAGAATGCGACATTACGGACAAGGCTAAAATGAGGTCTATTTTTAGTTCTTGTAATTTTGATATAGTATTTCATAATGCAGCATCAAAAAAAAATATATGCCTAAAGGACCCAGGAAGAGACCTTGAGGTAAATGGTTTTGGTGCATTTAATCTTTTAAAATTATCTAAAGAATTTAATGTAAAAAAGTTTGTTCACGCCTCTACTGGATCAGTCTATGGTGAGGCTAGATATTTCCCGCAAGACGAGGAGCATCCGCTTGTTCCGCTATCCTACTATGGCGTAAGCAAGCTGGCTGGAGAAAAATACTGTAAGCTATTTTCTGAAACAAAAGATTTAAATACTACCGTTCTTAGATACTTTCATGTGTTTGGGCCAAACCAAGAATGTGATCCAGACCTAGGTGGTGTTGTGGCTATCTTTTTGGATCGAGCAAAAAAGGGGCTACCACTAGTTGTTCATGGGGATGGAATGCAGCAGCGCTCCTTTACTCATGTTGATGATATTGTAAATATTAATCTTTTTGTTGCACAATCCGAAGAAACAAGGGGTGAGGCATATAATTGTGCATCAGGTGTTAATGTGACAATTCTTGAGTTAGCAAAAGCCGTTCAGGGTGAGTACGGAGAAGGTATAACAATTCAATACGCCCCACCGCTTGATGGTGATATTAAAATATTTGATGTCAGCAATAACAAGTTAAAAAATTTAGGCTTTAAATTTTCAACAAATTTTAGAGACGGTTTAAAGGAGTTGTTTCAAAAATAGTAAAATAATAAAAAACAGAGAGTGCTTAATGAATGTAAAATTATTTGACTTAAAAAGAGTTTTAAAGCCCAGCGTAAATCAACTAAAAAAGTCTTTTGATTTAAACCTAGAGGATTGCAAGTTTATAATGGGGTCAGATGTATTTTCTTTTGAAGAAAATTTTTCAACAAAAGTAGGCGCAAGACACACAATCAGCATGTCAAGTGGAACAGACGCGCTTCTTTCCATTTTTATGGCGCTTGATTTAGAGCCTGGTAGTGAAATAATAGTTCCGTCATTTACATTTGTTGCTTCTGCATCATCAATAGCCCGCGCCGGACTAAAGCCGGTTTTTGCAGATATATCAAGAGACTCTTTTCATCCATCAATTGATGGTATCAGGTCAGCTTGGACAAGCAATACCAAAGGTGTATTGTTTGTTCATCTTTTTGGAGAGTGTGAAGATTTGTCTGAATTAAAAAAGCTATGTGATGAAAAGAGTGCTTTTTTAATTGAAGATTGCGCTCAATCATACGGCTCTGGCTGTGGAAAATTTGGTTTAGCATCAGCATATAGCTTTTTTCCAGCAAAGAACATCGGATGCTTAGGAGATGGTGGTGCAGTAACGACTAACGACAGTGATTTTGCTGAAAAGATAAAAATAATAAGATCACATGGATCATCTATAAAGTATAATTATGAATTACTGGGTGGTAATTTTAGGCTAGATACAATTCAAGCAGGTTTCTTGAATATTTTGCTGGATAGAGTTGACTTGTGGATAGATAAAAGAAGAGATAACGCAAACTTTTACAGCCAAGAGTTGGAGGGCATAGGCGACCTAATCCTACCTAGGGGTGGCAAAAATCACTCCTGGAACCAGTATACCATAATAACTAAGAATAGAAATGAGTTAAAAAAACATTTAGATAAAAACAAGATAGGAAATGCTATCTATTACCCTATCCCTCTTCATTATAGCTCTAAGATATTTAAAGACACATATAGCTTGCCCGAAACTGAAAAAAGATGCAAACAAGTTTTGTCTTTACCAATTTATCCAGGATTATTAGAGGAAGAAAGAAAATATGTTGTTGAAAAAATAAAGGAGTTTTTTGATGATACACAAAATGGCAAACATATATGATTCTGCAAAAATAGGAGACTCTACAAAAGTTGGGGCTTTTGCTGAAGTAGGTAAAAATGTAGTTATTGGCAATAACTGCTCTGTAGGGTGCTCTGCATTTATACCTGAAAATGTTGTTATAAACGACAATGTATTTATTGGTCCACATGTTGTTTTTACAAATGATAAAAAAGCTCCATCTAAAGGTGCTTGGAGGTCTCTGCCGCCGACGATTGTTGAGGATGGCGTTTCAATCGGTGCTAACGCAACTATTTTGCCAAATTTGATTATTGGCGAAGGCAGCGTTATTGGCGCTGGAGCTGTTGTTACAAAAAATGTTGAAAAAAACACTATTGTTGCCGGTAATCCGGCGAGAGTAATTGGTAAAAAAGATGAGTAAATTCGCCTTGATTGGTGCTGCTGGATATATTGCGCCAAGACATATGGCTGCAATTAAGGATACTGAAAACGACCTAGTTACAGCTATGGACCCTAACGATTCTGTTGGAATTATTGATTCTTATTTTCCAAATGCATCTTTTTTTACTGAAGTAGAAAGGTTTGATAGACATATTCATAAGTTATCAAAAACAAATGACAAAATTGATTATTTAAGCATCTGTTCTCCAAACTACCTTCATGATTCACATATAAGATTGGGTCTTAGAAATTATTGCAATGTTATTTGTGAAAAACCATTAATTATTAATCCAAAAAACATTATATATTTAAAAGAATTAGAAGAAGAATTTGGCAAAAAAGTTTATACAGTTTTGCAGCTTAGATATCATAAAAAAATTTTAGAACTAAAAGAATATTATAAAAGTAACAGTAAAAAAATAAACATTGATTTAAACTATATAACATCTCGCGGCAAATGGTATCTGCACTCATGGAAGGGTAATCCTTCTAAATCTGGAGGCCTTGCCGCAAATATAGGAATACACTTTTTTGATATGTTAATATGGATTTTTGGCAATCCATTATCTTTAAATATTTTTGAAAAAACAGATTATAAAATATCTGGAATTTTAGATTTGGAATCTGCCAAAGTAAGATGGTCTTTGAGCATAGACTCAAGAGACCTTCCTGAATATTGCAAACAAAAAGGGCAAAGGGCATATAGATCACTGCTTATTGACAATAAAGAATTTGAATTTAGCAGTGGATTTACGGATCTTCATACGGTAACATATAATAATATCTTGGCAGGAAATGGTTTTGGCCTTGAAGATGCAATGGCGTCTCTAAGTATAGTAAAAGACATTCGGTCGTCTAAAACAAATTTTAATTATTAGGTTTATTATGAAAAAGGTTGTAGCACAAATTGGGTACGGATTCGTCGGGGGCGCTCTAAGCAGATCCCTAAGCCAAAAGGGCTATTGTTCTTTGATTTATGATAAATACCAAGAGATTGGTCGGCCAGAAGATGTTCTTAAGTCAGACTTTTTATTTCTCTGTCTTCCAACACCTTATGTAGAAGGTCATGGCTTTGATTTATCGGCAATTCTAGAAAATCTTAAGTTTTTATCTAGAAATAATTATTCCGGTTTAGTTATCCTAAAAAGTACTGTCGAGCCCGGAACAACAGAAAGGCTAAATAAGCAATTTAAAAACCTTTTTATGTGTCATAATCCTGAGTTTTTAACCGCAAGAACAGCGGATGAAGATTTTCATAATCAGACTCATATAGTTTTGGGATATAACGAAGATCTAAACAACTCTTTAGCTATGGCTCAAGAATTAGGACAATTTTTTTCTGAAAGTTACCCTAGTGCAAAAGTTTCTATATGCACCTCTAGGGAGTCAGAGTCTATGAAGTTATTTTGCAACAACTTCTATGCAATGAAGGTGCAAATTTTTAATGAATTCTATCTGCTCTGTCAAAAGCTTGGAGTCGATTATGAGCGCGTTAAAGAGCTTATGCTGTCCAATGACTGGATCAACCCCATGCATACCTTTGTACCCGGTCCTGACGGCCAAATAAGCTACGGAGGGGCGTGCTTCCCCAAAGACACTAATGCTCTTAACCATCTTATGAAAACAGCAGGATCTCCACACGATGTTCTTGATGCTTGCATAAGAGAAAGAAATTCAATGAGAGAGTGCAAGCTTAAGTAATATAAAGTTGAGATTAATATGTTTAAAAAAGCAATAGTTACAGGGTCTGAGGGTTTTATTGGAGGGCATCTAACGGATGCTCTTCTTGCAAATGGAGTTCAAGTGTTAGGCGTAGACGATATGTCTTCTGGGCTTCAATCAACATATGAACAGCATATTAAGAGCCCTCATTATACTGGAAAACAAATATCTATAACGGATTCCAGAATTAATTCTATCTTTAAAGATTTTAAGCCGGATGTAGTTTTTCACTTGGCTGCAAAATCAGGGGTTACACCATCGGTCTTAAACCCAACTTTTTCAGATTTTACAAATATTAACGGATCTGTAAACCTTCTTGAAGCCGCAAAAGACTCTGGCGTAAAAAGATTTGTATTTTCGTCTTCATCATCAATTTATGGTGGCAGCGAAAATCTACCAACATCAGAGTCTGAGCCTCCAAATCCAAAGTCTCCATATGCTCTTCAAAAGCTTGTTGTAGAGAAATATTGTAAATTATTCTCAGACTTATATGGGCTAGAAGCAATATCTTTAAGATATTTTAATATCTTTGGACCAAGGCAGAGGTCCAACTCTGCTTATGCTGCTGTTATTGCTGCTTTTGCAGATGCAGAAAAAAGAGGGATGCAACCAAAGATATTTGGAACAGGAGAGCAGTTTAGAGATTTTTGTTATGTAAAAAATGCTGTAGAAGCAAACATTCTTGCTGCAAATGCTCCGAATAAATTATCTGGTGAAGTTGTAAATATTGGTTGTGGTGGAAGAATTACAGTAAATAACTTGCGCAAATTTATTTGTAGCAAAGATCCTATTTATGAGGTTGAGCGCCCAGGAGATGTATTTTCTTCTCAAGCGGATATTTCCGCTGCAAAAAAACTTATTGGATATAGTCCGGGCTGGACTTTTGAGCGTGGACTAAAAGAAACCATCGATTGGTACTTGGGGTAAATAATGTTAACAGCGGTAATTACTGGAGTCGCAGGCCAGGATGGAAGTTATTTAGCAGAACTCCTCCTAGAAAAAGGATATAGGGTAGTAGGCCTTACCCTTAGGCATGGAACCCTTGTTAAGTATATGAACATCGATCATCTGCTTGGCAACAAAAATTTTAAATTATTTGAAGGTGACATAACGGATCAGACTCTCATCTCAAGGGTTCTATATGATTATAAGCCGCATGAATGGTATAATTTGGCCGCAATGAGTCACGTTGGACAATCATTTAGAGAGCCCTTATCCACCTTTGATGTGGATGCCAGAGCCGTCATAGGCCAGCTAGAAATGATTCGTCAAATATCGCCTTATACTCGATTTTACCAAGCTTCTACATCTGAATTATTTGGTGGATTGACTTGTCCAAAAGAAGGTTATGACGAAAGCTCTCCGTTCCACCCTAGGTCTCCATATGGGGTGGCAAAACTAGCTTCTTTTTGGGCTGTAAAAAATTACCGAGAAGCTTACGGTTTATTTGCTTGCAACGGCATCCTTCACAACCACTCTTCGCCAAGAAGAGGCTTCGATTTTGCTACTAGAAAAATAACCAGAGGGGTTGCTTCGGTTAAACTTGGCCTTCAAGAGACCCTCAAGATGGGCAATCTTGCGGCATTCAGAGATGAGGGCCACTCCAAGGACTATGTACGAGCCATGTGGATGATGCTGCAGACTGAGAGGGCGGAGGATTATCTTGTTGCCACAGGTGCCGGGGCGACTATTCTTGAGATGCTCGAATATGTGTGCGCTCTAGCCGATCTAGATCCAGAAGAGGTCTATGAGGTAGACGAAAGGTTTATGAGGCCATCAGAGGTTCCGTTTTTACTGGGAAATCCCAAAAAAATAATGGAAGAGTTGGGGTGGAGTCCGATGTACTCATGGAAGTCTCTTCTAAAAGAAATGTATGAGTATGATTTGCTAGACTTAGTCTGTGATAGCTAATTCTTTTCACCAAAGAATTAGCCTTAATAAGTACTAAATAACCAGGGAGCTGGGTTGGGGGTCAAAATATTCGTGGAAAACTTTATTTAAAAGAAACGTATAAGTGAGGCTTAGAGTGAAAGAAGAAAGTGGAAAGTATTGCTTAGAATATTTTGAAAAAGCATTGCAAAATGATCCTAGATATATGTATCAAACGATAAGCTCTCTTAAAAGAGAGTTTGTATTATTTACTGGTCCAATGTTTGGCGGTAAGACAACTAGAATGCTGTCTGAGCTAGATAGGTATAGGTATAAGGGAAGAAATATTTATGCATTTAAGCCCTGTATAGATGACAGATATGCTGAGACCAGGATTGTATCACATAATGGGGGATCAATAAAGGCCACAACCATAGAGTGTGGTGCAGATATGATTGATTTTCTATCAGAAAAAGGCGAGCTTGATCCGTTAAATAATAAGTTTTTAGCTCATGCTCCGGTAATAGCTTTAGATGAAGTTTTTATGGTAAAAGGAGCTGGAAAAATTCTTCCTTATCTGTTTAAGTGTGGTGCCACGATAATTGCATCAACAATTCAGCTAAATTCAGATGGAAATCCTTTTTCTGAAATATTAAACATAATGCCATATGCTACAAAAGTGGAAGTATGCCCTGCTGTTTGTTCTATCTGCGGTGCTGATGCTCACTATACGGAAAAAATAGGTGGAAGAAAAGACTTTGAGGTAGAGGTCGGCGGCAAAGATCTTTATCAACCAAGATGTTTTGGTCATTTTAGTTATTTTTAAAATTGCTGCTAATATTTAACCTCTCTGTAGGAACTTAAAATGAACAGAAAGGCTAAAATAAACTTTTTTTATAAACTAGCTAACAGAGATGTAAGTTCTAACAATTTTGTCGAATATATTAAATCTTTAGAGTCACCCCAAGAAAGGCCTAGCGGCTTTAGGAGAGGCTCTCTAAAGATAGAGAAAATAAGCAAGGTATGCTGTTGGTGCTCAAGCGAAACCCTGGTTGGTGTGGAGCATATAATTCCGCGATCTGCCGGGGGCCCGCCAGTCGATAGATGGAATCTTGCTTGGGCTTGTTATACTTGCAACCATTATAGAGGATCTCAGTTGAGCCCTCCATTTAGAAAGGGAGCTTCTCTTAGTGGGTGGTTAACGGAGGCCTTTTTGGGTTTTAAAGAACAAATTCCAACAGCCGAGGAGCTAAAGGAATATTTCCATGAACAGAAAAAATAAAATAAAAAAATTTTTTAAACTGGCATCAGAAGAGTCCGATATTGGCTTTGACCTAAGAGAGGGTGATACAGATGCTAACACCAAAGGCGAGGTGTCTCTACTTCAGGAGCTTCTAGAGTTATATGGCTTTAAGCTAAAACAATACGGTGTTGATGGATATTTTGGTCCAGAAACAAAAGGTGCGTTATTGCTTTTTCAAAGAGAAAACAGCTTGCGGGAAAGTGGTATAGCAGATGATGTCACCAGAAAACTGATATTTGAAGGAGACCCCAAGGAAAATGTCGAAACAGAAAGATCTGGCTGGCTAAGAGACACTCTGCAGTCAATCGAAAGAGATGACTCAACAGAAGGGGGCTATTCTGCATCCGGAGGGACTGTTAGCGCAGAAGGGCTTTATGGGGATCTTTTTTCGGCACTAAGAAATAGGAACTTATGCATTGCAATGGTCGCAAATGCTATTTCAGAGTCTAATTTAAATATCGGAATAGCTGGAGATTGTGGAGATTATGCAAAAAGAAGAAGTGATAGATCAATAATGATCGAAGGAAAGGGCCTTTGCTGCTCTTATGGTTTGTGGCAATACAATATATGCACAAGAACCTCTATGGGAACTCGGTTTTTAAAAGCAAACGGCGACCCCCAAACTAATGAGGAAAAGCTAAAGCTGCTAACTGATTATGGAGCTCAGGTGGATTATATGATAAATACACTTCAGTCTAGATATAGCTCTGTTATTTCAGATGAGAAAACGGTAGAATGGTGGGTAGACTGGTTTGTCAAAAATATAGAGAGACCAAGAGATGTTGGGGGAGCAATTGCAAAAAGAACTCAGACAGCTCAAGGCTTGTCTCAACAAATCGCCTAGGAGTAGTTCGTGAAGAAAATTCATAAACCATGGGGGCATGAAGAAGTTTGGGCTCACACAAACAAGTATGCTGGAAAAATATTGCATATAAACAAGGGTGAGAGGCTATCTCTTCAATTTCATGAAAAAAAAGAAGAAACAATCTACGTACTAGAGGGTGAGCTTTTGCTTATATGCGGTAATTCAGAAGACTCTTTAAAAAAAATTATTTTAAACCAGGGCGAGTCAATGCATATTGAGCCTGGTTTGATTCACAGATTTTGTGCTACAGAATCAAGTGTTAAGCTTATAGAGGTATCCACATCTGAGTTAGACGACGTTGTTAGGCTTGGAGATGACTATGGTAGAGAAAGAATAAAAAATCAAAATGTTTAACCATACACTTCTTTCTGCGCTCCTCCTACTTTTGGTAGGAAATATATTTACATGGTTTCAGATAAACCTTCAGTTTATGAGCAACTGGTGGAGCGAAAGACCTATCTTTACAATATTGTTATTTTCACCATGTGGGGCCTTCTTTTATTATGGATGGAGATTTTTGGTACAGCACTTTGACGGAAGCCTGTGGCCACCAAGGCTTGTTAGCTTTGGAGTTGGAGTTATAGTATTTGCAATATTAACATACATCGTAAAGGGCGAGGTAATTGATAAAAAAACCATAGTTTGTTTAGTTTTATCAATTATAATAATTTTAACACAAACACTTTACCCTAATTCGCCCGATTCTGGTAAAATAGAGGATAATCAGGTCGATGTCCGCGAAAAATGAAAGTAGAAATAATAATACCAGCATACAATCCGGGTCCATACCTCAAGGATGCTATAGAGAGCTGTTTAAATCAGACTTATAAGCAGTATTCGATAACGGTGATTGATGACTGCTCCTCTGAAAATATAGAGGGTATTACCAAGCTCTATCCAGATGTTAATCTTATTAAAACAGAAAAAAACTCTGGCCCGTCTGCAGCAAGAAATCTTGCAATAAAACAATCTAATGCAGATCTTATATCTTTGTTGGATGCAGACGATATTATGGCAAGGGAAAAGCTTTATTATAGTGTAAAAGAGTTTGAGGACCACAAGGTCGGAATGACCTGTGGGAATTACAAAATTCTTTATAATCGAAGCAGAATGATGAGGCCATTCTACAGTCGCCCTATAAAAATAAGCTACCCTTTAATGATGAGGCAAAACTTTGTGGCTTCAGGATCAGCTACCATAAGAAGGTGTGTGCTCGATGAGGTTGGATTTTTTGACGAATCACTTTGGATATCTGAAGATTATGATATGTGGCTGAGAATATCTGAAAAATATAACATAAAATATATACATAGAGTTCTTTATTATTATTCTGTTATAAAAAACGGAGGATCTCTAACAAACAGCAAGGATTCTACAGATACAGGTAGGAGGAATAATAAAAAGATTAGAGCAGCCTCAAGGTCTAGGGTGTTAGAGCGTGAATATAACAAAGTTTAAAAAGAAGAAGATCCTGATAAAAACTTATTTGTTTGAATCAGGATTATTTTATTTAGGTAAATCTCTTTATAAGGAGCTTGTAAAAAATAATGAAGTTTACCTTTTTCCAAAGGAGAAATATAAAAAGACCGGAAGAAGATTTGTTCCATTTTATCCACCACTTAGTGATAAAGGCTTATTAAGTGGATTAAGTTATTTTGAGGCAAACAGCTTTCATAAAAATAACTTAGAAAAATTTGTTATTGATAAAGATGTGGATATAATCTTTTCGCTAGAAACCTTTATGCCAACAGCAAGCTGGATTGATAGTATAAAGAGTAAAAAAAGAGTGAGAATATATGATATACCAATGCCAGAGTGGGTTGATGAATCGCACTTAAAGCGCGGATCCTATAATAGATTGGACGGTATAATTTCTTTAACAAAAACGACTACCAGACTGTTTGGGAAAACAATTATATATGAAACTTCTTGGGATTATGCAAATGATGCAAACAATTTTATATCCGAAAATAAAAAGTCAAAAGACAAGTTTATTTTTTATCACCAGGCTTCTTTAAACCCATCTTTTTCTCAAAAAAATACAAAAAATGTCTTATTGGCATTTCAAAGATTCTCTGAAGATGTACAAAAAAACGTACAATTAATTGTTACTGGAAGATTATCTGATAAAGAAAAATTAATTGTTAAAAAATCTAATAATATTATGATAATAAATGAGATTTTAAACAAAGAGGGCATATATAAATTATATGAAAAATCAGACTGTGTAATAGCACCATCGACCAGAGAGGGGTTGGGTTTAACCTTTTATGAAGCAAAAAAATTTGATTGTGAAATAATAACAACAAATGCAGATCCAATGAACATTCATACTGATTATCTTTGCAAAGTTATTTCGTATAATGGAAATGGACTAATTGCACATGCTACAACTTCTTCGGAAGAAATTTTAAAACAATTAAACAAATATTATGAGGAAAATTTAATGGCAAAAAAAACAAAAGAGCAGATCGAATCTGAGAACAAAAGTCTGCTGGAAGCCTTCGGAGAGGCCTCTGTCGAGGGCAAAAAGTCAGGCTCTGCAGAAATGGACATGGATGTCTTAAGCAAATTAAATGCCAAGCTAAACTCAAAAAATTCTAAAGAGCAAAAGGAGGAGGAAGTGAAGGTGATTTCTCAAAGATCAGTAAGTATAGAGTTCGCGGTAGTTGGAGTTGGACAAGCAGGCTCCAGATTAGCCGAAGCATTTCACAAGAAAGGATACGATGTAGGTGTCATCAACACCTCTGCTCAGGATCTTGAGTTTATTGAGGTAGCTGATCATCAAAAACTTTTGTTAGAGGGAAGCTTGGGTGGAACGGGAAAAGACCTAGATTTAGGTAGGGAGATTTTTGATGATTCCCAGGAACAAATAGTTCAGTTTTTAGACCCAATTATTGAAGGCAATAACATGGTGTATATTACTGTTTCTGGTGGCGGTGGTACCGGCTCAAGCTCAGTTGATACCATGGTAACTATGTTATTTGAAGCTGGAATTCAAGTTGGAGTTATTTATGTTCTTCCGAAAGCAACAGAAGATGCGCAGTCCAAGAAGAATTCAATAGAGACGCTTTCTCGGCTAGCTAAAATGACTGTTAACAAGATGGTTGTAAATCTGATTGTTGTAGATAATGCCAGAATTGAGCAGATCTATGCAGATTTAAGTCAGTCAAAGTTCTGGGAAGTTTCGAATGAGGCTATTATAGAGCCTCTGCATGTTTTTAATACACTAACATGTACTGCTTCAAAGTTTACTTCTCTTGATCCTAGTGATTTTGCTAAAATTATAGCCGCAGGAAACTGTTCGACATATGGAGTAATAGAGGTAGAAGATTATATGGAAGAAACTGCTTTAGCAGAGGCTGTTATCAGTAGTTTGGGCGGGAATATGCTTGCGTCAGGCTTTGATTTGAGCCAAACAAGGGCCGGCGGAGTTATTATAACAGGGCCTGAGTCAGCACTAGAGAGGCTTCCTGCTTTGAATATAAATTATTGTTTTCACATAATTTCTCAGCAAACAAATGGGGCCTCAATCTTCCAGGGCGTTTATTCAACTCCCTCGGAAAAAGATTCTATTAAAATTTACAGCTGGTTTGCGGGATTGGGTCTTCCGAAGGATAGGGTTGAAAACTTAAAGAGAGAAAGTGAGGAGCAGGCTTTGCTTGCTGAATCAAAAGAAAAAAATAGTGCTGCCACTATGACTCTTGACTTTGAAGAAGATCAGGTAAACGCAACTAGCAGAGAGATTAATCGAAAGATAAAGAAAAAGAACTCTGCATTTAGCAGGATGCAAAGATCTGGCGGAAGAACATCTCTTATTGATAGAAGAAAGAGAAAAAAGTAATGGCTATCGATAAAGATTTTTATAATAGCTCTTCCTCTGCCAAGCTAGGCTGGGATCCAAGCTGGTTTGGTTGTGAAGAGTTTGATTACGAGCTTGTCAAGTCAATCCAAAGGTGGCAGAGGAAAAATGGCTTAACAGCAGATGGCCTCGTTGGTCCGATGACTTATAGGCGCATTTGGACGGAAAGAGAGTCAAACATTGCTTATTATGCTCCAAAAAATATTCAGGTTGGAACAGAGCAAAAATATATTGTTCACAACAGCAATTTTATTCCCATAAAGTGGGATAAGGTAGTTTTGTGGGAAGATCCCGAAGGTTTGAAGGCTAAAAAGGGTTGTTATACAGATTATTCCGGAAAGCCCGATAGAGAGCCTACAATGTTCGTTAATCATTGGGATGTTTGCTTGAATTCAGAATCTTGCGCTAGAGTTTTGAATAACAGAGGGATATCTGTTCATTTTTGTATTGATAATGATGGAACGATTTACCAGATGCTTGACACTCAGCACAAAGCTTGGCACGCAGGAATACGAGGCGGTGTTGGCGGAAACCCAAAGGGGATTGGCGTTGAGATTGCGAATGCTTACTATCCAAAGTATCAAAGTTGGTATGTTAGAAATGGGCTTGGAGAAAGACCGCTTGTTGAAGGCGCTACTGTGCATGGAAAAACTCTAGAGCCTTTTATGGATTTTTACCCAGTTCAAATACGGGCCTTAAAAGCCCTCTGGAAGGCCTGCAGCGAAGGGGTTGGAATACCCTTATCCTACCCCTCTAATGATGATGGCACACTCTCTAGGGGCGTACACAGCGGTTGTGTCAAAGGCACCTTTGAGGGCATCTGCAATCATTACAACTTTACGAAAGGAAAGTTGGACTGTGCCAACTTAGATCTGAAAGAGCTGCTGTCAGATATGTAATGGTTGACAACAATGTTTTGGGGATTAGCGTATAAGAATGTTGAAGATCAGAGTGGAAAATGTCAACTGCCAACTATCAGGCTCGATTGACCAAAAGCATGTAAGTGAACTTTCGGATAAGCTTAGCTACGACCACCCAGGTTATAATTTTATGGCAGGTGGTCAAGGGGGCTTTGGTTCTCGCGGCAAGCATGGAGGTTGGGACGGAAAAGTGCGTCTTCTTCAGAAATCAGGGAAATTTCCTATAGGACTTCTTTCTGTAGTTAAAGAGTTTTTGGATAAAAACAACCTAGAGTATACAGTTACAGATAATCGCCCAAATTTAAGATATGGAAAACCTGTATCACAAATTAACAAAGACTTTGAACCTAGAGATTATCAATCAAGGGCCGTAAAAGCTGCCCTGAAAAAGGGCAGCGGAATAATAAAGGTAGCTACCGGTGGTGGTAAGAGTTTTATTATATCCTCAATTGTTGCCAAATACAATATACCAACGATAGTCTATGTTATTGGAATTGAGCTTCTTCACCAAATGAAGCAAACTATTGAGTCAGCCTATGGAATCGAGTGCGGTATAGTTGGAGGGGGCGAGTGTGATGTCTCCAAGCAAGTTACAATTATGACCATTTGGTCTGCAGCATCTGCCTTTAACAAAAAAGTCAAAATTACAGATAACGATACCACTTTAGACTCCAAGAAGCATACAAATGCTCTAAATAAGGCGATGGTAAGAAAGAGGGTACAAGAAGCGCAGCTTTTTATCTTTGATGAATGCCAATATGCAGCATCTGAGACTCTGCAGTTTTTGCACAGAGCAAGCGTCTCTGCAAAACACAGATTTTTGTTTTCAGGAACACCCTGGAGAGATACAGGCGACGATATTTTGATTGAGGCTGTTTCTGGTCCAAAAATTGTTGATGTAAGTGCAACTTTTTTAATTAAAAACGGCTATCTTGTCCGACCGAAAATTTACTTTTTAGATGTACCGGTAATGAGGGGTGTGGGGAAGAATTACCATGATGTTTATAAGAATTATATTGTAGAAAACGATGATAGAAACGATCTTATTTTAAAGTCTGCTAAAAAGCTGGTAAAAGAAGGTAAAAAAGTCTTAATTCTTGTTGTAAGAGTCGGCCATGGTAATGTTTTAATGGACAAGTTATCTGATGAGTTCCGGGTAAAGTTTTTAGATGGAGCAAAATCTTCAAAAAACAGAATGGACTCTATTCAGGAAATGAAAGACGGAGAATTAGATATACTTATTGCTTCAAAAATATTTGACCAAGGAGTTGATATACCAGAGTTAGACGCACTAATTCTTGCTGGATCTGGTAAGTCTTCCGGCAGAGCATTACAAAGAATCGGGCGAGTCATAAGGCGCAGCAAAGGAAAGGCCGAAGCAATTGTTGTTGAGTTTTTTGATAATTGCAAATATCTAAGAGATCATTCTGACGCTAGAATAAAAGTCTACAAAAGCGAGCCTGGTTTTGAGATAAAAATTCAAAAAAACAAAGCCATTAAGTCTTACCCCAAGAGACCTCCTGTAAAATGGAGCTAAAACCTTTTTTATTAAAAAAGTTGACCAAAAAAATATTCTGCATAACCTATATGTGGTGAAAAAATGAATCAAGAAGAATTTTATGGAAAAATTCCAGAGTGGATAGCGAAGCCTAAAAGCACCTGGAATCACATAACCCTTATGGCTTACTTTTGTTATAAGTATGAGCAAAAGAATGGCGTAAAATTTCGCTTAGTTAGATGGAAATCCGATCCAGGTAAGGGTAAGGAGAGTCGAGACTTTGCGAAATTATTTAAAACTCTTGCTCCCGAAGATTATGTCTCTTTTTCTAAGGAAAAGAAAAAACAAATCAAGGAAGAGGTAACTGTCAAAATATACAATTATATAAATTGGATGTTTGACTATAAGTTTAGGCGTGGCGATCGCTCGGTTACTGGTACAAAAATATTTTTAATGCCAGCAATGATAAATGAGTTTGAAAGAATGTACTCCACTTTTCTTGCGAATAAAAAAAGCGAAAACTCATTGGGCTCTCTGCTTATCTGGGCAAGAGATCACATTCCAGATATTTTTGATTTTCATGAAATTGAAGATGTTAGAGATTTAAAAATGTTGCAAACATATTCCGAATCTTATTCGTTAGAAGAAAATTCTTTAGAGTCAATTCTGCTTAAAAAAGCAAAAGAGATGAATTTAGTGTAGATAAAAGGTTTATAAACAGGAGAGTAAGTGTCCCTTGCTAAATTAAAAGACAGAATACAGGTTTCAGATCCTTTTTTTTTAAATGATCACAACATTCATCTTGAGAATATTCCTCAAAGTCAAATGTTTGATATAAAATCATCTTTTAAAAAATATATAAGTGAAAATCCTAATTCCCCAGTATATGATGCATCACAAGGTGATGGCGGCGCAAGTTTGCCGGGTGTGCCTAAAGAAATTTTATTAAAAGCATGCGAGCTCTTAGTAAGTAACGGAACAGGTTATGGCTCTCCAGTTGGTACAGAGATTTATAGAAAATCTGTACTTGAAGACTACTGGAAGCTTGATTCTAAAAATAAGTGGGACATAAAAAATGTCGCCTCCTGTTGCGGGGGAAGGGATGCTCTTATAAAGGCTTATACTGCAATGCAGAATATAAGCAATACCCATGGCGGGTTTGTTTTGGTCCCAAAGGTTCCTTGGATTTCATACAAGTGGGGGCCATACAGTGTTGGCTCTAATGTTTTGCACGCCCCAGGGGATGAAGCTGAATGCTGGAAGCTGACAAAGGCGGGGATAAAAGAGTCCGTTGACCTGGCAAGATCCGTGCAGAGAGAGGTTACGTGTGTTGTTTTAACCAGTCCTGATAATCCGACCGGAAGACACCTGGGTGTGGGAGAGATGGTTGATCTAGCCAGGTATGCGCTATCAATTGGCGTACATTATGTACTGTTTGATTTAATATATCACTGGATTTGCGATTATGGCCCATATGATATAAATAAAATATTGTCATTTTTTACAGAGAAGGAGCAGTCAAGGCTGGTATTTCTGGATGGAGTAACCAAGAGTTTGGGCGGATCCAACATTCGTAATGCTCATCTTTTGGCTGATGAAAAAATTATTCAAAATATTAAAAGACGATCATCCCACGGTGTTATACCAGGATTTTTTGGGGAAGCTGTTGCCATAACAGCTTATAAATCTAACTTTGCTGATGTTACAAGAAGCATTCGAGAGCCTATATCAGAAAGCAGAGCTATAACTAAAGAGTTTTGTGAAAAAAACAAAATTAAAGCTTTTATTGGTCAGGGTTATTATGCATTTATTAATGTTAGGGATTGGATAGCAAAAGCCGGTCTCAAAGATAGTTCTGAGCTAGGAGTAACTCTTGCCAGAAAGCATGGTTTTGCAATTATCCCAGGTTATTACTTTAGTGAGCACGCCTCGGATTGGATAAGGTTTTCTTACGCACTACCTCCTGATGATGCCGAAAAAAATTTAAATAAATTACATGAGTTATGGATGGGAGATTCTCTATGATTTCTTTAAGAAAAGGTGATAAGTTTAAAACTCTTGAATCTGGAGAGGACATATATGGGAAAAAGGTTAAGAAGGGCTCTGTTGTAACTCTTTATGATTTAAAGCTAAGTTGCAACCCTCTTCCTTATGGAAATTATTATTTATCAATAAAAGGCGTAACAAGCAATGGCCAATTGATAAATTGGGGTCTCGATGAAAGTTATATTAAAAAATTGGAGAAATAATGGATACAAATAATACAGCAGAATCAATGGATACAAACAATACAGTAGAATTAATGGGTACTTATGGTAGTGATGAAACCCATGCTCTCTCTGCATGGACAAGCACAAGTCGTCAGATTGGCCCCAAAAAGCGGGCCAGAATGGGTAAGTTGCTTGATATGCTGGCTAACGAAGGGCATCACACACCTTTTGAAAAGTCATCTTTACACTTTCTTGTTACGACAGATATTGCCACTCATATTCATCTTTTAAAGCATCGTATTGGGGTTAATATTAATGGTGAATCAGCGAGATATAAAGAGTTTAAAATAGAAAAGTATTACCTTCCTGTTGACTGGCCCGAGTCTGAGAGGGGATCTTTAGATTTGTTTATAAATCAGGCTTTTGAAAATTACCACAATTGTATTGCCAGACTCGAAAAGGCTGGCTATAGTAGGGAGCGAGCAAAGGAGAGCGCAAGGTTTTATCTTCCTTATGGTATCCAAATTACCTGTGATATTATGTTCAATTGGCGATCTTTTGCTCATTTTCAAAAACTAAGAAACGATGAGCATGCTCAGCTTGAAGTTCGCCAGGTTGCAGCAGAAATGCTAAGACTTGTAGAGGAGGTAGGAGATTTTCCAATGACTATTAATGCAATGAGAAGGTGCGGGATGCTTCCCGAAGGCGAATAATGCTTGAGCTTGAGCTTGAGCGACCAGACTGTGGCTTGGTCTTTGTTGTTTCTGGCCCATCTGGTGTGGGTAAAAGCACTCTGATCAGAGGTCTCATGGAAACCGTTCCCCATATTGGTTTCTCGGTTTCTGCGACGACGCGAACGGCGCGTGTTGGGGAAGTGGACGGCAAGGATTACTACTTCAAGACAACTGAGGACTTTCAGCGGCTGGTAGACGAAGGAGCCTTTCTGGAACACGCGACGGTCTATAATCGACAGTATGGAACCTTACGTGACCCGACCGAGTCTGCCTTATTGGCCGGTGACTCTATTCTTCTGGATATTGATATTCAGGGGGCTCGTCAAATCCGACAGAATATACCGGGAACGGTCCAGATAATGGTGATTCCACCCGATGCGTCTACTCTTGAGAAACGGTTGAAATCACGAGGCAAAGATACGCACGAGGTCATTCAAGGCCGCATGGAGCAGTTTCGCTCCCAACTAGAGGCCTGCGCTGACTATGACTATCTTATTGTCAACAATGACTTAGCCACTGCTCAGGCTGCATTTAATGCTATTTTTATCGGCGAGTATCAAAAGGAGGCAAAATGAGCGAGGAAGACAAGCCCCGTTTCTGTTGGTCCGCTACCGAGATCGTCGGCATCGGTATCGACAATCCCGAGAGGATCCGCAAGACGGAGGACGGTCTTACCGTCCTCATGCCGACCGACTTCTCTATCGGCGTGATCTCCGAGTGGACGCCGCCCGAACGAGAAATTGTGGTAACTATAATTCCTATCGAACGCGAAGAGAAACTCTTATCTCAGACAACAGAGTTTTGCCAAGGACAAAAACACCTTGTTAAGAGCATTTTGGAGGACAACAAATGACTGTGACAATATTGTTACTAGTTTGCGCGGCCATTTGTTTGTTTCTCGCTACTCAGGCGGATGATGCTCCCAGAGGAAGGAGTTGGGGCCAGTGGGCGGGGCTCACTGGAGAATGGGCCGGGATACCGGTGTATGTTTTCTCTTTTCTATTGTTCATTGCTGCGGGAGTATCGACCTTTGACTATATTTTTAGGTATTTTAATGACTGGTAATAAATTCTTTGCAAAACTTCCCGAAAGGTTTCAGTGGACCGCTCATAATCTAATTGCCCATCCGGTGTCTGAGATTCTTTTTCAAATAGGGTTGGGTGGCTGGGGAGACTGGCTGCATGATTGGACTATTCCGGAGCATATACCCGGCACAGGAAGGGGGTAAAAGTTGCCTAATAAAAACACGATTGTCGTTGGAGGATTGCGATGATAGATACGAAATTGGAAATGGACCTGATCCGCCAGAGGATCATGACAGGACTCGGTGTCAGCGAGGCCATGATGAACAGCCCGACGACCTATGCCACGGCGGGCATCGGGTACGATCCTGCGATTCAGGAACTCGTCCGAAAGATGGCCGATCCGTTTTTCACGTTCCAAGATCCCGATGATCCTACCCGTGTAATCTGGAAGGCTATGACCCGCGACGAGTACGTTAAGGAGAATCTCGACTGGGAGATGCGGAGGTGCCGTGGTCGGAAGCGGCTCCGCAAGAAGAAGGCGAAGCGTGCGTTGCGGCAGAGGTGGGGATTTCTCCAGATGGTCCGGATGATCTCGCGTCGAATCAACTACGCGGCGATCGCTCGCAAGTTGGTCACCGTGGAGTTTATGGACTACCCGGTGAAGCCTATCTACATGCGGGACATCGACATCGCTGATGTTCCGACCGGGGGTAATTAGGATGATAACTGGACTTGCACACTTAATTCTCAACGGGCCTCACCGAGGCGGGTGGTTTCCAATCACCTGCGGCCCTGTTCTACAGCTGCCGCACAACCCGGACGAGCCTGTTTTACAGCTGCTAGATAACCCGAGCGGGAACCTATTGGAGGCGTCCCAATTTATCACTTACACGCTTCGGACGCTCGCCGTTACAAATGGAAGCACCCAGAAAGTCCGATACTTTTGGGTGACCAAGGATACGAAAGAAAGCGCTGCCACAATAGTTGACCTTCTGGTCGATCTCGCTAGAGGTGAGAAATGATCGAGGGGTTAGCCCGTGAGGTCTGGATGCTGTTGTCTGAGCAGTCCGAAGTCAAGTACGTCCACAGAAACGACCCCGACCCGTACAAGCCCTTCTACCGAATTTCGACCATTCTGGCGTCTTCGGCGTGGGGGCCTCCCCACTTCAAGAAGTGGGGTGTTGCTCGACACCTGACAGACGAGGAAGTGGTCGCAGTCGTGCGTCTCGCCCATTCCTACCTCGCGGAGCGTCTTTCAGACGAAGGCGGCGAGGCAAAACTCATCCGAATCTTCCACAGTGTAGCCGAGTTGTACGAACCCGAGAGGTGGGCACCATGACCGACGACGAGATCAGAAAAATTGAGCAGACCCTGGCCCGCGCGCTGGCCTCCCTCGAAGACTCCTACATCGGAAGCCCCTTGGCCCGAGAAAGGCTAGAGGCGGCTGCATCGGAGGCAATAGGTTTACCGATTAAATTCCCTGACTACGACGAGAAGACAGGGACGTTAACGAAGATGGTGCTCTACCCTCCCCTCAAACTCGACTCAATCGACGTGACCGTCGTTCTGGAATCTGGAGGCGAAGAATGAGGTGCTATAGAGATCCGGATATTACCCCCTTTATACCGGGTAGAGGTAGAGTTTTAACTGTAAAGAAGGGCAATGAACCAAGGATTCACGAAATAATATGGGTAGAATTCGATGGAAAGCTAGTTCAAAAAAGAGTCGTTGGAATCGAGTGCGGATTAACAATTGAAACGGTTGGTTTGATTTTAAGAGATCTAGATTTTCCAGATCCTACCTACTGGAGCAAACCTTTATCAAGGGATGCCTCAAAATGGTACGATTGCGCTCGTTGTGATGCGGGCTATTTCTCCGGACCTTTAAAACAAGAATGCACATGTAATTTGTGTAGACATGGCGCTCCTATAAGAGAGTGTGTTATGTGTGCTTTAATTGCTATGAATCCTGAGAATTACATTCTTAATGAAAAAATGAAAGAAGCTATTATGTTTTTAAAAGAATCTAAAAAGGATATAAAATGACCTACAGACCTCTTCCGGATTTTTTATATATTGGATTTTCAGATATAGATGGTAATGGTTTGTTTTCCAAAAGCCATATAGATAAGGGTATAGAGCTGGGAATTACTCATGTTAAAGACGATAGGTTTGAAGATGGATATATAAGAACTCCCCTTGGAGCATTCTTTAATCATTCAAAAAATCCAAACTGCGAAGCTTATATTCAGGGTGACTTTATTATGCTCAAAACAATAAAGGATATAAAGACTGAAGAAGAGTTGACAGCTTTTTATTGGCTATACTCACTGGAGGATAAAGATGATTAGTGAATTGCGAAATCTTTCTTGGACTATAGATAGAGTGAAAAATTCAGATGACCTAGATAAATATGACGTTGAAGAATGTCTGGGTGAAATTTTGGATATTTTACTTAAAATGAATCGAGCAAAAAGAGTCTATTTGTCTAGACACAGCCATGAAACCGCCATTGTTTCGGAGGATGAAACAAATGAGGGGGATTAAGTGGGATTTGCCCCAGTCCTTATACTCTCCGGATGACCCGGAGTTTAAAGAATGGTCGAGGGGCTTTGAAAAAATTACCGAAGAGCAGCGAAAGCTGTTGACGGGCGATAAAAAGCTGATTATAAATCCAAGTACCCCAGCTAGAGGGTTTAATTATTTTTATAATAAATGGATTGAAAATGCGAGCACCGAGAAAGCCGAGGGCACCTTTTATGCCAACTCATCCGGAAAAGATAAAGATTGAGGAAGTCTCAATAGATTTTCCAGATGGTACATTTAAGATATCGGCTATCATAGATATTGTAAAAGAATATTGCGAACAGCACTCCTACTACAAGCCTGTAGTAAAAGATTGGTTCGAGATAGAGGTTAGATATGAACAATATTATGAATCCGCAGAGTTTATAGCTCTTGTGCCATGCGAAAATACTGTATACAAACAACAGTTGGCTCTTTATAGCAGAAAGTTGAAGACTTACGAAAAAAAAATGGAAGCTTATTCTGAAAAGCTGGCAACTTATGAATCTAACCTTTCTTTGTGGAAAAAGTCGCAAGAGCCAAAGATAAAGAAATCTTTAGAGAAAAAGAAAAAGACTTTAGAGGCAGAGATTGCTAAGCTTCAAAAAACACTTGATGGAATTGGTAATTAAAAAAGGAGAGAGGCAATGAGAAAACCTGATAAGGTTTTCGGCAAGCTAGTACGTGGCGATAATTTAACCAACAAAGAGCTAGTCTACGCCCGTAACCTGCTTGACGAAGCTCTGCACCTGGGTGTTCTTCTTGGCACTTCCGGTGATATGCTTCGCCGCTGGGCTGCTACTGATCTCTACTCTGTGGAGGGCTATCTGAAAAACCGGGGCGTGAAATATGGAGGCCATCAATGCGCTGTCCTTCCTGGCTCCTGCGGAGGAGTGGAGGGTATCCGACGGGGATCTAATCTTGACGGAAGACGGGGAGAACCCCGGCTGGTTGATCTGGCTGGATGGTCAGCGCATAAAGCTGTCGTGGGGGTGCATCGACTTTGAGTCGGACGTGCAGCGCGATGACATAGCCCTATCGGCACGGTGGCTCATGGATGCGGCGGCAGCATGGGGGGCGACCGATGCGATTGAGGAGGTATTAAATGAATAATAGCGTCAAAGGAGATAATAGTGACAATACCTGATAAATGGGAATCAAAAGAATGGGAAAAAGTTTGCGAGGAGGGATCCCTCATGACCACAGATAGGCTCCGTGCTCCCGGTGGTTGGCTTTACCGCTGCATTGTAAGGAAAGCAATACCAAACCCAGGATCAAAAAATATGTTTTACTCTGGACAAGAGATCACAATGTGCTTTGTCCCTAACACTGCTCATCACTTGTATATTCAGAGGCTGGAAAAGCAACTTGAGGATGCCCAGAAAAAAAGAGATGCAGCGTTATTGGAACTCAAGTATATGCAAGATGATGGTCGCTACTCGTCCGACCCGATGGGCACGTAAAAGGTGGCTAAGAACCTATATATTGAGTTTGCTGATGGCGAGGGCAGCTTATATCTAACGCTTTTATCTCCCTCCGAGCACGATGATGAAGAACCACGCAAAGCTTTGTTAACTGTTTGTGGAAAAGATAATCCCATGAATGCTCGCGAGCTAGAGAAGCTGGGTAAGGCATGCCTTCGGTATGCCAAAGATATTCGAGAGAAGTAATGACTAATTGTATTGTCTGCGGAAGAAGGATGCCTTTTGAGCACGATCTCTTCTGCTCATTTGGTTGTAAAAATAAGGAAGAAGATAAAATGAGTAAGATCAAAGGAGTTCTTCTGGTCCCCGCAAAAGAAGACCCGCATAGGCTAATTGCTGAAGGTGCGTGCGGTGCCCGCTCTCCGATTGCCTGTTGGGATGGAGAGCGTTGGAGGTCGTGGATCGACAACGCTTCGTGGTGGCCCTTAGTCCCAGATCTCTGCGCACTCGTCCTCGCATGGGACGGTGACGTGATACAGGAGGGCTTGGATAAGGCTATAACAGAAGCCTCTATGGAACTAGCTTGGTACAAAATGGACTATGAGACATTAAATCACCGCTTATTTTGGTTAGACGAGATTGTCCAATGGGTAGGGGTTGCACTCGCAGAACTCTTGAATTGCACGCTTGTGCTGATTGACGCCGATGGGCGGGAGATAAAGAGTGGAGGATAATACATGGAGGATGAGCGATGAATTATGAACTTTACGGAACAAGAGAGGATCTTATCTACAACGGGTATGATAATCCAAACGAAACCGTTTATATAGAGGAGTTACTAGCAACATTTGACACGAAAAAGCTTGCAGAAAAATATACAGAAGACTCTCTTCTTAAAGCTGCAAAAAAACAGTATTTTTATCCAGATCTTGATCGCGGAAAATACAAATACAAAAGAGAGTCTCTCTTGAGATACTATGATGGTTACGACATTAGACCAAGAGTGGTAGAGCCAGAACCTCCAAATAATCCAAAAATATAGCTCATATAGGGCTTTAAAATATTTGGAAGAACTAATTTTGATATACAGTATAATACAAAGACCCTTGTGGTAAAATATACAATTTAGGATAACTATGATAAAGTTAGATAATAAAACTTTTGCAAGTTTTATTTCAAATAATGAAACTTGTATGATTATGTTTGGGGCCACTTGGTGCGCCCCCTGTAAGGTTTTGAAACCAAAAGTTGCTGGCCTAAACCTGAGTAACGTTGCTTATGCTGATATTCAGCTATGCAAATCAGAGGCGATGTCTGCGAAAATAATGAGCGTACCCACTTTGATTGTTTACAGGGGCGGAGAGGAAGTGGTTAGGGCCCATAGGCTTACGGAAGAGATTCTCTCTGAAGTTAGGGGTTAGCAGTAATGGCGAAACACAGCGGAAAATGCTCTGTATGTAACAAAGGGTACATTTATTACGACGCATCACCAGGCTTGTTTTGCTCTGTTTATTGCCAGTTACAAATTGATTCAATAGATGATTCTTACGTTCACAAAAAAGAAGGAAAGGTAAGGCCTGCAATAACGGTGAGATCCATTATAGCAGACAAACTAAGGAAAAAAGATGGATAATTCGGTTATTATAGGCAAAGAAGTTGCCTTTTATCTAGAAGGTGGCTGGCAAATATCTGGAAAGGTAAAGATATTTGAAGAGCAAAAAATTATTATTGAAAGCAAAGGAATTTTGACGGTTGTTTTTAGATCAAAGATTTCTGCAATGTCCGTTTTGCAAAATTCTAATGACAGTAGGCCGGGGCATGATTATCCTGTTCCTGAAGGCAGACCAGTAAGGTCTGGGGCTGACTTTCCAATGAACGGAATATCTTATGATGATTCGACTTTATCGATTCCCTCATCCTTAGTTGGTGCAAAGAACGAGGATGAGTTTTCAGTATTCTTTGGGGACGATAAGCATAATTCAAAAATATCATTTGGGATTAATGATGATACCATGGAAAAAGATTGAGAGAAAGAAAGAGCAAATAAAGCAGTCTTGTATACCCTGCAATGGAGAAGGATGCATTAGATGTGAAGCAAAATCAGTAAGACTAGACAAATACTCTTTGGCCAATATTCCTGTCGAATATTGGTCAAAATCGTTTAAGAACTTTGAGGGAGATCCGAATTTTAAAAAAACAATAAGGAAAAAAATTGAAAATATAGACCTGCTTTATGACAGTGGTAAATCACTAATATTTGCAGGAAACCTTGGAACGGGCAAAACTTATACTGCATGTTGTATTCTGAAGCTAGCTATAGCAAATAGATATTCAGCCCTTTATACGACTATGGCTGATGTTGTAGCAAATATTCTTTCAAGTCAGATGGACACCTCTAGATATTATCAAGAACTTATCAAAAAGGATTTTCTTGTTATTGATGAGTTTTCTTCTCACTGGATTTTTCCATCGGAAAAAGCAGAGCAGTTATTTGGAACCTCCTTGGAGTATGTTCTGAGGACTAGGTTTCAAAATCAGCTTCCAACAATCTTATGCTCGAATGACAACGATCTAGATTCAATATTTGGAGGGTTCTTTGCAAAATCTTTCAAATCCCTTAGGTCAAGACATGTCGATGTGTTTATAGTCGGTGGAAAGGATTATCGGAGAAAATAGATGCACGATGCTAAAATTTTAAATTGGATGCTAAAAGGTCCGTCCAATGTAAATGACGTTTATATGCAGATAGAGTTTGACCTATTAAAGTTGGTCATTCTTCCTAACTTCAAGCCTGCAGCTCTACAAATTCACTCTTATTACTCTAGGCATAAAAGCCCTCCTTCTTATGAGGTTTTGGAAAAACTCCTAGATGCGGAGGAAGAAGCTGTTGATATTATTGACTTTATCAAAGACGAGAACTGCGAGCAAAATGAAATAGGATTCTATATTGATAGAGTCAAAGAAAGGTACAATAAATACCTAGTCTCTCAGCTTGCAGAAAAAGCAGAGCATCTTGATGTCGATCGCGAATCGCTAACCGACTACAATGATGAGCTAAAAAGAGTAATTGCAAAAACAGAAAGGCTTTATAAGTCTGATGTTTTTACAGAGGGTAATGTAACCGAATCTGTAGACTCAAGAGTTGACGATTACAAGTATACTATGGAAAACCCTGATGAGATCAGGGGTTTTCTTTCCGGCTACAAAGAGCTTGACGATTACACCTGGGGTATTAAGAACTCAGAGATGCTTGTAATTGGCGGCGCAAGCTCGTCTGGTAAATCTATGCTTATGATGAATATGGCCATCAACGCTTGGTTGGGTTCAAATGTACCATCAGAAGGTATTACCGGCTTTAATGATGGCAAGAATATACTTTATGTTTCTTGCGAAATGAGCAAAAAGCAGCTTGAGCAAAGGGTTGACGCAAACGCTGCAAACGTAAGGCATCGCGGTATTGCGAGAGCCCAGCTTACCGACGAAGAGGAAAAGCGCTGGATTAAAAACTTAGAATTTCAAAAAGAATATAATAAAATATTTTATATTCTAGATATGCCTCGTGGAACAACCATGGGGGAGATTGAGGCTAAATATGAAAATCTTATGGGCGTATTTAAGCCAGATGCGATTTTTATTGATTATCTACAGCTAATGAAGCCAACAATTGGGCAAGTAGGGTCTGACTGGCTTGATGTAGGCAAAGTTTCAGAGGAACTACATGAGTTTTGCAGAAAGAAAAACATACCAGTTGTCACAGCTGCACAGAGAAAAGCGCAGCAAAAAAAGGCTAATGGCAAAAAGATTGATGATCCGTCGCTAGAGGATTTGGGTCGGTCAAAGATGATTGGTGATAATGCGGCGATTGTTTTCGTAATAGCTAACAGGGAAGATGAGCTTCTAAGAGAAGATATGGAGTTGCATATTGTCAAAAATAGAGATGGAGCAAAAGGCAAAGTATCGCTAAGAAAAGTGTTTCCAAACTCTAGAATTGAAAGTATGCCAGATGATTGGGTAGAGGATTTTGGAGATGAGAATGAAATCTAAAGATAATTTATTTTGCACTTTTAGAAAAAATGATTTAATTACATTAAAAACCGTTTATGATGATCCGACATCTAGACCAAAAAAATATATATTTAAGAATCACTCAACTAAAGATAGTTCTTTGGCCGTCGTGCCTATAGATGATAACAAAGAAGAGATCCCCGGTTTCGATAAGCCAATCTTTATTCTACATATACCTATAGCCTCAATAGTTTGCGCCGAAAAGCTTCCAAAAGCTGATTTGTTATTTTTTATAAATGAGCTAGAAAATCCACATATTAAAAATGCTATAGAGTCACTTTATGAAGGAAAAGGAAGTAGGTAAAATTAAATCATTTAAATATGACACAAATACTGATGATTTAGAGATTACAATAAAAATTACAGACCCTAAGTTTAGAAAAAAGATAATGAGAGATTTTTCTTTAGCTGGAAAATTAAAAGTTGAAGAAGATATCGTATTATATAATTCAGAAGAGGTTGATTAAATGGCTAAGTACAAATATTCATGCACAAACTGTTCTGCAGAAGTTGAGTATAGCCTTTCTATAGCTCTTTATTTAGAGTTAAAAAATTCAGATCACTTTAAGCAGGTAGAGTGCAGTAATTGTGGTGAAGCTTGCGAATTCAACCAAGTATTTGGAGCTTTGTCTAGTAAGATAAATAAAGACAAACAAACAATTATGAGCGAAGTAAAAGATGAAGCTAGAAAGATTGCAAATAAAGTAAGATCTGGTGATTTAAGAACAATTAGAAATATATATGGAGAAAACTAAGATATGCCCAAGTCAAAAAAGACAGACCTTCTCTCTCTGCTAGAGAATCATGTAGATGAAACAAGCTCTTTAAATTGGAGCGGAACTTTAGCTGACTATATTCAATTAGTTCTGGATAATCCAGAGATTCATATGAGCTCTCACACAAGAGTTCTTAAGATGATTGAATCTCATGGAATTGAAAGAGCAGAAGATAACTCTGTAAAGAAATATAACTTTTTTGACAATGATCTTTTTGGAATAGATGAATCTTTGTCTGAGATTATATCTTATTTAAAAGCTGCTTCGGCAGGATCAGAGGTTTCTAGGAGAATTTTGCTTCTTTATGGACCAACTTCATCCGGCAAATCTCAGCTATCTGTTCTTCTAAAGAAAGGTCTTGAAGCTTTTTCGAAAACAGAGTTGGGTCAAACCTACTGCTTAGAAGAATCCCCAATGTATGAGGACCCTCTCACTGCAGTGCCAAAGGCTTTAAGGCAGAAGTTTTTGGATGATTATGGAGTAAAGATTGATGGCCAGCTGTCTCCTTACATGGATCTTGTATTAAAAGAAAAGTACGAAGGAGACTTCTTGAGGCTACCTGTTAAAAGAATGTTCTTTTCAGAGCAGTCTCGCATTGGTGTTGGAACCTTTGTTCCCTCTGATAAAAAGAGTCAAGATGTATCAGAGCTAGTTGGCTCTATGGATCTGAGCAAGATTGGGCAGTTCGGATCAGAGTCAGACCCAAGAGCATATAGATTTGATGGAGAGCTAAATGTTGCAAACAGAGGCATCATGGAGTTTGTCGAGATGCTCAAGGTTGATCAAAAGTTTTTATATGTTTTGCTTACTTTGGCTCAAGAGAAAAATATTAAAACAGGAAGATTTCCTTTTATTTATGCAGATGAGTTCTTGCTAGCTCACACCAATGAGACTGAATATAAAAGATTCTTAGCTAAGGATGAGATGGAGGCACTTCATGATAGAATTATCGTTGTAAAAGTTCCTTATAATCTCCAGGTATCAGAAGAAGTAAGAATTTATGAGAAGCTTATTGGGCAAGCAAGATTTAATGGAGTTCATATTGCTCCATATACCCTATATTGTGCAGCAATGTTTGCCATTTTATCTAGATTGAAAGAATCAAAAAATAATGGGTTAACTCCGCTAAATAAAATGAAGCTATATGACGGAGAAGAGATTGAGGGATTCTCTCAGACTGACATTCCCACTTTGAGAAAAGAGTTTGAGGCGGAAGGCATGTCTGGTGTTTCTCCGAGATATATTATAAATAGACTTTCGTCTGCTCTAGCACAAGATAATACAAGCTGCATCACACCAATTGATGCGATAAGAGTTGTCAGAGATGGTTTTGCTTCTAACCCAAAGCTAGATAAAGATGAGATTGAAAGATTGGAAAACATTCTTACTACAGTTATTGAAGAATACTCTAAGGTAGCGCGAAATGAAGTTCAAAAAGCATTCTTTGTAAATTTTGAGGCAGAAATACAGAATCTTCTTTCAAATTACATGGATCATGTTGGCGCCTACCTAGATGGAGCAAGGATTGAAGATGAGTGGGGAGAGTACTCTCCTCCAAATGAGCGCTTGATGCGCTCTATTGAGGAAAAGGTTGGAATAACCGAGTCAGGCAAAAACTCTTTCCGTCAGGAAATCTACAGAAAGATGTTAAAATCGGCAAGAACAAATGGCGGGGCTTATGATTATCGTGAGCATGCTCGCCTAAGAGAGGCTTTGGAAAAGCAGCTATTTGACGAGAGACAGGACGTTATCAGATTAACAGTTTCTGCCAGAAATCCAGATGAAGAAGAGCTTAAGAGAGTAAATGTTGTTGTGCAAACTCTTTGTGACAAGCATGGGTATAATGCAGAAAGCGCTAATAAGCTTTTGAGATATGTAAGCTCTCTAATGGCAAGGAATTAACATGTCAGATACTCCAAAGTCTGGAGAAAACCTCTCTGATATTTGGAGGCTAAAGCAGAGAGGTAAAAGAGACTCCGAAAGACATAAAAAGCTTGTAAATGATGCCATTAGAAAAAATGGAAAAGATCTAATCACAGAGCACAACATTATCACCTCAGATGGTGATAAAAAAATAAAAGTTCCTATTAGATTTTTAGATAAGTATAGATTTAAGTATGGCAGACTAAAGAACAGCTCTGGAACGGGCCAAGGCCTTGATGTTAAGGGTGGGGATAAGTTTCGTCTTGGAAAAAAGAAAAAGAAAGGCAACCCTCAAAAGGCTGGCGACAAAGAGGGCGAGGTCTTTTATGACGCAGAAGTCACAATAGATGAGCTTGTCGAAATTCTTATGGATGAGCTCGACCTTCCCTGGATGGAACCGGAAAAATCATCATTTATAGAGATAGAAACAGAGGAATTATCTACAATAAGTAAAAAAGGTATTTATCCAAATTTAGACCTAAAGAAAACTTTGATTCAAAACCTTAAGCGAAACGCCTCAAGAGGTGAGGCGAAAATAGGTGGAATTAATGAAGATGATCTTCGCTACAGACATTACGAAACAAACAAAGAGTATCTTTCTAATGCCGCTGTATATCTTATGATGGATATAAGTGGTTCTATGACAAAAGATAAAGTTTTTATCGCAAAAAGCTTTTACTTTTGGATGGTTCAGTTCTTAAAAAGAAGATACAAAAATATATCTCTTGTTTTTATAGCCCATGATGTAAAGGCTTTTACCACTTCTGAAAAAGAATTTTTCAGCATGAGTGGATCTGGCGGAACAAAATGCTCTTCTGCATTTAAGTTGGCTTATGAACACATGTGCGAGAACCACCCTGCTGATCAGTGGAACAATTATATTTTTGAATTTAGCGATGGAGATAACTGGGTTGATGACAACAAGCTGGTTATTGACTATGTTAGAAAAATGCTACCAATGGTTAGGGCGATTGGCTACGGGGAGATAGATCTTGGAGATTCTTATAGTTGGGGTTCTGACTCTAATAAGCTATCTTATATGCTTGAAGATTCAGTCAAAAGAACACGATTCGTCTCAATGAGAGTATCATCTAAAGACGAAGTCTTTGATGCTTTAAAGTTATTCTTCAATGTAGATGGCAGAGCTTATAAAAAGGTTAAAAAATGAATAAGGTTTTGAGCGAGCGCATTAAGATTCTAGAGAAAATGGCTGAAAATATAAGTCTTGATCCGTATCCTATAAATTATGAAGTAGTTTCTCAAGAAACTATGCTTGAGGTTGTGAGTTACGGCCTTCCAACTAGAGCTAGGCACTGGAGTTATGGTCAATCTTATGATTATCAAAAAATGCAAGGCGAGATGGGTTTTTCGAAAATTTATGAAGTCGTATTAAATAACAACCCTTCTTATGCATTTCTGCTTGATACAAATTCGGATATAGCCAACACAATGGTTGCTGCTCATGTTATTGGGCACGTTCATTTTTTTAAAAATAACTATCTCTTTAAACAAACTGACAACAAAATGGTTTATCATGCTGCGGAAAGAGCACAAAGAATCGAAGAATACATTCAAAAATATGGAATTGATGCTGTAGAGCGAGTTATGGATATAGGCTTTGCTTTAGACAAACATATTGATTGGCACAAGGGTATAAGTCGTAAAAAATACCCAAGAAAAAAGAAATATTTTAAAGATGTTGCTAAAGATGAGTTTTCTGATCTTTTAGACCCAAAGAGTTTGTCCAAAAAGATGGTTATTCCAAAGAATAACTTCCCTCCTAATCCGGAAAAAGATATTCTTTGGTTTTTAATAAATTACTCAAAGCAACTAGAGTCATGGCAGGCAGATGTTCTGGAAATAATAAGAGAAGAGTCTTATTACTTTTATCCTCAGTATATGACCAAGATAATGAACGAGGGATTCGCAAGCTTTATACATGCTTATCTTATGTCAGATTTAGAGTGCATAAATCATGGAGAGCACCTTGATTTTTGCGGGATACACGAAAAGGTTGTTCAGCCAGGAGGAAATAACCTAAATATTAATCCTTACTTTTTAGGTTTTAAAATATTTACAGAAATAAAAGAAAGGTGGGATGCGCTTTATGAGGCTGGAGAGTCTGATATAAATGGGTTAGAAAAAATATACAGAGTCGTCGAAACAGAGGATGATATTTCTTTCTTGAGAAACTATCTAACAAAAGAGTTGTCAGAAGAGCTAAAATTGTTTAGCTATAAAGATATCCAGACGCCCACTGGCGATAAGGGAATACACGTAACTGGCACAGATCTAGATAGGGTTGTAGAATCTCTGACAAAAGATCTCTACAATTATCGTGCTCCACTTATAGTAATAACCGGTATTGAAGATGGGTTTTTACAGCTAAATCACATCTCTAAAGAGATAGGCACTTTGGATGCAAAACACGTAGAAAAAGTTTTGGAATACGTTTATGAGGCTTGGAAGTCTCCTGTAAATCTAGAAACAATAGCTCATAATAATGAAGTCATAAATTATACTTATGATGAGCTTGGATTTGGTGGGTAATGTCTGAGGAAAACAGTATGGGTGTTGAAGTTGCCGCTCAAGGTAAAGAAATTATAAGAAAGATTTCTCATATTGATTTTTCATATCAATTTAATGCAGCAAGAGACTTTCAAAAAGTAGAAAAAAAAATATTTTCACTTTTATGTGATCTTTCAAAAGAAACTTTTAAAAAACAAAAAAACACGGGATTAATAATTGTTCTTGGAACATTTGATAAATCTGATGACCATACCGTGTATGGTGTGAGACAAATTGGTGTTAATCCGGTACAGAAGTATATAAATATCTGTGAAGAATCTTTTCAAAAAGATATATCCTCCCTCATGAGGGAGGGAGCAGATGGCGCAATAATAGTTAATAGAAACGGTCAAATTATAGGCTCAAAAATCTATTTGGTAGTAGATGATTCATCTTTGGATGTTCCAGATGGATGCGGAACAAGACATATTAGCGCTGCCTCTTTCTCCACAAGAGAAGATATTATTGCGGTATTTACCCTATCTGAAGAATCCTTCGTTGTTAGGACCTGGAAAAATGGAACATTTGTTGAGCAGTTCGACCCATCGGATGAATAATTTTGTAACAAACGAAGAAATTAGAGATATTTACATAAAGAATAAAAGCTCAGATTCTAAAGAGTGGATGAATCTAGTCTTCAGTAAGACTAGATTTTTTATTTTCAAAAAAATAAAAAAAAAATTTATCTACAAAAAGGACTTAAAGCAAGAAGCTTACTTGGGTCTTTGGACTGCAATAATTACGTTTGATTTTAATAAAAATTTCGATTTTTTTAGGTGGGCTGACTGGCATATAAAGTCAAAAATAAGAGACGAAATTTCCAGAGAAAAAAGACAAGCACACCTTTGTAATTCTATTAAAATATATAATTTAAGTACGCAGAATTTAGTAAACAAACAGTCTGAGCTTAAGTGGGTTGAGTTTAAAATCGATTTTTTTAAATGGTTAATGGCTAATGAAAAATCACTGTCTAGAAGGGATTTAAAAATCATTGTCGAAACGATCTTGCTGAATAAAACGCTAGTCGAGGCTGCTGCAGCACACGGTCTATCGTCAGAAAGGGTTAGACAGATAAAAGAAGAAAATTTTAAAAAAATTCGTAATTTTATAAATAAATAATACTGGGGAAATTGATGAAAATGGAATATAACGGGATCCTTCTTGATCTAGGCAGGGATGGGGATTTAACAGAGTTTGCAAGAACGCTGCTAAAACAATATTACATGTTACCTGAGGAGAACTCACCACAAGAGGCTTTTGCTAGAGCAGCTATAGCTTACTGCGAGGGGGATCTTGCTTTTGCTCAAAGAATTTATGATTATGCTAGCAAGGGGTGGTTTATGTTCGCCTCTCCCGTTCTTAGCAATGCTCCAATGCCAGGAGGCGCATGGAAAGCCCTTCCGATTAGCTGTTTTTTAACCTGGGTTGATGACTCTCTCGAAGGCCTCATAGATCATACTGCAGAGCTTCGCTGGCTTTCAGTAAAAGGTGGTGGTGTTGGTGGCCACTGGTCCTCGGTAAGATCAGTTAGCGATAAAGCCCCTGGTCCTATTCCGTTTTTAAAGACAGTAGATGCAGATATGAATGCATACCGTCAAGGAAGAACTCGCAAAGGCTCTTATGCGGCTTACCTTGATATATCCCACCCAGATATTATTGAATTTTTGCAGATGAGAATACCTACTGGTGGCGATCCTAACAGAAAGTGTTTTAATCTGCATAATGCTGTAAATATAACAGATGACTTTATGAAAGCTGCTATTGCAAATGAAAATTGGGATTTAATCGACCCCGCCGATGGATCGGTAAGGGATACTGTTGTTGCCAGAGAGCTTTTGCAGAGAATTATTGAAACAAGGTATCGAACAGGAGAGCCTTATCTTCACTTTATAGATACTTCAAATAAGCATCTTCCGCAAGAGCTTAAAAATCTTGGCTTAAGAATAAATGGCTCAAACCTATGTTCGGAGATTTTTCTTCCAACAGCTATAGATAGAACTGCAGTTTGTTGTCTTAGCAGCCTAAATCTTGCCCTATGGGATGAGTGGAAGGGTTCAACAATTGTTGAAGATCTAATTAGAATGCTTGATAATGTTTTGGATGTATTTATTCAAAATGCGCCAAAAGAGCTGTGGAAAGCTGTAAATGGAGCTAGGGGTGAGCGCAGCATTGGGCTTGGAGCTATGGGTTTTCATGATTTGCTTCAAAAAAACAGCATTCCATGGGAGAGCGCACTCGCAACTGGAATGAATATTTCAATATTTACAACCATTAAAGAAAGAGCTGTAAAGGAAACTGAGAGGATAGCATCTCTAAAGGGTTCTTATCCAGATGGCCCAGAGAGCGGAAAAAGAAATGCTCACCTTTTGGCGATTGCACCAAATGCAAATAGCTCTATTATACTTCATACAAGCCCAACCACAGAGCCTTGGAAGTCAAACGCCTATACGCATAGAACTAGAGCTGGATCATTTCTTGTAAAAAATCCAGAGTTAGAAAAGGTGTTTGGCAATTATTTAAATGAGAAAGAAAAGGAAGAAGCTTGGAACTCAGTAATCTTAAGCCAAGGTTCCGTTCAGCACTTGGACTTCTTGAGTGATTGGGAAAAGGATGTGTTTAAGACAGCTTTTGAGTTAGACCAGAGATGGTTGGTTGAACACGCAGGAAACAGACAAGAATTTGTCTGTCAAGGACAAAGCGTTAACTTGTTTTTTCCAGCTGGTTCAAATAAAAATTATGTTTTAATGACACACATAAAGGCTTGGAAAATTGGATTAAAAGCCTTATATTATTTAAGAACAAATGCTGGTGTAGATCCAGAGAAAGTTTCAGCAAAAGTAGAAAGAGTTGCTTTAGCAGATTATGCAGATGAAGATGAAGATGGAGAGTGCTTATCATGTCAGGGATAAATAAAGGCGGCTTACTCAAGCTCCCAGAGGCCTACAAGCCATTTCAATACCCTTGGGCTATGGAGGCCGCAGAATCTCACGAGAAGGTTCACTGGGGCACCTGGGAGGCTGAATTACAAGAAGATGTTAATCAGTGGAAGAGCAACTCTTTAAAGCCAGAAGAGAAGGAGCATATAACCCAAATCTTAAGACTATTCACACAAACAGATGTTCAGGTTGGCGGAAATTACTGCGATTTATTTATTCCAATATTTAAAAATAACGAAATAAGAAATATGCTTCTTAGCTTTGCAAACAGAGAGGGTACTCACCAGCGCGCCTATGCCCTCTTAACCGATACTCTTGGTTTGCAGGAAAAAGAGTATTGGGCCTTTTTGGAATATGAACAAATGGCTGAAAAAATAGAATTTATGCAAAGCACTAATGTCTCGTCGAAAAAGGGCATAGGCCTATCTCTGGCTCAATCTGTTTGTAATGAAGGAATGTCTCTATTTTCAGCCTTTGTTATGCTTTTAAATTATCAAAGGTTTGGGAAAATGAAAGGAATGTGTACTATCGTGGAATGGTCTGTAAGAGATGAGACAATTCACGTTCAGTATATGTCAAAGCTTTTTAGAACTTTTTGCAAAGAACACCCAAGGGTAGTTAATAATGATTTTAAAAAAGCTATTTATGAAATGTACAAAACCGCAGTAAAGCTTGAGGATAAGGTTATTGATTTAGCGTACACCCTAGGTTCTGTAGAGGGTCTTTCTGTGAAAGAGATGAAGCAGTATATTAGGTATATTGCGGATCGCAGACTTATTCAGCTTGGCCTAAAACCTAATTATGGAGTTAAGGAAAATCCGATACCATGGCTTGACTGGGTGCTTAACGGAGACACTATGAGTAACTTCTTTGAGAAGCGTGTGACCGACTATAATGCATCCGGAATGGACGGAGAGTGGGGCTGGTAGCTTTCAGCTAATATTTTTAAATAGCTTGAGAGAATGATTTTGAAAAAATTATTTTATAGAGCTATGCCAATAGGTTTAGATAAGATTAGTTATGGCAACTACATTACTATGTCTAGGCGTTTTGCTATAGATCACGCAATAACCTCGTCTATATATCATGGCGAAGATTATGGGGTATATAGTTTTTACTTAAATAAGAATGAATTTAAGCCTGCCAACAATCCTGGAGAATACCTGTATGCGGGCGCATCAAAAGATGTTTTTTTGTATGGTACTGCAAAATATGATGATTTCTCTGCAAACTCTGATTTCAAAATATCCAAAAATAAGCTTAAAAGTCTTTACTCTTGGCTTAAGTTAAGTGGATTTAAAAAAGAGTCCAAAAGGTTAGCTTTTTTAATTACAAAGCAATCATCTGGCCCTCTTTTTAGTGCAGAGCACATGATTGATAAGGAAACTTACCCATATTACGAAGATTCAGGGCACTATCCTGATATTGAGGATGAAATAAGAAAGGAAGATATTTTTTACGGTAAAAATGTTTTATGGATCGGGACGCCTGGCAAAATGCTTCGGGTAGATGCAGATTACATATATCCTATCCAGGGGAATATCTTTTATCCTGAAAAAATAAATGATGTAATGAACAAAATAGTTAACGCTGAAGAGCGGGTAACGCTGTATGCCCCATATGGAAATGTAACAAAGATTGAAATTAACGATATACGTGAATCTTTAGATTATGAAGATGATTATGGTATGAGGACTCTAACGACAGGTGATGAGGAGCTTGATGAGTATCTTAAAGATCCTGATGAATTTTTCTCACATCTTGACTTGGAAGAAGAGGGGGATAGAGCCGAGTATGAAAAGGAAAAGGCTAGGCTGGATGAGGAACTTTCTGAAGCTACAGCCTCAGGTGATGGTGACTTAGGCGAATACATGGTTCAAATAAGAGACGGCAATCATAGGGCTTTTGGAGCGGTAGCAGCAGGAGAAACATACATATGGGTTGCTATTTCTGAAAATCAGCTTCAAGATATAAGAAGCGATATTCACTCAAGCTCTAATGATTTAAAAAAGAAGATTGTTTAATAAGGAGTTTGCTATGAAGAAAATACCCAGCTTAATCAACTTTCTCAATAAGCAAGGCCACTTCTGTGCAGCCTTAGGCTTAAAGAAGCTAGCAGCAGTAGAAGTAGATCCGGTTAGTCAGCAGAGAATAGAGCAGGCTGCAGCAAGAAGGTCAACTCCCTTTTTATCATGGTTCCCGGAGGGCCAAAGAGTTTACCTGCCTTTTAAGAGTCAGATAGATAAGGGTCAGTATGCTAAAGAAACTTTTGAGTATTTAAAATGGTATATGTCTGATTCTGGACATGATTGGTCGGATGAAGATATCTTTAATGGCCGAAGGGGCAACGAAAAGCTAAATGCAAAGTGGGTAAAAAGAAATATTATAATTCCATATTCACTAGAAGAATATAATTCCGGCATTTTAGGGTATTTTTCACGATTTAGAAGTAGCGCTGAGTTTCGAAAATACCTGATTGACTTATTTAATAAATTTTTATCAAATACATACAATCCAAACCTAACTTTAGATCACTATATGGGCGAATGGGATACTAGCCTTGATCTAGAAGACTTTTCCTTAGAAAACACAGCTAAAATAAATGATGCAAAAAATAAAATAAAAAATATTATCGAAACAATAAAAAGTATTCATGAAGAATTAAGTGATTTTTTTAATGATCCAGTTAGAGTTGGGTCAGAAGGCGATCTTCTGGTAGTTATAACGATTAGGCCGGATGATATAGCTACAATGTCAACCGGAAGAAGATGGACTTCATGCATGAATCTGAATGAAGGCGCTCATTATAAGGATGTTTTTTGCGAAATATCAGATGGTGGATTTGTAGCTTATCTTATAAATGAAAGTGATCAAGATATTGATGACCCGCTTGCAAGACTGTCCATAAAGAGATTTGATTCTGCTGATGGAAGATCTATAGCTGTGCCAGAAAGTGATGTATACTCCTCTGGGGAAGAGTATCCCGGCTTAATCAAAGTGGTTAAGGCTTGGATAGGCGAAAAACAAGGAAGAATTCACCCCTCAACATACACAAGGGTGGGTGGGAAGTGGTCAGATACATTTGAAAAAGAGGAAGCTTTTGGTGTTGATTTAGATATGAGCCCTGAGCGTACCTTGGAGGTTATGAGGGATCCGGTTAATTTTTTCTTACAAAATTATGATTTTAAAGATACGTGGTCCGTTACTGATAATTTTTATAATGATTGGTGGTCGTATTTCGAGCATGATAATGAAGATGAAGCTTTACACGCAGGTGAATACGGGTATCCCCAGCCAACACGTCTTGATTTCTTACACCTAGAGGAGCCTAAAATATTTCAAACAAAAGAGGAGGCCGAGGAGTGGATTAAGAGGAACGCCTTAGATAACTATAATCTCAAGCTATCTGTAGAAACAGATTTGGAAAACTGGAAGGATAGAGAAGAGGCAAAAGGTTGGGGCGAAGAGGTTGACCTCTCAGAGAAAGATGATATCATAGCTTGGGTTGATGAAAACGAAAGATATACGATAAAAAAAGAAGATGCTATGTCTAAGGTCACTAAGGTTGGTGATGATTTTGTTAACAAGAAAGGCAGGCGCATAATGAGAAGCATAAATGAAAAAGGGAAGTATTACGATTATTTTCAAGAAAACAAGGAGGATCTTCTTTGGTTCTGTGGCTTGCATACAAAATTTCAAACCTCAAGAAGACAACTAGCTTCAACGTTTCCTGATACAATAGAGTATGAATCAGAAGATGAAAAAATAGATTACCTCTACTTATCAAGGTCTTTTAGCAATATTAAAGATGAGTCACGAAAGACAAAGAGAGGAAATGAGTTAAAACAGCTTTTGTATGACGCTATAAATTATGATGACATCGTTAGGTTGTTTAAAAAACAGGCATATTCAAATTACCCATCTAACTATAGACCGACAGAATTATTTTTTGGCTCACTAATAAGTTCTTTGTATCATTCAAAGTTAGTGTCATTTAGAAGCAGCTTTACAGAAAGACTTAGGTCAGTTCTATATACCCTGAATGCTAACGAGACCCTTCTTGACTCGGATTATAGAACCGCCTCTATAAAAGGCCGGGTAGAAGAGGTAATTTTTGATGCAATGTCGGCTTATCAGGCCCATGATCCTGTTGCTCTAAGGATTTATTTAAACGAAATTAACAGTCTAATTAATGATTTTAATAAAAAAGATGGCGATTTTGATGCTGTTCTTGATATATCATATAAGATTGATAATGTAAAAGGTTTCATCTATACAATCAGGCACCTCAGAGAATCTGGATCTATATTGATGCCGGGCCTAGAAGGTCTTTATGCTATATGCAAAAGCCTTTATGAAGATAGCTTCGATTATAGCGGTACAAGAAAGACCATTTCTGACAATAATATGAAAAATATTGTAAAGAGAAAGGCCAAAGAAACAATGGTTGATATAGCAATCTTAGTATCTAAAATAAACAAACAAAACTAATTAGAAGCTAATATTGTAGTATAAGGTAGCATGGTAATAAAACTTTTAACAGATCGCGTTGGTTACTCAAAGGACGTAAAAGAAATACGTCAAGAGTGGTTGCGCGATCTATTTTATTTTATAGGTCTAGATGTAGAAGCTATGGACGAAATGGAGCGAGATGAAGTTCTCGATTATATGCTTGAAAATGAAATTGAAATAATAGAGCATAAAAGCATTGAGGCGTTAGAGGTTAAGTTTAATGGAGAGTTAGTAGGAGAGTGGGCAGGCCCAGAGCTTGTGCTTAAACAAGATAAGGATGGATCGCTCTATTACGAAGTTGAAATAGAGCACTGGACAATAGAAGAAGATCAAATAGAATAAATGGAGACAATGTGAGTCAAAAAATATTTGTTTTAGATACATCAGTTTTGGTACATCATGAAGATTCAATTCATGCTTTTCCAGACCAAAAGGTCATTATACCAATGGTTGTTTTGGAGGAGGTGGATAATCTAAAGACAAGGTCCGATTCTGTTGGAAATTCCGCAAGATATGTTAATAGATTCTTGGATGACTTAAGATCAAGAGGATCGCTAGCTGAAGGCGTTAAGCTGGATAACGGTCAGGAGATTCAAGTTTACACGGAGTTAGCAGAAGAAGATTTAATTCCAATGCTTGATGTAAATGCTGACAATAAAATAATTGCAACTGCACTAAAGTTATCCAAATCAATATACAATGACATTGTTCTTATCTCAAGAGATATAAACATTAGAGTTAAATGCGACTCTCTTGGCTTAAGGTCTGAAAATTATAACAAACACAAAGCAACCATAAAGAGAAAGGGCGCTTACACTGGGGTCTCTGTGTTAGACCTATCCCCAAATGAGGTAGATGACTTTTATGCCAACGGAAGAGTAAAGTTAGATGACAACTATGAGCCAAATGAGTTTCTAGTTCTAAAGGGCGGACAAAAAAGCGCTTTGGCCTCCTTTAAAGATGGCTACGCAAGAAAGCTAAACCATGCAAGTCAGAAAAACTTTGAAATTCAAGGAATAACCCCCAGAAATAAGGAGCAAAGGTTTGCCTTAGAATCTCTTCTAAATAGAGATATTCATATGACTACTATCAGCGGCAAGGCCGGTAGCGGAAAGACCCTCATGGCAACAGCAGCAGCCTTGCACATGTTAAATGAAGGATGGTATGAAAAAATTATCATTTCAAGACCAGTTCAGAGCATGAGTTCCGACATTGGCTTCTTACCAGGCAGCAAAGAGGAGAAGATGCAGCCTTGGATTCAGCCTATGGTTGATAACTTTAAGTTTTTGTTTAAAAACGGAACTCATTATTTTGATATCATGGTTGAAAAGGGTGTTATTGAAATTGAAGCTCTTTCTTATATTCGAGGAAGAAGTCTGCCAAACATTATTATGATTCTGGATGAATCTCAAAATATCACTTATAATGAGGCAAAAGCCGTTATTACAAGAATGGGTGAAAATTCAAAACTAATTATGCTCGGAGACCTTGAGCAAATTGACGCCCCCCATCTTGATTCGACAACTTCTGGTTTGGGGGCAATTGTCGAAAAGTTTAAAGACTTTGAGCTATCATCTCATATTACCCTTCTAAAGGGAGAGAGAAGCCCTCTTGCGGATTATGCTGCAAGGATTTTGTGATGAACAAGTACATTATTCCGATTATAAAAAAAGAAAAAGAGGCTGAAACTCGGCGGGAGTTGCGACTTCCTCTATATCGTGATCCGCCAACAGAATATGAGCACAAAGATAAGGTTGAAGAAAAACCAAAAAGAGGCTCTACTATTATTGACCTTAATATAAGCAAAGGGCACTATGGTGAATGATAAAATTAAAAAATTATATAAATTTTTAAAAGATAATAAGTTTTCAAAAGAAATTGTACTTTTAAGAAAGGTCGCCAGAGAGTATACTGTTGTTTCTGGCGACACACTATCTGAAATCGCTCAAAGATATGGCGTTAAAGTATCAGAGGTTCAATCAGCAAACTCTATGGGTAATAGCACCAGAGTATACTTAGGACAAGACCTGATAATACCAGAACCAGAGAATTCAACAGAAATAGTTGCAGCAACTCTACTTGGGGAGGTTGGAACAACAAACCCCTCTGCAATGCCTGCAATCATGGCTGTTATAAAGAATAGAGCAGAAGCTCGTGGCTTATCTGAGTACGAAATAGCTTTAGAACCAAAACAGTTTTCTTATTGGAACAGTAAGAGTCCAAGTAGCGTCTTAGAGGGACCCTTGGGTAGGAGGCATAAGCTTTGGCAAAAAGCTATGGATGTAGCCTCTGGAAATATCAGCTTACCAGACACAAAGGGCTCAACACACTATTATTCAAAATCTATAAGCCCTCCTTTCTGGGCAAAAGGAAATTGTTGGCAAGAGCTATACGAAGATGATTCGCATGTCTTTGGGAAAGATACTAGCGGAAGATATGGAAGCTGTCAGCCAGAATAGAGTAAAATAAGTATAATGAATCTATGAAAAAAATAGATTGCTCTAAAAATTGTAAGATGACTACGGAACTGAGAAACAGCAAGCACTGCAAAGGTTATGCAAACGTAGTTGACAATAACATATTTTACTCTTGCAGAGAATCTTTAAAAGATGAAGCAAAAGAAGTTCGTCAGTTTTTAACCTGTGATTTATGGAATCTTGAATTAAAAGAAAGTTGCAAAACTTGTCTTTTGGAATGCACGAATAATCAGAATCCGAAAATACAAGTAGCTTTAGAAGAAAAGAAAAAACTCGATGAAGTTATTGAAAAGTTAAAGCCAAACATGATTCTTTATGGTGTTTCCTCAAAGCAGGTAGAGCAGATAAGCAGGCAGTATACCCAAAGAAAGTCTGATGGAAAAAAAGATCAAATGGGAGGCGAAGCTATTGAGGCCGCTAACTTTGCAAATGAAACCCTAAAGGCAATGCTAAGCGGCAAGATGATCGATGTTGCCTTTTTTTCTCTATATGCAAGAAAAAAATCGGGTAGAATAAAAAGGCTCAGATCAAAACTCAAAAATCACAAGGCTTCTAAAAAGGAGTGAATATCTTCGTGGCCTGCCCCAAGTCCTCCGTAGCTTCTTAATGCTCCAAAAAGAATGCCTATTACTTCGCCATCTTTTGTATAAATAGGGCTACCACTATGTCCTGGAAAAATTTGTTCAGATATCATTAGAAAATCATTACCAGAACTACTTAGGGAGCTCATATTTCCGGACGTAACCTTTTTTCTTGATATCAAGGAAGATAAGTACGTATCTATAATTATTGGAAAATCTCCAGAGGGACTGCCAACAACAAAGACCTCCTCAAATAGGGTTGGAGTATAATCTTTACCCTTTATCTTCGCCGGCTTAACGTATCCTTTGATTTTTAATGCACACAAGTCCATGTCATTTCTTGTTGAAGAAATGAGTGCATCAGCATTTTTTGGAGCGCCATAAACTATTTGCCCTAAATAGTTTTCAACAATAAGCGTAGTGTCTTCATCTAAAGAGTTGCAGAAGTGATCATTTGTTAAAATTATAGTTTCGTTTGTGTTGCCTAGATACATTGCAGAAAAGCCTGTTGCGAAAGTTACTGACTCTAAACTTTGCATTCCGCCCTCAACATTTGTTGAGCTATAAAAAATTTGAGAAAGCCGAACTACTGGCTGCAACATTGTCTCAGATCTTAGTGCAGCCAACCCTTGATGTTCGTTTAATAAAATTGTTTTTTTAGAAAAGTTAATAATATTATTTATTATAAATACAGCAGAAAGAGTAACTATTAAGTAAAGCAAATAATTTATTAATTTTTTCATTTTACATCTCTCTGTTTTAAATAAGTAAAATTAGCATAATATTTATTATTTTACCAAACTTATTTTATATAGGGCAGGTAAAAAGCATTGAAGTATATTATTAAAGAAAATTATTTACATTATTAACATTTTTAAAGCTCTATAGAGCGGTATTTATAGAATAAAATTCTGCTAATATTTGAAAATAGATAGGAGATATCATGGGTTGTGGTTGTAATAAAAAAAGGCCGGCGGGTGTTAAAAAAAAGGTTGCCTCTAATAAAAGCGGCAAGGTTATTAGAAAAAATAGAGTATCTAAGCTAATATCTATCCCCGGCAAATCTAGGTCTAGCAGGATTTCCAAAAAAACAAAAGGTTGATAAATGTCTGATTATAGTATATTTCCAAAAGCGATAGACGGTTATGCTCAGCTGCCCCTATTTGTAAACGATGTAACCCCTGTTAGCGCAGAAGGTCTAAATAGAATTCGCAGTGCTATAGTTAATATTGAAAATGCTCTAGGAACTCTGCCTCAAGGAGCTTTTGATACTGTATCTCTTAGGCTGGATGATATAGACTCAGAAATAAGTACAATTGAATCTAACATTGATGCTATTGAGCAAGTTATATTTGATTTACCAAATGCTTTGTTTCTAGATGAAGCTACCGCTCCAACGGCTAAAGCAAACAAGGGTGCTATATTTATATCAGATGGATCTGGCGGTCTTGCTCGAAATAATCTTTACTACTCTAATGAGTCTGGTGTAGTTACAGATCTTTTAGCGGGTGGCGGCGGAGATTTGGAGACAACACTTGGTCTTGGAAATGAAACCGGAGGTAATAATGTCTTATTATCTTCTGGTGATGAAATACAGGGTCAAACAGATGTTAGACTAAGATCTGCAGCTGACTCAAATATTGACTTAATATCAAGTGGAACTGGAAGCGTAAGATTTTACACTGACGCTCCGGGTGATAACTTAGTTTTCCTTCAAATGGGAGAGCTTCAAGAAACTGGATTAGCCCATATTCCGCCCGGAATGTTTGGTTCAAATGGCGTTTTGCTTATGGGGTTTCCAAATCTAACCTTTCCGCAGTCTCTTAGTCCCGGGAGTACAACTGTTGACGTTAGATTGCAGTCTCCAAGCATCAACACAAATGCTGTTGGAGCAGGTGTGGGAACTGGTAATGTGGATATTCAATCTGGATCAACAGGCTTTGTCGCTCCTGGCACAGAAGGGGGATCGTCTGGTCGAGTGCAGATAACAACAGGAAACGCACTAGCAGTCCCAGGGGGTCCTGCGACCCCTAACAGTGGTGAGATAGTCCTAAGAACAGGAACCTCTCTAATGGGCAGCTCAGGCGATGTAACTATCGCTTCAGGCTCAATATCCGGACCCCTTGGTTCGGGAACAAGCGGTAACTTAAACCTTGGAACCGGTGACGCAGGGTCTGCTGCCGCATCAACTGGAAATATTGTGTTAGAACCTGGGGCGGTAGCTTCGCCTCTGGGTACTAGGGGATTTGTAAAAATAAAAGGCGATAAGCTAAATATTGATAACAGCACTAATAACGCAGATATAACGGCGGGCTCTGCGTCAAATGCAATTATAGTTGGAGGGTTAGATAATACTGCATCAGGCGCGTCATCATTTGTAGGAGGTGGGGCTAACAACACTGCGTCAGCAGCGGGAGCCTCAACCTCTGGTGGTCAATGGGCTGTAGCCAGTCACAATAATGAGCACGCTCATGGCTCAGGAAGATTTGCTGCTGCTGGTGACGCTCAATTCTCAAGAATGGTTTTAAGAAGAGAGACTAGTGATGCAACTCCCTCGGAATTGAGCACTTCTGGGTCTAATTCATCGACAGCAACTGAATGTATCACAATTAATGCCAATACAGCCTATAGGTTTAGGATTGATGCAGTCGCAAGAGAGCAGGCGACAGGAGACACGGCATGGTGGGAAATAAAAGGGTGTATAAAAAGGAGGATCATAAAATCTACAACCAGCCTGGTTGGCAGTCAGTATGTGATCACAGACTTTGACGCAGGAGCTTCTTCTTGGCAGCTGCTAGTTACGGCGGATGACGGATCATCCTCCCCACACTCAACTCCATCGCTAAAACTACAAGTAGTAGGAGAGGCTGCACATACAATTCGGTGGGTAGCAACGGTGCATCTAACAAAGGTGAGTGGGTAATGCCTCAGTATAGAATATTGGGTGGAGTTCCGTATTTTCCACAAGAAAGATCAATAACCCTTGATTTAGCCGGAAGCGGCGGATCTATTGCGAGTGGATCAGGAATTCCGCTTACGATTATTGACCACAACAACAATGTGGTTACGACAGATAACTCTACTTTTATTGCGAGCTTTAATAATCCGTCAAATCCTGCTCTTCCTACTGATTATTGTCAAATAGCTACCTTTAGCCTTGGTGATTATTTCCCCGGGTATGATGGGTCAAAAGATACCCTGGAAGTAGTGATGCCTGTCGAAAGCTCTTTAAGCTGGGCTGATAATAAAGTTGGAATGAGGCTTATGAGGTTTGAGTATCCCTCATTTGCAGACCTTCAGCAGTGTGCTGCTTATGAAGAAGGCGGTAACAGGATTATATTTACTTATCATAACTCTGGATCAACAGCAATTTCCGTTAACTGTGGAGCGTATGATGTCAGGCGCATTGGAGCACACTTTTCTCCGGGAAGCATTACAGGGGGCATAACGGATGTATCGACTACAGGATCAACAAAACTTACTTTGGCAAATACTATGAATCGAAGAAGTATAAATATGAAGGACAACTCTGCATCTGTATTGTCGGTAGATGCTAACGACTTTTGGGCATTCGGAATGTTAATGGCTGATTCAACTACTGCTGCAACCAGATCTATAGTGCAGTCTGCGGCGGGATTAACATTTACCATGGACTCCACAACCATGCTTGTTAGATATATTCACCTGCACCACAGAAAGGGGAGCTAAATGCTTAATTATGAAATAGTTAATGAAGATGGCACAGTATTAACCTCTATTCAGATTTCTTCAACAACAACGCTAAGTGTTCTTTTTGCGATAAATGCAAATATTTCAATACCAATAGATTCTGATCTTAGGGTTAGCGAAAATCCTTTAAATGCCAATAGTTATGATGTACGCTTTGGCCAAACTTACTTGCTTGTTAGGCCTGCTGAATAAGTTCGGTTTGCATATTTGGAGCAAAACTAAATGTCTTATATTTTAGAAAAAAAATCAGCCCCAGGTGCCGCAAGGTGGGTTCAGAGGTCTGATTTTTACTCATTATCATTTCCCGTTAGCCCAACTAACACTATAAATGAATATTTCTTCGCTCCATATGACTTGACTTTAAAAGAAGTAAATGCCTATTGCCACTCAGGTGCAGCCTCTGCGGCAGGAACTTATCTTTTATTTGTGTCTGACGAGACTGCATCAAACAATCTATTGTCTGCTCCAGGTGGATTCGATTTAGAGGCCCCAAGCTTACCTGCTGCCACTTTAACTGCAGTTGGCCTAACAGGAACTACAGCAAACTTAAGCATGCCCAAGGGCAGCGTTATAAAAATACAGGCTGCATCTGATAATGCAGATTTAGTTGCAGAGGGTGTTTATGTGCAGCTTATATTTGGTGCGCAATAATGGCTATATTTCACTCTAGCAAAGATGCTTCGGCTGTCGGCAGTGGTATTGATTACTCTCAGTGGATTCGCCTACAAATTGCCGACGCTTCCGAAGCTTTTGACACTTCTAGCATTGTAACGGCCACGCAGGATTTGAATGGGGTCCAGTTTGCGGTAACCGGAACAGCCTCTAGCAGCTTCGCATGGTGGGCCTTTGAGCCAAAAGACTCCACAGGAAATGTCGTCGATCTAGGAAGGTTCGGGATCGTAATTTGGATATCTTTTTCAGGACTCAACCAACCTACTCCTGGGTCTGATGCCGGAATCATGGCCGGCATACAAACTGGCACCGGAGTGCCTTTCGCCAGCGATAACGGCTATGCGCTAGGCGCTCAATGGGACGCGGCAGGCAACGGCCCTGATCTTATCTCGGCCAGCTCGTCGAGCTTCAATGCCACGGGTACAAGTGACGTAGACGCGAACGGGGTTCTTCAGATTCGCCTAAACCCGCCGCTTTGGCATAAAACTGGCGACGAGTACCGGCCTGCTGCCGGTAGTGGCTGTGAATGGCTGGGGCCAGACGGCGACAAATACGAGCACCACCGGACACGCGGAGTCGCGACGACAAATGTAGATCTCGGTACAGACACCAGCTTGTTGCGATTCTTTCTCGGTGTGTCGGAAGGTTCCGCAGCCACGACCTTTAAGTGTCAGATTCATTACAAGATCTACCCCGCGAATGGAGACGCGCCCTCATGAGATCCTGCATCGTTTTTGAATCTGACATGACAACCGAAGAACTTAGCCTCGTAGTTAGTGGTCGCGAACTCAATGGTCGCACTCTAACATCTTCTTGTAAGGTATACGCAAGCTCTGGGTGGGTAATGCTGACTGCCCCGCAATTATATTCACTTCCTAGAACATGGACTCCAGGCGACGTGCGAAGCATAACACTCTCGCTTACAGACACAGAGGCTGTGGCTATGACTGAATATGAGTGGCTGCTCACTCACGAGGTCACCGAATGAAGCTTAAAGGCGTATGGCATACCTCACTGCAGCTAAGGCTATAAGCAGCTAAACATTAAGATCTAATATTTGGAGTCTTTTATGAGTCATGAGGATGCAATTGCAGCGATTGCTTATTGGTTTCAACAAAAAGGCTACCATGTAGAGATAGATCGAGATGGAGAGGATGCAATTGATAGAGACTCAAAATTTGTATCTATAAATTCTACTCGGTCCTTAGAAACTCAACTTCATGTTATACTTCATGAGGCAGGCCACCTACTGGTTGAAAAATCAGATAGCATTACAAATGGTATATCCGAAGTTTTAAGCAAATACTCCGAAAAATCAAAGATTCACAAAACCTTTACTGTTATAGAGGAGGTAGAGGCTTGGAAGCGGGGTCTAAAGCTGGCAAACAGGCTTGGTATAAAAATAAATAAAGAAAAATGGAATAAAGATGTTGCCAGAGCCATTTACAAGTATATGCTATGGGCAACCGAAGATTAGTTGTATTCTTCTTCGGATAAAGCAGATGAGTAGATTGAAAAAACTTGATCTTCTGATATAGCGTTAACCGAAGAGGAAACCGATATAGAGTCCTCCTCTTCGAGCATCATTTGAATGCATTCGTTAATTTTTGCTATTAGATCATCTTTTCTTTTTTTAGAAGTTTCAAAAACTAAACTTAAAGATAATTCTATAAAATACTTTTGATCACTCAATTTGCATCTACCTCTGTTTAACCTATAATTATTCGTAGAAAGGAACGCATGCCAAGACTAAAAACAAAAGTTAAGCTTCTAGACGAAGGAGCTGTTGTACCGCAAAGAGCACATAAGTCAGATACAGGTTATGACCTAACCTTTATTGGCGTCCATAAGATTGTTGGAGATGTTGTGTTTTTTAAAACAGGCGTATCGATAGAACCTCCTTCTGGTTATTACTTTGAAGTAGTTCCGAGAAGCTCCATTTCAAAACTCCCATTATCAATGGCCAACTCAATGGGTGTGATTGACGAACACTACAGGGGAGAGATTCTCGTTCCTGTAAGAATTCACCACAAACATGAGAGTCTAAGCTCTCCGGCAGATAGCTTCGCAGGCGGCTTGGTTAGAATTTTTGGATCAAGACCGCAAACAATCACCGCAACTGCCCAACTTATCTTGCGAGAAAAACCAAAATTGTTCCAGGCCATTCTAAGAAAAAGAAATAATTGCGATTTTGCTGTAGAGGATGTTTCAGAAACAGAACGTGGTGATGGAGGATTTGGCAGCACCGATTAATCGACACATTAAGAGGTTGAAGCTAATATTTCCGGTATTGATGAGGAATTATTCCTCATCAAAATAGGGGAGGCAGCATGAACCTTACGTTTATAGAGATGATCGCCCAATGTAAGGATAGGAGTGACAAAGAGTCAATAATGTTTGTTGAATATATTATGTTAAAGTATTTTAACAATAATAACCTTTTCATGACAATGAAGGAAGCTATACCCTTTATAGATCCTATGGATTTGGAGATTTTGATGCCGATTATAGAATTAAGTAATTAAAAGTTTAAAAAACAAATAGCCACGGCCAGAAAAAGTTGACAAGACTTTGGCCGTGGCTATTTTTCGGTTATACAGGAGATAATATGCCGTTGGTTTTAATTGAGTCACCAAACAAAATTTCAAAGCTGCGAAAAATCTTGGGCAGCAACTATACTATCATGGCCTCTGTTGGTCACATTATGGATTTATCCAAAAAGAATCTAGGGATAGATACAGATACATTTGAGACAACCTACAAGGTTAATTCTGATAAAAAAGATGTTGTTAAGTCTATTAAGAATGAGGCGAAAAAGCACGATACAATCTATATAGCTACAGACCCAGATAGGGAGGGCGAGGCTATAGCGTTCCATATTGCGAGTATTTTGCCAAAAACTTGTACAAATATTCATCGTGTTAAATTTAATGCCATTACAAAAGAAGCTGTAAAGAAGGCTATGAAGTCTCCAGGCAAGCTTGATGGTGATCTTTACAATGCTCAGCAGGCACGCAGAATTACAGATAGACTCGTTGGCTTTAAGGTTAGTCCAATAATGTGGACAAAAGGCCTTCGAGGCACCTCTGCTGGTCGCGTTCAATCTGTTGCTCTAAAGATTATTGCAGATAGAGAAAAGGAGATCAAAGCTTTTGTTCCAAAAGAATATTGGACAATAGAGGTTGATACTTCTCAGGATTTTTCTGCTGACTTTTTTGCATTAGACGGAAAGGCCTACACTCCAAAGTCAAAGGCAGATACTGATAAGGTTTTAAGCGATATGAGGTCTGGTAAAAAAGATCTTATAGTTACAGAGTATCAGACTAAGAGCAGAATCAGAAAGCCGTACCCTCCATTTATTACTTCAACTCTTCAGCAGGCTGCATCAAATTCTTTTGGGTGGGGTGCAAAAAAGACAATGTCCGTTGCACAAAATCTTTTCAGCCAAGGTATGATCACTTACCATAGAACCGATAGCACAAGAACGGATCCCGCCAAAATCTCTGATTTAAGAAAGTCTATTGATAAAAAATATGGTAAAAAATACCTTTCTCCAAAAACGATCTCTTACGGGCCCAAAGGGGCCGCTCAGGATGCTCACGAAGCCATCCGACCAACATACGACTCTCCTGTGCAGCCCGTCTCAACAGACGAAAAAAAGCTTCTAAAGCTTATTGGCTCAAGGTTCACCGCAAGTCAGATGGCCTCAGCTGTCTTTGATCAAGTCTCTTTGAGGCTGGAATATCCCGGAAAGAAAGCTTATGGGTTTAAGAAGAATGGAAGCACACTAGTCTTTGATGGATTTCTTAAGGTCTATGGGGATATCAAGGATGATGTGATCCTCCCGGCCCTCGCCGTTGGTGATAAGGTTTCCTGGAAAAAGGTTGGTGGAAAGCAAAACTTCACAAAGCCTCCTAATAGATTCTCTGACGCATCAATTATTAAGCTTCTTGAAAAAGAGGGAGTTGGAAGGCCAAGTACTTATGCTTCAATTCTTGACACACTGCTAAACCGAAAGTATATATCCAGGGCTAAAAAGTCTCTTTCATCAACTGAAATCGGCATAATGGTTTCTGATTATCTTACGGCTTATTTTCCAAAAATTGTAGATAAAGCTTTTACGTCAGAGATGGAAAGCAATCTTGACAAAGTGGCTGCGGGTAACAAAGAATATAAAGATATTCTGGGTGTATTTTATCAGGATTTAGACGCACAGATATCTGTGGCGAATCAGTCTGCTCTTCCTGATACATTTATTGTTGATCACAAATGCCCAAAATGCTCATCAAAAATGATAAAGAAGATATCAAAGCATGGGCCTTTTCTAGGCTGCTCTGATTGGCCCAAGTGTGATGGCACACTTTCTATTGACGGAGAGTCAACAAAGGTTAGCCTAGAGACAGGGCATAAGTGTCCGCGATGTGGAAATATTCTTGTAAAAAGAAAGGGGCGAAACGGAGAGTTTTATGGCTGTAAAGCTTATCCTGTTTGTAAATTTGGCGCTACAATAGGTGAGGACGGCTCTCCCATTGAGAGAAAAAAGTCCGAAGCAAAAGACACAGGTCACAAGTGTCCAAAGTGTAAAAAGGGAACAATGCTTGAAAGAAAAGGTAGATATGGAAAGTTCTTTGGATGCTCTGCTTACCCCAAGTGTAAAAACATAATGAAGACATTAGGGGGTAGTTAATTATGGATTATTGCGATACCCGCGAGGCAGGCTGGAATGAAAAAATAGCCTTATTTGACATGGACGGAACCCTGACTGTTCCAAGGAAACATATTGGTCCAGAAATGGTCAAGGCCTTATTTAATTTATCTCAAAGGTGCCAAATAGGCATTGTTTCTGGCTCTAATTTAAGTTCAATTAAAGAGCAAGTGCTAGATTATCTTCCTGATGTTATTAAGTCAAGAACCGTATTATTTCCCTGTAATAGTACACAGGTTTATACTTTTAACTCAGGAGAGTACAAGCAAGTTTACTATATAGATATGATAGACGAAATTAGTGTAAGTAGCTTTTTTGAACTACATGAGTTTTTGCTAAAGCAGCAAATTGTCATTTGTGATGATAATCCAGACATAAAGATAAGGGGAAACTTTATAGAAAACAGGGGGTCTATTTTAAACTATTGCATACCAGGAAGGTCTTCTTTGGATGAAGATAGAAAAAACTTTGGATACATAGATCTAACTCGCGGAATCAGAAGCCAAACCCTGACGAGAATAAAGACTTTTATAAAAAGAAAAGATTTAAATCTTTCGGCATCAATTGGTGGCCAAACCTCTATAGATATATTTCCTAAGGGATGGGATAAAACTTATGTTATGAACCATGTGGGTGATTATGATGTTATTACCTTTATTGGCGATAAGTGTGAGGGCTCAGGAAATGATAAAGAGCTTTATAATTTTCAGGATCGCTTGGACAACCTGGTATGTTTTAAAACAAGCTCTGAAAAAGAGACTCTGTCAATAATATATAACGAATTAATGACAAGATTCTCAAAGATTCCTACGGGAATTCTAAGATAAGTTTATATAAAAATATTAATTAATTTTCATAATAAAATGAGTCATATCTTGATCCCATCAAACTTGGATAATTTTTTTTACAAAGAGATATGCCGATCAGCAAAATCTCAAAACTTATTTATTAAAGATAATCTTGCTAGCTACCTTTCTGCTATTATGAAAAAAGCAATACTTTGCAATACTATAGTGGGAAAGGATATAACTCTTGCTGAAATTTATTTAAAAAAAGAAGAGAATAAAGATAGGTTTTTAAATTTTAAAAAAATAGGCGATATCTCAATAGTAAAAATAGGTCTTTTTCCCGGGACAAAATCAAGCTTGGTGAGCAGAGGTTATTACCTAGATATGGCGTCTACTGCTTATGATTTTTGTTATAAGAAGTCTGGCGACAAAACATATAAAGATCTATCTGGCAATGTTGATAAGTGCTGCGATATAATTTATGGTGCAAAGAGTTGTGCAATAACTAATAATATTATAGATCTTTATGATGATTGGAGAAATACAAAGAGCAAATTTTCAAAAAGAAGATTAATTGCTCTTGGTTTTTCATTTAAAGATATAAGTTTATTGGAGCACTAATGTTTAAGAAAATAATCAGTCTTTTTACTGACCATCCGAAGTGGAATGGAGAATCTTACCTAAAGCATATGGCTTTTGCCTTTTTTTATTCTTCCTTATTCCTGCTTGCTGCAACAACCTGTTTTATTCACGCGATATTCCCATTTTTATTTACAAAAACAGGTTCTGGAGTAGCTAGGTTTATACTGGGGTCGGTTGAAGATAGAGGAGATGATATATGAGGTTAATTTTTGGTCCAAGTAAAGTTTTAAAACAAAAGTCAAAACCATTCTCTAAAGAAGAGTTTGGGAATGATATGGTCGCTTTATCTCAATCAATGCTAAAGATCATGAGAGGGTTTGGAGGGGTTGGCTTAGCCGGAATACAACTGGGTTTGCCCAAAAGAATCTTGGTAGGCGAAGCTAATGGTAAAGAATTTGTTTTAATAAACCCTGAAGTAAAAGATGCTTCTAAAGAAAAAGTTTCTTTTAATGAAGGGTGCTTATCATTTCCCATGGAGTCTTTTAATGTCGATAGACCATCAGATATAACTGTTTCATATCAAAATGCCGATGGAACTCATGTTGAAGAAAAATTCTCAGGTTTAGCCTCCAGAATAATCCAACATGAAATGGATCACTTAAATGGTATAACGATTTTAGACAAAGTAAGTCATTTAAAAAGATCGTTATATATTAAAAAAATGAAAAAAAGATTAAAAAAATATAATAGAGCAAAAAAGAAATTGGAGAGTCTAGATGTCACATGATAAATATAGCAGCTCTCATCAGATATCTGTTGGAAAAGATCTAGATCTTATAACTTCGTCTGATAAAAAGCTAAAAATAAAAGCTGCTGGAGATGTAGATATAAGCACTGATTCAGACATTATAATTTCTTCGACTGATTTTTCGGTTACATCAGGGGGAAATCTTAATATAGCAGGAAACCTATCTGTTACCGATATAACTGCTACCGATATAACTGCTAGCGGTAATATTTCTGGAAATATTTCTGGCTCCAATATATCGGGGAATATTAATGCTGGAGCTATTAGCGCAACAAGCATAACAGCGTCTGGTGTTGCGACGGCATCGAGCTTTGAATTTCAATCAACTAAAGAAAAAACAATTATGATACCGCTTTCTGTTGCTTTTTCTGATATTTCTGCAACCAAAATTAACATGGGAGCTGTAGCTCTTACTAACCTTGATTCAGCTAAGTCTACAGCAGATTTTACATCAGGAGCTACAGCTAATAGCTTTCAGACTATAAAATTGTTCGGAGATCTCTCAAATACTGATTGGCAAGCGTTTATTGATATAACTCCATATCTCACAAATGGATCTAGAATAGAATCTGTAAGTATACTTGCCGAGTTCGACGATCTCACCAGCGTAGCAGACCCTGAGGTAACGGTCTCTGTCAATAGGGCAACGCTAGGATTCGCCATTGGCATCCCTGGTTTGACGCCATTTACTCAGGATGCCTCAGCCACTGTTACTTTTCCGGTAGGAGGTGCGTCTGTTGACACTCTTTATTGGTACAAATGGCAATTAAATAGCTCGCATGATATAAATATAGATAACGGATCAGCTTTTGCCGGAAATTGGGATATTTATAAGCTGAGAATTAGACAAACTGCTGGTGACGCGATTCTTTTGAATATATACGGAATAGCGATAAATATAAGCGTCAACAATGTTGAGCAATCCGCAGGTGTAACCTAGCTTTTTGTAAATCTATCAGCAATACAGCTGCTAGCCCAACTATTAGGCTTTACTTCGCAGCCAAATCCTTGAGATTTAAATAATACTTGAAGCTCTTTTTGAAACTTTGCGGTTTTATTTTTCTTTAAATCAGTGCCAATATCAAGATGCACTGTTAGTTGCCCATCAATCAAGGGGTCGATCTCAAGAGCAATCTCAAGGCTTCTGTAGGCCTCTAGTATCATTCGAGAGCGAAGAGTTGGATACCTCTCGGTATCCAGCTTTTCCTTTATATAAAAGATACTGTTTTTTGTTATGCCTGTCTTATACAAACACACACATGTAACTACAGATATTTTTGAACCAAGAACCTGTGAATCTGTGCCAATATATATATCAAGTCCCTCCTTATTTAATTTTTTTAACTCTTTCACAAAATCATTATAAGAAAATAGCTTTTGACTCATGTTTCTGATCTTTCCGCTTTTTAGCATAAGAAACTCTCCTGTCTATATTTTTTTATATATTAATAAATTAATGTACAATACAATTAGGGTTTATATTATGGATACCGATTATTGGTCTAAAAGAGACTTTTCTAATAAACTTTTGATATTAGAAAAGAGGCTGAAAAACGCTGCTGGTATTAAGAATAAAAGAAAAAAATTGTCAGAACTTCTAAGTATAAGAGGTGAGACAAAACTTCTATTAAATCAATATGAAAACCTAAAAACTTATGACAACTTTTTTTTAAATAAAATTAAAAAAAATATAAAAAGCCTTATTTTCAACCTGGAGAGAGAGTATGCCAAAAGGTAAGAAGGAACACAAAATGTCTGAAAGAAAAAAGTATTTAAGAACTCTTATGGCAGAAATGGGGCTTTCTTCTCTGGATGAGCTATCAAAAGAAGAAAGAAGAAGATGGATTAGGGCAGCTGAGCCTCAAAAAATTGTAAAAAAGAAGTTAAAAGAAATGGGCTACAGCTTAAACACAGATAACAATAAGCGCTCTCTTGGTCGAGTTTCAAAAATTATTAGTCTTAAAAAAAGCGCAGAGAATACATCTGGCAAAGATCTGGACTTATTGAGATCTCTTTTAGACAAAAGCACTTACCAAAAGGTCATGCCCGTTGTTTTTCCGCTGTTTGGGGTTAGCGGAACCTTTGTTGAGGCAAAGTATATTGAGGATTCGTTAAAAGCAATAAGAGAGGCCAGTCCCTCTGAGGTAGATGAGGAAAAAATAACGGATATTCTAGAAAGGCTATCCAAAAGTATTGCAAAGGCAATACCGGTTGATCTAGACAAAGCCTTTGCTGATGATCCAAATCAAAGCTTTGATTTATCCAGACTGTCAGAAAGGGATAGAAAGGATGTTGTAGTAGGGTTAACTACACTGAAATATCTTTCTAGCCAGTCTAACCTAAACCCAAGTGATGAAGAAATTGTTGTTGCGATTAAGGCGATACAGGATGCTGAAAATCTAAATGCATCAGGCTTAATAGACAAAAGTACTTATTCTGCAATTACTGCGCCAAGAACAAATCAGCCCACCCCCGCCCCCTTAAGCTCTGATGAGGTAAGTACAAGCCTAAGGGGCAGACGGGACCAAATAAGAGATAGAAGACGAGGTTCTGACGAAACACCTGTATCTTCGTTTGATCTTTCAAAAATAGAAAATATAAATATTGGCCCAAGAGTGGATCTTGATTCATCAACAAATGATCTTAGACAGTTTGTTATGATCTTAGATAAAGTTTCTGGAGATCTTGGTATAAATCCCACTATAACCAGCGCTTTTAGAAATAGTTATAACCAAGCTAGAGTTATGCTAAATAATTATAATCGTCGTGGATCTGGATCAAGAAGAGCAAGGGTGTATCTCGAAACTTTATATAGAAACTTTCCAAAGATGAATGATATTATAAATGTTTATGAATCAGGGTTGTCTGAGGAAGACAAAATTTTAAAAGCAGAGTCTATCATAGAGGAGAGCTGGCCAGTTGGTGGTCATAGGGCGGGAAAATCTATAGATATAGCCAGAGAATCTAAGTCCACTTTTGATGACATGCTTAGTCGCGCAGAAGAGTACGCTAGCTTTAAAAGACTTTGGGAAAAGGATCATTATCACCTAACTATTAAGTCTATTAAACTAATGCCTACAGAAGGCATTATAAGCAGAACGCTATCCTAGAAGTTCTTAAACTTTGCGGCAGTATTTGGGAATCCGTGCAGTTTTTCTAATTTTATCCTTAATGTTGCGGCGATAGAACCAGATAGATTGTAATCTATGTTGCCATTAAAGCCGCTTGTTGGCTCAAAGTTTATAGTTATCTCTGAGTAGCCGGGAGGTATTGTGCAAAAAACGTCACCTGAGCCGCCCCAGGATAATACGCAGGCACCATTCATTCCAGAGGCATCCTCTGATGTAACGCAAGCCTTTATGCTTTTGATTCTAACTCTTTCATTCCCAGAGCCATCAGCATCAGAGAGCGTGCCAATATCAATAACTGTTCCCGTTTCTCCTGCTGCATCTCCGGTTGTGCAAAACTCTACTCCAGCAAACTGGACACCATCTGCTATAAGCCTGTTTATTGATACTGCCATTTTATAATGTCTCCGTTTATATAATTAAATATTACTAGTATTATTGATAAAACAATTAATATATTCATTATAAATGATAGAAGTTTTGTTTGCTAATATTAAAATATAAATTTGTAGGACTTGTTGATGAGATCTAAAAATAATATAAATAAGATAAAACAATTGTGTAAAAAATTAAGTGATAGAGATTATCAGCTAAAAATCAACACAAAGACACTCTGGATGATTTTAGAGAAAGTAGATGAAACAAACCAAAAAATTGACCACATATTAGAGGGGGAAAAGGGCTGTAGCGAATTAGCAAAAAGTAAACTTGAGGAAGTAAGTTTGTGTTTAGATGAAATAAAAAATCTAGCAAATGATCGAGGGTGCAAGAGGGTTTTGAGTCATGAGTAATGAAAATCAAAATGGATGGAATGAATACTCCAAGCTTGTTTTAAAGGAGCTAGAGTCACTGTCAGATAGTATTGATAATTTAAACTCTCAAATACAGGGTTTAAAATCTGATATAACTGAGATGAGAGCGAAAGAAGATCGCGTTAATGAGCTGAGAGAATGGAAGCTAAAAATCGACGATGTTGCTTCCCCAACTCAGCTAAAAGAACTAATCGAATCTGTTTCTGAGCTAAAAGCATTTAGAACAAAGGCAATAGGCGTATTTATTACGGTTCAATTCTTTATGGGTTTTGCAGCTTGGATTCTTAAGTTTTTGGAATAAGCATGACAAGAAATAGACCAATATACCTTATAGCCTTAGTAACTGTAGTTTTCACTTTTGCTATAGTTGCAACCAGCCTACCTAATAACACAAGATCCTCAGATATAAACATTTCTCATGTAGAAGCTGCCAAGCTCAACTCCTTTGAGGCCAAAAGCAGAGAAGCATCTGTAAAGGTAGTAACCCCATCTGGTGGGCACGGGACAGGAACCTTATTTGAATACAAAGGAAAGGTATTTATATTTACCGCCAAACATGTTACTGAAGGCTTTTCTCGGTTTTTGATTATACCAAACAGTGGAGAAACAAAAGAAGCTTCACTAGTCTATTCTGATTTAGCTGCAGATTTTGCAGTTCTCTCGGCTGATGGGCTTGACTCAATAAAACCTGTGAAGTTTAAGGCAAAAGACCATAACCCAAAGACCCTGATTGATTTAGATGTAATTTTTTCTGGATATCCATCTGCACATAGCCTTCTTACGTCAAGAGGCAGGGTTGCCGGGTTTGAGGTTGATTCAATTATCATTCACTCTATTGCTTGGGGCGGATCATCTGGATCTAGTGTATTCTCTAGCAAGGGTGACTTCCTGGGAATACTTTTTGGAACCAGTGTTGATGCGCCCTTTGGAATACCCACTGTTATTGATAATATAATTTGGGTTTCACCCTATTATGTTATAGACTGGAATGCCTTAGATCGTAAAATACAAGAAAATGGAGAATAAAATGAATCTAAAGGATAAGTTAATACTCATATCAGATAAGTTAGATAGGCTTGGTTTGCAAAAAGATGCTGATGTGATTGATAGTCTTTTGACAAAAATTGCATCAAAAGGCATAATGGAGCTGCTAGAGGAATTGCCATCTGATGATGAAGAGAAAAGCTCCTGAAGATAAATATAATGCGAGGCTCGCATGCTACCGTTTAATGAAAAGAAAATATCCGAAAAATTATTTGTAAGAAAATTTTCTGCAGATTTAGAAGATGAAGATCTTTATTGGCACAAAGATCGGGAAGATAGAATAATATCAAAAATATCAGGTGACGGATGGCTTTATCAAGAAGATAATAAGTTACCCATACCTATAGGTGATGATGAAATTTTTATTAATAAAAATACATGGCATAGAATAATAAAAGGATCTTCTGATTTAACCCTAAAGGTTGCAAAGTTAAAATGAATAGATTAGAGAAAATAGCAAACTATACAAGAATTATTAAAGCACCTATTGTTAAATCTGCTTCTATGATCAAGTGTGCCGGATTAAAGCATCATGTTGAAAAACAGATTCCAATATCTGACAATATTTATCGATTTGGCTCCTCTGCTTATTTTGAGCTTATAACAGAGGCAAGACAGCATTGGCTTTCTGGTATGATGAGGTTCTGTGAGGAGGATGTAGAGCTATTATCTTCTGATCTCGGTAAAACTGCAGTCTATAACGGGGAAGAAGTTTTGCTGGATGTACCATTTTCGGAAGAATCACTAGAAGACAAGACTGCAAAAAAGAAAGGTAAAAAGAAAAAAGACCCTCCATTAGGTAAGCCTAAAAGGGGTGGATCAAAAAAGTTTTATGTTTACGCAAGATGTAACGGTAAGGTAAAAAAGATTTCTTTTGGATCTCCAGATATGCCCTTAAGAATATCTGAGCCAGATAGAAGAAAGTCTTTTGTGGCAAGGCATAAATGCAAGACGGCTAATGATCGATGCACTCCACGCTATTGGTCATGTAGGGTGGGAAGATATCCGCATCTAACTGGTGCAAAAAAGAAGTATACCTGGTGGTAGGAGCATCTAAATGTTAAAAGAAATAATTAGAATAGCAAACTTATTAGACAAAAAAGGCCTAATGAAAGAGGCTAGCACTCTTGATTCTTTGCTACAAAAAATCGCCCAATATGATGACACAGATGATTATGATGACGAGTTAAGCGAGGATGCAAAATTGGCAATCAAGAGCTTTATTGAAAAGCATCTAAATCCAGCTTCATCAGTAGATCCGGCTTCAGAAGTGCTAATCTTGGACATGCTTCACAGTGATAGCAGAGAGCTCAAAGAATATGCGGAAGAGCACTTGCCAGATGCGATATTTGATCTATCAGCAGACGTTAATATGATGCCAAATAAGCTTTATAAAGAGATTATTGATGAAGCTCAATTTTCAGAAAAATATGGTAAAAATAGTGATTTTAAATATCTAATAGATGCAGTTAGATTTTATCTGGATGATTATCAGTTTTAACATTAAGCATTAAAACAAGGTATAATAAAGGACAGGAAATGATCAAAGAATTAGCTGATATTGCAAATTTACTTGACAAAAAGGGTTTGGTCAAAGAGGCTGATATTATCGATGAGTTAATAAAGAAGGCTGAAGGCCATGAAAAGGATCTAAAGAATCCAGAAATAGAAAAACTAAAAGAAACAGATATAATCCTCCCTGTCGGTAAAAAAATAATATTACAAGCAGAAAACAATAAACATAATAGAGGTCTAGTTGTTGAACTTATGAGTGACCACTCTTATGTTGCTTATTACTGGTATGATGACCCAGAAAAAATATATCCAGTCGAAGTGTTTTTAGATGGAGACTCTAGGGATAAGTCTGTTAAAAAAGTTAAGTTTGGGTATCATCCAGAATTAGATGGGTAAAAAAATGACCGAAAAACTTCATCTTCAAAAAGTAAAATATTCCTACAGTGATTTAGCTCCGGTTATGTCAGAGGATACCCTGGAATACCACAGAGACAACCTTGCTGCAGGGTACGTTAAGAGATTTAACAAGAGAGAGGGAGACTCTGCTTTTAATGAGGCTGGAGCTTTTCTGCATAATATTTTTTTTCCGCAACTACAGCCGCCAAAACAAGGCAACAAACCATATGGTTCTAGCCTTACTTTTATAGAGGATAAATATAAATCTTTTGATTCTTTTAAAGAAGAATTTACAAAAGCAGCAATGTCAATACAGGGGTCTGGTTGGGTTTATTTATCTAGAGATGGAAAAATAAAGATAATAAAAAATCACGAGATCAAAAAAGATATAGTACTTTTGGTTGACTGGTGGGAGCATGCCTGGGCTTTGGACTATCAAAGTGATAAATCAAAGTACCTTAAAAATATCTGGCGAATAATTGATTGGTCAGTAGTAAATGAAAGAATAAACCTGACTAAGTCAAGCAGACTTAATAAGATTAAAAAATTATTTATTAAAGCATCGTCTTTTAAGCCTAGAAAGCTTTCGGACATACTTTTCATAAAAACAGACCTCAAAGATGCTGATTTTTGGATCTGGAGAAAGCATAATCCAGGTAGGCCTATAAGAGAGTATCACCCAGAAGCCATTGGTATAAAGGTAAAAGAGGAATATTTAGATCAACTTGATTCAAGATATCTTTATTATATCTTTGAGTACTACAATATGTCTAAATTCTGGAAGCAGTATGAGGGTGGAACCGCAATTAAATCAATAAGAGTCTCTGACGTTCAAAATCTTCCACTAAGCTTTTTGAGCCCAGGATCTTAATACTTTTCTGCCATACCAAGCTTTATAAGCTCATCATTAATGGTAATGTCCGATAGAATATCTTTCTCTAAAATCCAGATCTGCACAATATACCTTCCGTATTTTCCTTTGCCTAAAGACTTTATCATAACTTCTTTTTCCAAGGTTTTTTCTCGAACCCAATCCCTGGCCTCTATTGCTCTAGTCTTTTCTTCATCGGAAGTTCCTCTCAATTCAGGCGTATCAACACCATCAAGTCTCAGCTTTGCTCCGTTAATCCAAATTCCAAAGCCAAGATCGATATCTGCAGTAAGAGTATCTCCATCATATACGGATCTTATAATTGCTTTGTAAAAATACAGATTATTCATTTTAGTTTTTTTTTATCCTCTTCTATTATATAAGCAAGGTAAAATGATGTTATAGAAACAATATTAATTATGGCCATTTCTGCTGAATTTAATAATAAACTAAAAAGAAAAAGGATTAGATTTATACCTATCAATAGTAAAAAAAATTCTTGTTTACCGGGTATCATACTAATATAATTCTTATTAATAGTTAGTAAACTTGCTTAAAAAAGTAATTTATAAAAAAAAATTGTTCGGAGTTAAAATGTCAGCTTTAAATTCAAAGTTTAAAACAACAAATGAAATTCACAGCATATTTACCAGAGCTGCTTTTCCATCATCATATACTGCCTCAGAATGGGCTAATGTTAGAGGCTTTCGTGATGTCGAATTTTACTTTAAAATATTTGATCAGCAAAACGTTACAAATCTTTACGCAAAGATAGAGTATACTGATTTGCACACATCTGCTAGAGTATTTCCTGTTACGGTAGAGGAGCTTGATGCTGATGCAACTCCGCCTGTTGTAAAACAATATATTTACAGGATAACTGCAGAAAATTGTTTCTCTGGATCTAATAGCTATTTTTCAATACCGTGCCCAACTCATGGTGCTTTTATGAGAGTTTCTTTTTATGGAGGCCCGTCAGTTGGAACTGATGAAGTGGAAGTTTATATTCACAAAAAAGATTAGGAGAAGCAACGTATTATTGCGTACTGATTTATACTAATCCATCTAATAGAATAACTAAACCCGGAAAAACACAATGAGTCAATTAAGATAATTGTTCTAGAAAAAGATTGTGCTTCCAGATAGGAAAAAAGAGGAGATAAAATGTCAGAAGACTTCAACAGCCAGATGAGCGATGCCATGACGGCACCCCCACCGCCGTCCTACTACCTGGCGCCAACACACAAGACACTCGATTCTGATACCGAGGATGTGATCTCCGTCGAGTGGGGGATGCTCGACGGAGACGCCGAGATCGTTTCCGCTCTCGCTGCCTGTCCTCTTGGGCTTTCGACACTTGGGAGTAATGATACCCATTTTGGCGTCTCGGTTCCGCCCAGCCCCCAAGGCATGACCAATGGCGTGCTGGGGCCGTGGACTGCACCCGATGGCTGGACTGTCTCGACGCTAGAAGAAATCCAAACACTGTTCGGGGGTGCCTAATGCCGAGAATCACAAAGATGTGGGGCTTTGAAGAGCAGTGGCCCAGCACCGTGTGGGACGCGCACGGCTTTGATGTGTCT
>MDTC01279012.1_pt1 | contig 69616 bp, 59 predicted proteins | sample 811181 | NCBI WGS metagenome assembly MDTC01 (sample SAMN05326644, study PRJNA326480) | marine metagenome | isolation source: seawater | place: Pacific Ocean: North | collected 2011
CGGGCGGGAATCGAGAAAAATTTGACCCCACATGGATTGCGTCATTCTTTTGCCACTCATTTGTTGATGGGCGGGGCAGATGTACGGGCAGTTCAGGAAATGCTGGGTCATGCAGATGTGGGAACCACCCAAATTTATACTCATGTGGAGTCCCAAAGATTAATGGAAGAACATGCAAATTTTCACCCGCTTTCTCAGGATGATGCGTAGAGAACTTCATGTTGTTTCATAAAGTTCATAAATGAGTTGAAAGCTGGCGAACTTGCATTTGTTTGGAATACACTCAATTAGTTAAATTTGTGGAATACCTCTAGTCTTCTCTTTATACTTCCGTTTAGTTCATAAAAAAAACTACTCTTAATGAAAAAATTCTTCCCTATATTAACATTGTTCTTCGTCATCCTCATGAATTCAGGATGTAGTAAGAAAGAAGGCACGGGTTCATCCGATGTACCTGAGCAGGTGGTGGTAGATCAGTATAAACCAAAGTACGGCGAACAGGATCCGATTGCCCTGAGCGATGCACAAGCGGGGGGGACTTTCACAACTTGGGGAGGTTCCTTCCCCAAATCCCTCAACATGTTTTTGGATTATAACCGTTTCTCAGCCAATGTAATGGGCCTACTTTATGAACCGTTAATTTCTTTGCACAGTACGGATAACCATCCGGTTGGGGTACTTGCAGAATCTTGGAAGGTCGCAGAGGATGAAATGACATTTACCTTTAAAATTAGGCAAGATGCTACCTGGAGTGATGGCAAACCAATCACATCTGCCGATGTTCAATTTTATTATGATGTCATATTAAACCCTAAGAACCTGACCTCATTGTTTCGGGTCAGCCTGAAACGATTTGAACGCCCGGTTGCTTTGGACGAAAAAACAATCGTTATCAAAGCAAATACCAAACACTGGAATAATTTCTACCAGGCTGGAAATATGGTCGCACTTCCATCCCATGCTTGGGAGGGAAAAGATTTCAACAAAATCAATTTTGAATTCCCAGTGGTTTCAGGACCTTATGCGATGGGCGATGTAAAAAAAGGGAGGTCAATCAGCCTGAAAAGAAGGCATGACTGGTGGGGCAGAACAAACCGGTACAATGCAGGGAAATATAATTTCACCAAGATTGTATATCGCTCGATGACAGACCGGAACAAAGCACTGGAAGCGTTTAAGAAAGGAATTTTCGATGCCTATCCAATTTACACATCCTCGATCTGGATGAAAAAAACTAAATTTGATCAGGTTGAGAAAGGGTGGGTAGTCAGGCAGGCAGTTTATAATAAGGAACCAAAGGGATACCAGGGACTTGCAATCAATCTACGCGACCCGAAATTTCAGGATATTCGGGTACGCCAAGCATTGGGGTATTTACTCAATCGTAAAGCAATGAACGAGAAATTCATGTATAACCAATACTTTTTGCTCAATTCATTTTATCCTGATCTTTATCCAGATAACATAAATCCAGAAAAGGAGGTCACTCCCTATGCCCCTGAACAAGCTAGGCAATTGTTGGCCGACTCAGGATGGTTGGTAAATGACTTGGGTAAATTGGAGAAAGATGGTCAGCCTTTCGAGATTACTTTCCTCTCTGCTGCTGAAGATTTTCGACATCTTAATTTATATATCGAAGATTTAAAATCGGTTGGTATCGATGCAAAAATTGAAAAAATCAACCGGTCTACATTGACCAAAATGATTGATAATTTTGATTTCGAAATGTTTTGGACAGCTTGGGGGGCATCTAGGCTAAGGGACCCGGAGTCTCCCTGGCATAGCTCCACCGCAGATCAAAAAGCCTCCCAAAATTATCCCGGAGTGCAGGATGATGAAATTGATCGCCTGATCGAAATGCAGAAGGGTGAGTACGATATGGATAAGCGTATCGAAATTCTTAAACAAATTGATAATCGTTTGGCCGAAATTATTCCTTACATTTTTTTGTGGCAGTCAGATCATGGAAGAATTCTTTACTGGAACAAATACCAGACTCCGGAATATGTCTTTGATAAATTCGGACAGGAGGAATCCATCATTACCTATTGGTGGGAGGATCCCGTCATGGTAAAAGAATTGGACCAAGCAATGGAGACCGATCAGGCACTGGCCAAGAAACCATTTAAAGTGGTTTACCAAGAATGAGAGTTTATTTGATCCGGCGGTTATTGCTGCTCATTCCCACCCTGCTTGGAATAACTGCTATCTGCTTTACCCTCATTCAATTTGTACCGGGCGGTCCGGTAGAGGAACTAATCTCCCGAGTACGTGCTCAAAGTAGTTTGGAGGGTGGGGGAGGATCGACCGCACAACAACAAATCACCGAGGAAGAAATTGAAAATATCCGGGCATACTATGGATTCGATAAGCCTGCACTGACCCGTTATTGGGAATGGTTAGGCAAGGTTGTCCGCTTTGACTTGGGTACCTCTTATTTTTACGAGGAACCGGTCTGGGATGTAATTAAATCAAAATTTCCTATCTCTTTATTTTTCGGCCTCGTCTCATTTGTTCTCTCATATTCAATATGTATTCCTCTGGGTTTATATAAAGCGATGTGGAACCGAAGTAGGTTTGATCTGATTAGCTCGATCATGATCTTTGCTGGGTACATAATCCCAGGATATGCCCTTGGTATATTATTGATAATTTTTTTTAGCGGGGGAAGTTACCTCGACTGGTTTCCTTTGGGTGGTATCGTGAGTGAAGATTTTGAATCGATGGGATTTTGGGAAGGAACCCTTGATTTTCTTCACCATATGTCTCTGCCCCTGATTTGTTTTATGGCCAGTGAATTTGCCTTTTTGACCATGCTTATGAAAAATTCCCTACTTGAGGAAATTCGTAAGGAATATGTAAGGACTGCTATGTTTAAAGGTGCGGCTTTCGGCCGGGCTGTTTGGAAACATGCCCTGCGTAATGCCCTTATTCCATTGGCCACCCGCATGAGTGAAATTTTTACTCTCATGTTTACTTCCGCCCTCTTGATCGAAAAAGTTTTCGATATCGATGGAATGGGTTTATTAGTCTATAACTCGATATTGAGTAGAGACTACAATGTAGTTCTCGGGGTGATTCTGATATCAAGTATTATGGCTTTGTTGGGCAGGTTATTCTCGGACATGCTTTATATAACCATCGATCCGAGAATAAAATTTAATTGATGTAGTAGGTATGGCATTGTTTTCCAAACTTACCCGGGATCGATGGAGCAGATTCCGAAGGATCAAAAGAGCATGGTATTCCTTTCTTATTCTCTCGAGTCTGTTCTTTCTTTCCTTGTTTTCCGAAATGCTTTGCAACGACAAGCCCTATATCATGTCCTACAATGGAAAATGGTATTTTCCGATTTTTCATTTCTATCCGGAAAAAGAATTCGGTGGGAAATACTCGACTGAGGCTGATTATTTGACCCTGCGAAATTCACCCCTCTTTAAAAAAAGTGATAATTGGATGGTTTTTCCACCGGTCCCACATAGTCCTTTGCATTCTTATATCGACCTCGCAGGTACGCCCCCTCATCCACCTTCTACTGATCATTGGTTGGGTACGGATTCTTCTGCCCGGGATGTGTTTGCCCGTCTTCTTTACGGCTTTCGTATATGTATGCTCTTTTCTTTGATTTTAGCATTCATTGCTACTCTGTTCGGAATTTTGATCGGGGGGTTGCAGGGATATTTTGGGGGACTGATCGATATTGTGGTTCAAAGAATGATCGAGATCTGGTCGTCTTTACCATTCCTCTATGTGGTAATTTTGGTGGGTACAATTTATTCGCGCAGTTTTATGATTCTTATCCTCGTACTTTCCCTTTTTCAATGGATCGGATTGTCCTACTACATGCGGGGAGAATTTCTTAAAATTCGAAATTTAAATTATGTGAAGGTTGCCAAAACCATGGGGATGTCCAACACCCATATTCTCTTCCGCCAGATTCTACCTAATGGACTTACGCCGGTCATCACTCTACTGCCTTTCCAGATCATTGGTGGAATCGGAGCATTGACTGCCCTCGACTTTCTTGGATTTGGACTGCAACCCCCGACTCCGTCATGGGGGGAACTTTTGAGCCAAGGTCTCAACAATCTATTTGCCCCATGGTTGGCGATATCCACCGTGGTTTGTCTCTTCACCACCTTACTTCTGGCCACATTTATTGGAGAAGGTGTCCGGGAAGCTTTTGATCCAAGATCATCCACGAATTGAGTATGGAAACCGATTATTCAATAGAGGGCAGGGAGAGCTCCTTGTTACAAGTATCTGATTTATCTATCGGAATAGAACGAATAGATCAGATGCTTCAACTCACAGATAGGGTATCTTTTGATATTAGGGGAGGTGAGATTCATGGTTTGATTGGCGAGTCAGGTTGCGGGAAAAGTATATCATCCCTTGCGATTATGGGAATGTTGCCCGAGCCTGGGGGAACTTTGCTTTCCGGTACTATTCGATTCAGAAACGAGGATATTTTCAGCTTGGATCAAGCAGGACTCAATGCATTGAGGGGAGATAAGATATCGATGATATTTCAGGAGCCTTTCGCTGCGATGAATCCATTAATCCGTATTGGCGATCAGATGCTTGAAGTATTTGAATATCATTCCTCAGATTTTGACGGAAATCAAAAGATCAGGGATTTGCTAAATGAGGTCGGACTAACGGATCATGAAAGAATACTAAAGTCATTTCCCCATGAATTGTCCGGTGGTATGCTCCAACGAATTATGATTGCTATGTCCCTGCTATTGGACCCCGAATTACTGATTGCGGACGAGCCTACCACAGCACTTGATGTAACGGTACAGGCCCAGATAATGAGCTTGATTGTACGACTGTGTAAGGAGCGTAAAATGTCCGTTTTACTTATTTCCCACAATATTAGCCTAATGGCTCAATATGCCGATCGAATTTCAGTCATGTATGCCGGACAAATTGTAGAAAGTAATGACATGGTACCCTTTTTAGAAAACCCTTTCCACCCCTATTCCAGAGGATTAATGAGAGCGATCCCCACACTGGATCAGGAAAATAACCAGATCACTTCTATCCGTGGTCAGGTACCGGAACCGGGGAAGTATCCCAGAGGGTGTCGATTCAAGGATAGATGTTCGGATGCCACCGAACAATGCTTAGATGAAGTACCCGAGAAAATCTCACAAAATAAGGGGAAGTACCGTTGTCACTATTAGCAAATAATTCATCCAATCCGATTGTTGAGGTTCGGGATTTACAAACCTGGTTTCCCGTAAAGACCGGCTTATTGGGCCGCACAAGAGATCACATTAAAGCAGTGGATAAAGTAAGCCTGCAGGTTTACACTGGAGAAATTGTTGCCCTAGTTGGAGAATCTGGTTGTGGCAAGAGTACACTGGGTAATTGTCTTGCCGGACTTCTTCCCATACAAGGGGGTGAATTGTCTTTCCGTGGTCAATCTGCCTTGAAGAATAACCAGTTACGACGGGATGTATTTCAAAATAAAGTACAGGTTATTTTTCAGGATCCCTATTCCTGTTTAAATCCGAAACATACAGTTTTTGAGATACTTTCGTTCCCTCTGCTTTATCATAAGATTTGCGACAGCAAGAATGTGAGTGATCATATCGCTTCATTATTAGAACAAGTAGGTATGTCCCCGGAATATATGAATCGTTATCCTCACTCATTCAGTGGGGGACAGAGGCAAAGAATTTCTATTGCCCGGGCAATTGGAATGAAACCGGAATTAATGATTTGCGATGAAATTGTTTCATCGCTCGATGTATCTATACAGGCTCAAATTGTCGAACTGCTGCTTGAATTGAGAGAAAAATTGGGGTTGGCCTTGCTTTTTATTGCTCATGATCTTTCTCTTGTCCGATCGCTTTCCGATCGTCTATATGTGATGTATTTAGGAAAGATTGTAGAGTCTGGAAAGACTGCGGAGGTATTGTCAAACCCTATGCATCCTTACACCCGAGCTCTTGTGCAATCCGTACCTACCCTTGACCGTTCCCGTCCCCCGATAATTCTACAGGGTGAAGTGCCTTCCTTTTCCAATATGCCCAAGGGTTGTAGTTTTCAGAACAGATGCCCCAACCGGTCTGATCAATGCTTGGGCGAACCACAAATTTCCCAAGCTGAAAATCGGGAGATTCGCTGTTTTCATCCGGTGAATCACCAAAGTTGATTTCAGAACTTAATTCTTTCTTGGAAAGTAAATATTTTTCTAACGTGCGCAACTAAGGGTTGTAAGGAAGCCCGTTTCGATGTCTTTAGAATAAGGCGTGAAGGTAACGGTATTTGTTTCCCCCAAAACCACAGTTTTGGACCCCCAGGGCGCGGCAGTTGAGCAAGCGATAAAAAGCTTGGGCCACCATTCAATCGAGGGGGTCCGGGTCGGAAAGACGGTAACCTTTGAAATGGAGGGTTCTGATACTCCGGAAATTCGAGATGAGATCGATCGCTTGTGCGATGGATTGCTTAGCAATCCGGTGATCGAAGATTATCGATACGAGATCACTTCCGAGTGAAGATTTTCCGTCATCTCGACCGGGCCGGTAATATGGGCTTTGGTCGGTTCGATGAGCAGGGTCGTACCTTTTTGATCGTTCAAAAACCAGATGGTTCATTTGAGGCGACAGATCAGGCCATTACTCCTTTTCAATTACTCACACCGATTGACTTTCGTTGCATCTATGCAGTCGGGCACAACTATCGGGCACATGCAGAGGAAACGGGAACAGAAATTCCCAAACACCCAGTAATTTTCATGAAGGCTCCCACCACGGTACAAAACCCGGGAGATCCCATCGTTATCCCCCGATATTTGCGCAGTGATAAAGTCGACTATGAAGGCGAGTTGGGGGTGGTGATAGGCAGGCCCTGTAAAAATGTCAGTCCGGCAGAAGCACTTTCTTATGTTCTCGGATTTGTGGCAGCCAATGATGTCAGCGCACGGGATTGGCAGAAAGAAAAAGGGGGTGGTCAATTTTGCCGAGGTAAAAGCTTTGATACTTTTTGTCCGGTCGGTCCCTGTCTGGTAACAACGGATGAATTACCCGATCCTTCCAACCTTACTCTTCGTACCTTTGTCAATCAGGACAAAATGCAAGAATCTTCCACCAAAGATATGATTTTTGATGTCCCTACCTTAATTTCATTTCTCAGTGGGAGTACCACCTTATTGCCGGGCACGCTTATTCTTACCGGTACACCAAGCGGGGTGGGGGAAGCGCGGGACCCGAGAAGATATCTTGTGCCTGGAGATGAAGTGACCGTGGAGATCGAAGGGATTGGTATGTTGACCAACCCGGTGGTGGAGGAAGTATTTGAGGATGAACCATCCAAGGAGGAAAAAATATCGTGAAGGTAGCAATTATTCAATTTCCGGGTTCCAATTGTGATTGGGATGCCGAGCACTCAGTAGAGGATGTCATCGGTCTGCCCGCTGGACGGGTATGGCACAAAGACTCTCTGCCTGATGGAACGGAGGCAGTCATCGTGCCTGGGGGATTTTCATTCGGCGATTATCTTAGATGCGGGGCAATTGCCCGCTTCTCTCCAATAATGAAGGATTTGCAACGCTTCGCTGATCAGGGCGGACAGGTGCTCGGAATATGTAATGGTTTTCAAATTCTTTGTGAGTCAGGTTTACTACCAGGTGCATTGGTTAGAAATGATTGTATGGAGTTTCGTTGCCTAAACCAAGGTCTCAAGGTGGAAGAATCCAATGATCGGTTTAATAGCAAAATTCTTGGCGATCATCTCTCTTTACCTATTGCTCATGGCGAGGGGAACTACCGAGCTAGTGATGAAGTGGTTGCAGAATTAGAGACCAACAAACAGATCCTTTTGCGCTACATGCCCAACCCCAATGGTTCAATCAATGATATCGCGGGAATTCGAAATAATGCTGGCAATGTATACGGTATGATGCCACATCCGGAACGAGCGGTGGAGGATCATCATCCCTGCCTCGATGGATTGCCAGTTTTAAAAGCCTTCCTTCAACCTCTGCTTAACTCTTCTCCTGTCGAACTTTCTGCATAAAAAGTCATGGAAACTTCCACCCCATCCCTGCCTTCCAATCCCGATCCTTGTCTTAATGTTGAGATAACTGAGGAATTAATAGCTCAGCATGGTCTTTTGTCCGAGGAGTATCAACAAATTCTTCAAATTCTCGGTCGTACTCCAAACCTTACCGAGTTGGGTATCTTTTCGGTCATGTGGTCAGAGCACTGTGCCTACAAAAATACCCGCAAATTACTCAAGCTATTTCCCACCGAAAAAAAGGATAAGGAGGCGATTGGACAAGTCCTTGTCAAAGCGGGTGAGGAAAATGCTGGGGTCATTGATGTGGGCGAAGGTTGGGGAGTCGCCTTCAAAATCGAATCGCATAACCACCCTAGTGCAATCGAGCCATTTGAAGGAGCGGCTACGGGAGTGGGTGGTATTGTGCGCGATATTTTTACCATGGGTGCACGTCCGGTTCTCCTTACCAATTCATTACGTTTTGGATCCCTTGAGTCCAGCCAAGTAAAGCGATTATTCCGCGGTGTCGTTAGCGGTATATCTCACTACGGAAACTGCCTAGGGATTCCCAATATGGGCGGAGATGTATACTTTGATGATTGTTACGAGGGAAACCCACTGGTCAATGCCCTGTGTGCCGGTATTCTTAGACATGAGGAAATTCAAAAGGGAGCAGCCACCGGGGTGGGTAACCCGGTTTATTATGTTGGCCCAGGTACCGGGCGTGATGGATTGGGTGGTGCCAGCTTTGCCTCGCGGGAATTGACTGAGGAGAGTGCGGAGGATCGTCCAGCAGTCCAGAAAGGAGATCCTTTCATGGAAAAACTCCTACTTGAAGCTTGTTTGGAAATGATGTCTATCCCTGGACTTGTCGTGGGGATACAGGATATGGGGGCGGCTGGACTCACCTGTTCGACTTGTGAAACTGCATCCCGTGGAGATTCAGGGATAGAGATAGATTTGGACCTGGTTCCCCAGCGGGAAACTGGGATGAATTCCTACGAAATTATGCTTTCCGAAAGCCAGGAGCGCATGTTGGTAATCGTGGCTAAAGGGCGTGAGCGAGAACTCGAGGAAGTATTTGAGAAGTGGGATCTACATGCTGCCCACATTGGTGAGGTGAAAGAGGGAGACCGTATGGTTGTCCGCCATAAGGGTGTGGTGGTGGCGGACCTACCTGCAAAATCCCTAACTGACGAAGCTCCGGTTTACGACCAACCAACCAGTGAACCTGCTCACTTGGCAAAGGCTCGGGAGTGGAAAATTGAGACCATTCCCGAGCTTGCTCAGGATAGGGTGGAAGATTCCTTACTCGAATTGCTCAAACATCCCACCATTGCATCTAAAAGATGGGTATGGAAACAATATGATCATATGGTGATGTCTGGATGTACGGTCGAACCGGGAAGTGACGCAGGGGTAGTCAAACTAAGCGTTGCCGGAATCAATAAATATCTCGCTATTGCCAATGATTGTAATAACCGCTTTTGCTACCTCGATCCCTATGCAGGTGCCCAGATCGCATTTGCTGAGTGTATGCGTAACTTGGCCTGTTCCGGTGCTCGAGCCCTTGCGGTTACTGATAATTTAAATTTTGGTAATCCCAGTAAGCCTGAGGCATATCATATGCTAAAGGAGTGTGTGAAAGGCCTAGCCGATGCATGTTCATTCTTTGATGTCCCTGTGGTTGGTGGAAATGTCAGTTTGTATAATGAACATGGTGACGGAGCAATCGATCCTACCCCCGTGGTATCGATGGTCGGATTGATCGATCAGGCGGACTGGGTGACCCGTAGTGGGGTTAAGGAATCGGGATTGGAACTTATTTTGCTTGGTGGTCTGCCCTATGAATTGGGAGCGAGCTATTACTTGCAGACCCAATTCGGTAAAAAAGAGGGTACTTGTCCCTCAGTAAACTTGGGGGCAGAAAAAACCCTGCAGGACTTTTTAATTGCACAAATTGAAAAGGGTAGAATTTCCGCAGCTCATGATATTTCCGAAGGCGGTTTATTGGTCTGTCTGGCAGAAATGCTTTTTGATGGTGACGGTTTGGGCGCATCCCTTGCAACTCCTGAACTTGGTAAATCCGGAAGATTGGACGCTCTGTTGTTTGGGGAGAGCCAGGCAAGGGCAGTTATTGCGGTTCGACAGGAAGACCGGGAGGACATTCTTCAAGCAGCTGAACAAATGGGGTTGCCTGCTCTTTGCCTCGGTCAAACGGATCAGTCTGATCAATTAAAGCTTCAGGTTTCAGGGGAAACGATCTTAGATACAAAAGTTTCCGGCTTGAAGAATGTATGGGAAAGCGCGATTCCTAAACACATGGATATTTCCTAGCCCCTATCTCCTGACCATCATCCAATGAGTGACGAAATCGGACATCATTGCGGGATCGCCATGATCCGCCTGAAAAAGCCACTTTCTTACTTCAATGAAAAGTATGGTAGTCCGCTTTGGGCATTCAATCAGTTGTTCTTGTTGATGGAGAAACAACACAACCGCGGACAGGATGGTGCGGGTATTGGTTCGATGAAGTTAAATATGCCGGTGGGCGAATCCTTTATGTTTCGGGAGCGCAGCACCAGTTCTAAAGCATTGACAAAAATATTTGGTTCTCAACACAAAGCACTCGGGAAAATGATCAAAAAGGGCCGGGCGTTTTATGAGTTTCCGGACACCATAAAAAAACACTTTGATTATGGTGGTGAGATCCTTCTTGGACATTTGAGATACGGAACATCTGGCGAATATGGTTCCAACACTTGTCATCCCTATTTTCGCAAAAGCAATTGGCCAAGTAAGAACCTTATGATCGCTGGAAATTTTAACCTCACCAATGTAGAAGAATTGAACCAGCGATTGGTCGAGCGTGGACAACATCCAGTATTTGATACCGATACTCAGGCAATTTTGGAAGAATCCGGCTATCATTTGGATTCTGCAGTCGATGAATTGGCCAGAAAAGCTTCTCTGGATGGAGTGGTTGGAGAAGAACATACCCGTTTTATATCTGATAAGATCGATCCTGTTGCCATCTTTCGTGAAGCATCCAAGAATTGGGATGGTGGCTATGCACTGGCAGGAATTCTTGGCACTGGAGATTGTTTTGCTATGCGCGACCCAATGGGGATTCGTCCGGGTTATTATTTTGAGGACGAGGAGGTCGTTGCCGTCGCTTCCGAGCGTGCCCCTCTCATGACTGTTTTTAATAAGGTGATGGATGATATTTCTGAAATCCAGCCCGGTGGGATCTTGGTGGTGCGGCCAGATGGTTCTGTGATTAAGGATCAATTTTCTGAGTTGCCTGAGAAATCAACGGGATGCTCGTTCGAACGCATCTATTTTTCCCGGGGTAACGATCCCGATATTTACGCCGAAAGAAAAACGCTGGGTGCACTGCTCGTTCCACAGGTAATGGAGTCAGTTGGTGATGATTTTTCCAAGAGTGTGTTTAGTTATGTTCCCAATACAGCGGAAAGTGCATATTATGGGTTTATGGAGCAACTCCGTCTGGTTAGAAGGGCAGAAGTAAAACAGCGTTTAATGGATGCCCGTCAGTCCGGTGAATTGACCGATTCTCTCATTGACGATCTTGTTATGGATAATTGGCCGAAGGGTGAAAAGATTGCCAATAAAGATATTAAACTTCGCACCTTTATTAGTCAGGAATCTGGCCGTGCTCAACTTGTCTCTCATGTTTATGATATTACCTACGGTGTGGTGAAGGAAGACCATGATGCTTTGGTCTGTATCGATGACTCCATTGTTCGTGGGACCACTTTAAAGAAGAGCATTCTCAAAATTCTTGGCCGGTCTAAGCCCCGCAAATTAGTGATTGCATCAACTGCTCCCCAGATTCGATATCCTGACTGCTATGGTATCGATATGTCCGAGTTGGGTAAATTTATCGCCTTTCAGGCAGCTGTTTCTTTGATTCAAGACCATGGTTATCGTGGGCTGCTCAAAGAAGTTGCAGAAAAGTGTCGGGAAGCCCTTAATTCAAAAACCGAAAAATCGGAAAATCATGTAAAGCGTGTATATGAAAATTTCTCGGTTGATCAAATTTCCGAGCGGGTTGCCGAACTGGTTGCTCCTGATCAATTAAAAGAAGTTACCAAGGTGGAAATTATTTATCAGAGCGTGGAGAATTTACACGAGGCACTACCCGATCATCCTGGTGACTGGTATTTCACCGGAGACTATCCGACCCCTGGGGGGTACCGTGTAGCCCACAAAGCATTTCTTAATTTTTACGAGAATAAAGACGGGCGAAGTTATTGAACCGTTACTCAATTGATGAGTTACGGATGCATAAAAAGTGTAAAAAAACCTTTGACGTGCAGTTACTATTGCAAGTTATAGTCAGGGAGGATGGACACAGGATACCAGACCCTTGTACTTAATCGAATATGGCAACCGGTTAATGTAGTAGGGGTAGAGCGGGCATTTAGTTTACTGGCCTTGGATCATGCTCAAGTTATCTTTGCCGAGGATGAAAGTTTTCGAGTCTTTAATTCTAAGGCATGGTTTGAATTTTGTCGGGAAGCAGAGGCAGCGAGAGGTGCCCGGATTATTCACACGGTAAATCAATCTGTTATCGTGCCCAGTGTATTATTGCTACGCACCTATGATCGAATTCTTCTTCAGGAATTGAAGTTTAACCGGCAAAACCTTTTGGAGCGGGATGATTATCGGTGCCAATATTGTGGCAAAACTTTTGCCTCTAAAGAATTAAACATGGACCACGTATTACCCAAAGATAAGGGCGGGGGGACTTCTTGGGAAAATGTGGTCACATCTTGTATAAGATGTAATAGCAAGAAAAGTAATCGTCTACCACGAGAAGCTGGAATGAGATTATTAAAAGAGCCACAAAGACCTGCACGTCGCCCATTTGTGAGTTCCCTTTACGGTAAGCCGGTCGAAAAAACTTGGGAGCATTTCTTGCAGGCAAAGAAATAAGTATTTCTGCTTTCCCAAAATATATACTGGAAGCATTAATCGACCAGAGTGAACGGTATGTTCATCTAGGCTTTCCAACAATCATTTCCTATCTCGCAAAATCTTTATATATAGTATACATAAAGTTGCTGTGCAGCAGCTAAGTACAGGAAAAAGGCAAGAGGGGCGGGCAATTGATGCACTATATCGAATTAGTGCTTTATCGGGTAAACACCAAAATGCAGTGCGTGCACTGGAGGCTATTTTGGATGAAGTGATGATGGTCTTTTCTGCAAATTCTGTCTCCATCTCTTTACTCAATGCCAGTTCTGATAAATTATTGATTGAAGTACAACGGGGTCTCCCTGAAACAAGCAAGGGATTTGAGTTGCCGGTTGGGGTGGGGATCACTGGATGGGTGGCTGCTCAGGGCGAACCGCTTCTTTGTACAGATGTTTCACAAGAAGAGAAATATTTTCAACTTGATGAATCAGTAAGGTCAGAAATGGCCGCTCCATTGACTGAAGGCGGGCGTACTGTCGGTGCTTTGAATGTTGATTCATGTAAGGTCGGTGCATTTGACGAGGAGGATTTGCGCTTACTTGTTTTAATGGCAAATGAGGCGAGCCGGGTATTGGAAAATATGTGGATGGTCCAACAATTACGCAAAAAGGCGGATCAATTGCAAAGCCTCGTTTTATTAAGCCAGGATATTTCGGGTACCCGAAAATTTGATGATGTTTTAAATACTATTTCCAGAGAGGGATTGTTGCTCTTAAATTGTAAATTATCTGCTTTTTTTCTTTATGATCAAGAACAGGACCTTCTCCATCTGCAATGCTTGCAGGATAAAAATGGCTCAAAGTCTTACCAAGAGACTTTAAAACCCGGAGATAGTTTGCTGGGTAGCGCATTGCGGGGGCATCGCCAGGTACAAACCAGAGATTTACTTCGCACGGAGGAGCATCATTTTATCGATTTAATCCGCTTAGAAAACCTAGTTTCCATGTTGGTTACTCCAGTTATTTTTGAGGATGAACCTATCGGTTTAATTGTTCATTATATCGATCAGCCCCACCGTTTTCATGATGATGAACAAATGATTGCCCGGGCATTGGCCGACTTGGGTGCGATCGCCATCGAAAATGCTCGGCTTTATGGTAGGGTGTTTGATTCAGAGGAGAGTATGCGCAAGAGTGAGAGGCTGACTACCCTAGGTACATTGGCTGCTGAAATTGCTCATGAGATACGCAACCCTTTGATGGTCGTACGCTTACTTTTTGATTCCCTGAAGTTAAGGGAGCAAGAGGAAGAGAATAAAACCAAAGATCTTGGGGTTATCCGGGAAAAATTAAATCATTTGGAACAAATTGCAGGTCGTATTTTAGAATTTGGAAAGAGCAGGGAATCATTCCGGAAAGTAATAAAAGTTAGGGAAATTTTGGAGGATGCTGTAGTTCTGGTTCGCTTAAAGCTCGAACAATCAAAAATTAACCTTCAATGGGGAAACCTACCAGAAAGTGAAGAAGTGTTTGTTGATAAAGGCCAGATCCAACAGGTCCTGCTCAACCTTATACTCAATGCGGTTGAGGTGATGCCAAATGGAGGAGATTTAAAGATCGATACCGAATTAAAGGACGCGCGGTCATTTATTTATGTAAAAGACCAGGGCAGTGGGATTCCGGAGGATTTAAAGGATCGAATATTTGAATCCTTTCTTACTGGCCGACGAGATGGTACCGGGTTAGGACTTACAATTTCCAAGAGAATTATGCGGGCACACGATGGCGATTTGGAATTACTTAATACGGGCAGCGATGGCACCACTTTTTGCATAAGCCTGCCTTTGTCAGGTTAACTTTTTTATCGGAAAAAGATCTGGGAAGTTTTAGACTTCGTGGTAGTACTTTCCCTCGTGCAGGGCTTTGCCTAATTTTTCGCGAAGATCTAAAAAAGTACGGGGCGAGGGAACAGTCCCTTTGTCCAGAGGTTCAATATTAAAGACATCAGTGGCTATACCTTGCTCGGTGGCAATTCTGGCAAATAGTATACTAAAGCCAGCCTCGGCAATGTATTTGGATATCAAATGAAGCAGGCCGATACGATCGGCTGCCCGTACTTCTACTATGGTTCGGCCGAGTGAAATATCCCGGTAGACATCGACTTGTGGGGGAATGGTTGTCCCAAATTTATCCGTCGTGGAAAAAGTTTTGGATTTTTCCTTCTTTTTACGATGAGCAGAAATTTGTTCTGTGGGACAATCCTTCCCGGTGAGAAAACTTTCCAATGTATCTTCAAAAAATCCACGGATGGTTGAATCCTCCACAATTCCTCCGTTTTCACCCTCAACATAAAAAACATCGATAGCTAATTCGTCCTGCCGGGTAATTGCTCGAGACCCAAGAATATTGAGTCCGGTAACGGCGAGTGCACCAGTGATTTTTTCAAATAATCCAGTCTGGTCTGTAATCACCACATCAACTACGGTCATGGTTCGCCTAAGATCATTTCTCCAACTCACAACTGGTTGTTCGTTTGGTTTTCCTTTGTTGCAGTACTCTTCGACCATGCCTATGTGCAGTGCAACTTCCTCCCTGCCGGTGTGCGAAAAATAACGTACGGGAACTTGATCCAAATGTTCGAGTATAGATTCCTTGGACACCCCTTTAACCTCTAAGTTTTTAAAAGAATCTCTAAGTTCATTAGGGTCTTTCCGGGCACGCTTACCCTCCAATACCCTCATCGTGTTGGTAAACAAATGGGTATGAAGTTCCTCCTTGTGCGAATTCCATAGGTCAGGTGCCGTACCATTGGCATCACAATAGGTATGTACATAGAGGAAGCGCAGGCGTTGTTCGCCTTCCGAGAAAGAGGCAAAGGAATCGATTACTTCTGGGTCATCGAGATCAAATTTGTTAGCAAACCTTACCATTTCCAAATGGTTACGTACCACAAAAAGTATCCGGTCGTGCATTTCTTCGGAAATGCCCAGCCTTTGCATCAGGGTCTTCCCCAATTCTACGCCTCTTTCACAATGGCCTTTGGGTCCTCGGTCTTTGCCTAGGTCATGAATAAAGAGAATAAGGTAAAGCAGTCCGGGGACCTCATTCTTTCGCAATGCTTCAAGGTAATGATGGGCACCTTTCCTTTTACCTTGAAAAATCTGGTCTAGAATATCGATACATCTAAGTACATGTACATCCGCAGTAAAACGGTGATAAAGATCGTGCTGTACTTTGCAGGTCAATCGGCCAAATTCAGGCACAAAACGGCCAAGCACACCAAGGTCATGCATCTCCATCAGAGTAGGGGCAACATTACCGACTTCCTGAAGAATCGACCGAAAGGAAACATTGGCAGATGAAGAGTTAATTAAGGATGCATCGATCAAAGATAAACGGTTACGCACCAGAGAACGTAGACTCGGGGATAATTTTGCGGAAAGTCTTTGCGAATGTCTGAATAGACGAATTATACGTTCCGGATCCTCATCGAATACACGATTATCATCAGTATGCAATTCACCATCCTGCAGCTCAAACCCATCTACCTTTTCAGATGGTGATGCTCGGTAAGCTTGGAGGACAGACCGGAAGCTAATCGATGCAGTGTTACCACTGGTCGAACGAACTAATCTTTGTTCAAGAAGGTTGGAGAGTTGATGAATTGTATTTGCCCGAGCATAAAAATCTCCCATGAATTTTTCCACCCGTGGAAAAATTTCTTCGTCCGTATAACCAAGTCCAAGTGCTACATCTGGTTGTTTTTCTAAATGCAATACATCGACTGGCCTTTTGCTCCGGAAATGCAGTTCGTTGCGTACCCGAAGTAGAAAGGAGTATGCTTCTTGAAAAGAGTTTGACTCATTTTTATTGAAGTACCCTTTCTTAACTAACGAGCCGAGTGCATCATCCTCAAATTTTACTTTGGTCATCCATAAAACTCCCTGATAATCACGCAATCCCCCGACCCCGTTCTTCAGATCTGGTGCCTGTAAGAATACTGTATCTCCTTTTTCTTTCCTTCTTTCCTCCTGATGCCCGAGTAATTCATTCAGATAATCTCCGGGTTTTCGTTTCCGGCAATGTCTTAAGAATTTAGCAATAAATTTCCTGGCAATCTTTCGGTCCCCGCAGATATAGCGGGCATCGAGCATGGAATTCTTGTTTCGAATATCCCGCTGGGCTTCTACCAATGCTTCTTTAATTTCCCTAGAGGCATGCCCCACCTTCATTCCCGTATCCCACAAAGGATAGAGAATTTCCTTGGTCATGGTCTCCTTTAGAAGATCCAATGATTTCCCCATTGAACTGCGTGGGTAGAGAAACATTAGGTCGATATCACTATGGGGACTGAGCTCCCCCCGACCATATCCTCCAGTGGCTAATACGCACATGGGTTTTACTCGAACTAGGCTTTCTTCAGCTACTTTTAGGGCATAAGCAAAAAGGTTTTGGATTAATACATCCATTGTAATGGCTCGGGCGCGGGTAAGCCGGAGTCCGGAATCTCCCTTCAAATGATACCGGTGAAGCATTTCTTTTTCGAGCCGAACGAATTCCTTGATAAGTTCCAATCTTGCCGAATCGCTCTGCCCAGAATGAAAGACTAAGCGCTTTTCTGCATGTTGTCGGGTTCTGCGAAATAAAGGATCGTCTTCCATCAGTTACAGATTCTGGCTTAGGAGATTCCGAAAATGGGGGCGAGCCTAATCCTTTCTGATTGCTCGATTCTATTGAATTCGCAGTATGTTTCTTACCAATGCGACTTTTAAATTGTTTCGTAATTTCTTCAATTTTTGCCTCCTTGGCGAATGCGGAGCCATATCTTTCGCCGGACAATCCATTTATTCGTCATGAAATCCGGCTGCTTGCAGACCAGGGAGAACTGACTGGTTTACAAAATACCTGGCCTTTGGACCTTGGTGGTCTGGTAGGGATGCGGACTGGTTCGTCCTTCGAAATGCCTCACTCCTTGTTGAATGATAGAATTTCCAAGGAATCCATCTCTGGATGGTCTCCTATTTCCAGCACCCTTGGACTGGCAGACGATCGGGTGACTGCCCGAGGTTTCGGGCCTGAACCGCGATCAAGTTTTTCCACCAATACATCTATTTCCTGGATAAATGACCGTTTTGCGGCCAAGATTTCGATCAATGCTTTCTATGGTATGGAAAAAGACTGGAAAGAGAGAAAAGATGAAGGCTTGGCTTTGGATGGTTCCTATATCGCTGCCCGTCTGGGTAATTGGTCAGCCAGTTTTGGGCAAGTCGAAAGATGGTGGGGGCCTGGTTGGGATGGTAGTTTAATCCTTTCTACCAATGCCCGTCCTATCCCAGCAATATCGATCGACCGCCGGGTTCCTGAGCCCTTTGAAACGAAGTGGTTATCCTGGATTGGTCCATGGAGTTTTCATTCTTTTATTGGTCAAATGGAGGACGAACGGGATCATGCTATAGATCATCCAAATCACTACCTCTGGGGCATGCGTGGGGAGGTTAGACCAACTTTAATAAATGGTTTGGAAATTGGGTTTTTCCGCACCCTACAATTGGGGGGAGATGGCCGGGATGTGCGTTTTAAAAGCTTTATTGATGCCTTTCTTTCACAGGATAACTACGGGGCTAATACTGGAAATAACGATCGATCAAAAGAGCCAGGTAACCAACTGGCAGGAATTGATCTAAGGTGGAAAGTCTTAGACCTTCCAATCGCAATTTATGGTCAGGTAGCTGGAGAAGATGAAGATAACTTTCTACCGAACTCGCTACTTTTTCAATATGGTATTGAAGGATGGAAAAATTTAGGTGGTTCCACAATTCGTGTTTTTGCTGAGTATTCTGACCTTACGAGCTATTGGTGGACAGGCGATCCGCGAACCCGAAATATTACCTATGGACATCATATTTACGGGGAAGGTTACAGGTATCGTGGTCGATCCATTGGTCATTGGGCGGATCAGGATTCACAAATATTTAGCCTTGGTGGATTACTCCAAAGAAATGATAGTGTGGGATTTGGTGCTACACTTCGGACTGGCCAATTAAATGCGGGGCCTTTAAGAAACGCACCTCCTCATCAGTCAGGTCTCGGAAGCAGTTCAGTTTCGAATGGGGTAACAACTGATTTCTTCTCATTTGATGTTTTCAATGCCCGTTCATACCCTAAATATGGTCTATCGGTTCATACCTCATTGGGTTGGGAGTCTTTACAACCAAAGGGGAGGCAGAAAGATGAAGGTTTGAGTGGATTCTTATCTTTGACCAGAATCTTCTAAGCACCATTATAATCTTTTTTTATCATGAAACAATTCCTGCAAAACCCTCTTCTAGTGGTGGCTCTGTTATACGGATTTGTGCTTCATGCACAGCTTGATCCTGCCACCGTGGCGAAACTTTCCCAATTAAGCCCTGCTCAAAAACAACAGTTGATCAAGCAATATAGATCTGGCGAAGGAAGTTTGACCCAGTCAATCCCCACTGCACAGTTGCCCAATCGAGCCGTAGAGGTCGAGCAACCAGATTGGGAATCGTTTGAAGACAGATCTGAATTTTTAAACGACCTTAAGAGGATGGAAACAATGGTCTCAGGAGATATTTTAAGTCTGAAAGCACAGGTAAATGAGCAAGATTCGTCCGAAAATAGTCAACTTCTTCAAGCAATGGAGGAAAGTAAGGCACTGCTTCGCAAGGTTAAGCTGCTTCAACGCAGGGAAATAGAAAAACGGGCGGAAGAGTTCGGTAAATCTGAAACCGATGCGATCAAACCATTTGGGTACGATCTTTTTGCTTCCGATCCCAGTACCTTTGCCCCGGGAAATGAAGTGCCCATTCCAACCGACTACCGGATCGGACCGGGAGATTTAGTCGAGGTGCAGCTGTTCGGACAACGCAATGATTCCTTCAGTCTGGAAATCTCGCGTGAGGGCATGCTCCAATTTCCTAGCATCGGTCCGATCAATGCCTTTGAGAAAGGGACTAGTTTTATTGATCTGAAAAACCATTTGAAAGAGAAAATCCGTGAACATCTAGGGGAAGGTGTACAAAGCTCTATTACTTTGGGTGCGTTTCGCAGTATCCGGATCTTTTTGTTGGGAGAAGTGCGGAAGCAGGGAGCCTATACCGTTAGTGCCCTGTCCACCACAATAAATGCCTTGCTCAGTTGTGGAGGGATCAAAGAGTCGGGCAGTTTGCGAAAAATTCAGTTGAAACGTGCCGGAAAATTGGTTGCCAGTTTTGATTTGTACGATTTGTTGCTCAGGGGAGACACCAGTGCAGACCAAGCCCTTCAACCAGGTGATGTACTTTTTGTCCCTGTTGTAGAAAAACAGGTTTCCATTAGTGGAGCTGTGAGAAGACCGGGAAAATACGAAATTATTGGTGGTGAAACCCTCGCCCAAGTTCTTGATCTTGCAGGAGGTACGAGTGATCGATCGGTACTGGATTTAATTCGTTTGGAAAGATTAAATTCCGATTATCGGACCGTCGTTAAAAATTTAAATCTTAGTGAAAATAAAGATTTTAAAGTTCTTCAAGGAGATTCAGTTTCGATTGGATTTGCAAACTCTAAGATCAAAAATGTAGTGTCTTTAATTGGTGCGGTTGAAAATGTTGGAGATTACGAATGGAAAAAAGGCTTACAGCTTAACGAACTGATAGGTTCAGCCGATGATTTCCTTTCAAATATTGATTTGCAATATGGCTTAATCAGAAGAAAAAATTCAGACGGTATCTTTTCATGCATCAGTTTTAAGCCCTACCAATTGGTTACCGGCAATGCACAACCAATCATACTTCAATCGCAGGATCTGATCTATTTCTTTAGCAGAGATAAAAAAGAAAGGTCGGATCTCCTAGCTGGTCTGTTATCGGACTTACGCAAACAAACCTTGGCTGGGAAATATGCCAAAATTGTTAGGATTTCGGGATCGGTTCATTTCCCGGGAGAATATCCTCTTACCGAAACAATGAGTTTAAACGAATTGCTACATGCGGGTGGGGGAACTAGAGATTCTGCCTACATGCTGGATGCAGAAATTTCTCGTATTGTTGTGGGAGTAGATCAGGTTGCCTCAGTTAAGCATATACGTGTTGATCAAAAAACTTTGGCTGATGAAAATAGTTCTTATTCATTCAAACTTCACCCTTATGATGTTCTCTCGATCAAGCCAATCCCTCTTTGGCGTGAGGGGGAATCGATCGAACTCTTAGGAGAATTTAAATTTCCAGGAATTTATTCCCTCAAAGCAGGTGAAACTTTACTTGATGTCATCAATCGGGCGGGTGGACTGACCGAGCGTGCTTTTACCAAGGGTGCTGTTTTTTCGCGTGAAAACCTACGCCAAAAAGAAGATGAGCAAAAAGGCAGGTTAATCGCTCAGCTTGAATCGGATTTAGCTACGGCTACCCTGTCAGCAAAAGATGTCGCTGATGCAACTCAGGCACGCTCAGCAGCCAATGCGATGATTAGCCGCTTACGAAATTCAGAATCGCAAGGTCGCTTGGTCATTGATTTAGTGAAAATGCTGTCCGGATCGGAAAGCAAGAATCTTTTGGTGAAATCTGGGGATGTATTAACAATTCCCCAGATTCCCTACGCGGTTAGCGTGTCCGGAGAAGTGCAATACCCATCCTCTCATTTATATGACCAATCTTTAGACCTGAATGATTACTTAAGTAGGAGTGGCGGATTTACCCAAAATGCGGACAAGGACCGCACTTTTGTGGTCAAAGCAAACGGTGCAGTGATGAGCAAACATGGAGCAAATGCTTGGTTTGGCAAAGGAGGAGGGAGTACCCAGATGGAGGCAGGTGATGTGATCGTTGTGCCTGTTGATATTAAACAGACCCACTTTCTGGAAAATCTGACCTACGGAACCCAGATTATTTACCAGCTCGCCGTTGCCGCCGCCGCCGTAAATTCCTTCTAAAACTAAATAATTTTGCCATTTGGTCATTTTGTTCAAAAATACTTGAACAAAGATCTTTTTTCCGTCAATTTATACTTCTGTGAGTAGCTTTACTGTAACAGATTCATCATCATTGGAACACATGGGTGATCTGGAAGAATGGGAAAGTGCAGTGATCGATTTGTTTCTCAATGCGGCTAGCTCCTTTGGCTTGCCTAAATCCTACGGGCAAATCTACGGTCTTCTTTTTTGCAGGGATGAACCACTTGCAATGGATGAGGTAATGGAGTTACTACAAATCAGCAAGGGTTCAGCCAGTCAAGGACTACGTGCCTTAAGGCAATTAGGAGCGGTGTCGTCGACCTATGCTCAGGGCGACAGGAAAGAGCGTTTCGTTGCAGAGATTCGCTTAAGGCAACTGGTTAGCGGCTTTCTTAGGGAACAGGCGGATCCCCATCTTGACAAAGGGTTATCTCGCCTAAAGCAGATCGAGAATTTGCTTGGGTATACAAGATCGAAGGATTCAAATGAAAGGGGTATTCGAAGGCATGAGATTTTATCGAGTTGGCACAGGCAAATGAGTCGCTTGCTTCCTTGGATGAAGATGATCGTAGGAAAGAGCGATCGTCTACATCTCACAAAAAAAGATTAATCAACTATTATATGGGTTTCTCCAATTGGCTTTGCTTGTCGCAAACAGCCAAGGGCGGTAGCGTATTTAAATTATTGTCATGACTGAAAAAACAAAATTATCCACTCAATATGTAATGGTCGATTCTAGTTCTTCGATTGAGCAAGACGACACTGACCTGCTGGAATTGTTTCGAACTATCCTTTATGCTTGGAAGTCCATTTTTGGGATTACCATTATTTGCACAGGAATGGCGGTTACCTATGCCCTTTATGCTCCAGAGGTCTTCAAGGCAGAGACACTACTTGCCCCCGCTACGGATGAGAAATCAGGTGCATCTTCCGCCTTAAGTCAGTTTGGTGGATTGGCCGCGATGGCGGGAATTTCTATACCTAGTGATTCAAATGTCGAACAGGTGGTAGCAACCTTGCAATCCCGGAAGTTTCTTCGTCAGTATATAGATAGCAAAAGCCTTCTCCCTGTTTTCTTTGAAGAGATTTGGGATGCAGAAAATCAGGCATGGTTAGTTGAGACCAGAGAAGAAGAACCAACCCAGCAAAAAGCGGTCGATTTATTTAAGGATGAAATTTTATCTGTAGATGAAGATAAAAAATCAGGGCTGATTAACCTTTCCATTTCTTGGAAAGATCCAAGAGTTGCAGCTGAATGGGCAAACGATCTGGTCAAACAGTTAAATGAACAACTCCGTAGCAAAGCGATTGCCGATTCTAGGATACGGGTAGGGTATTTGGAGCAGGAATTGGCCAAGACCACCTTGCAGGATCTGCGTGCCGTACTTTACAACTTGCTCGAGTCGGAAAAGCAGAAAGCCATGCTCGCCAATGTAAACGAAGACTTCGCCCTTGAGGTTATTGACCCCGCCGTTGCTCCCGAAACCCGCTATAAGCCCAAGCGTAAATTAATTGTTGCCTTGGGCGTTGTCTGTGGTGGCTTTCTTGGAATCTTTGCGGTTTTCTTCGGTCAGTTTTTACGAAAGTTAAAATCTTTTCCTTCGAAAAAAGTAGTTTCATGACTAAATGTTTCAACAAAATTTCAGTCATTGGGCTAGGATATGTCGGGCTCCCTTTATCCCTTCAGTTTGCCCGATCGGGCGTCAAAGTACTGGGACTTGATCTTGATCCTCAAAAAGTTGACTCCATTAATTCTGGCAAATCTTACCTTAAGCATTTTTCTTCCGAAAGCATTGCCGAGCAGGTAAATGCAGGTCGTTTTGAGGCATCTACAGATCCGTCTTGTTTATCTGAAGTGGAAGCGATGCTCATTTGCGTTCCTACTCCGTTGAATGATCATAATGAACCAGATCTGTCCTTTGTTCTCGAAACAGGTCGTAGCATTGCTCCGCATTTACCCAAGGGCGTGCTCGTTACACTAGAATCGACTACCTATCCGGGTACCACAGAAGAGGAGCTTCGTTCTGTCTTGGAAGAAGGCTCAGGCATGTTGGCTGGAGTCGATTTTCATTTAGCCTATTCTCCAGAACGAGAAGACCCTGGGCGGGAGGATGCTAGTGTAAAAACTATTCCAAAATTAGTCGGTGGATACACCGAAAAATGTGCAGAACTCGCAGAAACTTTGTACGGTCAGGCATTGGACAAAATACACCGCGTTTCCTCATGCAAAGCCGCAGAAGCCACCAAACTTTTGGAGAATATCTTTAGGAGTGTAAACATTGCTCTGGTTAATGAACTCAAAGTGGTTTATGAAGCCATGGATATTGATGTGCATGAGGTGATTGATGCTGCAGCAACCAAACCTTTTGGATTTATGGCCTTTCGTCCTGGGCCTGGTCTCGGTGGTCATTGTATCCCGATTGATCCTTTTTATCTGACCTGGAAAGCCCGAGAGTTTGGAAAGAATACCCGTTTTATCGAACTGGCGGGTGAGATTAACACGACTATGCCTGATTATGTCATCAATAAGGTGGTAGATGCACTTAATGAAGAAGGTAAATCGGTAAAAGGTTCTAAAATTCTCGTTCTTGGCCTAGCCTACAAGGCAAATGTAGATGATTGCCGAGAATCTCCGTCCTTTGTACTCATGGAAAAACTCGAAGAGAAGGGAGCGGTGGTTGAATATAACGATTCATTTGTACCGGTTGTTCCACAGACTCGTGAACATTCCCATTTCAATGGTAAAGAATCTGTTCTCATTGTGGATGATTACGACCTCATTCTTTTGTCTACTGATCATTCGGAGTACAAAGAATTCGATTTCAGTAATTATTCCTGCCCCCTTGTGGATACCAGAAATTGTATTCTAAAGAGACCTCAAAAATACTACCAGGCTTGAGTAAAAAATATTTGGTTACTGGTGCTGCCGGATTTATTGCCTCACAGGTTTGTTCTCAGTTATTAGATTTAGGTACTCAGGTTGTTGGAGTGGATAACCTCAACGATTACTATGATGTACGCTTAAAAAAATGGCGCCTTCAGCAAATAGAGAATCATACAAATGCAAAAAACTTTTATTTTGAAAAACTCGATATAGAAAGCCATGAAAGATTAAAAAGTTTATTCAAAAATCAGGGACCATTTGATGCTGTTCTCAATCTTGCGGCTAGAGCAGGTGTTCGTTACAGCATCGACAACCCACATGTTTATCTTTCCACCAATGCAGAGGGCACGCTCAACTTACTTGAATGCATGCGTGAAAATAGATGCAAGAAATTTATTCTCGCATCGACCTCATCTTTGTACGCAGGACAAAAAATGCCGTTTACCGAAGACCTTCCAGTAAATAAGCCTCTTTCACCTTATTCCGCATCAAAAAAGGCAGGTGAACTTATGGCTTACAGTTACCACAAGCTTTATCAAATGGATATTTCTGTGGTTCGTTATTTTACAGTTTTTGGACCTGCTGGTCGTCCTGACATGTCTCCTTATCGCTTTATTAAGTGGATTGCAGAGGGTGAAACCATTCAAATGTTTGGTGATGGTTCACAATCCCGCGATTTCACTTATGTCGATGATATTGCCAGTGGTACTGTTGCAGCACTTCAGGATGTCGGATACGAAATTATCAATCTAGGTGGTGGCAGGAATCCTGTTTCCCTTAACACGATCATTAAGAAACTGGAAACCCTGATCGGTAAAAAAGCGGTCATTAATCATAAAGCTTTTCACGCAGCTGACCTAAAGGAAACTTGGGCTGACATCAAAAAAGCAAAAAAACTATTGGGCTGGGAACCCAAGGTTTCCCTCGATGAAGGTTTAGAGAAATCCGTTTCCTGGTACATGCAAAACCGTGAATGGTTAAGGGGGGTAAAAGTCTGAATACTGTTCCCAAAATTGCTTTAGTCGGTTGCGGATACTGGGGCAAAAACCTTTGCCGGAATTTTCATGCTTTGGGTGCTCTTGCCGCTGTTGTGGATGCCACAGAGAAAGGCCAAGTAACCGCACGATCAATTGCTCCCAATGCTTTTATAACTGATAGTCTTGATGATATTCTCAATGATGATCAGATCGAGGGAATCGCACTTGCTACACCTGCAGAAACTCATGCCGAGCTAGCTATTAAAGTCATGCGTTCCAGTAAGGATGTTTTTGTGGAAAAGCCCATGGCATTGTCAATCAGTGATGCCGAAGCAATGCAAGCAGTTAGTAACAAAACAAATCGTATTTTAATGGTAGGGCACTTATTGGAATATCATCCTGCTGTTCTCAAATTACGGGAACTGATTGACTCTGGTGAACTCGGTAAGATCAATTATATCTATTCAAACCGCTTGAATTTTGGTAAAATTCGTACCGAGGAGAATGTTCTTTGGAGTTTTGCTCCTCATGATGTAGCGGTGATCCTTCGATTACTAGGTCAGTCACCCCTTGAAGTGTCTGTAAGTGGAGGGGCATATCTAACCCATGATGTTGCTGATGTCACCGTCTCCAACCTTCGATTTTTAAGCGATTCCCGGGCTCATATTTTTGTTAGCTGGTTACACCCCTACAAGGAGCAGCGGCTGGTTGTCGTCGGTGACAAAAAAATGGCTATATTCAATGATGTAAATCCATTCGGAGAAAAACTTCACATATTTCCTCAATCGGTAGAATTTGATGGCCGAATACCTGTTCTTAATAAAGAAGATGCTGAATTTATTGATCATGCTAATACCGAACCTCTAAGAGAAGAATGTGCTCATTTTTTGGATTGCATTAGAACTAGAAAGACTCCCCTCACTGATGCTCAGTCTGGAATTGAAGTCTTAAAGATCCTTCATGCTTGCCAAGCGAGTATCGACCAGAACGGCATGCCGATTTCAATATGAGTGATCCAAGTTCAAGTAAGATTCATCCAAGCTCAATAGTTGATGAAGGTGCGGTCATTGGTCAAGGTACTGCAATCTGGCATTTTTCACATATCTGTTCAGGTGCTGTTATCGGAAAGGACTGTTCAATTGGACAAAATGTATTGGTTGCAGACAATGTCATTCTGGGTAGCGGAGTAAAAATTCAGAACAATGTTTCGATATATGGTGGAATAATCGTTGAGGATGATGTCTTTTTCGGACCATCCTGCGTGCTTACTAATGTTACCAATCCACGCTCACAGGTTAGTCGGAAAACCTTATATGAAAAAACTTTGATTCGCAGAGGTGCAACCATCGGGGCAAATGCCACAATCGTTTGTGGAATTACTTTGGGTCGATATTGCTTCATAGGGGCCGGTGCTGTGGTAACAAAGAATGTGCCTGATTATGGACTTGTTGTTGGAAATCCAGGAAAGCTATTTGGTTTTATGAGCCGCCACGGCCACAAACTAAAATTTAATGATTCCAACCATGCAATATGCCCTGAATCTAATTATCGTTACCAAAGGGCAGAAGAAGAGGTAAGATGTCTTGATTTGGATGAAGATAAACCACTTCCAGATGAACTTTCTGTTGGATCAGAATCTTATGATGATTTTAAATCAACTAAGTAAACTTTCTGAGATTTGAAAACCGCTCTTATCACAGGTATCACTGGGCAAGACGGTTCTTACCTCACAGAGTTACTTTTTGAAAAAGGCTATACGGTGCATGGGATTGTGCGTCGTTCCAGTTCTTTTAATCGCTGGCGGATTGAGCATCTTATTCAGGATCCTGCTATCTATGGAAGGAAATTGTTCCTACATTATGCCGATCTAGGTGACGATGCTTCTCTTCGGAGAATTTTTTCACAAACTAACCCAGATGAGTTTTATCATCTAGCTGGTCAGAGTCATGTGGGAATAAGCTTTAAAATCCCAGAAATTACTACTCAGGAAATTGCTAATTGTACTCTCAAATTACTTGAAATTTGTCGGGATCTAGACAACCCGCCCAAAATCTATTTGGCTTGCTCATCAGAGATCTTCGGGAATTCTTCGGACTGTGCTCAGAATGAAAATTCGCCTCTCAATCCTACTTCTCCCTACGGTGTGGCTAAAGCGTTCTGCTTGCACATAGGTCATATATATCGCGATTCCTATGGATTGTTTTTGTGCAATGGTATACTTTACAACCACGAATCTCCCAGAAGGGGTGAAAATTTTGTTACACAAAAAATCGTGCGGGGTGCCGCATCTATTGCTCAAAGTAAATTAGATCATATTGAACTTGGTAACATCGATATCGAAAGAGACTGGGGATATGCACCGGATTATGTGCTGGGCATGTGGATGATGCTTCAGCAGAAAGCTCCTTCCGATTATGTTTTAGCTACTGCTAAGCCCCATAAATTATCGGAGTTTCTGAAAACTGCCTTTCAATATTTTAATTTAGATTATCAAAAGTATCTCAGGGTAAATAAGAAGTTCATGCGCCCCAACGAACCTCGAAAACTTTGTGGTGATTCTACTAAAGCTCGAAAGATTTTGGGTTGGAAACCATCATTAAATTTTACCGAAATGATTCACGAAATGTGTGAAGCAATTTCTAAAAATTAACTAATTTAGCTAACCTATATTTATGCAATTCATAGATCTTAAATTCAGGCATAATTTAATTGGGGATAAAATTAATGCTCGTATCCAAAAAGTTATGGAGCATGGACAATTCATCCTTGGTCCGGAAGTTCAAGAATTAGAACAAAAACTTGCTGAGTTTACCGGTTCAAAACATTGTGTGACGGTTTCAAGCGGTACAGATTCTTTACTTATTGCTCTTATGGGACTCGGAATTAGGGCAGGGGATGAGGTAATTACCGTTCCATACACTTGGATCTCAACGGCAGAGGTTATTGCATTGGTAGGTGCAAAGCCAGTTTTTGTAGATATTCGGTCTGATACTCTGAATATGAATGAAGAACAACTTGAGTATGCGATAACTGACAAAACTAAAGCCATTATGCCAGTATCAATTTACGGGCAATGTTCGGATATGGATGTTATAAATGAGATTGCCCAAAAATATGAACTGCCTGTAATTGAGGATGCGGCTCAAAGTTTTGGAGCTACTTACAAAGGTAAAAAATCCTGTAATTTGTCTACTATAGGTAGTACATCATTCTTTCCGTCAAAGCCCCTAGGTTGTTATGGAGATGGCGGAGCATTGTTCACTAATGATGATGAATTAGCAGAAAAATTTCGATGGATTCGTGTACATGGTCAGGAGCGCAAGCATTATCATCCAATACTTGGATTAAATGGTAGGTTTGATACGATTCAAGCAGCTATATTGTTGGAAATTCTGCAAGTTTTTCCTGACGAAATAATTAGACGTAATAAAATTGGAGAAATGTATATTAAAAGCCTCTTAAATGTAGATGGTATAGAACCTCCGACAGTTGAAGAAAACAACACTTCAGTCTTTGCCCAGTTCACTATTATTTGTGAAAATAGAGAAGCAATTCAAAGTAAACTTAAGAAAAATGACATTCCATCAGTTTCCTATTATTCAGTTCCTCTTCATTTGCAACCAGTTTTCGAATTTCTTGGGTTCCAAAAAGGTGTTTTTCCAGTTGCCGAAAGAATTGCAAATGAATGTTTAAGTTTACCGATGGGTCCATATGTAAAAATAAAAGATCAACAAAAAATTATAAAATTAATAAAGGAATATGAATTGGAAAATTAAGTCTATCATTCAAAACATAGTCTCTTTTTTACCTACTAATATTTCATATGAATTATATTATAAAATTCAAAGAAATTTCGGTGAATTAAAAAACATAAATCCTGAAAGTAGGATAAAAGGGGCTATCGATATATTTGATTATATAAGAGATGCTGATCGTGAATTTAAAAATAAAATATTTTTTGAAGTTGGTACAGGCAGAATTCCGATTATTCCAATTGCCTTGTGGATTATGGGTGCCAAAAAAATATATACAGTAGATGTTAATCCTTATCTAAAAATAGAATTAATCAAAGAATGTATTGATAGTATATTAGAAAATCAAAATTACTATTTTTCCTTATTTGGTGAAAGAATTTATGAGAAAAGACTTAGTGAATTAATTTTTTATTTCTCAAAGAATAACGATTTAGAATTAGATCAATATTTAAATTTCTTTAATATTTATTATATGTATCAAATTGATAAAAGTAAGTTTGATAATCTGAATGGAAAAATTGATTATCACATTTCATTTACAGTGCTTGAACATGTGCCAAAAAAAGATTTATTTAATATATTTGATTATGGAAATAAAATTGTGAAGAAAAATGGAATTTTTATTCATAGAATAGATTATAGTGACCACTTTTCTCACAGTGACAATAAAATATCTTCAATTAATTTTCTTAAATATAGCGACATATATTGGAAATTTTATGGCGATAATAAATATATGTATACAAATAGATTAAGACATGATGACTTTTTAGAATTTTATAATAAAATAGAACACAAATTATTAAAAATAGATCTTTTTATTAATAAAAATTTAGATAAAAGATTGTTAAAGTTAGATAAACGTTTTCAACATAAAGATAATAAAGTAATTCAGACAGAAGGTTCTTGGATAATTTCGGAAAAAAAATAATTTATAATTTTATAAAATATAAATTTTTTATACTTACAGTATTTGTATATTTATTGCATTTGTTATGTTCCTTAACATATATAATAATTTATGGAGAAACAAGTTATCTTGTCGTTAGTTTTACTATTATTTATTCAGGAATACTAAGTTTTTTTGAAGGTTTTAGAAATTTAATAGTTGTAACTTGTGCTAATAGTACAAAAAATACTTTAAGTCAGCTTGAGAAAAGTATTCAGAGTATATATTTTCTGGGTGGAATATTTTCTCCTTTTATTTATTTACTTGTAATAGAAATATCAGATTTAGGTTATAGTATAAATCCAATACTTATCCTGTTATTAAATATTACTACATTGTACTTTTATTACAGTCAATGGAGAATGAGTTTATCCGATTATAAAGGAAACACATCTAGAAATATGTTTATTAAAGCTCTTCCAAATCTTATTCTTTTGTGTAGTTGCTTAATATTAAAAAAATATGAGTTTGATCTTTCATTAAATAAGGTTGTATCATTCTATTCCTTAATTTGTTTCTTCATATATTTTTACTTTAATTTTATTGATGGGCATAAGTCTAATTTTTTTCGTTGGATGTTTGCGTATAGATTAACTAATCCTTTAAAAAATAAACCCGTAATAAACCAAATTAAATTGTCGATTATTAATTACGCAGTTACATATACAGATAAGTTTTCTGCCGTTCTTTTTTTAAATGAGATAAAATTAGCATCATATTTTGCATTTATAGATATTTTTGGAAAAATACTGATTGTAGGTAGAATGGCTTCTTGGTTACTATTACCTAATTTAATAGACAATAGCGTTAAATATCTTAAATATTTTAAAATTTTCATCTTTTCATCTATTATATTATTTTCGTTTATTATGGCTTTCTATTTATTTTTCTTAAAATTTGAAAACAAATTTTTTATTAATAATGTAAGTCTTTACACAATTTGGGATAAAATAATTTTAATATCTATATTTATTAACATACTTGGTTACATTTCGGTTTCAATTCTAAATTCTAATAATGATTTCACAACACAAGTAAAAAACTATTCAAAATCAATAATATATTGTTTGGCATTAATTTTTATTATTTATATAAATATCTATTTTAATATATATAACGGATTTAATCTTTTATTAATTGTAAGCATTTGCTTTTTATTAATTAGGACTGCTGATATAAAATTCATACTACTAGCTTCAAAATATAATTAATATGTGCGGTGTTTTTGGTATACTTGGTGATCAAGCAAATAAAATTCACAATATTTATTCACCTTCAACATCTATTTCATCAAGAGGACCCGACTCTTTTGGTAAATTAATACACAAAAATCTATTTTTATATCATACACGACTGGCAATACGAGGCAACTCAAATGATGCATATCAACCTTGTACTTCATTGAAATCTAATTTTATATTTTTATTTAACGGAGAAATTTATGATTATAACAGCTTTAAATATTCTATTTCTATACTTAAGAGTCGAGGAGATGTATATTCTCTAAGTCATTCACTTTCTTCTTCTGATCCCATTGAGACTATCAATAGTCTTAATGGAATGTATTCATTAGCTATATATGACAAAACAATGAAGAAGATTTATATAACTAGAGATATTTATGGAGAAAAGCCTTTGTTTTATTCCTTGTTTGAAGGGAATCTAATATTTTCTTCATGCATTCAGGATATAAGGAAACAAATAAATAAATTTAATTATGATAAGATATCTATATCAAACTATTTTTGTTGTTCTTTTTTCAATGAAGACAACACACCTTACACTGACATAAAAAAATTACTTCCTGGTGAAACATTAATATTTAAATTTGATGAAAATAAAAATAAAACGACATTTTTATCTAAATTTAAAAAGAAATCTTATTTTAATAATTTCATTAACATTTCCGAAAATACAAGTCATTTAACTGATGTTGTTGACAAACTTTTCAATAAAAGTGTTAGGAAACAAATGGTTTCAGATGTTAATTTAGGTTGCATGTTGTCTGGTGGTGTCGATTCATCACTTGTCGCTTCTGTGGCATCAAAATACAACTCAGAAATTATAACATTTAATACTGGCTTTAAAAATAAAACCTTTGATGAATCTAACGACGCCAAAAAGGTTAGTAAAATGATTGGAGTAAGATGCATTTCAAAGTCAATGGATGAGCACGATGCATTAGATGTAGCTAAAAGTGCTTTTCAAAACTTTAATATGCCAGTAGGTGACCTTTCTGTTTTACCAACTATATTTACTGCTCAATTAGCTAAAGATAATGGAATTAAAGTTTTATTAGGTGGTGACGGTGCTGATGAACTCTTTCTTGGCTATAAAAGACATTGGTTGCCAAGAATCATGTTGAATAAAAATTTTAATTTACCAGATTTTATATTAAGTACAGTAAACAAAACTTATAATGTAAGATTAAAAAGGTTACTTAATTTATTATTTGATTATAATTATACCTATTATGACTATATGTCAAAAACTTCACTTTTTAAACACTCAAATATCTGTAATAAAAATTCATTTGATAATGTTCTATCATATATAAAAACATACGATCTGAATGAATATCTTCCGAATATGGTTTTGGCAAAACTTGATAATTCCCTTATGTCAAATGGAATTGAAGGTCGTAGCCCGTATCTCGATTGGAATTTAAGTAATTACTGTTTATCAAGAAATCTAGGCGAAACTTTTAAATATACTTCAAAAAAATATATATTAAATAAGGTTCTTAAAAGATATTTACCAAACTATAATTTTAATAAGGTAAAAAAAGGATTTACTCCTCCATTCAAGGATTGGTTAAATGGTAATCTTAAAGAATTTATTTATGAAGGCATTAATCATTGTCTTAACAGGCAGATATTAACAGAAGGATTAAGTTTAAATGAATCGTTAATGAACGATCATGAATTTTTATGGTCTTCTTCATTCTTGGGGCATTGGCTTAACTATAATGAAGAATAAGTTAATTTATATAGCACCATATTCACAAAATGAAGTAAGTGGTTCTATAGCAACCGTTGTAGATTTTGTTTATATTCTCGAAGAGCTTAAAATCAATTATATTTTAATTAATACCTATAGAAAGCCAAACTTAACAAGAAAATTAAATACAAATGTCAAAATGGTTTTTAAAGTATTATTTAAACTGGTAAGAGTTATAAATCGAAATGATACAGTTCTTTTTCATTCATCAGTTAATGCTTTTATACCTGGAATTTATCTCTTTGGTCCAATAACATATTTTCTTGGTGCAAAATTTATTGTAAGACTTGCTGGTGGTAAAATACCAGCTCAATTTAATAATGAATTATTTTCTAAGTTCACTGCTTCGTATTTTAATTTATTTGTTAATTCTGTTTGTGTTCAAACTCTTGATCTTAAAAGTACATTATATTCATATCATATTAGAAAAGTTATTTATCTTCCAAATTATAGGCGAAAATTTCACCTTAAACGAATTATTACAACAAATAATAGAAATCATATAAATAATTTTATTCATGCCGGTAGAATATGTAAGGAAAAAGGTTCAGATATTATTTTGAAAATTTTTAAAAATTTAGGTATTCAATATAAATTAGATGTATGGGGCACTAGTTTGTACACTAGTAAATTGTTCGAACATAAATATCAGAATATATCATATAAAGGGAAGTATAAATCTAACGAAAGTTATGACATAATCTCAAAATACAAAGTTTTAATATTTTACTCAAATTATGCCAATGAAGGACAACCTGGTATTGTACTTGAAGCTTTATCAGCAGGACTTACTGTTTTTTCAAATAAAGTTAGAGGTGTTCAAGAACTTAATCAATGTTTTAAAGGCATAAAGTTTTATTCCTCTTACTCTGAATTAAAGAATCTTATAAAAAATGAAAATTGTGATACCATTACTAATTCAAATAATTTATCTGTTCTAGATAATATTTGGCAACAATATCATAAGTTTTCTAGAGAATTATTAGCTTGATATTAAAATTTACGTTTCTCTTTTTAAGTGTACTTATATTGTTATATACAATATTTTCATGTGTAATTCTTTTTAAACGAAAATGCTTTCCATTTATATTTGCAATTTTAATATTATATTTTTGGACTATTCATGGGTCTATAGGGATATTATTATATGAGATCAAAATTATTAATACTTCTCCCGCAGAATTTACAACATATTTAACCAAGGAATTTATTTGTAATAATAATTACTTTATATCATTATTAATTTATTACATATTTTATATTTCATTAAGTACCTTAATATTGTTTTATACAAAAAGAATTTGCACCAGCAATTATTTGATGGAAATGAATAACCTAAATAATATTATATTAATATTATTTTTTACTATGACATCTATCATTCCGATATTATTATCTATTGATAATTATAAAAACTTAATTTTATATCAACATATAAGAAATAATGACATCGAATATTTCACTATTCATCAAATTTCCAATCGAATTTTAATTATATTTTCTGTTCTTGGTTTCTTATCAAGGAAAAAATACTTCCGATTGCCATTTAATCTATTTTATCTTATAACAATTTTTATACTCACATCTTATATGCTTTTACTTGGAAATAAATCAGAAATATTTTTTGCTGTAGGTTTTTTTAGTGTTTATATCATACAAAAAATTTCAATTTTTAAATTTAAATATCTAATTTATTTGATTCCTTTGATATACATATTTGGTGTAGCAAATATATTTAGAGGTCAATATTTTTCAGAATATTTTGAGTCAGACATGTTTTCTATTTTAATCAAACCTTTTGATCTTATTTTCAAATCAGGTGAATTTTATTCAGCTCATTTATCTCTATTTAATGTTTTAGAATATGAAGTAAATAGCAATTATCTATTAATTATAAAAGCATTGCTAAATAAACTTATTTTAGGCGAAACTTTTGATTCCTATAACTATTATGCCGATGTTTTATCAATTGGAGATAAGTTTGGGCCTTCTCAAGGATCAACCATTCATAATTTAGTTTCTTTTATAATAAGCTTTTCATATTATGGAATAATTTTTTGTATTATTCAGTTTGCAATAATATTTTATCTTCTTAAGAAAACTTTAATTAATTTACATATTTATTTTAAAATGAAATATTTTTTATTTACTTCATTATCATTTGCATATTTACCAGCTTTTATTCGATCTGGATCTGAATCTATTCGAGGCTTTATATATTATATTACAATTTTTTTCATTTGTTTTTTATTTGTTAATTTTAAAATAAAAAAATGTTAATTTTGTATTATGAAATATTTTCTTCTTAATTTTGATGTTGATTATGTTAAGGGAACTGAAAAAGTTTTTCCTTTACTTTTTGAATATCTAAATAAAAAAAAAATAAATTCTAGTTTTTTTATAACAGGATATTTTGCTAGAGATTATCCCCAAATAATTAAAGATATACAAAGTCAAAATCATGATCTAGGTGCTCATGGATTAAATCACGGATTTGATCCAACAGAAGATTTTTCAATTAATGATTACAACTATTGTTATAAAAAAATTAAATACGCTCATGAGTTAATCAGTGATGCTTCAGGCATAGATGAACCAAGGATATTTCGTGCACCTAATTTATGGTCATCACAAGCTTCCGTTGATGCTTTAATAGACTTAGGATATTCAGTAGACTCTTCTATTGGCGCAAGGCGTTTATTAGGTCGCGTAAAAAATGTTTCGCATTTTACTTCATCTTTAAATCCATATTATATTAAATCCTCTCGGGGAAATCTTGAAAATATAATTTTAGAAATTCCACCTTCAGCATCGTTATTAGCTTTTAATTTAAGTTCACTTCGTATGTTTGGTTCTTATTTTATGTATTTTTTATCAGTTTTATATTACAAAAAATATAATTTTATAAATTTCTATGCACATCCTGCAGAATTTCAGCACTTTCATGAAGTACAATACGGTCATGATATTCCTTCAAGGCACAAAAACACCGGGCCGAACTCATTTATTTTATTAAACAACTATTTATCGCTTTTAAAAAATAAATTTACAATTAAGTTCGAAAGTATAAAAAAGTTTTCAGAAACTGCATGAATCATAACATTTGTATTTGTACCACTAAAGGTAATTTATTCTTACATCTGTTCCTTTATAAATTTCTCAGGAAAAAAAATTTGATCAAAAAACTTAATATTGTTTTCATTCATTCTTCGAACAGTAAATGGAAGTTATCTGAAAAAATAATATTTTTTATATTATTTATAGACTTTGGAGGTTTATATTACTTATTTACAAATAATTTTATACTAAGGTTCTTGTATTCTAAAAAAAGAATTTCTTATTATAATATAAATAACGAGACAGAACTCTTATCGATTTATAAGAATTACGATTTTACTCATTTAGTTTCACTTGGTTCTCCAATAATATTTAAAGATAGTTTCTTAAAAGATATTAATTATAATGCAGTTAACATCCATAATGGCTTAACACCAACTTACAGGGGCCATTTATCTACATTTTGGGAGTTATATAATGATGAAAAAACTTTTGTCACATCACTTCACAAAATGTCTTCAAAAGTTGACTCTGAGGTTCCACTACTATGTTCATATGTTAATTCTCAAGATAAAAATTTTATTAAAATTTCTTGGGCTAAGAAGAAAAACGCCGCTACTTTGCTTCAAAAATTTTTAAATAACGAAATTGAAATTGGTAAAAGTACAACAAATATAGGCACACATTATAACATGCCTAATATTATCGACTTAAATGAATATTTTACCACTAATAAATTCCGCATATTCTTTATTAAAAAGTATATTTTACAAATTTTGTTCAAAATCTTCTTATGAAACTTGTTTCTATTGTAATCCCTACTTTGAATGAAGAAAAAACTTTAGAGCCTGCTGTCGAGTCAATTTTATCAGGAAATTACCCAATTGATTATTTAGAGATATTCATTGTTGACGGATTAAGTACAGATCGCACTCCAGCAATTATAATAAATCTCACGAAAAAATATAAACAAATCAAATACATTATTAATCCAGGTGCTAATAAATCTAATGCCATAAATTTAGCATCTGAACAGGCTACCGGCTTTTATTTTATGAGAGCTGACGCACACGCAATATATCACAAAAATTATATTAAAGAGGCCGTACAATCATTAGACATCGATAAGAATGTCATAAGTGTCGGTGGCATAAGGAAGGCCACTAGCAGATCAAATTCTTTATTCTCCCGTACCTTTGAATTTGTTTTCCAAACTCGTATTGGTGTTGGTAATGCAAATTATAACTTAGAGATTAATTCTTCAAAATATGTTACAATTTTATTTCTTTTTTTTATGCGAACTAGTGATTTTAAAAAAATTGGTAAATTTGATACACGGCTGACACGAGGCCAAGATCGTGAATACAATTTGCGTATTATTAATTCTGGTGGATTATTACTTTTAAATCCTAAAATGAAATCATTATACTATTGCAGAGATAGTTTTTTTAAATTTATCCTTTGGGCATTTGTTGGCGGCAAGACTCCTTTTTATATAAGTAAGATAACTAAGACTAATCTTATATCTATCAGGAACTATTTACCTGTTCTAATGATTATTTATTTTATATGTACCTTTTCTCTTATAAGTTATTCTTCAAAATTTCTTATTATGATTTTACCATTTATTGTATATTTCTATCCTTCAGTAACCTTACCTATCAAATCATTCTTACAAAGATTATTTTTACCAGTAATATTATTTAGTTACCATTTTTCTTATGGTATAGGTTCATTGTTTGGAATATTTTCAACCCTCAATAATGATGACTGCCAATAACCATCACAATCTTTTTAGAGGGAGGGTTGCACTGTATGCTATCTTAAGAAATTTAAATATCACTAAGGGCGATTATGTTGCTATTCAAGCCTTTACATGTATTGCGGTTCCCGAAGCTATTTTGCAACTTGGCGCTAAACCAGTTTATATCGACATTGAAGAAGATGGTTACAATATGTGCCCGGTTGATCTTAAGCAAAAACTTATTCCTCGATGCAAAGCTGTTGTAGTGCAACACACTTTTGGAATCCCTGCCAAGATTAAAGATATTAAATCCATTTGTCATCGAAGTAACTTATATTTAATAGAAGATTGTTGTCATTCATTTCATTCAACCGTAAATACGCAATTGGTTGGCACATTTGGTACAGCTTCTTTTCATTCATATGAGTGGGGTAAACCACTTGCTCTTGGTATCGGTGGTAGTTATAATTTTAATAAAGAATCTAACTTTGATAGTTTTAAATACAAGAAACCGCCATTTCATATTATATTAAAAATTGAAATTCAATATTTAATATTTAAATATTTTTATTCACCGAAATTATATTGGGTTTTAAAAAATCTGTTTAATTTGTTCTCTAAAGTTGGTCTTGTAACGGGAAATTTTAATAATATTAAACCAAGCACAAATTCACCTGAATTTAGTTGGTTGATGTCACCACAAGTTGAAAAAAGACTTGTTCATTATAAAAAAAGTTTAAAAGAAATATCAAAGCACTCAGTTTATCTTTTAAATCAATATATGAAATTATTAGAAAACACAAATGTTACACTGCCTATATTAAATTCTGGGAATAACAATGTACTTTGTAGACTTCCTTTAAGAGTAAAAGATAAAAAAAATCTGCTTAATTCTGCAAAGAAATATAATGTTGAACTTGCCAATTGGTACAAAACACCCGTACATCCAATTACAGATGATAATTATAACCTTATTCATTACATTCAGTATTCATGTCCTAATGCAGAACAAAGATGTAAAGAAGTAATCAGTCTCCCACTGCATTCGAGTGTTACTTACAAAGATGTTCTAAAAATTTCTAATTTTCTACGTTCTTACTCATGAATGTTTTTTTAATGCTTTCTCACGATGTTGTTTTCAAACCGACTTTACTTCATAACATACTAATTCGTTCTGATTTCAAAATTGTCGGAGTTGCTGAGGTATTAAGTAATTCAAAAAAATCATCATTTTTTAAAACAATAAAGTTCTGGGGTATAAAGGGTTTTTTTTATTTATTATCAATAATTATTTTTAAAAAGTTATGTTCTGCATGCTGGTTAACACCATCAATACTCAGGAACCAATCAACAATTAAAAGAGTGTGTAAATACTTCTCTATACCTTACCAATTAGTAGCCGATGTAAACAATAAAGAATTCATTCACGATATCAAAGTAATTAAGCCAGATGTTATATTATCTTTTCAGCATCAAATATTTGGTAAAGAATTACTAAATTTAGATAACTCAATATGCATTAACTGTCATCCTGCAGCTCTTCCCTGTTATCGAGGGGTAAAGCCAATCTTTTGGGCCATGTTAAATAATGAGAAAAAACTTGGTATAACTGTACATACTATGAATTCAGACATTGATACAGGAAAAATAGTTTATCAATTGTATTATACAAATTTACCTAATACCTCTTTATTACAGAATTATTATAAATCTTACTCTCTTTCTGTAGACGCAATCATTGCGTCCATAAGAAAAATTACTAATTCAAGTCAATTAGATAGTTTACCTGTTATCGATTCTAGCTCCCCATATTATAAGGCACCTTCTTCTTCTGATCTCAAAAAGTTTAAAGTCGCTAAGCTACGAATCTTATAATTTATTAACACTTTGCAGTATGGATATTCCTTTCTTTCGATATTCTTTTGTCTTTGAATCATTCGAATCTGAGTTTCTCGAGATTACCCAATCTGTTGGAAAACGTGGTGCTTTTATTTTGCAGCAAGAACTTTTAGATTTTGAGCAGTCCATTGCGAAGTTTTGCGGCTCAAAGTATGCGGTAGGCGTAGCAAATGCCACCGACGGACTACAAATGGCTTTTATGTGTGGCGGTTTACAGCAAGATGATGAAGTTATTATTTCTTCGCACACCATGATAGCAACTGCGAGTGCTATTCATTTTGCAGGGGGGGTTGCTATTCCAGTAGATGCAGGAAGTGACCATTTGATAGATCATAATAAAATCAGAGGTGCTATCACTTCTAAAACCAGGGCCATTTGTCCTACGCAGCTGAATGGACGAACATCTAATATGGATGAGATTGTTAGCATTGCTGACGAGTTTGGTTTGTCTATTTATGAAGATGCTGCACAAGCTCTTGGATCTAAATGGAAAGGCAAATGTGCAGGTACTTTTGGTCTCGCGTCTTGCATTAGTTTTTATCCTGCCAAGATATTAGGATGTTTGGGTGATGGGGGAATTGTTCTCACCAGCGATGACGAAATTTATAATAAATTGCTGCTTTTGCGTGATCATGGGCGTTCTGCAGATGGCAATATAGCATCTTGGGGCTTCAACTCTCGACTAGATAATATTCAGGCTGCATACCTCTCCGTACAATTTAAAAATTATCCTTACACCATTGAGCGGAGGAGATACATGGCAGATAGGTTTAACGAAAGGTTAAAATCTCTTTCTCAGGTAGTTTTGCCACCTGCACCAGAGATAGATAGTGATCATTTTGATGTTTATCAAAACTATGAAATCCAAGTTGAAGATCGCGATAATCTTGTTGCATTCTTAAAAGACAATGGAATTGGAACTTTAGTTCAATGGGGAGGTAAAGCCATTCATCATTTTACCAGTCTGGGTTTTAATCAATCCTTGCCTTACACTGATAAACTTTTTGAGCGTATTTTGATGCTGCCATTTAATCTTTCGTTAACTGATGACGAAATAGATTATATTTGTGATAGAATAGCTTCATTCTATTCATAATTTAATGAATTCTGAAGAGCTCGCTAAAAAAGTACGTTTAAATGTACTTAAAATGACAAGTAGGGGAGGTAGCTCGCATATTGGCTCCGCCCTTAGTATAGTTGATATTCTTTCTGTTTTATACTTGGATGTTATGAATAATAGACCCAAGGAACCAAAGTGGGATGGACGTGATCGATTTATTTTGAGTAAAGGTCATGCAGGTTCAGCAGTTTATGCAACCCTAGCAGAATGTGGTTATTTCTCAAAAGATGATCTTTTGACTCATTATCAAAATGGTTCTAAGCTATCTGGTCATGTCTCACACAAAGGTATTCCAGGAGTTGAGCTTTCAACAGGTAGTTTGGGGCATGGTCTGGGAGTTGGTGCTGGTATGGCATACGCCTTAAAGAAAGCAGGCAATCGATCCCGTGTATTTGTTTTGCTATCAGATGGAGAGTGTGATGAAGGATCTATTTGGGAAGCAATGCTGTTTGCCCAACAGCATTCGCTTAATAATTTAATCGCAATCATTGACTATAATAAAATTCAAAGTTTGGGGAGTGTAGAAGAAACAATCGCTTTAGAACCATTTGCCGACAAGTGGAGATCTTTTAACTGGCATGTCTCAGAAGTTGATGGACACAACCACATTGAATTGAGGAACATTTTCGAAAGTCTGCCTAGGAAAAAGGAATCGCCTCATGTATTAATTGCTCATACTACCAAAGGAAAGGGAGTATCCTTCATGGAAAATTCTGTCTTGTGGCACTATAGAAGTGCACAGGGTCAGGAATTTGATGATGCTTTTAATGAATTAAATGTTACCCAATGAGAGATCACTTTATAAGATCCCTGCATGAATTGTGCATAAAAGATCCTAGAATTGTTTTAATTACAGGAGATCTTGGCTTTGGTGTTTTTGACAAGTTTAAAGCAGAACGCCCTCATCAGTTTATAAACGCGGGTGTGTCCGAACAAAATATGACTATGCTCGCAACTGGGATGGCTCTAGAGGGTTGTATTCCTTTCACTTATTCAATCGGTAATTTTCCAACTCTAAGGTGTTTAGAAATGATTCGAAATGATGCGGCTTATCACAATGCCAATGTTAAGATTGTTTCAATAGGTGCAGGCTTTAGTTACGGTTCTCTAGGTATATCTCATCATGCAACCGAAGATCTAACCATCATGAGATCTTTACCTGATGTTAATGTTCTTTCCCCAAGTGGGTTATGGGAAGCTGTTGAAGCTACCAAAGTAGCGGCAAGTAGCAATGGCACTTTTTATCTTCGCCTTGATAAAAGTTTTGGGCAAGATGAACCAATTAATGGTGAACAATTTGAACTTGGGATGCTCCGTTCATTAAGAGATGGAGACATTCCTGTCATTGTTACTGGAGGTATACTCAAGGAAGTACAGGATGCAGCTGTACTGCTGTCTTCCAAAGGCATTGAAATAAACATATTAAGTGCACATACCTTAAAACCTTTGAATATTTCTTCACTTATCCATTTTGTGAAAGGTAAAAAAGCTCTTGTTACCGTGGAAGAGCATACAGTAAGTGGCGGACTAGGTGGATTAGTAGCAGAAAATCTTTCAGATCACGGATTAATGCCATCGAAGTTTCTTCGTATTGGGCTTAACGACATTTTTTCTTCAATAGTTGGAACTCAAGAGTTTTTAAGAAAAAGCTATAACATGGATTCACTATCTATAGCTCGAAGAATCGAGAATCTTATAGCATAAGTTATTGTTCTTAATTCTATGAAAAGAATTATAGATGTATTTTTTTCATTCATGGGTCTTTTATTAATCTCCCCCATCTTAATTCTGTTTATGCTTTTAGTGTGGTTTCAAGATTTTAATTCCCCTTTTTATTTTGCACCTAGAATGCTTGGAAGAGGAAAGAAGTTCAAGATGGTTAAGTTGAGATCTATGGTAGTTCATGCGGATAAGCTAGGAGGTACATCAACTGCTGGCTCTGATGATAGAATCACGTGGGTAGGACATATCATCAGAAAATTCAAATTAGACGAACTCACTCAATTATGGAATGTACTGAAAGGTGAAATGAGCTTAGTTGGTCCAAGACCTCAGGCTGAATACGATGCCAATCTTTATTCTGAGGAAGAAATGAGATTGCTTGATATAAAACCTGGAATAACAGACTTCAGCTCTATAGTTTTTGCTGATGAAGGAGATATTCTCTCTAACAGTATTGATCCGGACCTCAAATACAATCAAGTAATCAGGCCTTGGAAAAGCAGATTAGGTTTAGTCTATGTCGATAAAAACTCTATAAGTCTTGATTTTAAATTAATCCTGTTAACGATAATCTCCATATTTTCTAGAAAAAAAGCACTTTACGGTGTAAATGTATTGTTAGGAAACATAAATGCATGTGGTAATCTCAGAAAAATCTCATTACGAGAAGATGAACTTATAGAGTATCCGCCACCTGGCTTTGATCAAATTGTAAAAAGTTTACCTAGAAATAAATAGCAATTACTACCGCAGATTATTAATTTACAGACTATAAGATATTTTGTTCAGTCTTTACTAAGATCTAATACATATATATCATATTTTATTAAGGCAATTATCCTGCTAATATTGGATATAATATTTTATGTATTAGCAATAGATGTATCTATTTTTTTTACTTTAGAATCAGATTATTCATTTAATTCTAAATTAATATCATTATTAGGGTTTATTTTAGTACAAACCCTTTTTAGGATATTTTCTGATTTATATTCAATAAGTATTCGCCACTCGGGCATATACACAGTAAAAAAGATATTAGCTTTACTATTTATATCATCCTGTTTGGGGATAATAGCCAATTTCATCGTTTTAGATAGTACATTTATAAAAACTCACTTATTGACTTGTCTCATATCGTTAATTTTTCTCTCTGCTTACAGAGTTTTCTTGCGAGAGTTTCTATATCATGAAAGACAATCAAGTGCTAAAAAGTGTATTATTTACGGTGCTGGCAATGCTGGTATAGAATTTCTTACTGCATCAAAACAAGGTAATAGCTATAATGTTATAGGTTTTATTGATGATGATAATGCACAAATTGGCAGAAATTATCATGGCATAAAGGTCTACTCCCGAGATAGACTAGAACACTTAATAAATATCTATGCGGTTGAATTAGTTGTATTAGCTATCCCAAGTGCCTCTAGGAACAAAAGAAAGCAAATACTCGAATTTCTCTTGGACAAATGTATCAGGGTTGTATCTGTGCCAGAACTTAGTGATTTAGCAAATAATAACAGCCAAATCACTAAAACTCATGATATATCTGTAGAAGAATTACTGGGTCGTGAACCTGTTTCGCCAAATACAAAGATAATATCTAAAAATATTGCTAATAAAATAATTTTAGTAACTGGGGCTGGTGGATCAATAGGGTCAGAATTATGCCGTCAACTAATACAATACAATTATTCGAGCCTGGTTTTGCTCGATAATCATGAACCCTCTCTTTTTTCAATTACTGAAGAAATAAAAAATTCTGGTGCTAAGTCCTACACAAGTATTTTGTGTTCAATACTTGATACAGAATCACTTAACAAACTCTTTAATACTTACAAAATAGATATTGTATTCCATGCAGCTGCTTATAAGCATGTGCCTCTTGTTGAAGATAACGCTCTAGTAGCTTTTAATAACAACGTAATCGGAACTAAGAACTTATTAAATGTTGCTGTAAGTTATGGTTGTGAAGCTTTTACATTGATATCAACTGATAAGGCAGTTCGTCCGACCAATTTAATGGGAGCAACTAAAAGACTCGCGGAGCTTTTATGCCAAAGCATTGGTGAGAAAAGTAGCACTAAAGTTTCAATGGTTCGTTTTGGTAATGTAATTGGTTCGTCAGGTTCTGTTATTCCTACATTCTTAAAGCAAATATCTGCTGGCGGACCACTTACTGTAACTCACCCTCGAATAGTTCGTTATTTTATGACAATACCTGAGGCAGCTCAGCTCGTTTTACAATCTTCCTCGATTACTGTTGGTGGCGATGTTTTTTTGTTAGATATGGGGGAACCAGTTAAGATATTGGAATTAGCAAAGAGAATTATTCGACTCACTGGAAATACTATTGCAGACAATTCAAATACAGGCGGAATATCAATAATTTTCACAGGGTTGAGACCTGGTGAAAAGCTTTATGAGGAATTGCTAGTGGATTCAAACTCAGAAAATACAATTCATCCAAGAATTTTTAAAGCTAATGAAAAAAAGTTAAGCCAAGTTGATTTAAATACGATCATAGATGATTGTAGCAAACATTTGTGCAGTGGAGATTTGTTAAGATATAAAAAGCTTCTGACTCACCCTGCCATAAGTTATTCTGAAAATCGCCAAGAAGACACACCAAATCTTAAATTTTGTAATTTATCAGTAAAGGAAATTTCTGATATTAACGAAGAAGAAAAGTCTACTAAAACAAAAAATTATGAAAAGAGCAGCCTATTTTTGGGTTCAAAATTTCTCACATATTTACTCCATTACTATTTTAGATTAAGGCGAGGTTTAACCCTGGGAGTGAGGTGTATAATTGTATCAGATGCAAAGGAAATTTTACTAATTAAGCATTCTTATACGGATGGTTGGCATCTTCCTGGTGGTGGGGTAGAAGAAAATGAATCCATACAGGAGGCTTTATTAAGAGAAATTTCTGAAGAATGTAATATCAGATTACAAAATGAACATTATTTACTCTCAGTTCATTATAATTATTCGGTTTCCCAAAGAGATCATGTTATAACCTTTGTTTCTGAGGATTGGAAATGGCTTGGAAATGATTCAGAAAAAAGTTTTGAAGTAACAGATATGCAATTTTTTCCAATTAATTCATTACCGGTGGATCTTGATCAAGAAGCCTCCACTTGTGTTCAAAATTGGGTTGAAAACAAGCACAACTGAACTTATGAACTTACATTTGGGTACTCAATGATTCCATCAATTTATTCACTTTTTGTTTTAGGAGCCATTATATCTTGTACTACAACGCCTATATTTCGTCTTATAGCGAAAAAAACTGGATTTGTGGATTGTCCTCATCGAGCTCGAAAAGTACACCAATTTGCAACTCCGAAGTTAGGTGGAGCAGTGATATTATTATCTTTTCTGCCTGTTGTAAGTATAGCAGTTGCGTGTGTGCCTCAGTTAAATGAAATATTTTTTGGGAAAAATGGAGTAATTGGGTCTATCATCCTTGGTTCGATTGGTATTTTTGTTATTGGTTTCCTCGATGACCTCGCCCGTTTATCTCCCAAGACTAAATTACTTGGAGAGTTTTTGATCGCAGCCCTTGTTGTATGGGGTGCAAATTTATCGTTCACTTCAGTTCAGTTTTTGGGAATAGGGTCGATCAGTTTTCCCGAATGGTTTGGTTTTGGCCTTGCTTGTTTGTGGATTGTGGGTATGGCAAATGCGTTAAACCTTATTGATGGATTGGATGGGCTTGCCTCAGGAATAACGCTTGTAGGGTTATTTGCTGTTTCTGTTGTCGGGTATCTTGCTGGTATTTCCAGTGTTACTTGGATGTCGACACTACTGATCGGATGTTTGCTCGGATTTTTGGTTTATAACAGTCGACCAGCCTCTATCTTCCTTGGAGATTGTGGCAGTCTTACCCTCGGGTATCTTGCTGGTTGCCTAGCTCTTCTTGCAAGTTCTCGCGAAGGTGGTGTACTGGATGGCATATTCCCAGTACTTGCCTTTGCGGTGCCCATACTTGATTGTATCTTTGCCATTTTCCGCCGCATGATGCGTGGAAGATCTCCTTTTTCTCCAGATATGGAACATTTTCACCATCGTTTAATGGCCAAGGGATTGTCCCACGGCAAAGCTGTACTTGCCATGTGGTCAATGTCCTTCTCCTGTGCGTTGGTTGCCATTGCAGCAGCGTTTGGCAAGGGCGATCAACTTTTCGCTGTGTTTGTGTTCTTTGGTTTAGGCGGGTTTATCCTTCTTCGTTATCTCGGTTACTTTCGCTTCGAATTTTTCGGGGAGGGATTATCTACCTTAATGCAGGACCGTAAAAGCGTTAAATCAATTGAGCAATCAATCAAAGAGGCAGAGCTGTTGGTTGCACAATCGTCATCTCTTGACCACTTGGAAAAATGCCTAGGTAAAGCAGCCGAGGGTATGCAATTTCAAGAGGCCAAAATTAGCTTCTATCAAAATTCTTCCCGATTGGGGGTTAAATTGGGAGAGAAAAATCCACAAATAGGAAAAATTGTTAGATGGAGTGATTCAGAACAGTCAGGGTATTTTTCTAGAGATAAAGAATTTAAAGTTGAATTTCCGATATCAGGAAGAAATTTCAATTATGGAAAAGTAGAATACATCTTTATTGATGGACGAAGTAATCTAAGCGTCCAAGATGAAGTATTATTGGAGCGTGTACATGACTCCATTTCAAATCTTGCAGGGAAATTACGCCAAAACCAAACGACTACTTAAACGAGATTAACTTCAATCAATTAGCAGAAGTTTTCTAAAATTTTAATGGGAGAGATTTCCTGATTAATTGTCTAAAATAAAAAAATTTTTCAAAGCGTTTCAGGTACTAAGCCGGAAAGCGAAAAGAAGGATGCTTCTTCTTTTGCCAGTCGTAATTGTTGGAATGGTTCTTGAAACAATAAGTGTGGGAGTAGTAATTCCTGCTCTTGGAATTTTATTGAGCGAGAATTATTTTGACCAATTTAGCTTTCTAAAACCGTACCTTCAGTCTTTAGGAGAGCCCAGTCATGAAGTGCTGATTATTTTTGGCCTTTGCGGATTAGCCAGTGCTTTTTTTCTTAAAAATATTTATCTTTATTTTCAGGTCAACTGTCAGGGTACTTTTGTCTACAGTGCTCAACGGGAAATAGCCCTAAGTCTATTTCGTAAATATTTATTAAGAGGTTATCTATTTCATCTTAAAACAAATAGTTCTGAACTAATCAGAAATTTGACTACAGAAATTTCTCTGTATTGTAGCTATTTTCTAATGGCTACGATCAATTTGGTGACCGAAGTGCTGGTCATTATTGCTCTTTTGGGACTGATTTTATTCGTCGAACCAAAAGGTGGTTTTTTCCTCATTTTGATTTTAAGCATTATTGTTTTTCTTTTTGTTCGTGCGACCCATCAAGTTGTAGGTAGATGGGGAAGACTGCGATTGGAGGCAGAGGGAGACAAAATCAAACACTTGCAACATGGTTTTGGTGGCTTAAAAGAAATTCTACTTTCTGGAAGAATGGAATATTTTTTAAGGCGGTTTCATCGTCCAAACCACTTGGCTGGTTTAATGACAAAAAAAGAGTATATCTTTCAATATGTTCCCAAATTGGGTATTGAAATAATTGCAATTTTCGGGCTTGTCGGAATGTGCTTATTTTTAATCACGCAAGGAAATCCAAAAGAGGAAATTGTTCATATCCTAGGTCTGATGGCAACTGCCGGATTTAGAATGATTCCGAGCTTCAGTCGGATTTTAAACAATCTTCAATCCATTCGTTATGGTTGGGCAAGTATTGGTGTGCTCAATAAAGAATTTACCGTAGAGCACATCCAAGACTGTCCACATAGAAAAGATAATAGAAATGAAGAATTAAGTTCCATAAATTTCAATGATACAATAACCCTTCAGGATGTTTCCTATTCTTACCAAGCAGAATCAGAAGGTGTGCTAAATAATATTTCCTTGGTAATCAAAAAGGGAGAAACTATTGGTTTTGCTGGCGAGAGTGGTGCAGGGAAGAGTACTTTGGCAAATGTAATTCTTGGATTATTAGAGGTATCACCTGGTCAAATTGTGGTGGATGATCAAGTTATATCAGACAAAAATCGAGAATCTTGGCAGAAAATGATCGGTTATGTACCACAGGATGTATTTTTGCTCGATGATACGATAAGTCGAAATATTGCTTTCGGAATTGATGATAATGAAATTGATGAGCAACGGGTAGATGAAGTTATAAAGATGGCAAAACTTAATGAATTCGTGCAATCAACACCGGAAGGCAATGAGTTGTTATTGGGTGAGCGAGGTGCGAGGTTAAGCGGAGGACAAAGGCAAAGAATAGGTATTGCCCGTGCTCTTTACCATGACCCTGACATTTTGGTCTTAGATGAAGCAACCAGTTCCTTGGATAACGAAACTGAGAGTGAAATTTTAGCGACCCTAGAACCTCTTAAAAAAACCAAGACCTTATTAATAATTGCCCACCGAAGCAAAGCATTGGATATGTGCTCAAAGGTTTTTACTCTTAAGGACGGAAATCTTCAACAGATATGAAAATCCTGACTGTTCTTGGTGCCCGGCCTCAATTTATCAAAGCCGCTACAGTCAGCCGAGCTATTGCCAAGTACCGAGCTTCCGTTGATAAAGAAATCGAAGAAATCATTGTCCATACAGGGCAGCATTATGATGCCAACATGTCAGATATTTTCTTCGAGGAAATGGACATACCTAAGCCCAAACATAAATTAGGTTTTGGTAATCTTAAGCATGGGGCAATGACCGGTGGAATGCTTGAGAAATGTGAAGAACTTATCGTTAAAGAAAAACCGTTCTTGGTCCTTGTCTATGGTGATACTAATTCTACATTGGCAGGGGCATTGGCTGCATCCAAGATGCATGTTCCTGTCGCTCATGTGGAGGCGGGTCTACGATCTTTCAATATGGCCATGCCCGAGGAAATAAATCGTGTGTTGACTGACAGAATTGCTAATTATTTATTCTGCCCGACAGAAAACGCTGTTGAGAATTTAGGAAGAGAAGGTTTCCCTTTTGATACTCCAAATCGTAAGAACCAAAAAATTTTTAATGTCGGCGATGTAATGTACGACGCCACTCGGTATTATGCCAACAAAGCCGACGACTATCTATCCTTGGAGAAGTGGGGGCTTCGAGAAAGGGAATATGCCCTATGTACCATTCATCGGTCACAAAACACTGATAATTCCAGTTGCCTTAAATCGATTTTTACTGCTCTCCAAAAAATCAATCAGGATTTGGAAGTTGTTATTCCATTACACCCTAGAACAAGAAACATTCTTAAACAATCTGAACAGTCCATCGCGATTGGAAATCTTAAAATAATTGAGCCCCTGTCTTACTTGGAAATGCAAAGATTAGAAAAAAGTGCAAGGGTTGTAATTACTGATTCAGGGGGTATGCAAAAGGAGGCATATTTTCATGGAGTTCCCTGCCTGACCTTAAGGGAGGAAACTGAATGGGTTGAGACATTGGTTGAGAGTGCCAATACATTAGTAGGAGCAAACGAAGAAAAAATTATCAGTGCATTTAGAACTCTTTCTCCCAATTTTAGTCCGAAGGATATATATGGAGATGGCATGGCTTCCTCAAAGATTGTCAGCGAGTTAATTAATTCTTTTCACTGAAACCGTTCAATTTTAGAAAATTATACCATTGATAGCATTTCCAAATGCAAAGTATTTATAAGTTCGGCAGAATTTCTCTTTAATCAAAATATTATGAGGTCAGAAGATTGGTAAGTCTTTTATTTTGAAAATCATAAATAAAAATTTTTTGGAAAAATATCTCCAAGATGACTGGATTTTAAGTAAGCTTACCCAAATTACATCCAACCAGTCCAGTATCCTCACTTCTGACCAATGGCTCTTCAATGATCCCGCAAAAAGGTGTGTTTACCACCATCTTTACTGCGATCTAGTAAATTCGAAAGAGAATTCTAAGGTATTGGATGTAGGGGGGGGATTATGTAATTTCTCTTGGTCTTTTCTGCGTCATCTTCGATACGAAGTAGTTGACACTTGTAACCATGATAGTGTCGAAGATATCGATATTTTGCTTAAAAATCACGAAAAGGTGAATTTGGTAAGGTCGGACTGGTATAATTTTAAACCGACACAGGAATATTGCTACATAATTGCGAACGATCTTTTTCCCAATGTTGATCAAAGACTCGATGAGTTTTTGGAAAAGTTTTTACCGGTTACCAAAGAAATTCGTGTTTCTTTAACTTACTACAACATCCGCAAGACTTACAAGGTCAGCAGAATGGATGGAGATGAGATCTTTTATATTAGGCCATGGGATGGTTATAGGTTAGTAAAAACCATCGACCAATTTAAAGATAGGTTAGATGATTATAATTCAGAAAAACTTCTACTCAATCCGCCAAGTATTTTTGCCAATGGCAGACAGGTATGCATCTTAAAATTTAAGGGAGATTTATGAAACCTCAGCAGAAAATAAGAGTAACTTTTTTTGGTGATTCTATATGCACAGGTCAACATGTTGCGATCCACCAAGGTTGGGTGACACGAACCTCATTGGAATTATCGAAAATTCTGGATTCATCTAATGGTGAAATTGTAGTCACCAATTCTTCGGTAAATGGTCGCACTACTAGGCAAGCTTTGGAAACCATGGCCTATGAAATCCAATCACATGCACCCGAGATTGTGATTATACAATTTGGAATGAACGATTGCAATTATTGGAAATCTGATAGGGGATTACCAAGGGTGAGCGAGGAATCTTTTGCCGCTAATCTTGCAGAAATTGTACAAAGAAGTTTTCATTATGGAGCAAAGGCAGTGTTCCTTAATACAAATCATCCCACCACTTTGAGAAATAATAAGTTTCCGAATACTGAGATTACTTACCAAGAAAGTAACGAACTATACAACCAAGCCATCCGGTCTGTCGCTCAATCGACAAACGCAAACCTCAACGATTTAGAAAATCACTTTATTCAACTTATCCAACAAAAAGGAATTGATCTTAGCTCCCTTCTACTTGAGGAAGATCAATTACACCTAAGCTCACTTGGTCATGATGCGTATTTTTCGTTTATTTTCCCCAAAATCGAAAAAACGGTGCAGGAAATTCTTAATTCTTGAATTTGATCCCAAACTCCAAGCTTTCCTCAGATAGTAAAGTATTATTTATTATTGGTTCTCCACGAGTAGGAAGTACTTTCCTTTATCAGTTAATTATTAATCATTTCGAGGTATTTTATCCTTCGAATCATCTAAACGAATTATTCGAAACAGAAAAATTTAATCCGCTCGAGTTACCCAGCGAAATTGAGCAGTCTCTTTTTGTTAATTACCAGAGTGATTATGGAAAAACCCAGGGTAGGGATCAACCCTCCGAAGCTTCTGCATTATTTAGGTATTTTTTTGGTGGCGAACATCCCTCAGAATTAAATAGTAAGAGACCTTTACCTGGGTGTGAGAAAAAGCTCATTCAATTTTTCGACCATTTATATCAATCCGTAGCAAACCAGAAACCCTTGGTTTTTAAAAACGCTTGGAATTGTTTTCGAATAAAGTTTTTAAGTGAAGTTTTTCCAAATGCTTGTTTTTTATGGATAAGAAGAGATCTTGCCGATAGTGCATTTTCTGACCTGAAAGCCAGAAGGAAGAGGGGAGGGCCAGAAGTTTGGAATTCGGCAACTACTAAAAATTACGAAGAAATTCAAAAACTTCCTTACTGGGAGCAGGTGGTAGAGCAACAATACTTTTATTGGAAACGTATCTCCAACGACTTGTCTCAATCATTATCAGAGAGATATTACCATGTTTGGTATGAGGATTTATGCGAAAATCAAAGTGATACGATTACCAATCTACAAAATTTCCTCATTCCCAAAGGATATAATTTTAAAAGTATTGATACTTCATTAAATATTGAAATTTCGAACAAATCTAATGATCGAGGAAATATAGAGGACAGAAAAAGAATCCTCCGATACTGCGAAGAGCCTAGGTTTTTCAAACTTAGGTATCATAGGGAGTGATGAGTATTTCCAGATCGATTCCCAAAATTAATCCTAATGATTCGGAGGTATGTTTTAAAATTGATCAACTGGCCAATTTTAGTGCAGGCCAAAAAAAATTAAAAGTTCTGGTTCTTGCCGATCAAAAATATCCTGCGGAAGTGGTAAAGGATCATGTCGATGCCATTACCTCCTCTTCCCGACATGAAGTTTGCATAAGATCGCCACGGAAAAGAAGGTGGTTTATACCTTCTTCAAAAGTGAATCTTCTGGATAAGGAGGGAAAATGCTTCGATGTGGTGATAATCCATTATTCCCTTTGTATACTTTTTGAATCTTATATACCTAGGTATTTGCGGGAAGAAATCAATCAATTCAGGGGGATTAAAATCCAAATTATTCAAGATGAGTACCGATGGATAAACAAGATGATGGACGAGATATCATATTTGGGTATCGATGCGATCTTTTCATCACTGAACCTAGATAATCTAAAGAAAGTTTATTATAGAACTGAACTCAGTTCGGTTCTTAAAGTTTCATGCCTACCCGGCTATGTTCCTCAGAGATTAGTCGGTTTAAAAGTTCCCAAAATTTCTCAAAGAGAGAAGCATCTTGCTTACAGGGGCAGGGAGCTCCCTTATTGGATGGGCCGGTTGAGTTATGAAAAATCGAGGTTGAGTGAAGAAGTAGGCAAAAGAATAAACACGCATCCTATCGTCGCTGACCTAAGCTCACTGGAAAAGGATCGATTGTATGGCGAGTCATGGACGGCTTTTTTGAAGTGTTCCAAAGCAGTGCTGGGTTTGGAGGGAGGTGCAAGTATATTTGATTTTGACGGAGAAGCAGAAAAAGCGGTGTTAAACTACCAGAAATTAAATCCGGGTACTGGATTTGAGGAGATTAGCACCAATGTATTGCTTCCATACGAGGGAAATGTGATACATCAAACGATTACTCCTCGTTGTTTTGAAGCAATTGCCTATAAAACCGTCCAAGTTCTCCTCGAAGGAGAGTATAACGGGGTGCTTAAACCATGGAAACATTATCTTCCCTTAAAAAGAGATTTTTCGAATTTGGACAAAATCATAAAGTTTCTTTTGGATGATCAAGAATTACAAAATATAGCCGATCGAGCATATGACGAAATTATTCACTCAAACCTTTACTCGAGTACAATTCTAGGCCGTGGTATAGACGGTGCAATTGATCTGATAAGAATAAGAAAAGAAAATACATTATGTGTGGCATAGCAGGTTATTACTGTCTGAATAATCAGACTTTACCAAATGGTAAGAAATACCTTTCAGTGATGGGTAACTTGCTGGCTCACCGGGGCCCTGACGATTCAGGTTCTTGGCTTTCTCAAAATCAATCCCTTGGGCTCGTTCACAAGAGGCTTTCCATTATTGACCTTAGTCAGTCGGCTTCTCAGCCGATGCATGCAAAGAATGGAACAAGCATAGTTTTTAATGGTGAAATATACAATTACTTGGAGTTAAGGAAAGACCTTGCTAATTCTTGGGAGTTTCAAACTCTCTCCGATACTGAAACAATCTTGGCTGCTTATGATAAGTATGGAGAAGGTTGTCTAAATTACCTAAGGGGAATGTTTGCTTTTGCCTTATGGGATGAAAATAGAGGCAGGCTTTTTTGTGCCCGTGATCGTTTTGGGATAAAGCCCTTTTACTACACCTTGGTAAATGATGTTTTTTATTGTGCTTCTGAGATTAAGGCACTTCTTCCATTTGTTAAAGAAATTGATACAGATTTGGACTCGCTGAACGACTACTTAACCTTCCAGTTCACATTGGGGGACAAAACCCTTTTCAAAGGAATCAAAAAATTAGAGCCAGGACATTTACTCACCATCGAAAAATCACAAGTTTCCACCAAGAAATATTGGGAAGTTTATTACGATATAGATTTTAGTCACAACGAGGATTATTTCATTGAAAAGATTCAAGACTTAATGGATGAGTCCATCCGATTGCATATGAGGAGTGATGTTCCGGTGGGTTCTTATGTAAGCGGTGGTAGAGACTCAAGTATTGTCGCCGCGCTTGCTTCCCAAATTGAAGGTGCCGAGTTCAAAGGTTTTACCGGTAAGTTTTCCTATGGGAAAGGATATGACGAAAGCTCATATGCCAAAGATTTATCCCAAAAATATTCCTTCGAATTACATGAACTTGATATTCAAAGTGAAGACTTTGTATCATCTATTGAAAAAATCATATACCATCTAGACGAACCGGTAGCAGGGCCGGGTTCCTTTCCTCAGTATGAAATCTCCAAGCTTGCTGCCCAGCATCGAAAAGTGGTTCTGGGAGGGCAGGGAGGAGATGAAATTTTTGGAGGTTATGCGAGGTATTTAATTGCCTATTTTGAGCAATGTATAAAAGGGGCAATTGAGGGTACATTGAACAATGGTAACTTTGTTGTTACTTACGAATCGATCATTCCAAACCTGGCAACCTTGGAACAATATAAGCCCATGCTAAAGCAATTTTGGAGCAGTGGATTATTTGATTCGATCAATAAACGGTATTTTGATTTGGTCAACCGAGCCCCAAACTTACAAAAGGAAATCCACTGGAATAACCTTAAGCAATCTTCTACATACGATGAATTTTTAAGTATTTTTTTGGGCAAAAATGTAGGACATGAATCGTATTTTGATTTGATGACGCATTTTGATTTTAAAACTTTGCTACCTGCGTTATTGCAGGTTGAAGACCGAATGAGTATGGCCCATGGTTTGGAGTCAAGGGTTCCCTTTCTTGATCATAAATTGATTGAGCTCGCCGCAACAATTCCTGCAGATATAAAATTTAAAAACGGAGAATTGAAAAGACTGCTCGTTCGGGCATTTGACCAAATATTGCCTTCTTCCATTACCGAGAGAAAAGATAAAATGGGGTTTCCTGTTCCATTGAATGAATGGATGCAGGGAGAATTGAAAGAATTTATTTGTGGAATTTTTGAGCATGGTAGAGATAATAAAAGAGCCATTTTTAATTCCGGAGTTATTTTAGAAAATTTATCAAAGGAAGGAAAGTTTAGCAGAAAGATTTGGGGTCTTCTGTCTTTGGAGATTTGGATGCAACAATTTCATGATCGTGCGAAAGAATTTAAAAACCAACTGAACTAAAAATATCTGAAATTTATGAAAATACTTATAACAGGAGGACTTGGCCAAATAGGTTCACATGTCGCTGAAATGTTCCTAGAGCGAGGAGACCAAGTTTGTGTTATCGATAACTTGGCCACTGGTCGTAAAGAGCACCTAGAGGATGACCCAAATTTGCGAGTCGAGATTGCCAGTATTGCCGACAATGATTTGGTCCATGACCTATTCGAAAATTTTAAGCCCGATTGTGTGGTTCATGCTGCAGCATCTTACAAAGACCCAAATGATTGGTATAATGACTCATTGACGAATTGCGTTGGAGGTTCGAACATTGTAAAGGCATCGGTCCATTTTGGTGTAAAGAGGTTTATTTATTTTCAGACATCTCTCTGCTATGGACTCAATCCAATTGAACAACCCATCACGCTCAATCATCCAAAGCTTCCTGCATCCACTAGTTATGCGATTACTAAAACGGCTAATGAAGATTTTCTCGAAATTTCCGGATTAGATTTTGTTACTTTTCGCCTGGCTAATGTAATTGGTCCCAGAAATGTTGCTGGTCCATTACCTATATTTTATCAGAGACTTAAGGATGGGAAACAGTGTTTTGTCACAAAATCGAGGAGAGATTTTGTATTTGTAAAAGATCTTGCAAAGGTTGTCCTACAAGCTTGTGACGGAACCGGTCATGGTGCTTATCATTTTTCGTCTGGGTCAGATGTGCCTATCGAGGATCTTTACAATGCAGTGGTTAATGCAATGGAGTTTAAGGATTTTCCAAAAGCTGAAATTAAAGAGTTAGGAGAGGATGATGTTGTTTCCATCCTTTTGGATCCCTCCAGAACCTTTGAGGATTTTGGTGAAATAAAATTTACACCAATTGAAGAGACCGTTGCCCAAGCCATTTCGTACTTTAAAGAGTATGGCACTCTTGGTGAATATACTCACCTGAGGTTAAACAAAGAAAAGAGTGGCTAAGAGAATTTTAATTACCGGAGGTGCCGGATGTCTGGGCTCTAATATATTGGAACATTTATTCGGGCAAGGACATGAACTTTTGATTATCGATAATTTTGCCACAGGAAAAAGAGAAGTCGTTCCCGAACAAAATCGCTTGAGTTTAGTTGAGGGCACCATAGTCGACGAAGATTTAGTCGATAAATCATTTGACGATTTTAAGCCGGACTTTGTTATACATAGTGCTGCTTCCTACAAAGATCCTAATAATTGGGCCGAAGATACTAAAACTAATGTACTCGGTTCAATTAATGTAGCAAAAGCAGCCTTTAAACATGGAGTAATGAGAGTAATAAACTTTCAAACTGCTCTTTGTTACGGACGCCCTTCCATCGTTCCTATACCGGTTAATCATCCAACGAATCCTTTCACGAGTTATGGGATATCCAAGCATTCGGGCGAAGCCTTTTTACTGCAATCAAAGTTGCCTGTGATTTCATTTCGACTGGCAAATATATGTGGCCCACGATTAGCCATTGGACCTTTACCCACTTTTTATCAAAGGCTAAAGGAAGGGAAAAAATGCTTTTGTAGCGAGGCGGTGCGAGATTTTCTAGACATTGGTGATTTTCTAAGGTTGATGGATTTAGCACTCGGAGAGAGTTCACCCCTTGGTCTGTTTAATGTTTCAACTGGGCTTGGTTATTCGATCTACGAAGTATTTTGTGCGGTGTGTGAATATTTGGAAATTGATACTCCTGAAGTTCCGCGACTGCCAGTTGGAGATGACGATGTATCTGAAGTTGTTTTGGATCCCTCGAAGACTGAAATGGCTTTCAATTGGAAAGCGAAAGTCAATTTCAAGGATACCATCCACAATCAACTCAAGTGGTACGACCAATTTGGAATTAATGATATTTACAGTCACCTTGCTGAGCCGAAGAGCTAAATAATTAATGATTCAAGAAACCTTTAAAAATAAAAAAATCCTAGTTGTCGGAGGAGCTGGCTTTGTAGGTTCAAACTTAATCCTCCAGCTTCTCGAAAATGAACCGGCTGAAGTGCTTGTTGTTGACAACCTACTTTCATCCGAAGCCTGTAATGTTCCTGTCGCGCCTAATATTCGTTTTGTTTATGGTTCAATTACTGATGATAATGTACTTCGTTCCATACCTAACGATTTAGACTATGCATTTCATCTTGCTTGTTATCATGGCAACCAATCCTCTATTGCTAACCCGCTTGCTGATCATGAGAACAATACACTTACTTCGCTCAAACTTTTTGAGAGGCTCAAGGAAATCAAGGGTTTGCAGAAGGTAGTCTATGCAGCAGCTGGCTGTGCCGTTGCTGAAAAAACCTTTGAAAATGCGGTGGCCACTTCTGAAGATGCTCCAGTTTCCCTTTTCCATGATTCCCCGTATTCCATTTCCAAATTGATTGGAGAGATGTATGGAAACTATTACCACAAAGCTCATGGACTCCCTTTTGTTAAAGCCAGATTTCAAAATGTTTATGGACCAAGAGAAATTCTCGGGGCTGGAAGATGGAGGGGTACCCCACACACGGTATGGCGCAATGTGACTCCGACTTTTGTTTGGAAAGCCCTTGATCACCTTGCTTTACCGTTAGAAAATGAAGGTCTTTCCAGTAGGGACTTTATTTTTGTTGAGGATATGGCTCAGGGGTTAATGTGTTGTGCTCTAGCAGGCAAGTCTTCCGAAACCTACAATCTGGCGTCAGGAAAAGAGACAACCATTGCTGAGTTAGCCAATTTAATCAATGTAGCCACTGGTAATCCGACTCCTCCACAGCTTTTTCCTGCAAGGGACTGGGATCGTTCCGGAAAACGTTTTGGCAGTACAGAAAAAGCCAATGCGGACTTAGGGTTTCGTGCAGAAGTAGATATTGCTGAGGGTATAGGTCGTCTTGTTGAATGGACAAAGAAAAACCATGCTCTAATCGCCTCCTGTATGGAGCGGCATGCTCCCTTTATGGCTGATTAAAACTAATCTTTGGGCAACAATTTTGTCGTGCCTTAACTATTTAAATGGCGAGCAAAAATAAAAGATTTAACATCTTATTGTACTGCAATAAACCGGAGGAAAATCAGAACGCAGGAACGGTGGTTGATCACATAGACGCCTTTTCCAAATATTCCAGAAATAATATCATGGTTTGGTCTTCCCTAAGCGGTTTACCTGACCAAGCAACCATTGAAGCGATGGACTGTATTGTTATTCATTACACTTTATCACTTCTCTATGAGAATTATATACCCCGTGAATCATTTCAACGAATCCGCGATTTTAAGGGTCTTAAAGTGTTGTTCATACAAGATGAATACAGGAGGGTAAATTTTGTCTGTGAAAGGATAAATAGTATCGGCATTGATGTGATTTTTTCATGTGCCCCTACCGGAGTTGCAAAACAAATCTACAGGTCCGTCGACAAGAATACCAAAATATTGAGCACTTTAACGGGCTATGTGCCCGAGGATTTAATTTCATTTAGCCCAATACCCATGGCAGAGCGAAAAATTGATGTCGGATATCGGGCGAGAAAGTGTGCTTACTTTCTTGGAAGAAAGAGTTATGAAAAATATGAGATTGGTAGCCTTTTCCTTAATCGGGCAAGAGAGACGACTTTAAGATGTGATATTTCTTCCCAAGAAAAAGACCGAATATATGGTTCTAAATGGATTGATTTTATCGCTAATTGTAAAACCACTTTAGGAACCGAAAGTGGGGCGAGTCTTATTGATTTTACCGGGCGGGTGGAATACGAATTAAATCGTTGGCAGGCTTTCCATCCGTTTGCTTCTTTTGAAGAAGTGCCACCCAAGTATCTGGAAGAAGACGGAAAAATTGATTTACAGGTTATTTCACCGAGGTGTTTTGAGGCTGCTGCACTGGGCACAGTCATGGTAATGTATCCGGGTGAATATTCTGGTCTGCTTAGTCCTGGGGTTCACTACATTTCTTTAGAAAAAGACTTTTCTAATTTTGATGATGTGATGGGTAAAATTAAAGATCATACCTATCTCGAAGAAGTTGCCCGAAATGCGCATGCAGATTTGGTGGAGAAATTGAATTTTTCCTATAAAAAATTTATTAATAATTTTGATGAAGAAATGCTTAATATTGCTTCGTCAAAAGAGTGGGAACCAATTGGTGCGGATGCCACTTTTGTGAGAAAAGAAAAAAAATTGGAAGATGTAAAAAAATCAATATCATCAAAACTTACAGACCGGATGCATTTTTACAGAAGATTTATTTGGAAACATCTACCTCTTTGGTTTAAGTTTCTATTATCTGTAACATTGTTGAGAAAGTGGGTTTATTTCCATCTGTTCAGGGAAGAATCATAAGATGATGAGTCGTTGCTAAAAAGTAATTCAAACACTTTAGATAATTTTCAAAACCTTTGGTACGGGAAGCATTTTTTGACTTACTTATTTCTTTGATTTTTTCCAAAGCCATCTGGTTTACGAATTAAAAATTCACCGATTCGTGACGGCTATTAATATTGTTAGTTCAGAATATGTTCCAATTCCTGCCGCTGCTGCATCTCGTGTGGTCCCATGGGTCGAAGAACTATCCAAGCTAGGCTTTGATGTCCGTATTTTTACCTCCAAGGCAAGTAAAGATCAGGGGGATCCAATTGTGATTAGTTCTTTTTTTGGTATACCTAATAACAAAGCACCATTACTCAAAAGATTCTTACAAGAAGTTTTACTTGGTTTGGATCTTGGAATAAGAATTTGGTTAAATCGGAAGCACAGTGATGGATGCATTATAACTTCACCTCCTTTTTTTATGGCCTGTATTTGTGCCTTCTTTGCAAAGCAGGCAAATATTCCTTTCATTTTTGATGTCAGAGACCGTTATCCTCGGGTGCTTGCAGACCTAGGGTATTTGAATGATTTTGGGCTTCTACACTCTATTCTAGGTTACCTAGAGAGTTGGATATATAGTAGAGCTCAGCTTGTTACCACGGTTACAAATGGGCTAGTTAGCGAACTTGTCTCCAGTTATCCAAAGCGAAACTTTCAACTAGTAAGAAACGGGTTTGATGAATTAGTGTTTACTGAGGAACTACTGAATTTTGATAAACGATCTGCATTTACTGTTGTTTACCATGGAAGGCTTGGTCGCTTCTATGATTTAGATACCTACCTTGAAATTATCAAAATTATTCACGATTTAGACAGCTCAATTCGATTTATTATGGTGGGAGAACTTCCTCAGGAAATTTATTTAAATAAACCTCCAAATTTACAAATACTTCCGGCAATGAAATTAGACAGTTTGAGCAAAATCTTGGCAAGTTGCCATTTGGGCATCTGTTTATTGCGGGATCTACCGGCTATGAAAAATGCATTTCCAGCCAAAGCGTATGATTATATTGGTGCAGGCATTCCGATATTGGCAGGTCCAGATGGAGAGTTCAGTCAAATGGTCGAAGAATTAAATATCGGCATCTCATTTGAAAAGGTGTCAGCAAATAAGGTTGCCGATTCGATACTCGAAATAAAAAATAAGAAAGACAATTGGTCCAAAATGTGTACGCAAGTTAAAAAAAATCGAAAGAATTTTGGGCGCAGAAAAATAGCACAAGAGTTTTTTAAACGAGAGTTGTGAGAACTTTAAGATGAACCGTAAAGAGCATTGGAATTTAAGTAAAGTTACCAAACTTTTCATTTTTCAGCTCTTTGCTATGGCTACTTGTTTAGGTGTAATAATCTTTGCCTCACCACAAAGTGAAACCTTGTTAAATGTAACCAAGGAACGCTTGATGATATATTCAATTTTTTATGGAATTTCCTGTTTGATTTCTGGGGAGATCATCGGTCTTTTTACTAACAACCAACGAAACTTAATTTGGAAAAAAGGGGTTCTCTCGTTCGTCTCATCGGCAATGGGTTCACTAGGATTAATCTTAATTGTATGGGTAATTGAATTCGAATTTGTCGGGCGTTTGGCTATTTTGAAAATGATTACCCTAACAGGCATATCGGGCTTCCTCTTTTTGGCTTTGTTGGAAGGAATTAAACAAAGAAACCCATGGAAAATCTTAGTCCATTTACCTGAGGGTGAGGCTCATCAAATTACCTCCAGTTTGGAAGCTATGGGGGAGAAAATTGATTGGCTTTCTTTAGAGTCTAAAAAGGGTGATCTACTTGAATATTGCGTAGAAAATGAAGTGGATATTGTTATATGGGACAAAACTGAACAGGAATTAGATGTAATGGCGTTACTTGCATCAGGAGTTCGTGTCTTGAGTGTATCAGCATTATGGGAGACTTTTTCTCAAAAGATCCCACATTCCGAAATCAACGAAGATTGGCTAACGAAATTGGATTTAAGGCAAAGAGACCCAGTTGTCCGAAGGATGAAACGTTTGTTGGATGTAATAATTTCTTGCCTTGGTCTGGTCATTGGAATTCCCATTCTTTTTCTCGCCTGTATTGCTATATTTCTCGAATCTGGATTTCCCTTATTTTTCTCTCAAAAAAGGTCCGGATATTTAAATCGTCCATACATTCTATACAAATTGAGAACGATGATTCCAAATTCAGAAAGAAGGGGGGCTGAATGGGCTGCTAAGAAAGATCATCGGGTTACCCATGTGGGCAGGTTTCTGCGCAGTACAAGGATTGATGAAATTCCACAGTTTTGGAATGTGATCAAGGGTGATATGTCGGTCGTAGGCCCACGCCCGGAACGCCCGGAGCTAGAAGATGAAATTATCAAAAAATTACCCTATTGGAATTGTCGGTATTTATTGAAACCTGGATTGACCGGATGGGCTCAAATTAAATACCAGTACGCATCAGACCTGGAGACCTCCGAAGAAAAATTGGCCTACGATTTATTCTATGTCAAAAATGCTTCCTTCTTTTTGGACTTGGAAATTATTTTGTCCACTTTGCGGTCTCTAACCAAGGGGAGTCGTTAATGAAAGTTTTGGTAACTGGTGGAGCAGGATATATAGGGAGTCATACCACTCTAGCTTTATTAGAATCTGGGTATGAAGTGGTGGTGCTTGATAATTTCTCCAATTCCTTTCCAGAATCCTTAGTTCGAGTTGGAAAGTTAGCTGGAAAAGACCCTTTTGTGGTTGAAGGGGATTTGACCGACCAATCTAAACTGCACCAAATCTTTGACGAGCATTCAGATATTTCAGCAGTGGTTCATTTTGCTGCGTTGAAAGCGGTGGGAGAATCGACTGAATTTCCTTTGAAATATTATCACAACAATGTTGTCGGCTCAATTTGCCTATTGCGGGCGATGGAATTAGCTAGCGTCAATCACCTTGTTTTTAGCTCTTCCTGCACGGTGTATGGCGAACCGAAGCAAGTGCCGATCAATGAATCCCATCCAGTAGGAGGAGTTTCCAGCCCCTATGGTCGGACCAAGTTTCAAATGGAGGAGATCATAGGTGACCATGCTAGTGTTAATAAAAATTTTCAAGCAGCGGTGCTTAGGTACTTCAATCCGGTGGGTGCTCACCCAAGTGGAGAAATTGGGGAAGATCCCCAAGGAATTCCTGGCAATCTTGTTCCTTTTGTTTGTCAGGTGGCAATTGGACAGCACGAAAAGCTTCGGGTGTTTGGTTCTGATTATCCAACACGGGACGGTACCGCAGTGAGAGATTATCTTCATGTGGTTGATCTGGCGGATGCTCATTTAAAAGCACTTCAAGCTTTAGAAAAAAACAACGACGGATTTATTTGTAACCTAGGGACGGGAAGAGGGTCGAGCGTCCTAGAGGTCATTAGTGCATTTGAAAAAGCTACAGGTCAAAAAATCTCCTTTGAATTTGCGGAGAGAAGGGCAGGGGATGTGACCGAAGCTTGGTCCAATCCGTCATTGGCGGAAGATTTATTGGGCTGGAAAACTACCCGCGGTTTAGAAGAAATGCTTACCGATGCTTGGAACTGGCAAAGTAAAAACCCAATGGGTTATCGCTCGGTTGCTAAGTTATAATTTGCTGGGTTTCCCCCGCTTGATAAGATTGCATTTGAGATCATTTCCAGGTCAATTCGATCGCCCAATTTGATCCCTAAGTCCCGGAATTCATCTGCTCCTAACTCCACCACAAATTGTAATGAATTTGATCTGGAGGGCATACCAGTAAGATCAAAAGGGCGTCCGTGGTGTATCTCCTTCAAATATCCATCCGCTGAAAAATATCCAATATCCAATGGAATTCGGGTATTTTTCATCCAAAATCTTTGGAATTGCGGCGTTTCGAAGATAAATAACATCCCTTCTTTTTTGTTGAGACTCCCGCGATGCATAAGTCCTAGCTCTCTCTCACTCGGAGTTCTTGCAAGTTCTAACCTTAACAAAACTTCACCAACATTAATATCATAATGCTTGTTTGGTTTCGGGATTGGCTCAGGATTATGTGCGAGTTCCTTGCAGCAAGTTAACCCGATCAGTAGGAAGACAGTTGGCAGATGAAAAAAATATCTCATGATCTAGTATATTTGATGAAAGATCTTCTTAAACAGATCAAGAGCCTTCAGGTTTTAGTGATTGGAGATGTTATGCTCGACCGTTATGTAATTGGCGACGTCACTCGTATTTCTCCAGAAGCACCTGTCCCAGTTTTGGCAGTCAGGGAAGAACGATCTGTTGCGGGGGGGGCTGCCAATGTTGCCCTGAACCTGAAATCTTTGGGAGCCCAAGTTGAATCTGTTGGTTGGTATGGTCAGGATAGTCGCGGAGATGAATTGATCCAAATTTTGCAATCACAAGACATTTTAGTGGATCCCAAATTTCGTTTTGCCAACGCACCTACTGTTTCAAAATCGAGGGTCACTGCATCCAATCAACAAATCTGCAGAGTGGATAGGGAGGCTTCCATTGATGAATACAAACCCGACCTATCACACCTTGGTGAAATCATTGCAGAGAAAGTTGAGAGGGTTGATGCCGTGATTATTTCGGATTACGGGAAGGGCTTTGTGACCAATGAATTAATTGCACTTGTTCGAAAAGTTGCCCGGTTTTTAGCGATCGATCCCAAACCAAGCAGGTTATTGAATTACTCCCATCCAGATCTTCTTACCCCCAATCGGCTTGAAGCTTTTGAGCTTGCCGGTTTGTCTAGGGAAACGAGGGACCGATTCCCCTCTGAGCAAGTGGTGAAGAGTATTTTTGAAATGCATACCCCAAAAATGCTTGCGGTCACTCTCGGTGCTGAGGGAATGCTCCTATCAAAATCCGGGAAGGTGGAAAGAATTATCCCCACTGCTGCACGGGAAGTGTTTGATGTGTCAGGTGCTGGGGATACGGTGATTGCGTCTTTAACCCTTGCTTTAGCCGCTGGACAATCTTTTGAACAAGCCGCCGAATTTGCTAACCTCGCGGCTGGGGTAGTGGTAGGGAAAGTAGGTACCGCAACCGTTTCTCCAGCAGAAATCCTTACCCCGTAAAAGGAGTGAGGATGAACCGAGCCCTGTTTTTGGACCGTGATGGTACATTGATCAAGGATGCCCACTATTTAAAAGATCCCAAAAAATTAGAAATTATTCCGTCTGCTGGCTCTGCCTTGCAAAAAGCTAAAAATGCAGGCTTTTTGCTTTTCATGCATACTAACCAATCGGGAATTGCCCGTGGGTATTATGATTGGACTGATGTGTCAGCATGTAATCAAAGAATGAATCATGAATTTGGCTGGACAGAAGATTTTTTCACCGAAGTTTGTATTGCTCCGGAATCTCCTGAAGAAAAAATTATTTACCGAAAACCATCACCAAGGTTCGAATTAGAAATGATTAAGAAATATGAATTGGAACCATCTCAGTGCTGGGTGGTAGGCGATAAGTGGATTGATCCCCAAACGGGAATATCCGCTGGTATGCGAGGTGCACTTGTAAGAACTGGGAAGCCAATGGATGACGAGATCAAAGAATTAGCCCGAAGATCGCATGTTCCCATCTATTTAGATCTATGTGAGTTTGTTTCCAAGGAGTTATTGTTTTGAAAGAAAAAAATATTCCAAGTTTGTGGGATGTAAAAAAAGACGAACTGCATGCGGATTGTCGAATTTTTGAAGTTCGTAAACAAACACTCCAGCGAAGATCGGATGGGTTATCTGGTGATTTTTTCGTACTTAATACCAATGACTGGGTAAATGTGCTTGCCCTTACAGAAAGCAATGAATTGATCTTGGTTCGTCAATTCCGCTACGGAAGTAAGGAATTTTCTCTGGAACCTCCCGGCGGGGTTGTGGAAAAAGGGGAAAATCCCCTGACTGCTGGATTGAGAGAATTACAAGAAGAAACCGGTTATGTAGGCAGCGATCCTGAACTACTAGGAGTGGTGCGGCCAAATGCGGCCATACTATCAAACCGTTGTCACATTGTCTTGGTTAGAAATGTGATAAAATTGGCTGATGTAAATTTCGATCAACATGAAGAACTGATAACGGAGTTGTATCCGGTCCATGAACTTAAAAGAATGGTTCAGGATGGCTCGATCACACATTCCATTGGTTTGAATGCAATTTTGATGCTTCTTGTAAAATTAGACTTGTGAAAATCTCGCTAAATAAACCAAAAATGCAAAACTTTATAATCCACCTTTGTATCTTTACTGAGTTATTCACAATTGTTAGAATAGATATTTATTTATGAGCGATTTACTTTCCATCATTCAAGAAACCGGTAACCCCGACCCTGTGTATCTGGGGAAAATTCTCGATCGCTCACCTGAAGATGTGGAGAAAGAGCTAACATTCTTAAAAGATGAAGGTGTATTGATGGGCTGGGTACCTTTGATTAATCCTTCCAAAGGGGAGGGAGGAGAAGTAAAGTCTGTTATTGAGGTGAAAATCAGTCCGGAACGTGAAGGTGGCTTTAATCGATTGGCTCATCGAATTTCCAAGTTCGAGGAAGTGGAGGATTGTCACTTGATGTCTGGTGCTTATGATTTACTTGTCATTGTAAAAGGAAAAGACTTGCATGCTGTTGCCACCTTTGTCTCTGAACGTCTTGCCACGATTGACGGGGTGCTTTCAACTGCTACCCATTTTTTACTCCGTTCGTACAAAGAACACGGGCATCTATTAAACAGGGAGGGAGAAAACCCAGAAAAGCCCGCAGTGAGTGCTTAATTTTCTCATGAATCCACAGGATTACATTGCCAAACATGTAAGTGGTTTGCCCAGATCAGGCATTCGCGACTTTTTTGCAATTGTTTCAGAAATGCCGCAGGCCATTTCTTTGGGTATTGGTGAGCCTGATTTTATTACTCCATGGAAAATCCGGGAGTCTTCTATATTTGCTCTGGAGAAAGGAAAAACTTCCTACACCGATAATCGGGGTCTACTTTCTTTAAGAAAAGAAATTTCCGCCTATGTGGAGAAACATTTTGGTCCTGCTTACGATCCAGGAAACGAGATTTTGGTTACTGTGGGAGTTTCCGAGGCTATTGATATTGCCCTCCGTGCCTTGATCAATCCGGGTGACAAGGTGATGTACCACGAACCGTGTTATGTGTCATACGCACCAAGTATCTCGCTTGCCTTTGGTGAAGCAATTCCAGTGGCAACCAGTCCGGATTATTCTTTTGCCCTCGACCCTGATGCTTTTGAACGGGCATGGGAGCCGGGTTGTAAAGTATTGATGCTCAATTTCCCGACAAATCCAACTGGAGGAACGGCTAATCGAGAGAAGCTTGAGAAATTGGCAAAATTTGCTGTGGAGAAAGATTTGATCGTCATAAGCGATGAAATCTACGCCGAATTAACTTATGAGGGAGAGCACCTGAGCATTGCTTCATTTCCAGGTATGCAGGACCGAACTATTTTTTTACATGGATTTTCCAAGGCCTTTGCAATGACTGGTTTTAGGGTTGGATTTGCCTGCGGGCCGGATTGGTTAATCGATGCAATGATGAAGATTCATCAATATTGTATGATGTGTGCCCCCATTCTTAGTCAGGAAGCAGCGATTGAAGCTTTGCGGAATGGAATTGAAGATGTTCTACGCATGAGGGATCAATATTCAAAACGCAGGGATTTTGTTGTGCGTAGGTTTAATGAAATGGGTCTCGATTGTCATCTGCCACGGGGGTCCTTTTATGCATTTCCTTCAGTTTCTCCGAGTACTGGACTAGACGAGGTTGAATTTTGTCATCGTCTCTTGCGGGAATCGGAAGTTGCGGTGGTTCCAGGAACCGCGTTTGGACCGCATGGCAAAGGTCATGTAAGAGCCAGTTTTTCGACATCCTATGAGAAATTGGTTGAAGCGACTAGCCGGATGGAAAAATTTGTTGATCAAGTACGGGCAGAAAATCAGTCAGTCCCTGCAGCAGGCTAATCCATTGGTTGCTCCATTTAATTTGTGAATCCAAGTATTGCGATTGTTGGTCGTCCCAATGTGGGCAAAAGTAGGCTGTTTAACCGCTTGGCTGGTAAGCGAATTTCGATTGTTCACGATCGCCCTGGAGTGACAAGAGATGTTGTGGTGGCGGACAGTCTTGAAGGGTATGTATTGATGGACACTGGAGGAATTGGAATGATTCCAGAAATGACTCCTGCCGAGATCCAAGACGCAACTGAAGACCAGGCACAATTTGCGATACAAGCAGCCGACTTACTTTTGTTTGTTGTAGATGGGAGAGTTGGTCCCTTGCCTCTCGATCAAACCCTTGCCCAAAAATTCCGAAAAATGGGCAAAAAACCCGTTTTAGTGGTGAATAAAATGGACGACCCGGAAGATACTTATGCATTTGAAGAGTTTAAAAAGCTTGGTTTTTCTCGACAAATCGGAGTATCTGCCGAGCATGGGAATGGCATAGGGAACTTGACTGATCTTTTTCAGGAAGTTCTGCCGTCGCCTACTCTTCCATCAAGTCAGCCAGATTCTCTTCGTACTCGAATAGCTTTTATTGGGCGTCCGAATGTGGGGAAATCATCACTTTGCAATCGTTTACTCGATATGAAACGTTTGATCGTTAGCGATGTTCCAGGAACCACACGAGAGACCGTTGAACTGGACTTGGATTATCTTGCTGATGGAAGTGAAGAACCCTGGAAATTCCGCCTGTTTGATACCGCAGGGCTTAAAAGGCGTAAAAGAGTAGACACCTCACTGGATTATTTTTCTGCGGTACGCACTAAAAATGCTATTGAAGAAACAGAAGTTGTCTTTCTTGTGTTGGATGCACGGGAAGGAGTAACCAAGCAGGACAAATTGCTTGCTGGTCATGTACTGGATGCGGGAAAAGCTCTGGCTATCTTGGTAAATAAGTGGGACCTCGCATTGGAAGGGTTTAGAAAAGATCCGTTACCGGGATATGAGGATGAAAAAGCCTTCCGCAAAGCTTACCTGGAATCTGTCCGCAAAGAATTCGTCTTTCTGCCGGATTCTCCAATATCTTTTGTTTCTGCTCAGTCTGGTTATGCGATGCAGGATTTTTTGCAGGTCGCAAAAGATTTGGATGCAAGGATGGAAAAGTCCATCTCCACCTCAG